>Ga0315298_1001110_pt1 | contig 50736 bp, 35 predicted proteins | sample WHS_1_MG_FD_203077 | JGI IMG/M metagenome (GOLD analysis project Ga0315298, IMG submission 203077) | Extremophilic microbial mat communities from Washburn Hot Springs, YNP, Wyoming, USA - WHS_1_MG | ecosystem: Environmental > Aquatic > Thermal springs > Hot (42-90C) | place: USA: Wyoming...
CGGTAGCCGAAGGCTTGGCGCTGTATCTGCTTGGTGCGGGTGTTCTTGCCCTCAGCGAAGGCGTTCGTCAGCCCGAACTCGAAGTAGTTGAGGATCTGTTCCTTCCAGTTGTTCAGCGTGCCCAGCAACTCTTTGAACTCTGCCGGTCCCTTCTCCTCTACCTCCCGCATCCAGACCTTTAGCTCCAGCCTAGCCTGAGCCTTGCTTTGAGGCCGATACCAGCGGCGGAAGTCTTCCTTCAGCAGCCAGGCCCTGCGCAACCCCGGATGAGGCTTCATCAGTTGGGCCAGTCTTGCTTTCTGTTCCGAGTCCAGCTCCTCTCCGTTGCGCAGCAGCAGCTATCGTCCTTTGTAGAAAGTCCCCTTTCGCGACTCTTGCCCCTGAAGCCGCAGCCTCACCTTGTCGAGCTGTTCGTTGACCCGCTTGATCACATGAAACTTGTCCGCCACGATCTCGGCCCTCGGCAAACTCTCCTGGACGGCACTCCTGAAAGTGTTACTCATGTCCATGCTCACTGCTCCCACCGCTTCGGGCTCGGCCAGACTATCCAGGTAGCCTCGGACTCCTTCCTTGGTCCTACCCTCGATCACCGCCAGCACCCTGCGCCGATCCAGGTCGTGGAAAGCCGTTTCGTACCGCTGGCCCTTCCTCACCGAGAGCTCATCCATGGCCAGATGCTTCACCGGCTCTTGCTCTTCTTCCTCCCACTCGCCCCTTTCGACCAGTGCCCGCCGAACTCTATCCTCGCTTACCCCCTTGGACTCGGCCACATGCCTCACCGTCGAATGCCTCGCTTCCTGGTACAACTCCTCCCGAAATCGCTTGGTCAGCTTCCGCCGCCAGCCGCACACTTCGTCGGGTTCGGTAAACACATTCTTACAGAAAGGGCAGCGGAAGCGACGCTTCACCAACACCAGCACCAGCACCACCCTCCGTCCACCTAGCGACACGTCCGCTTCGACTTGCTCCCGTCGGTCATGGACCTTCCGAGCCCCATGTCCACACTCCGGACAGCCCCTCACCTCCGCCCTGTGGATCACCCTCACTCGGATACCCCCATCGGGGAACTCCACCTGGCCCAGCACCCTAACCTCGGGCAAGCCAAGGCAGACCCTGATAGAATCTCCTTGCACCGGCCTCACCTCGGGCGTTGTGTCTTCTCAACCCAATGCTACCAGGTGGGCAGGTGCCCCTCCTTCTACCACTTACCCCAATTTCACACTTCCCCGCGTTGAGCCGCGCACTCGTGCCATTTGCCGTAGGGGCCCGTGAGTAGCATAATGTAGGTATGCTCAGGATACACGCACTGCCCGAACTGAAGTCTCCGGCTCTTCTTTGCGCTTTCAGCGGCTGGGCTGACGCGGCAAACGCGGCCAGCGGTGCCCTGCGCTACCTGCTCCTCAAGAAGGAAGGAGAGCGTATAGCCGAGTTCGACCCGGACTCCCTCTATGTCTATACGGCCACCAGGCCGCTCACCATCCAGGAGCGGGTTGGACTCCGCAGACTCCAGTGGCCGGAGCTGACGTGGACGGTCCTCAGGGTTCCCGAGGGAGAGCACGACCTGGTGATCCTGGTGGGACCGGAGCCGGACCTGCGCTGGAGGGAGTGTGTGGACGCCATCGGTTCGTTGGCCGTCCGACTGGGAGTCACGCGCGTCCTCACCTTCGGGGGCTTCCTCGCGCAGGTCCATTACGCGGGCCCTCCGGCCATGCTGGGGATCAGCTCGCACCCTGAGCTTCGGGAAAGGCTCCGACGTCTGGGAATAGAGGAGAGCAACTACCAGGGTCCCACGGGCTTCGTAACGGCTGTCCTTCGCGAGGCATCCGACCGCGGAATACCGGCGGCCTCCCTCTGGATCGCCGCACCCAGCTATCTCTCCGGCACCAGCAACCCCAAGCTGGCCGCGGCCCTGCTGCAGGCAGCAGAGCAGCTCCTGGATCAGGAGCTCTGGCTGGAGGAGCTCCAGGCGGCCGGGAGAGACATGGAGCGCAGGATCGACGAGGCGCTGCGGGCTCGACCCGACCTGGCGGGGTTTCTCCGAAGGTTGAGCGGAGAGCCGGAGGAGCCTGACACCAGCATCCAGCCACGAGAGGAGGCCAACGCTGCTGGACAGGAGGGCGAGGCGGACCTTCCCAGTCCCGAGGAGGTGCTGAGGGACCTGGAGGAGCACCTGCGGCGGCTGAAGGAGGAGGGGAATCCCGGACTCGGGGATGGGTGATGGCGCAGGGTGTATTGACACCATCTGGCCCATCTCGTAAAGTCTGGGCCAGCAATCGGGCGCCCGGTCCGCCGCTGCAAGCCCCTCTCGATCCCCTGGCATCGCCGCCGCCAACGCAGGCTGCCTGATCGCGATGTCAACCACAAGTGTGCGGACCTGTTAGCCCTAGTATCGCATTGTCGACGGCCGGATGATCATCCGGCCGTCGACAATCGGCCGCGGGTAGAAAGGTGATGGTTGTGACAGAAAGGGAGTCGCTCTCCGGTAGTTGGGCCCTCATTCTGGGCGCCTCCAGCGGCTTTGGTGCCGCCGTGGCGCTGGAGCTTGCCCGAAAGGGTATGAACATCTTCGGCGTACACCTGGACAGATCCTCGACCCTACCAAGGGCGCAGGCCCTGGTTGGGGAGATCGAGGGAATGGGGCGGAAGGTCCAGTTCTTCAACACCAATGCCGCGAGCGCCGAGAGGCGGGCCGAGGTTCTGGAAGCCGTTCAGCAACGACTGCAGGAGGAGGGAGACGGTCGCAAGATCCGCGTGCTTTTCCACTCGCTGGCCTTCGGCTCGCTGGGGGAGTTCATCGCCGACGACCCTCGGAAGGCGATCAAGCAATCGCAGCTGGAGATGACCCTGGACGTCATGGCCAACAGCCTGGTCTACTGGACCCAAGACCTGGTCGGTCGCGACCTTTTCGAGCCTGATAGTCGCATCTTCGCCATGACCAGCTCGGGCTCCCATCGGGTGTGGGCCAGCTACGGAGCGGTCTCGGCAGCTAAGGCGTGCCTCGAGGCGCACGTGCGGCAGCTTGCGGTGGAGCTGGCAAGGAAGCGCATCACCGTGAACGCCGTACGCGCCGGGGTGACGGACACCCCCGCCGCCAGGGCGATCCCGGGCTACGAGAAGCTCGCCCACGAGGCGTCCACCCGCAACCCGATGGGGCGCATGACCCGCCCCGAGGATGTGGCGGCGGCAGTTGGAGCGCTCTGCGATCCAGGTACATACTGGATGACCGGCAATGTGCTGGGTGTGGACGGCGGCGAGGACAACATGGGGTAGGACGCGCACTCGCCCTGGTCTGCCGGAGGCCGTCGTGGCGGACCACGGGCACGCTGCGGCCGCCCGGGAGGTGACCGCGATGGCATACAACTGGGCACAGCTGGCCTTCGTGGAAAAGTGGAGGCTGGAGGCGGTCCGCGGCCCGGTAATCGGCATGTACCGCCCGGAGGACAAGACCTTTTTTGACCTTCGTCTGAAGCCCGGCGAGGGCGGCGTCGGTAAGCTGGCAGCCGCTGTCGAGGTCCACATGGTCGACGCTGGGGACATGCTACGTGAGAAGAGGATACCCCTCACGTCGACCGTGGCTGTGGTCATACGGGTAGTGGCATCATCCGTGAGAGAGGTCGGGGCAGACGTGGAGAGCGAAGTCCCTCCGCGCGGCCGCAGATGGCTGGAGTCCGGGAGCCGGGTGATAGGTACTGTGACCCGAGGCAACGACGACACCATCTTGCTCGACATCGGCCTTCCGGTGGTCGTCCAGCTGCCCGAGGGAGGGGTGCCGTCCCATCTCCGTCCTGGCCAGCGCGTGGAGGTTTCCATCGCCGAGACCCCCAAGGGCTTCCTGGTAGTCTGAGACGAGGAGGCGACAGTCTGATGCCCGACCGCCCCATTGTGGGAGTGACCATCGGCGACCCCGCTGGGATCGGCCCCGAAATCGTGGCGAAGGCCGTCGCACGCCCCCACCTGCACCAGGCAGCAAGGATAGCGGTGATTGGCAACGCGTCGGTGATAGCGGCCGCCGTGGACCTGGTGGGCGCGCCACTCTCGCTGCACCCCATCGGACACCCGGGCGAAGGGGTCTTCTCGCCGGGCACCCTCGACTTCATCGACGTAGGGATGCCCATTTTCGGCCGGCTCGTTCCGGGCAAAGCTCAGTCAGAGGCTGGCCGGGCAGCCTACCAGTATGTGAGTCGCGCCATCGAGCTGGCTATGGCTGGCCGGCTGGACGCCATCGCCACGGCGCCCATCAACAAGGAGGCCCTCAAGGCCGGATCGGTGCCCTACCTAGACCACACGGCCATGCTGGCGGCACTCACCGACAGCCCCCACCCCATGACTATGTTCGCTCTGGACAGGATGAAGGTCTTCTTTCTGACCAGGCACGTCTCGCTGGTCGAGGCATGCCGCCAGATCACGACGCAGCTCGTGCTGGAGGGGGTCCAGCGGGTTGATCTCGAACTGAGGCGGTTGGGCATAGAGCACCCGCGCATCGCCGTGGCCGCGCTTAACCCCCACGGAGGGGAGGGCGGGCTCTTCGGCCGCGAGGAGATCGAGCAGATAGCCCCCGCCGTGGCGAGAGCGCGGGAGCTGGGTCTCGAGGTGACGGGTCCCGTCCCCGCGGACGCCGTGTTCCACCTCAACCGGCAGGGCAGGTTCGATGCAGTCCTCTCCCTGTACCACGACCAGGGACATATCGCCACCAAGACCGTGGACTTCGAGCGCACCGTGAGCGTGACCCTTGGCTTGCCCTTCGTGCGCACCTCTGTAGACCACGGCACGGCATTCGACATCGCCTGGAAAGGGGTTGCCAGCTCGGCGGGGATGGAGGAGTCGATCCGAGTGGCCGCGGAGCTGGCCTCCACCTATCGGAGATAGCGGGCAGCCACCAGACCGAGTGCCCTTGCAACGCTTTAATATTCAGAAAGCTGGTGCCATAATTATCCTCGAATTAACAGCGCGGTTGCAGCAACACCCTGAGGACGGGGTGGAGCCTCGATGTGGTGAGGAGGAATGCGATGTCTGAAGCCCAGGATGCAACCCAGCAGGCACCATCCGTAGAGACACGAGCCGAACCAGAAACCTTCCGATCGCTACTCACTGAAACCGACACCTTCGTCCGAATAGCCGAGTTGGTGCCCACCCGCGGGCCGCTGGTGAAGACGGAGGCAGCCAAGGTCGCCGCGCTGGCCAGAGACCTGGCAGGAACCGGCATCGCCCACGCCCTCAGCATCACCGACAACGCGGGCGGAGCTCCAAAGGTGCTCCCCGAGTCGCTGGGGATGCTGCTGGAGGAGCGGCGACAGCAAGCCATTATCCACCTCTCCTGCAAGGACGCCAACCGCTGCGGTCTCGAGAGCCGAGCCTGGGCGCTGGCCAGCGCCGGCTTCGAGAACATCCTCTGCCTCTCCGGCGACTACCCGGTAGAGGGATACCGAGGCCAGGCTACCGCCGTCTTCGATATCGACTCCGTGGGGCTGATCACCATGCTCCACGAGATGAACCAGGGCCTACGAGCACCCACCCCCAAGGACCCATCGGCCCGTCTCCCGCGCACCAACTTCTTCCTGGGCTGCGCCGTATCGCCATTCAAGCAGCAGGAGCGCGAGCTGATGCCGCAGTACTTCAAGCTCGCACGGAAGATCGCGGCCGGCGCGGAGTTTGTCATCACCCAGCTCGGGTACGACTCCCGCAAGTTCGATGAGCTTCTCCGCTATATGGAGATGAGGCAGCTCAAGGTGCCCGTCATCGCCAATATCTACCTCCTTTCCAGGGCGGTTGCCCGCTACTTCAACAAGGGGATGGTGGCGGGAGCCGTCTGCAGCGATGCCCTGCTGGATGAGGTCGAGAGGCAGTACGCCTCGCCCGACAAGGGGAAGGCCTTCTTCCGCGAGTTCGCGGCCAAGCAGATAGCGGTCTTGAAGGGGCTGGGTTATCGGGGCGCCTATCTCTCGGGACCCAAGGATGCTCAGGAGTTTGCTGCTATCTTCGACATGGCAGACTCCTTCGCGCCCGACGACTGGAAGCTGTTCGCCAAGGAGATCCAGTACCCGCAGCCCAACGAGTTCTACTTCTTCGAGAGGGACCCCGAGACTGGCCTGAGCTCCAGCCAGGTGAACAGGGAGTACCTGGCCTCGCTGACGCCAGAAGGCCGCCGGAAGCTTCGGTCCAAGGTCCCGGTCTTCTACAAGGTGAGCCGCTTCTTCCACGGACACCTGTTCGACCAGGACTCCAGGGGCTTCGCGATGGCAAGAAGCCTGTATCTCAAAGTGGAGCGACACAAGAGGATCAAGAGGGTGCTGGAGGTAGCCGAGCAGGCAGCCAAGATACCTCTGTACGACTGCAGGAACTGTGGCGATTGTTCCCTCCCCGATGTGGCATACCTGTGCCCCGGATCCCAGTGCGCCAAGAACCAGCGAAACGGCCCCTGTGGCGGCTCCCACCAGGGGCTCTGCGAGGCCACTGAGAAGGAGTGCATCTGGGCACGGGCCTACGATCGGCTCAAGCCCTACGGTGAGGCAGAAAGCATGCTAGACCGACCCCCGGTGTTCAGAGATGGCAGCCTTCGCAACAGCTCATCCTGGGCCAACACCTTCCTGGGTCGAGACCACTTCTCCAAGCACTGGAGCGAGGAGTAGCGCGCTGTTGGAGAATCTGCGCAAGCCCCCATGGCTAATCAAGCGGCTTACACCCACCTCGGCGGTGTCTGAGGTCCGCGGACTCCTGAGGCACCAAAGCCTCCATACCGTGTGCGAGAACGCCATGTGCCCCAACCTTGGGGAGTGCTTCTCGAGACGCACGGCCACCTTCCTGATCATGGGCGATGTCTGCACCCGCCATTGTGGCTACTGCGCCATCGGCTCCGGCTCCCCGCCTCCCCTGGACCCGGGAGAACCGGAACGTGTGGCAGAGGCGGCTGCTGCCCTCAGTCTTCGCCACGTCGTGGTGACGTCGGTCACCCGCGACGATCTTCCTGACGGGGGTGCCGCTCACTTCGCCGAGACCATCAGGGCGATCCGCCGCCGCCTCCCAACTGCGGCGGTCGAGGTGCTGATCCCCGACTTCGGCGGGTCCGCCGAGGCCCTGAGAGAGGTGCTGGCCGCTGGTCCCGACATCCTCAATCACAACGTGGAGACCGTACCGCGTCTGTTCCCGCATGTGAGGCCACAAGGGAACTACGGTCGGTCGCTGGAGCTGCTGGCTGCGGCGCGATCTGCCATCTCCCGCGGCTACATCAAGTCGGGCATCATGGTGGGGTTAGGCGAGACGGAGGAAGAGGTGCTGGAGGTCATGCGCGACCTGAGGAGCGTCGGGTGTGACATCTTCACTGTTGGCCAGTACCTGCGCCCCTCCCGGCACCACCTGGAGGTACGCCAGTACTATCGGCCCGAGGCGTTCGATAGGTTTCGATCCGCCGGCGAGGCAATGGGCTTCCTGATGGTGGCTTCGGGCCCCTTCGTCCGCAGCTCGTACAACGCGGATCAGTTTACACTCGCAAGGAGCGACCATTGATAACCGAGGTCTCCAGTTCCACCAAACGCGTCACCATCTCCCCCGAAGGCCCCACCATCATCATCGGCGAAAGGATCAACCCGACCGCCAGGAAGAAGCTGGGAGAGGCCCTTCTGGAGGGCGACGTGGAGATCGTCCGCCGCGAGGCGATCTCCCAGGTTCAGGCGGGGGCTCACATCCTCGACGTCAACGTGGGCTACCCCGGCGTGGACGAGCCGAAGATGATCAAGGAGGCTGTCAAGGCGGTCATGGAGACCGTTGACGTGCCCATCTGCCTGGACAGCGCTAATCCTGAGGTGATGGAGGCGGCGCTGAGCGTGTACAAGGGCAAGATGCTGCTCAGCTCCGTGACGGGCGAGGAGGCCAAGATGGAGGCCATCCTGCCCCTAGTGAAGCGCCACGGGACCGCTGTAGTAGCCCTTCTGATGGACGACACCGGTATCCCTAACAGCGCCGAGGCACGGCTGGAGATCGCGAGGAAGATCCTGGCAAGGGCCGAGTCCATGGGGATACCCCGTGAGGACGTCATCGTGGACTGCGCCTGCATGACCGTCGCTACCGACAGCACGGCCGCCCTGGTGACTTTGGAGACCATCCGCCTGGTGCGCCGGGAGCTGGGCAACAACATGACGCTCGGCGCCAGCAATGTCTCTTTCGGGCTACCTGAGCGAAAGGTGATCAACGCTGCTTACCTCCCCATGGTGCTGGCCGCGGGCGTGAACTGCCCAATAGTCGACCCCACCGTGCCAGAGGTCGCCAAGGCCATCCTGGCGTCGGATCTGCTCCTGGGCAGGGACGAGTACGGGATGAGCTACCTGAGGGCCTACAGGGCTCGACAGGCCGCCGAGGCAGCCGGTCAGAAGCCGCCCTACTGATGCCCGCAAGGATTAGCAGACGTAGGAGGCCCGGGAGCGCGCCTCCGTCGCGGGGATCAGGGCGTCCCCGGGTTCGAGGAGTGCCGGCGCCCACACCTGTTGCGATTGCTTGACGGAGCCCCCAGGATGTTGACGGGTGCCAAAGCAACCAGCCGTCTCCGTCGGATCAGAGAGGCTGGCAGAGAGGCCGGTCCCCACTCATCCAAGGGTTCCGGTGCGAGGTCGACCCCATGAATGACTGCCGAGTCAGGTTTCTCCCGGACGGGGCTGAGGCCGTGGTGCCGGCGGGTTCCACCCTGCTGGCGGCGGCTGCTGCCGCCCACGTGGCTATCGACGCGCCGTGCGGAGATCGTGGCATTTGCGGGAAGTGCAAGGTCCAGGTGCAGCCCCCTGTGTCCTCCGCCGATGGGCCCCGAGGCGATACCGCGAAGCCCACGCCAGGCAACGTGGCGACACACACGCCTGCCGCCATCGAGCCCCCAACCCTTGCAGAGATCAGCCTCATGTCGCCGGAGGAAATCGCCGCCGGGTGGAGACTGGCCTGCCAGGCAAGAGTGACGGGGGATGTGGTAGTGTCAGTGCCGGAGAGGACTCTTCAACCGGCGGTGGTTCCACTGGCCCAAGTCCGACCGAGGCCTGCCGTCAGGAAGGCCCACCTCCGACTCCCGGAACCCTCGTTGGAAGACCCGGTGGCGGACGTGACGCGGCTGAGGCGAGCCCTGGAGCCGAAGCTCTCCAACGTGCAAGTCAGCCTCCCCTTGCTGAGGGCGCTTCCCAGGCTGCTCCCTTCCCACAGGTACGACCTGACGGCCGTCGCGGTGGGCGAGCGGCTGGTGGCGCTGGAGCCCGGCGACACCACCGATCGGGCGTTTGGCCTCGCGGTCGATCTGGGAACCACCAGCGTAGTGGTGATCCTGGTGGACCTGGTCGGAGGCCAGACCCTGGGGATAGAGTCCCGGCTCAACGGGCAGGCCAACTTCGGCGCGGATGTGATCTCCCGCATCACCCACGCCACTACCCAGCCTGGCGGTCTCGAGGAGCTGCAGAGGGCCGCAGTATCCACCATCAACTCCGCTCTCGAATCCCTGCTGCACAGGACTGGAGTCGAACGGGACATGATCTACGAGGCGGTAGTGGTGGGAAACAGCTGCATGAACCACCTGTTCTTGGGGGTAGACCCGGGCTCCCTGGCCTCGGCCCCCTATCAGCCGGTCGTGTCGGAGCCGGTGAGCTGCACTGCCTCTGAGCTGGGTGTCGCCATCAACCCCATGGGAAGAGTCTACACCCTGCCCAACATCGCTGGCTTCGTCGGGAGCGACACCGTCGCCGTGATCCTGGCAACCGCCATGCACCGGTCGACCGAGGTGAAGCTGGCTATCGACCTCGGCACCAACGGGGAGATCGTGCTGGGGAATCGGAACCGGCTGCTCACCTGTTCCACTGCGGCGGGTCCAGCCTTCGAGGGCGCCAGGATCACTTTCGGCATGCGGGCGGCCCCAGGAGCTATCGAGAGGGTCTGGATCCACCACGGGGGCGTGAAGCTTCAGGTCGTGGGGGACTCGCCTCCCATCGGGATCTGCGGCTCCGGGCTCTTGGACGCGGTCGCACAGCTGAAGAATGCCGGCCTCCTCAACGGCACTGGGAGGCTTGTTAGAGCCGAGGTTGGAGACGGTCTATCGGCGTCGACTCTCCGTGAGAGGTTCACACGGATTGGCGATGTCGAGGGGTTCGTGCTGGCGCGCCGGGGGAGGAGGCCAGTTGTCCTCACTCAGCAGGACATCAGGGAGCTCCAGCTCGCCAAAGGGGCCATCAGGGCGGGGATTTCGATCCTTCTCAAGGAGTACGGGATCGGCGAGGAGGAGATCTCCGAGGTCCTCCTGGCCGGAGCCTTCGGGAGCTACATCAACCCGGCCAGCGCCAGGGCGATCGGCCTGGTGCCTCCCCTGCCCATCGAGAGGATAACGGCTGTCGGGAACGCGGCTGGCCAGGGAGCCGTCATGGCCCTACTCTCGACGGAACTGAGGGAGGAGGCCATCCAGATAGCCACACGGGCGGAGCACGTGGAGCTCTCCGCAAGACCCGATTTCATGGAGCAGTTCGTGGAGGACCTCGCCCTATAGGCCCCTCAGTCCAGCGGCATCGGAAAGGGTGCGAACGGGAGGACTGTCATGAACCTCAACCAGCTTAGAGTCTTCTGCGAGGTGGTGGAGCGCAAGGGTTTCACCAGGGCAGCAGAGGCCCTCTATCTCACGCAGCCCGCCGTGTCGAGGCAGGTGCAGGAGCTGGAGCGCCACTTCGGTGTGGACTTGTTCGAGCAGATCGGCAAGCGGATCTACCCGACCGAGGCGGGGACTATCGTCTACAACTACGCAAAGGAGATCTTCCACACCATCGACGACCTGAACGTGGAGATCAACCAGCTGAAGGGTCTGAAGGCCGGACACCTCCGTCTGGCCGCCAGCGCCACGGCTGGCACCTATCTCCTTCCGCCTCTGCTGGGCGTGTTCAAGCGGAGGTATCCGGGGGTGGACGTGAGCCTGGAGATCCACAACAGCAGGCAGGTGGAGCAGAGGCTTCTGGAGTACCAGCAGCTGGACCTCGGCATCACCGAACGCCCCGTGACGGAACGATCTCTCTACTCGGAGCCATTCGACACAGACAGACTGGTGGTAATAGTCTCTCCCGACCACCCTCTGGCGACCAGGAGCGTGATCTCTGCCTCCGACCTCCAGGGAGCCAGCTTCATCCTCAGAGAGGTGGGCTCGGGGACGCGAGACCTATTGGAGGAGGAGTTCCAGAGGCTGAACCTTCAGGTGAAGAGGGTGATGGAGCTGGGAAGCACGGCGGCGGTCAAGCAGGCGGTAGCCGCAGGGCTGGGCCTTTCCGTGGTGTCGAGCCGATCCATAGGGCTGGAGGTGGAGGCAGGCCTTCTTCGCTCCCTGGATTGCCCGGACATGAGGCTGACTCGGGAGATCCTGTACGTACACCACAAGGACAAGCGGCTCTCCAGGGCCGCCTCCGCCTTCCTCCAGATCCTGAAGAAGGCGTTCCCGGACCCAGTATGATACGCTTCCGCTCCGGACCACCTCGCGGCTCCTCCGTTCTGCCTGGAACGCACCCTGCCAAGGGCAATCAGTAGGATCACCAGTTGCGAGGAGGTCAGCGATCCCTTGGCGCCAAGCCTGTTGGAGCTCTTGCTGGCGGCGGGTAGGTACCTGTGGGCCAGCCCGGTGACCGTGCTCGGACTCGTGGCCGCTGCGGCCTCTCTGTCCGTCCCCAGGCCGCGCTCCCACGTGCTGGTCTGCCGGTCGGGAAGCGGCTTCGCGCGGCTCTTTCTCTCGAAGCGAGGGTACTGCGCCATGGCCCTGGGCCATGTGGTGCTGATGACCCCGCTCGCCTCGGAGGAGACCCTGGCCCACGAGCTGGTCCACGTCAGGCAGGCAGAGCGATGGGGGCCCCTGTTCCTTCCCGCCTACCTGCTGGCGATGCTGGCGGCGAGGATCGTCGGTGATGACCCCTACTGGGACAACCCCTTCGAGCGAGAGGCGCGCGTTCGGTCACGCGCCACCTGAAGCTCACGACGCAGTGCTGGTCCGCACCGATCGATCCACCTCCGGCGTGGCGATAGCCAACCGAGCCGGGTATGGACACACTACCCACAGCATGATATAGTGCGGCCACGGGGAATTGGGTGGCGCTGCAAGATCGGAGATCGGTTGCCGAGCCTTGGGGCGGTTCCCATCTATCGACATCGACATCGACGTCGAGACGTTCGAGAGACTCCTCGACGCAGGCGAGCTGAAAGCGGCCCGTTACTCGCCCATAGCTGGCGGGGACGGCCGTTCTTTTTTGCCCGCCTCGCTGGATGCACGCCCGAGCGCTCGCCACACCGGGATCCGGGGGACAACGATCGCCCACCAACAACGCCATTGAGGGGTGGCGAAGGATCTCAACTCACTTGGGAGGTTGCAGAATGGAGCCTCAGGTAGCCAGGGTGGCAGCAGAGCCGTCGGCCTTCGACATGGCGCTGCAGCAGTTCAACGCGGCAGCGGACAAGCTGAACCTCGACCCCGGATTGCGGCAGATCCTGAGTAGCTGCAAGCGGGAGTTCACCGTGCACTTCCCGGTCCGCCTGGACGACGGCACGGTCAAGGTGTTCACCGGGTATCGCATCGAGCACAACTTCGCTCGCGGACCGGCAAAGGGTGGCATTCGTTTCCATCCCCAAGTCGACATCGAGGAGGTCAAGGCCCTCGCGATGTGGATGACCTGGAAGTGCGCCGTGGTGGGCATTCCCTACGGTGGCGCCAAGGGCGGTGTCATCTGCAACCCCAAGACCATGTCCATGGGCGAGCTGGAGCGGCTCACCAGGCGCTACACTACCGAAATCTCCATCCTCATTGGCCCTGAGAGAGACATCCCAGCCCCGGACGTCAACACCAACCCGCAGATCATGGCCTGGCTGATGGACACCTACAGCATGCACAAGGGCTACTCAGTGCCGGCAGTGACGACCGGCAAGCCGCTGGCCATCGGAGGCTCTGAGGGCAGAAACGAGGCTACCGCCAGGGGTTGTATCTACACCGTTCGAGAGGCCGCCAAGGTCCAAGGGATCGACCTCAAGCGGGCCACTGCCGTCGTGCAGGGATTCGGAAATGTCGGTGCTGCGGCGGCCCGCTTCCTTGCGGAGGACGGCGTCAAGGTGATAGCCGTCAGCGATTGGAAGGGTGGCGTGTTCAATCCTAACGGTCTGAACCCGTGGGAGCTGATCGGCTTCAACGAGGAGACCGGCTCCGTTGTCGGGGCGCCAAGAACCGAAAGGATCTCCAACGAGGAGCTGCTGGAGCTGGAGTGTGACATACTCATCCCCGCGGCTCTTGAGAAGCAGATCACCGCGAAGAACGCCCCCAGGATGAAGACCAAGCTGATCGCCGAGGCCGCCAACGGGCCTACCACGCCAGAGGCGGACGAGATCCTTACCGCTAAGGGCACCCTCATCGTCCCGGACATCCTGGCCAACGCGGGCGGCGTTACCGTCTCCTATTTCGAGTGGGTCCAGGACCTCATGGCTTTCTTCTGGACGGTGGACGAGATCAACCAGAAGCTAGAGGGGATCATGCAGCGTTCGTTCCGAGATGTGAAGAGGATGGCCGACGAGTACAGCGTCAACATGCGCGTGGCTGCCAACATGCTGGCCATCAAGCGGGTTGCCGACGCAACGCTGATCCGAGGGATCTATCCCTGATCCATCTTCCAAGGGCGGGCGCAGAGGAATCGAGGAGGGGCCGGCAACAGCCAGCCCCTCCTCGATTCCTCGGTAACGCGACACACCCGTCGGCCACTTCACGCCGCGAGGACGTTCCTCTCGGTCTCTGAGTCGAAGATCTGGATCTGCTCCTTGGGGAAGGAGAGGCTGACCCTGTCGCCCATCCTCACACGAGTGGCGGCATCCATCTTGGCCACGAAGCTCTTCCCTCCCACCACCAGATACACGATCTGCTCGCTTCCCATCATCTCTACCACCTCGACGGTGGCCGCGATCTCCCCCCTGGTCTCGGTCTCCCCCTGGCTGATCTCGCCCAGGTGCTCCGGACGGATGCCCAGAAGGACCTTCTTTCCGCGCTGCGGAGCCACCGCGGTGGCCAGCTTCCCGCTCAGCCGCACGCGGAAGCCATCCCCCACCAGCTCCATAGTGCCGTCGCTGCCGAGAACGGCCACCTCGAAGAAGTTCATGGCGGGGCTGCCGATGAAACCCGCCACGAAGGTGTTCACCGGCCGCTCGTACAGCCTCTGCGGCGTGTCCAGCTGCTGCAGGACACCGTCGCGCATCACCGCGATGCGCGTCCCCATGGTCATCGCCTCCACCTGGTCGTGGGTCACGTAGATCACCGTGGTCTGCAGCCGCTGGTGCAGCTTGATCAGCTCCGCCCTGGTCTGCACCCTCAGCTTGGCATCCAGGTTGGAAAGAGGCTCGTCCATCAGGAACACCTTGGGCTCGCGGACTATGGCGCGCCCCAGGGCCACCCTCTGCCGCTGCCCCCCGGACAACTGCTTCGGCTTCCGGTCCAGAAGCATCTCGATCCCGAGGATCGCCGCCGCCTCCTTCACCCGCCTGTCGATCTCCGCCTTGGGGAACTTCCTCATCTTGAGACCGAAGGCCAGGTTGTCGTAGACGTTCATGTGGGGATAGAGGGCGTAGGATTGGAACACCATGGCGATGTCCCGGTCTTTGGGCGAGACATCGTTCACCAGCCGATCACCGATATAGATCCGTCCCGACGTGACCTCCTCCAGCCCCGCCACCATCCGCAGCGCCGTCGTCTTCCCGCACCCTGACGGCCCCACCAGCACCAGGAACTCCTTGTCCTGGACATGCAGGGTCAGGTCGTTGACGGCGGTGACAGACCCGAACTTCTTGGTCACGTGATCAAGAACTACCTGCGCCATTCTGCCTCCCCTTATCCCTTGACTGCCCCGGCGGTGAGGCCGGAGACGTAATTCTCCACGAAGAAGGAGTAGATCACCGCCACTGGAACCGAGCCGAGGAGGCCTGCCGCCATGAGCGAGCCCCATTGGTAGACGTCCGCCTTGATGAGGTCGCTGACCGTGCCGACCGGGATGGTCTTCATGGTCCCTGAGGCCATGAAGATCAAGGCGTACAGGAACTCGTTCCAGGACAGGGTGAAGGAGAAGATCCCCGCCGAGAGGATACCCGGGATCGCCAGCGGCATGACGATGGAAACCATCGCCCTGAGCCTGCTGGCGCCGTCTATCATTGCGCACTCCTCCAGCTCGTGCGGGATCGTTCTGAAGTACCCCATCAGGATCCAACCCCCGAACGGGATCAGAAAGGTCGGGTATGTCAGTATCAGAGCCCAGTAGGTGTTGTAGAGGTGCAGCGAGTTGATCACCTGGGCCAGAGGCAGGAAGAGCAAGGTCGGTGGGACCAGGTAGGCCAGGAAGATAGCTATGCCCATGAAGTTGGCGCCCGGGAAGCGCAGCCTGCCCAGCGAATACCCGATCAGGATGCTGCAGAAGAGCGACAGGAAGGTGGATGCGAAGGTCACAATAGTGGTGTTGATGGTCCAGTTGACGAAGGCCGTGTTCTGGAACAGGTAGATGTAGTTCTCCAGCGTCGCGTTCCACGGGAAGAACGGGTTCATGCTGCGATCGAAAAGATCTGGGTTCGGTCTGAGCGACACCACGAGCATCCAATAGAATGGGAAGAGCAGCAAGGCAGCATAGATCCCCAGCGGTAGATACAGTAGCAGGATCCGGCGAAGCTTTCCGTGGCCACCTACCATTCTTTTCAATCCCCCCTTCTCAGGAAGATCAGCAGCACTGCGGCGAAGATGGCCAGGAACGGAAACATGTACAGGGAGATCGCCGCGCCCTGCCCGATATTGGTGGCGTTCAGCCCCACCTGATAGGCGTAGGTCCCGAAGACATGCGTCGAGTTGGCCGGGCCGCCCTTGGTCAGCACGTAGATGAGCTGGAAGTCCGCGAAGGTCCAGATGATGGAGAACAGGGTAGCGATGAGGGTCACGCCTCGAATGACCGGGACGGTCACGGCCCAGAAGCGCTGCCAAGGGCCAGCTCCGTCGATGGCCGCGGCCTCGTGCAGCTCCTGGGGCACGGCCTGAAGTCCGGCTAGGATCGACACGGCGAAGAAGGGGATGCCCCTCCAGACGTTGGCGATTATGAGAGCCGTCATGGCCAGCGTGGGGTTCCCCAGCCAAGGTATGTTGCCCTGGACCAGTCCCCAAGAGCGGGCGAGCCACGAGAGGGGACTGAGCACGCCGTCGAAGATCATCAGCCACGCCAGGCTGCTGAGGGCCGTGGGGACGATCCAGGGGAGAAGCAGCCCGGCCCGAAGGGTGTTCCTGAGCGGGAAGCTCTGGTTCAGGAGCAGAGCGAGACCGAGGCCCAGCACCAGCTTGAATGGCACCGTGATGAAAGCGTAGACGAAGGTGTTCTGGACGGTCTGCCTGAAGATGCTGTCGTTGAACAGAAGGTTCGAGAAGTTGGCTAGGCCGACGAAGCGCCCCATGACGCCTATCATGCTGTTGGTCATCGACAGCCAGATACCCAGGAAGAAGGGATAGGCGATGAAGACCAGCAGGATCAGCGTGCCTGGCACCATAAGCAGGTAGCCGAGCGGCCGCTCCCGATCCAGAAGATCCAGCGGTCGCTGCCACAGGGGCGTGCGAGGCAGAGCGACCTCGCTGACCGAATGCTCCCCTACTGTGCTCATACTGTGACCTCGTCTCGTGATAAGGGCTGCGCGCGGGCGGCGGAACGGTTCCGCTGCCGCCGGAGGGAGAGGGGGGAGCCGGATCCCGTGCTCCCCCCTCGGGCCATCGCCATCAGACGCTGTAGATCTGCTTCAGCTGCTCCTCGCCCCACTTGATGGCCCCCGCCGCATCACCGCTGGTGACGGCCTTGGCGAACACGTCGACGATAATGTACTTGGACTGGGCCAGCGCCGCCTTCTGGTTCAGGTCGCCCGCGTAACCGATGTTCCGACCGTACTGCGACTCGCGACCGAAGGCAGCGTACTTGGGATCCTTGGTCCACATGGGATCCTTTTCCCATCGTTTCGTGGGCGGGAGCTGGTAAACGCCCTGGATGTGGATCCACTCATCGAAGCGGGCCGGATCCGACCACCACTTGAGGAACTCCTTCGCCGCGCTGGCGTTCTTGGAGTTCTTCAATATTCCGAAGGAGTGGCCGCCCAGCTGGTAGAAGCGACCGTACGGTCCCCTCGGCTGGTCGGCGTGGTCCATGTCCTCCGCGATCTTCGGCGCATCCTTCTTCGCCGCCTCGTAGATGCTGGAGCCGTTGTAGGTGATGGAGATCTGGTCGGAGAGGAAGGCTCGGTTGTTGGAGCTGTCGTCCCACTGGAGACCAGTCTCGTCGTAGCAGTCCTTCCACGCCTGGATGAACCGCTTCATGGCATCCACGAATTCCGGAGTGTTGAACTTGACGGTCTTCCCGTCCTCCGCCACCTCCATGGCCCCATACGACCACATGTAGGGATACACGAACCCCACGGGGTCACCAGTGCTGTGGCCCAGGGACTGGCCAATGGGCTTGCCCATGGCCTTCAGCTTCTTCCCAACGGCGAACAGCTCCTCCCAGGTGTCGGGGAACTTCTCGGCGCCCGCCTGCTTCAGGTAGCTGATGCGGTAGTTGATGGCGGCATTAGTGGTGCCGGTGGGCAAAGCCAGGTATCTGCCGTTGACCTTGATGCCCTTGGTCACCCACTCGTAGTAGCCGCCCTCCTTCTTGTCGATGGCGTCGGCGATGTCGGTCACGTCCAACATGTTGTCCGCGTACAGCGACGCCCAGCCCGGCCAGAGGTGGAACATGTCACCGCCAGCCCCCGCCTGGATAGAGGCTGCAATCTTCGCCTGGAGGTCTGGCCAGTTGAGGAAATCGGCGCTCACCGTCACGCCGTTCTCCTTGCCCCACTGCTGGATCTGGCTCACGAAAAGCTTCTGCGCGTCCGGCACGAAGTAGGTACCCCCGAGGAACGCCAGTGAGGTGCCCTTCAGCACCGCTGGGGCGGAGGTGGGGGCGGCCGCTGGCTGCTGCCCAGAAGTCTGCTGCCCGGAAGCCGCTGGTGCCTGGGTGGGAGCGGCCGCGGGCGCCCCACCGCCACCGCAAGCCGCGACGGCCACGGAGGCGGCGCCCATCCCTAGCGCAATCAGCAGCTCCCGACGGGTCAAACGAAGTCTGTCTTTGCCGATGTTGATGTTGTCCATTCGCGTCCCCTTCTTTGGCCAGCCATAGGATCGGAGCGAGCGACCCTTCAGGCTGGGCAGGCTGCACATCGCCATCCCAGCGGATAAGCACAAAGACAAGGACCTCCGCGGCTCATGCGGAGGTCCTCTTTGACCACATGCTACGCCATCGTAGGGATTCGGCTCACGGATCGATGACCGGTTCAATCTTCGCTCTCGAGGTAGTCCTGAGCTTACCCCCCTGCGCAAGCAGGGAGGGATCGGTTAGCATTCCGAACAAGGTGCGGGAACCCAGCGAGATCTAGGCAGGACCGAGGTCAAACCGTGACTCCACCCAAAAGGGCATACCCTCTATTCAACTGTCTCCTCAATCATAGGGTGAAGTCCAGGAAAAGGCAAGGGGGGCGCAACGGAAGCCTGTCCAGCGGGATTTGGCCGCCGGGCGCGCTCTCTGCTATAATACGGTATGCCTGAAAAGCCTGAGAGAGTGTACGCAACCAACAGAAAAGCCTATCACGACTACCATATCCTCGAGACGGTCGAGGCGGGGATCGCCCTCACCGGCACCGAGGTGAAGTCGGTTCGCGAGGGCAAGGTCAACCTGAGGGATAGCTACGCCAGGGTCAAAGACGGCGAGGTGTGGCTGTACAACAGCTACATAGCTACCTACGACCAGGGTAACCGCTTCAACCACGAGACGGGGCGACCCCGGAAGCTGCTGCTCCACAAGGGGGAGATCGCCAAGCTGGCCGGGCTCTCGCAGGAGACAGGCAAGACCCTGATTCCCCTGAAGGTCTACGACCGAAAGGGCCACATCAAGGTAGAGCTCGCGGTAGCGCGCGGCAAGAAGGAGTACGACAAGCGGGAGAGCATCTCTCGCAGGGAGGCCGAGAGGGAGGTGGAACGAGCCCTCAAAGAGGCCGCTCGACGGTAGCCGTTCCTTGAGGGGGCGCTAGGTTTCGACAGGGGACGACACTCGAGAATTGCAAGCCGAGGCTTGCCACCACGCCTCGTAAAAAGGTGGCAACGGCATAACTGCCAACGAACCAGTAGCTCTCGCGGCGTAACAACGCCACGAGCGTCCACCCAACCTCTTCTCGATGGGTTGGGATCGGGCGTCACCAAGTCGAGATGCGGTAGCCCCGACCGCCTGCTGAGGGTTACCTAAGCGAAGCGGGCTGGCCCGATGGTCCCCCGTCGGTAGGAGACCTGAGGGCAAGATGCCAAATGCCGACTAAGCTTGTAGCATATTCTCGGTGAACTCGCTCTGGACGGGGAGTTCGACTCTCCCCCGCCTCCACCAAGATCCATCCCTGCCCGGTGTGCAAGGCGGGGATTTTCTTTAGGTCGAATGGGAGAAGGATCATGGAGAAGATCATCGGGGAAGGCCTCACCTTCGACGACGTTCTGCTGGTCCCCAGCTACTCCGAGGTGCTGCCGTCGGAGGTCTCCGTTCGAACGCGCCTCACTGGGCGCATCTCGCTGAACATCCCCATCGCGTCCGCCGCCATGGACACCGTGACGGAGAGCCGGATGGCCATCGCCCTGGCCCGCGAAGGCGGGATCGGCTTCATACATCGAGCCATGCCCATCGAACGCCAGGCGGAAGAGGTCGATAAGGTGAAGCGGTCCGAGAGCGGCATGATCGTGAACCCCATCACCCTCCGACCAACAGATTCCCTCGCGGATGCCTGGCGGCTGATGGAGCAGTACCACATCTCGGGCGTCCCCATCGTGGACGAGGGCATGCACCTGGTGGGGATCCTGACCAATCGCGACATCCGTTTCGAGACAGGCGGGGACCAGCCTGTCTCCCAGCTGATGACCAGCGGTGGACTGGTGACCGCGCCAGTAGGGACCACGCTGGAGCAGGCCAAGGAGATCCTCCACCGCCACAAGATCGAGAAGCTCCCCATCGTGGATGAGCACGGCGTCCTGAAGGGGCTCATCACGGTGAAGGACATCCAGAAGAAGATCAGCTACCCGAACGCGGCCAAGGACTCCCTGGGGCGGCTGCTGGTGGGCGCAGCGGTCGGAGTGGGGGACGACCTCCTCCGACGAGCCGCAGCCCTGGTGGAGGCGGGCGTCGATGTCCTCTCCACGGATGCCGCTCACGGGGCATCCAGAAACGTGATCCGTGCAGTCCGAATCCTCAAGGAGCAGTACCCGCACATCGAGGTGATCGGGGGGAACGTGGCCACCTACGATGGTGCCATGCGCCTCCTCGAGGCCGGGGCCGACGCCATCAAGGTGGGGGTAGGACCCGGCTCCATCTGCACCACTAGGATCGTGTCCGGCGCTGGAGTCCCTCAGCTCACAGCTATCATGGAGGTCTACAGGGCCACACAGGGACGGGTCCCGCTGATCGCCGACGGCGGCATCAAATACAGCGGGGATATCGCCAAGGCGATCTGCGCCGGGGCAGACCTGGTCATGCTGGGCAACCTGCTGGCGGGCGTCGAGGAGAGCCCGGGTGAGGTGGTCGTGTACCAGGGAGACCGGTACAAGGACTATCGAGGGATGGGATCCCTGAGCGCCATGAAGTACTTCGGCAGGGATCGCTACGGCCAGGCGGAAGGGCAGAAGCTGGTGCCGGAGGGCGTGGAGGGCAGAGTGCCCTACAAGGGCCCGCTGGCCCAGGTGCTCCACCAGCTGGTAGGGGGACTCAGGTCGGGGATGGGCTATCTGGGATGTGCGACCATCGAGGACCTGCAGCGCAACGGCAGGATGGTGCGAATCACCCAGGCGAGCTTGACTGAAAGCCATGTGCACGACATCTTCCTGACCAGGGAGGCGCCCAACTACTCTCGTTGATGCGTCACACAGTGGCAGCGGCCGGGGGAGGCGCCCGCGACGGAGTCTTCGTGTGCTCAAGCTGCGGTGATTGATCAGCCGCGCCGAGTCCTTCTCATACAGCCACAGTGGCCGGCTCGAGCCCTCCTGAAGGCCGAGCTGGAGGAGCGAGGTTTCGACGTCCTGGGGGCCGATTCCGTTGGACTAGCCTCTCGGCTCTGCATGGAACGCGGCTTCGGACCCGATCTCCTGGTGGTGGACGCGGTTGGGCTTGCCCTCACCGAGGGAGACCTGAGGGAGATCACTTTCCTGAGAGGCACAGTACCTCTCGTACTACTTACCTCTGGACAGTACGTGGACCAGGCCGCGGCTGGGCTCGCCCCTGACGTAACGATCCGCCGGCCGACCACGGTGGGGGAGCTCGCGGAGGCCGTGGAAAGGGTTCTCTCCAGCGGGTCTCCTTAGTGGCAATCCCCTGGCATCAGGACTGCCGCCATCGCCGGGTGCACCCGGTCACTCCTGGGGCTCGCCGTCCCCGTCGCCCCCTCGCTCCTCCTCCATCTGGTCGAGGAGACGAAGCTGGCGCTCCCTAGCCAGCCGCCTCTCGGCAGCCTCCGTAACCAGTGGTGTGTAGAAGGGCTCCTCCGACTGCCTTCCCTCCGCCATCTCAGAGTCGGTCCCCTCGGCATCCACCTCGGTCCACGAATCCTGGCTGTACTGTAGGTGCCTCGCTGGCGGCTTCCCAGGATCAGCTTTCCTCTCCATGGCACTGACCCCTCCCCTGGCGATCTCGTACCGACCCTGCCGGCAGACCTCGACGCCGAGCCTCCGCCCTGATGAGAACAGGCGGAGGGTTTGCCCTGTCGCAAGAGACATGCCTCTGGCCATGCTGCGCAAGTGTGGTATAATCAACATAGTTCCGCATGCTGTCCGCTAAGCATGTGCCACGCTGTTCACGTTGCGCATGTGCTGGTTTGGAGCAGCAGGCGGGCATGAAACTTGTTTATGTTTCGATGTCGGGCGGAGCATCAGGACGGCACTGTTCATGCTCCTGTTGCTCCTCCCAGGCACTAGTTCTATCTGGAAGTGTCTATTGTTGCGCTGGCGCACTACTAGGGAGGAGCGCTGAGAACCATGACTGCACTTGGACAGAAGGTGAAGGAGCTTCGCGTTTCGAAGGGGATGACGCAGCAACGGCTGGCCGAGAAGGCCGAGGTCAGCCACTCTCTGATCAGCGCCCTCGAGTCGGGACGGCGCAAGTACGTCTCGGCTCAGGACATCGAGAGACTGGCCAAGGCCCTCGATGTCCCCTCCAACGAGCTGTGGAAGCTGGTTCCAGGGGGCAAGAGCGAGCAGCGGTACATTCCCATCACCGGCACCGGCACCAGCGGGATGGCCAAGTCCGCCTGAAGGTGCGGGCCGCGGTCGAGGGCTGGCCGCCGCGGGCGCGGCGGCCAGCTTCTCCATGTCATTCGATTAGCGGCGGCCGAACTCCCGCTCCAGCTGGGTGTGACTAAGAAGGACGGCCGTCGGTCGGCCGTGCGAGCAGTGCTGGGTGATGTCCGCCTCCTCCAGGGACTCCACCAGCGCTCTCATCTCCTCATGCGAGAGGACCTGGCCAGCCTTCACCGCGCTTCGACAAGACAGGGCCACCGCAACCCGCTCCCTCCAATCGAGAATCCCCCTCTCCTCCACCAGCTCCTCGATGGCCTCCCGAAGCGCTTTCACGGCCATCCCCTGGGGCAGCTGCGCTGGCACCCCTCGAACCAGGATGGAGCTCTCCCCGAAGGGCTCCAGCCGAAAGCCCAGTTCCTCCAAGACGTCCAGCGCTGCTCTGGCCAGCTCGAGCTGCCCGGGCGTTAGATCCACCACCGCCGGCTCCAGCAGGAGCTGGACCTGCTCCTCACGCCCCATCGCCCTCCTCAGCCGCTCCAGCAGCACCCGTTCGTGGGCAGCATGCTGATCGATCAAGTACAGGCCCGCCTCGCCCTCGGCGACTATGTAGCTCTGGGCCACCTGGCCTATCAGTCTCAGTATGGGGATTCGTCGCCCGCTGCCCACCACGTCGGCGGTGCGCGCAAGAGCATGGCTCCCTACCTCGGCATCGCCCAGCTGCAGCCTCGGCTCGTCGACGGGATCAGAGCCGTGCTCCACCCTGCCAAGGCCAGCCACCTCCTGCGCCCAGCGCTCGTCCGAGGCAACCACCGCCCTAACGGCATCCCTCATCCCGCCGTAGATGAGCCTCTCCCTCAGCAGCCGAACCTCGCTCTTGGTGGGGTGCACGTTCACATCCACTTCCCACGGCGGAACCTGCAGGTCCAGAACAGCTATCGGGTGCCGGCCAACCATCAGCAACCCCTCGAAACCGCCCTCCACCGCGGACACGAGGGCCCTGCTCCTCACCGGCCTCCGGTTCACGGTCAGCCAGATCCCACTGCGAGTCGGTCGGCTCACGGAAGGCCTCGCCACATACCCGGTCACGCGTGCAGCGACCCCTTCTCCCGGGCTTCTCGCCTGGACGGCCGCATCCACCGGCATCAGCGCGGCTGACACCTCTCGCCCCAGAACGGCCACCGCAGCCTCCATGGGGTCGCCCGACCCCGGAGTGAAGAGGGTCCTTCGGCCATCCACCAACAGTTCGAAGGACACGTCAGGGTACGCCATGGCCAGGTGGCTCAGCAGTTGAGCCGACTGCGATGACTCCGATGCGGCCGAGCGAAGATACTTCCTCCGGGCCGGCAGATTGAAGAAGATCCTCTCCACCACCACCGTCGTGCCGCGAGACCTCGAAGCCGCGGTGATACCCTTCACCTCCCCTCCGAGAAGGCGGATGGTGTGGGCAGCACCGTTCTCCACGGCGCTGGTGATGGCCATCTCCGAGACGGCGGCAATGCTGGCGAGAGCCTCGCCGCGGAACCCGAGGGTGGCGATCCTCCCCAGATCGTCCAGGGATGCGATCTTGCTGGTCGCATGTCGTTGCACCGCGGGCACCAGCTCCTCCTCCGCGATGCCACACCCATCGTCGGCAACCCGGATCAGGTCGCACCCTCCAGCCACCAGCTCGACACGCACTCTCCTGGCCCCAGCGTCCAGTGCGTTTTCCACCAGCTCCTTCACCACCGACACCGGGCGCTCGATCACCTCGCCGGCAGCGATCTTGGCGACCACCTCCGGGTCCAGCTGGACTATAGCCATTCCGCCGCCCTTTTCTGCAGCTCCGCCAGCTTGGCAATGGCTTCTATGGGAGTCATCCTGCTCACGTCAAGCCGCGCCAGCTCTTCGACCAGCATCACCTGCTCCGCCGCTACCCTGTCCATCCCCTTGGAGGACTCCACACGCCCGGCACCATTGGCCTCCAGCAGCTCCAGCAGATCCCTGGCCCTCCTCACCACTGCCTCGGGGACTCCCGCCAGCTGCGCCACATGGATCCCGTAGCTTCGATCAGCCCCGCCGGGCACTACCCGGTGGAGGAAGACGACCCTGTCGCCCTCCTCCAGGACGTCCATTCTCAGGTTCTTCACCCCGGGAAGCACCCTCTCCAGCTCCGTCAGCTCATGGTAGTGGGTTGCAAAGAGGGTCTTGCACCGCAGCCCGGGCTCATCATGGATGTGCTCGATCACCGCCCTCGCGATGGCCAGTCCGTCGTAGGTGCTGGTGCCGCGTCCGATCTCGTCCAACACCACCAGGCTGCGGGGGGTCGCGTTCCGAAGCACGTTCGCCGTCTCCGCCATCTCCACCAGGAATGTGCTCTTCCCGCCGGCCACGTCATGCTGCGCGCCGACCCTGGTGAAGATCCTGTCCACCAACCCGATCCGAGCCGCATCCGCTGGAACGAAGCTTCCGATCTGCGCCATCAGTACGATGAGCGCTACACCAAGGATGTAGGTGGACTTTCCGGCCATGTTGGGACCAGTGATGATGGCGATACGTGCGCCCTCCGAGTCCAGTTCGCAGTCGTTGGGCACGTACTCCCCCGTTGGGAGCGCCCGCTCGACCATGGGGTGACGCCCCGCTCGCACCACGATGGAGGCGCCCTCATCCACCACGGGACGAACATAGCGTCCGGCCACCGCCACCTCCGCCAGGGAGAGGAGGGCATCCAGCCTGGCCACCGCTTGAGCGGTCTTCCGGATGCGCGGCGACATGCCCGATATCTCCGCCATCAGTTCGGCGTAGATCTGCTTCTCCAGCGCCTCCATCTCCTCCTGGGCGCTGTTGAGCCTCATCTCCTGCTCCTTCAGCTGCGCCGTGACGAACCGCTCCGCATTGGCCAACGTCTGCTTTCGCTGGTAGCCCAAAGCCTCCAGCATCTCCCCGACGGTCGCCGCCCCGGTCTTCATCCTGGCGTACTCGTCGGTTGGCGCCTCCAGGCTCGCCCTGGTGACCTCGATGTAGTAGCCGAAAACCCTGTTGTAGCCCACCTTGAGGGTGCGGATCCCCGTCCGCTCCCTTTCCGACCTTTCCAGGCTCGCGATCCACCGGCGGGTGTCGCCGCTGATGGCCCTCAGCTCGTCCAGCTCCCGGGACCGCCCTTGCCTGATGGCGCCCTGCCCGACCTGCGCCGATGGGTCGTCCGCCACGGTAGACTCTATGGCGGCGGCCACCTCCGTGCACGGGTCCAGGCCCCCGCTCTCCGCATCCCCAAGGGCAGGAAGTAGCCGCTCGATGGTCCTGCGGAGCCTGGAAACCGCCCTCAGCGATCGAGCTATGGCGAGACAATCGCGCGGGGAGAGGTTCTGCTGTGCGGCGCGCGAGGCCAATCTCTCCAGATCGCCCATGCCCGACATAGCGTCGGCCAGCTCGGCCCTTGCCAGGGGTGCCCGCACCAGCTCTTCCACTGAGTTCAGCCTCGCTTCGATGGCGGAGAGGTCCAGGAGAGGCTGCCCGATCCATCTTCGCAGCAGCCTGCCACCCATGGGCGTGCGGGTGCGGTCCAGTACCCACAGCAGGGAGCCCTCGACCCCGCCGGTGGATGCGTTGGCAGTCAGCTCCAGGTGTCGGCGGGCAGCCGGGTCCAGCTTCATGTACCGGTCGAGGCTGTAGGAATGCAGGTTCTCCAGCTGCGACAGGGACGCAGGTTGCGTCTCTTGCAGGTAGGAGATCAGGCTTCCCGCAGCCCTCGCGGCCAGCGAGTTGGAGCCGATCCCGAAGCCATCCAGGGTGGCTACGCCGAAGAGGTCGCGCAGGAGCCGCTCACACGTGGACGACGAGAAGGTGGAGTCCTCCCTGAGAGTCACGCAGCTTCCCGACGGCAGAACAGCCGCGAGAGTGGGATCCTCGCCGCAAGATCGAGGAAGTAGGATCTCGGCGGGTCTCGTCCGCTCCAGCTCGGCGGCCAGCTGGATCCGCCAGCCATCCGCCCCGATCTCGGTCACGGCGAACTCACCGGTGCTGATGTCCACGAGGGAGAGGCCAGCTCCCTCCCGGGAAGGGACCACCGAGGCGAGATAGTTGTTGGCGCGTGCGGGCAGCAGGGAATCCTCGATGAGGGTTCCCGGCGTGATTACGCGCACGACCTCCCGCGCCATTAGGCCGCGGCCAGGGGTGCCCAGCTGCTCCGCCAGAGCGATCTTGTGTCCCTTGGCCAGCAGGCGAGCAATGTAACCCTCTGCCGCATGGCACGGGATGCCCGCGAGGGGCACCCTCTCGCCACGCCCCATGTCCCTGCCGGTGAGGGCGATCTCCAGCTCCGACGAGACCAGGTAGGCATCCTCGTCGAAGGTCTCGTAGAAGTCGCCCAGCCTGAAGAGGAGGATGGCGTCAGGGTAGCGTCGCTTTATGTCAAGATATTGGCGCCGGATGGGGCTCGCCGAATGCTCCTCCCCATCCAGGAAGTTCAGCTGGCTCATTCGCCTACTTGGTCGGGGTTCGCGCCGCCCCCAAGCCCAGCGGGAAGAGGACCCCCTCGTGATTCGACACCGGCGGCCGGCCGACCCCTAGATAGGTGAACCCCAGCGCCCCCATCTCCGCGGGATCCCAGATGTTCCTTCCGTCGATCAGAAGCGGGTTCGCCATGGACTCCTTGATCCGACGCATGTCCAGGTGCTTGAACTCGTTCCACTCGGTCACCAGGATCAGGCAGTCGGCACCCTCCGCCACCTCATAGGGACCCTGGCAAAGCACCAGTTCGGGGTTGGCCCGCTGGGCACCCTCCGCCGCCACCGGGTCGTAGGCTTTCACGCTGGCCCCCTCGCTCTGCAGCAGATGGATTATCTCCAGCGAGGGCGCCTCCCGCAGATCATCAGTGTTCGGCTTGAAGGCCAGACCCAGAACTCCTATGGTCCGGTCCTGCAACCCCCCTAGAGCATCCCTTGCCTTCTGGATCACAGCCCGCCTGGCATCCCTATTTATCTCCAGCACGGTCCGCAGCAGCTGCGGATGGCATCCGTTGATCGCCGCCATGTGCGCCAGCGCCCTCACGTCCTTGGGGAAGCAGGATCCGCCGAACCCCAGGCCAGCCTCCAGGAAGGCACTCCCGATCCGCTTGTCCAGCCCCATCCCCTGCGACACCATCTTCACATCCGCGCCGAGCTTCTCGCAGATGGAGGCGATCTCGTTGATGAAGGAGATCTTCGTCGCCAAGAAGGCGTTGGACGCATACTTGATCATCTCCGCCGTGCGGAGGTCCGTTATCAGCACGGGGCAGCTCAGCGGCCGGTACAGCTCAGCCACCCTCTGCGCCGAGGCCCTGTCCGTCGAGCCCAGCACCACACGATCGGGGTGCATGAAGTCCGCGATGGCCGAGCCCTCGCGGAGGAATTCGGGATTGGACACAACGGCGAAGCTGGCTCCCGGTCGAATGTGCTTCGCGGCGATATTGGCCACCCAGTCGCCGGTCCCTATGGGCACGGTGCTCTTGTTGACGATAATGGTATGCCGGTTGATGTGCTTGGCGATGCTCTGGGCTGCCGCCCTGGTGTACTTCAGGTCTGCCTCGCCTTCCGAGCCCGAGGGGGTGTTGACGGCGATGAACACCATATCAGCCCCAGGGACTCCCTCCTCATAGCTGGAGGTGAACCGTAGCCTCCCAGCCCTGGCGTTCCTCTCGACAATCTCCTCCAGGCCGGGCTCGAATATAGGCAGGATCCCCCGCTTGAGATTGTCGATCTTGGCGACGTCGATGTCGATACAGGTCACGGTGTTGCCCAGGTCAGCAAAACAAGCGCCGGTCACCAGGCCAACATAGCCTGTGCCAACCACGCTGATCTTGGCCATGGATCAAGAAACCTCCATACCCCAGAATCCAGCTTGTTCTCGAGAGATCTCAGGAAGCCGTCCGCCGCGGGATCGCCTCTGGACAATCCTCCACGCCGTCGTGGGATGGGGAGCGCCGGGACGCTATTCCCTTCAGGCTCAGCCCCTCCCTCCAGAGGAGCAGCAGACCGAGCGATGTGATGGGTAGGACCAGGGCCGCATGAACCAGGGTGGTGTAGGCTGCGGCGACGGACTGATCGGCCCCGAACGTCCCCACCATCACCGCCAGGAGACCGGCGTCGAAGGTGCCCACGTAGCCTGGCGACGACGGTACCATGCTGGCCAGGTTGGCCACCGCCGTCCCCAGCAGCGCCGCGATGTAGAGCCGCGGCAACGGGAAGCTGAAGAGCAGAAGGTAGTACATACCGGCCTCGAGCGCCCAGGCCACCACCGACATCAGCAGCGCCGCCAGCGCCAGGTGCGGATCGCGCACGATACCCAGTCCACCCGCGAAGCCACTCAGCCCACGCGCGGCTACCTCGCGCACCCGCGGTGGAAAAAGCACCAGGATGAAGTCTACCAGAGCCAGCAGCCTGTTGGGAACTACCGCCAGTCCGAGCAGCACCGCCATCCCAACCACGAAGATCCCACCGGCCATCCAGGCCAGCTGGACCAGCCAGCTGGCCATGCCGACCAGGAGCCCGCCCGTCACCAGAAAGCCGGTCAGCACTATCCCATCCAGTATCCTCTCCACCACTATGGTAGCCACGGTCGCTGTGGGATCAAGCCGCTCCTTCCTCCAGAGCAGGTAGGCTCGAGCCGCCTCACCCGCCCTTAGCGGCAGGACGTCGTTGGCCATGAAACCCACGGAGAGCACCATGAAGAGGCGCCTCAGGCTGAGGCGTTGCACGGAGCGCAGCAGAAACCCCCATCTGGCGGCCCGAACCAGCACGCCTCCAAAGTAGAGAACCAGGGCGGGAAGCAGGTAGGCGAAGTCTGCCTCTCTGAAAGCCTTCCCTACCGAGGCCAACTCGACGGAGCGCGCTAGGAGGTAGACCAGCAGGAGGCTGACGGCTAGGCCGAGCCAGTATCTCTTTCTCATGAGCTTCGCGCCGACGCCTGAGGCGCCTCCTCCGATTCTTCTTCTTCCTCCTCCGTCTCATCCGCCTCACTCTGGAAACGCCAGAATGCCAGGTTCTCCCTCGCGAAGAAGAAGAGGCCGATGGTGGTCACGAGAAGATACTGCATCAGGTGCGAGGCTATCGCTACGGCGAGGGCCGTCTCCTTGGGCACCCCAAAAGCCCCAAGGGCCATTACGGCGAAGAACTGGAAGGTCCCCACGTAGCCAGGGGCCGATGGGAGCATTATGCCAAGGTTCACCACCACAAGGAGGAAGGTGGCCGACAGCCCCTGGGCCAGAGGTGTCATCCAGATGCCGAAGGCCTGACACATGAGCAGATAGCTGGTGGCCTCCAGGAGCCACACCAGAAGGGAGCTGATGGCCACCACCAGAAGGTCGCTCCCGCTCCGCAGCGAGTGCAGTCCGCTGATGAAGCTCTTGCTGGCCCTCAGTATGGCGCCCCCCACCTGCCTCGGAAACGGGCGCAGCACGATCCCCATGGCCCTCATGGTGAGCCGCTCCTGGGTGAGCAGAAGCACGATACCCGCCGAGGCCCCCAGAAACAGCAGGCTGGAGAGGATCTGAACCTCCTGCCCCCAGCCCGGGAGCGGCATCAGCAGCGAGACAACCCCTAGAAAGAGGATCAGCGTCACCCCGTCGCAGACCCTTTCCAGGATAATGGTGGCCATCCCATAAGTCTTGCGCACCCCGATCTTCTTGCCCAGCAGGAAGGCCCTCACGAACTCGCCAAGCCTCGCGGGCAAGAGATTGTTGGAGGCGAAACCCATCATGAGGATGGAGAACGCCGCCAGGAAGGAGAGTCGAGCCACGGGCTTCACTATCCTCTGCCACCGAATGGTGCGCAGCAGATAGCCCGATAGCGTGGCCAGTGCCGCAGGTGCGATCATCCGGTAGTCGGCCGCTCTGAAGGCCGCCGCCAGATCCTCCACGCTGACATTTCTGACAACGATCAGGATGAACAGGGCTGTCAGCAGAAACCCGACCAGCCTGCCTTTTCGAGAGGACAACTTACCTCCAAGACTGAAGCTTCACCACGCGGGAGTTGTTGGCATCGGCCACGAACAGCTCGCCGCTAGCCGACACAGCGATCCCAACCGGCACGTTGAAGGAGCCGGGCTCCGCGCCGAGCGTCCCCTTGCTGCCGATCACCCTACCCGAAGAGTCCAGAATCACCAGGCGGTGTCTCTCGGGCTCCGTGTAGAACAGCTGACCCCCCTGGCTCACCGCCAGGTAGGGCTTGTTCACGATGGACTGGCTATCCCATCCATCCACGGGAAACTGGGCGAGCGGCTGTCCTGCCGGTCCCAGCTTCTGGATCCGCCGATTCCAGGTGTCCGCCACGAAGACATTGCCGCTGGCATCCACGGCAATCCCCACCGGCTCTTTGAACCGGCCGGGATCTGTTCCGTCCCCGCCGAACATGGCAACGAAACGGCCCTCGGGGTCGAAGATCTGGACCCGCTTGTTGCCGGTATCCGTGACGTAGAGATTGCCATTGGGGGCAATAGCCACATCCCTAGGACCGTAGAACCCGCCCGGCTGCACCCCCACCTGCCCCCTGGCATCGGCGAAGGTGCCCCACTTGCCAAGAAACCTTCCATTGGCATCGAACCTTTGGATCCTGTGGTTCCAGGTGTCGGCCACGTACACATCCCCGTTGGGCGCCACGGCCAGCCCCCACGGCTCGTTGAACTCGCCGTCCCCCGTCCCCTTCTTCCCTATCTGAAGGGCCACGGTCCCGTCGGGACGGAAGGCGAAGACCTTGGACGCAGCCGAGTCCACCACGTACAGGTACCCGTTGGGCCCAAGAGCCACCCCCCTCGGCTGCCCCAGGACGCTGGTTCCCGACGCGGTCTTGCCATATATCGTAATGCCTCCTGGGACAACCTGGGCCTTGGCCTCCGAGGGCTGGCCCTGCGGCTCCGCCGGCACTGGGGGAGGTGGGGCCGCCGACGGCTGCAGCGGGATCCCCCTGGCCAGGTCGGACCGCACGAAGAAATCGAAATCCCTGGACCCCAGCGGATTCAGGGTCTCCTTGTACAAAAAGTAGCGCCACAGCTTCGCCCTCACCGCGGGATCCATCAGACCTTGCCAGACCTTCTGCCAGGTCAGGGTCTTGTAGTCCTCGGGATACCACCAGTTCAACCTGCCACGGATGGCCACGTAGTTGCCAAGGCTGGCGCGGATGGGCTCCTCGTTGGGCACCATCGCCAATATCACCGCGGCATCGGTAGGCGTGGTGAAGGTCCTGGAGTAGTAGCTCTTGTTTCTGTAGTCCCTGAGGTACCACTCAAAGGGCCAGGCGATGCTCTCATGGGTCACAGCCTGCCCCGCCACGTTCTCGGTGTAGCCACCATCCAGAAGGATCTTCAGGTCCTTGCCGGCCCCAGTCTGCTGCGATATCCGCTCGATCTCCCGGACCACATAGGGCACATCCGGGGAGGTCTGCACGTAAACCAGCATGTCCTGAGGGATGTCTCCGCGCTCGTAGGTCACCCCCCAGGATGTGTGAATCGTAAGCGCCAACAGCACCAGAGTGCAGGCAAGGCAGGCGGGCACCACCGCGACGTGGGCCCCGTGTCGCATCCCCGTCACCACCAGCGCCCCCACGAGAAGCGCCAGAAGCAGGGCCATGGATCCCCGTTGGATCAGCTCGGACTGCACTCCCAGCTGGCTACCGCCCACTGGAGGGGCCGCCACCAGCCCGCCCAGCAGCACTATACCCACCATGGAGACCACGACCAGCGCAGTCAGCCCCGGACCCTCGGCTATCCGGGCGCTGCCCACGCGCCGAAGAAGGCCGGCCAGGGCCATCGCCCCCAGGAACACAAGAGGCTCCACGATCGGCAGGTCCAGCCAGGGCATCTTCTCTCCCGCCCAGGAGTAGATGAGTAGCGCCCCGAGGAACCAAACGATGTTGAACCATGCGAAGAGCCCTATCCTCGAGAGCTTGCGCCGGGCGACGACGAACAGAAGCCCACCCAGAGCAGAAAGCAGGGGCAGAAACTCATAAAGGGGGATGAGCAGGAGGTAGTAGAACCATGGCTGCCCTCCCCTCTGAACCCCTTGCTGCGCCAGCCAGTAGGTGAGCGCACCCCACGACCCCGAGATGATCCCCTTGGGATTGGTGAAGAAGGTGGTGTACATCACCATGTACACGCCCAGGAATATGGTAATCATGATCGCCCAATCCCTTGGAGCGATGCTCTTCAGCGCCGACCACCCGACGGAAGGACGACCACGGACGAGCGAGGCCAGAGCCTCTAGCACGAAGAAGCCCAGGAAGATAGCGCCGGTGATGAATACGGTCTCCTTGGTCGCGAAGGCGAGTATGGTACCCAAGGAAAGCAGATAAAGGTAAGCCCTTTTCCGCTCGCGCAGATAGCCGAAGATGGCTATGACTACCAGCAGCTCCCACCCGCCGAAGTAGATCGCCTCCCGGGCGAACCTGGAGAAATAGAGGAAAGAGGGCGAGATGGCGAAAAGCGCCGCCGCGATCAGCGCACCCAGCCTGCCCAGCTCGTGTCGCAGGAAGTAGGGGGAGAGGACGATCCAAACGCCGAAGATGGCTGCCAGGACCCTGGCCGTGTAGTCGCTCGCCCCAAACAGTAGGTAGATTAGGGCGGTGGCCTCGAACTGGAAGGGACCGTGCATCATCGGGTCGTGGATGTAGCCCCGCCCAACGTAGAGGAACCACGAGTATAGCGCGTGCAGGCTCTCGTCGTGGTGCAGGGCGCGAGAGCCCAGATCCCAGAAGCGGGTGGCAACGACAAAGAGGAGCAGGCCGCCGTAGGCGGCCAGCTCCCAGTCGATCGTTAGAGTTGCTAGTAGCGGCCGGCTAAGGGTGCTGCCCTCGTCCAGCGATCGACTCTCGTCAGCCGAAGTCAAAGACTAGAGCTCCTCCAGCCTGGCAGGTATCTCTAGATGATCTCAGCATTCCTGGCAGGGAAGGTGAAGTCCATGAGGAGATACCTGCTCGGCTACCAGTTCCCTGCCGGCGCGCGCACAATTATATCACGCTGATTCGCCCTCACAAGGCCATCGCGAGCGACGGCCCATCGCCAGACCTCCTGCCACGTCAGGTCCGAGCGAACGATGGTAGGCGAGTACAATCCTGGCCTTCTATCGGATCCAGGGTCGATGGGGGTAGCGTCCCCGCGAAGCATGTGGATCCACACACCGCGGGTCAGCTCGGTGGAGTAGGTGATCTCCTTCCCATCCCTCAGATACCACACCAAGGGGCCCCGCAGCTCCGGGTCCACCGTCACCTGAACCTGGAAGTAGCGCGAGATGTACGACTCGTGCCGAGCAGCCTCTCGAAGCACCGGTGAAAGCTGATTCCCGACCAGGGGCTCCCTCCCGACCGTCTCGGCGCGGTAGTTCAGGAAGGCGCTGCTGTGGACGAGAAACCCTACCACCAGGATGGCAGAAGTCCACCAGGCCAGGGCTGCCCTCTCGCGTGCGCGGAGCAGGAGCAACGCCACCGCACCAACGGCCAGAAGGCAAATCTCCACGTAGAAGTACTCCACGGGTGTCGCCGTGGCCGGCGTTGCCACCCGGTTCAGCAGAACTATCCCCACCGCGATGGGCACGCCGACCGCCACCGCCGCCACCACGGTCCTTACCTCCCATCGCAGCCCGCTCGCCAGGCGAAGGCTGCTGCCGGCCGTGCGTGCCGCCAGGAGGTAGAGAGGGAGCGTCGGAAGGATCACCCGCCACGCGATCTCGCCCTCCTGCATCATACAAACCACCAGTGCCAGTATGAACCAGAGAGAGAGGAAGCTGTCCACCCTGTCGCGGACAACCACAGCTCGAACCACCCGGGGGAGACCCAGCACGACCGCTGGCCATTCGTAGAGAAGCATCAGGAGCACCACGTTCCCGCGCCCCGCGACCAGGGTGAAGGAGCGAGCCCAGTCGCTCCATCCATCCACAGCTGCCCACTGAAGCCCCTTGGGATTGCTGCCAAGGCCGGTCCCGATGAGTGCGAGGATCACCACGAATGCCATCGCCATCCTTCTGCCCCGGGCCGCCGAAAAGAGAGTCCCAAGGTCGCCCATGAGCAAGGACGGCCGAGGGTGAGACAACCAAGCCGCGACGGCCATCGTCGCCAGAAGGGTGACCCCCTCCCTTCCCGAGGCAACCATCACAGCCGTCAGGACGGCGACGGCAAGCGCTCGTTCGGCCGACATCCCCTTGACCCCGGGTTCCAAGGCGGCCCACAGCAGCATGGAAGCCATCAGCGCGAGAGCAGCCCCTCCCACATTTCGCGAACCAAACAGCATGACTGGAGAGATGGCGATGGCGAAGGCCGCAACCACCGCCGGCACACGGCCTAGCGGCCGCCGGAGGAGATACGGCAGGCCCACCAGGACAGAGCCCGCCACAGCCGAGACGAGGCGAGCCTCACCATCGCCGACCCCGAAGAGCAGGAACGACAACGCAGTACCGTATGCGTTGACGGCGCCCTGGTGCAGCAGATCGGGAGCCCTTCCCATGGCGACGGAGTAGGCCTCCGCAGCTAGGGAGCCCTCCTCCAGGGATAGCGGCCGTTCGTCGATCAGCAGCAGGCGCAGGACGATGCCTGCGACGATCGCCAGAAGGTACAGTGAGACCTCCAAGGTCAGCACGCCGCTGAGGTCGACACGACCAGCCCGGCCTTCCTGCACTCGGGCGCCCCTCACCACCTCACCCAGCAATGCTTCTCGAGCTTCGGCTGCCATCATCCCAACCCGGTTGCAGCTTTCCGCACTAGAACGGCCACCATCCCTTACTCATCCCTCAGAGGGCACCGCGTAGATGGTCACCCTGCCCTGACGATAGACCGCTGGGAGCTGTCCCTCGAAGCGGCTGTGGACCGCGGCACCGTACTTCTCGACCTCGAGCGTGCCCACGAATACGTACCTGACCTTGTACTTCTGCAACAGCGAGACCAAGTCGGGAGCGTTCGCCGTGGAGAAGATGGCATCCAGGTCCTGTGCCCGGCGCCGGGGCTCCTCGCCACGGCCCCGCCACTGCACCTCGTGCCCGGCCCAGCCCAGCACTGTCGGCAGTCCCGAGAAGGTGCTGACCCGGGCGTACTCCGAGTACTCCCCGCCGGAGGCCTCCACCACCACCGGACGGCCCTGGGCAGTCCGAGAAAGCCACTGGATGGCCGCGTAGTCGTCGGGTCTGGCCCGCTGGTAGAAGGCCACGCCATCCAGCGTTGGCGGGGACTGGGAACCCTGGATCTTGGCAGGAGTGGCCAACACAGGATACACAAGGCCAGCTCCCACCAGCAACAAGGCCAGAGCCGCCACTAGAGCCGCCATCGGTCGCGGCCTCATGGCGGCCATCATCCACACGAGCCCCACCGAAGAGACCAGGCCCATCAGGACCCACGCCTGGTAGTGAAGCTTGAACACGGTGTTCATGCGGGTTCCAAAGAGGTCCACCACGAACAGATACTCGGGACCCAGCACCAGGATCAGGCCCAGAAAGGCCAGCGATCCAAGGAAGACCCGAGGGGCTAGGTCGACCTTCGACTCGGCCCTCGCTGAAGATAGGAGTCGCATGAGGAGGGCGCCAGCGAGCAGCAGAAGCCCGAGCAGGAGTCCAGTGGCTCCGGTCACAGCTGAGGAGAGGATCAGAGCGGTGCCCACTCCAGAGACTGCCAGAGGCTGGATCCGAGCCCTTCCCTCTCGCCCCTCCGCGCACCACAATTGCCAGAGCGTGAGGCACGCCACCACGAACAGGAACGGGCCAAACAGGATCATCATCGAAGGAAGGGGGGTCTTGTCGGCGGATAAGCCGATTCCCCTCGTCTGCGAGGAGAAACCAGGGAAGAAGGGCGCGAAGAGCGCGATCGAGAGGATCGAGGTCTGCAGAAGCCGAGACGCTCGCCCACGCAGCCTCCGTCGCACGCCCTCGCCCGTGCCCACCGTCGCCAGCGAGCAGACCCAGAAGAGGGCCGTGTAGGTGGGGAAATCCCAGCTATTGCCGGCCAGCAGGAACCCGAGTGCGAGCGCGGGGACCGCGAGCCCCAGCCAGCCACCAGGCAAGGGGGGCTGCAACCACGGAGCATCGGCGTCAACCGCGGAGCCAGCACCCGCCTTCGGCCAAGCTGGACCCTCCAGACGACCTGCTACGAGGACCGAAAGGCAGAGAGTCACCACCAGCAGGTCCCAGGGGAGTGCAACGAAATGTGGATGGAGATCTCCCAGCAGGAAGCTGAAGAATGGAAACTCGTCGATGCCGTCGGGCTTGATGGTGGGTATCACCCGGGAGGCTCTCCACCACCACCAGAACGCGGTTGGAACCCACCCCTGAGGCTGGGAGGCCGCTTCCAGCCCCTTCACCCCTACCCACTGCCAGAAGGATGGTCCTCCCATCCCCCGCACCGCGAGGACCTCCAGCGCCCCTTCCAGGTTTCCCATGATGGCGACGAGCAGTGGCGCTGCCAGGGATGCCACCGCTATCCGCGCCGTTCCCCAACCTGGCAGCAGCCGCGACAGCACGTTATAAGCCAGGCTGAAGCTTCCGGCCGTGACCAGGGCGAAGACCAGGGCCACACCCAGGTTGTAGCCAACAGAGGCTGGAACGCCCGAGAGCTTCGCAACAGTAGCCACCAACAGGTAGCCGAAGTAGTAGTATGAGATCCCGAACCCCGACATCCAGGGGTCCTCGGCCGGAAAGCGATCTGTCCTGTAGAGTGCGTTCAACAGGGCGAAGTCCATGGGCTTCTCGGTGCCGGAGATCTCAGGGTTGTGTGCCCTTACCCAGGCCGCAGCAACGAAACCTGCGAGGAAGACCATCTCGGCGGCCAGCACCGGCACTCTCACAGCGCGCAGAAGGGCCACAGCCTCATCGCCCCAGACGATCCAGGAGCCGACACCCAACGCCAGCAGCACCGCCAGGATCGTCGCCTGCTGGTAACGGAGAAGACCGGCGCTCCCGAGGAGCCACACCAGGTAGGCAACCGCCAGGATCCCCAGCGGCTTGGCGAAGATGAAGCCCCGGTCGGACAGCGAACGCATGACAACAGCGGCAGCCGGCAGCACGCTAAGGCCGATCATCTCCACGGCTGTCAGCCAAGCAAGAAGCCAACCAGTCTCCATGGCTCTCCACGAGTAGAACTCGCCTCACGAGAGCGGCGAGATGGCCACCCTCATGCCGCGACAGGAGATCGTCCGACGGCAGCTACGCATTCACCCAGTAGATGGTCACACCGTCAGATCTGTATAGGATCCTCAGCGAACCCGCCGACACCATGGCGTCGAACTTGGCCAGGCCGGAGGCCGGATAGTAGGCCCTCTCCAGGTCGCCCACGTAGATCAGCCTCACGTGATAACTCTTCAGCAGCGACACCACCACCGAGGTATCGCTGCTTTCGAACATGGTCTTTATATCCCGCAGCCGCTGGTCGATCATCCACTGGTAGCCCCAGCGCTGCTGTCGCTCATGCCAGGTCCAGCCCAGCACTGTGGGGAGACCAGTGTAGATGGAAACCCTCGAGCCCCATCGGTACTCAGGAACCTGAGCCTCCAGCACCACTGGCGAGCCGGGCACGTTCGCCTGAATCCACCTGATGGCATCGTAATCCCAACCGAGGCGGATGTCCCGATTCTGATCCCGGTAGACGGCTTCCCGCATGTAAGCCATGCCGTCCAGGGTGGGGGCCAAAGGCTGAAATCGAGTGGCCAGCTTGGCCGGCGTTGCCGCTACGGCATAGACCAGGACCGAGAGCCCGAGGACGACCAGCACCACGGACCATGCCCTCCCCAGACCCTTCAGCCGGCCCTTGAGCCCCAAGACAAACGTGGTGATCAGGTCGAACGCACCAAGCGCAGCGGCCGCACCGAACAGCAGCCAAGCCTGCAGGTAGAACTTGAAAACGGTATTCATCCGGCCGATATCGCCCTTGATGGCTACCAGCTCGACCCCTATTGATAGCGCCACACCTAGCCCCACGAAGATGACCAGCAGCATTCTTTCCGGGGAGGAGTCCTTCTCGAAGAGTGCGAGCAGCGCCAGAAGCCCCATCACCATCAAGAAGGCTATGAGGTACTGGTGGGCGGCAGCCACAAGAAACGCGGCAGCCAGGAGCCCCGCAACCATGTAGCCTAGCGACCTCCACCACGGGCTGGGTCGGACCATTCTCGCCCACAGCCTGGCACGCCTCGTGGCGCGGTTGGAGCCCCTCACGCGATCCCAAAGGGCACGAAGAGCGATTCCATGTCTTCGGCTCCGCCACAGCCGGAAGAGCAGAGCGGACAGCGTGCAGAAAACGAAGAAGCCGAAGATCACCAGATAGTGCTGCAGCGACGTCCTCCCCGGCGAAGGGTCCACCCCGGCATAGAAGAGCTCGTAGGACCTGAAGAAGGGGAGGAAGAGCACCTGGGCCACCAGGTAGATGGCCGCAGCAGCCAGCATGGTGTCCCCGAGGCCTCGTCCGGTGAGCCTGCCGTCCCGGAAGAAGGCAGCCAGAAGGAAGGAGGCCGAAAGCAAGAGCATGTAGGTGGGATAGTCCCAGCTGTTGGTGACCTGGAGGGCACCTACGACGAACCCGCCTGCCGCAGCGAGAACTGCCCGGTCGCGTACCCACGCCCTCACGAAGTGCGCCAGGTTCTCGGTGCCATCTGCAGGGATGCGCCCCCCATCACCCACAGGCAGACCTTGGGACTGGCGGGCGAGATCCTTCTCCGGCGCCAAGCCTCCCCTTCCACTCCACACCACGGCCAACGCCAGAGCCAGCGCCAGGGCAGCCAGAGGCATGGCCATCATGTGTGGATGAAGGTCACCGTAAAGGAAGGTGAAGAAGGGAAACTCCGTTATTGGCGTCGGGTTCTCGGGCCCGATGATACGGGTCGACCTCCAGAAGTCGAAGGCCGGCATTGCTCTGCCACCTGCGAGCACTGCCCACAGGCCGGCGGCGGTCTTCACAGTGCCTTCTACCAAGGGAAAGATGCTTCGAGGTTGAATCCAACTGGCCCGCCACAGCCCTTCTAGGAGCTGGATTGCCCCGTCCAGGTTCCCGGCGATCAGCACGAAGCCCGCGGTGGCCAGTCCCGCCGCGGCCGCACGCAGGCTCATGGACTGCGCCTGCGGCAGAGTCCAGCCCCTATCAGTAGTCCGCCTCTCCGCCCTTCGGCCGACCGGCCCAATCCCTCCTGCCCCGTTGTCGAGCGCGGGACCGAGGGCGAAGCTGAAGCCAAAGGAGAACAACCCGGCCGCGGCCAGCGCGAACATGGTCGGTATGGCCAGGTTGAAGGCAACCGAGGGCACGATTCCGGTGAGCCGCATGACCGTAGCCACGATGACATACCCGAAGTAGTAGTAGTTGATGTAGCCTCCGGCCATCCAGGGGTCATAGGGTGGGAAGAAGGTGGACTTGGCGACCGCGTTCAGGAAGGCAAACTCCATCGGCTTCTCCCCGCCGAAGCTAGGGTGCCAGAGGTCTGGGTTTCTCACCCGTATCAGCCAGAAGAGGGCAAACGCAAGGATGAACACCACCTCGTGGGCAAGCACCATCGAGGGGTGGGTCCGGTAGAAATTCCAGAGAGCCCGACCTCGGGTTCGAAGGACAACCATTCCCAAGAACGCAGTCGTGGCCAGCCCAAACAAGATGGAAACCGGACCGAAAGGCACCAACCGGAGGCTGGGGAGGAGCCAAGCCATGTACGAGACCATGAGAAGCCCCATCACCTTAGCCAGGCCGTAGCCTCTGTCGGGAAAGCGTTCGAAGACGACCCAGGCCAGCGGAAGCGCCAGGAGCCCCATCAGCTCCAGTGCCAGCCACCAGAAGATGGACGGATGCCGGTTGGCTATCCCGTTGGGATCGTACATGGAGGACCAGGTTCCGCCGCGCTCCTGAGCCATCCTCTGCTCCTCAGTGAGAAGAAGGCCGTTGTGTCCGGACTGAATCTGTTTCAAAGGGACCACGTTCTCAAGGGAAACGGCCTGGAGAAGCTGTTGAACCCTCGCGGGGGAGAAATCGGGCCGCTTCCTGAAGATGAGAACCCTGGGATGATCGTAGACGGTGAAGCTTTCATCCGCGGAATCGTCCACCACCTGAAATGGGCCGATGGAAGGGTATGAGGTGAAGTTGCCTACCAGGTCGAAACCCAGATCCCCTCTGAAAAGAAGGCTGTAGTAGACCGAGGCCAGAGGGTAGGTCTCCGGCACCTTCCCGATGGATCCGTAGAGGCGATTGCTGGAGATCACGATATAGTCGATCCGGGAGAGGTTCTGCACCAACATCGCCCGCTTTTCGGGAGTGTCGGGATCGTACATGGGGAGCGTCAGCACGCGGTAGTCGCCCGGCTGCCGGCCCGGCCGGTCGGGCAGCGCTAGCGGCAGCGGATCGTCCCAGTGTTCGGCACTCAGGGTGGCGCCCCTGGGTATGTAATCGTAGATCCAGCGGCTGGCGGTCACCCTGGAGTGGTCCCTAGAGTAGATGGACAGGAAGGCGACCGCCTGCACGACCGTGCCGACCAGCACCAGCACCAGCACAGCGGGGCCGGCGCACCGGACGAATCTGGCCATCAGCCGGGACTCCCCCGGCAAACCCACCGGGCGGGCCAATAGAGCCGCCACGACGCCGGCCGCCAGGATCACCAGGAGCGGCATGGCCGGGAGCATGTATCGCGCGAACTTCACCTGGAAGCTGAGGTTGATGGCCAGATAGGGGACGAGCCAGGCGGCCAGGATCCACTCGCCAAGCGCCGGTCTCCTCACAAGGCGGACCAGGAAGGCGGCGAGTCCGACGAGGACAGCCACGGTCAGTGCCGGGCCCGCAGTCCAGAAGAAGAGGGTGCCCACCTGGTACACCACCTGCGGCGTGCGGAGGTACTGGATGGTGTATGGAAGGATGGTGACGCCACGCACCATATCGCCTTCATTCTGGATGTCCCGAAGGAAGGGCTGCGGGTCCAGCAGGACGTAAGGCTGGAACAGTAGGAACGTGAAAAGGGAGGCCAGAATAGCTAGCGTTGCCGCCGTGATCGGCGAGTACCACCGAGTTCCCCTCGTGGAGTCCGAGCTTCCGCCGGTGGCCGGGTACCCGCCCAGGAGACAGGCTAGCCCCACCGGGAGCAGCACCGGGGCGGCCGACACCTTGCAGGCCATGGCGAGCCCTGCCGCGACGCCCATTACGAGCGCCCGTCCCCGAGAGGGCCGTTCGAGCACCCTCAGGGCGAGGTAGAGAGTGAGCATCAGGAAGAATGTCAGCAGGGTATCGGAGGCGTAGAAGTGGGCCAGCTGGATGTCGAGGACGGTGAGCGCAAGAAGCGAGGAGGCTAGCAATCCGGCGGCCACCCCGTACAGTCGCCTTGCCGCTAGGAATGCCAGCAGGACCGTCCCTAGGTCGAAGAGAGCTGACCAGATCCGCCCGATGATCGTCAATCCATTGAAGCTCTCGGCGTCGGGCCACAGAGGGTGAAGGAGATGGCCCGACAGCTTCAGCAGGTAGAGGGGTAGAGATCCGTAGGCGAAGTTCCTGGGCTGCCCGGTAGCAGGATCGGCCGATCGGGGATTGAGGGTGCTGCGGCGAGGGTCTCCCAGATGGGCATCCGCCAAATCGGGGAAGGGGAGACTTATCCTGTCCATCGTCACCATGACGATGAACCGCTCGTCGGGGTGAAGGTGCTGGTTCTGGTCCCAGTTCAGCCCGTAAAGGCGGACAGCGGCTGCAACGACGAGGATCACTGTCAGCGCCAGGCGAGAAAGGCCCGAGAGGGGGGTAGCCCTCGAAGAAGAGGAAACCTGACCAGAATGGAGAGCATTCATGACGGCTATTGTAGCAGGGCATGACCAATTGCAGGAAGATCATGGTCACCGCAAGGTCGTACCCGACCCCGTGCGCCAGGTCGCCCACACCGAGGCAAGAAACAGAGCAGCCAGCAACCCCAACGAAGGGGCACTCAAATCGATGAGGCCCTCGCCGCCTCCCAGGATAGCAGCCGCCTTGCCGGGCGAGATCCCGACGGACTCCGGAAGGACCGTTGGCTTCGCGGGATCGATAATGTTCCCAGTAGCCGCCGCCACCAGCGCGTCCCTCTCCACCAGGTAGCTGTCGAACAACGGGACGCCGTTGGTGGCCTTGTGCCGCTGCTGCTTTCCGCCTGGATACACGCTTTCGATAGCTGCAAGCCGTTGTGCGGCGTCCGGGGCACTATCGTCTATGATAAAGGCTATCCCCTTGGACTCTGGAACCTCCATGATCGGCAGCGGCAACGGCTTGTCGCGGACGTCCACCCCGTCAGCGCCGGGGATCAGGAAACGGGGAGTCTCGTATTTCAGTGACGTGTCGCTCCTGCCCATCAAGTACACCCTGTACTGGTCGTTGATCGATGCGACAAAGCAGGACATCACCGTTGGGAAACCGGCAGGCATGAACCGCTGCGCGTATGTCTGAAAGTAGTCAGTGAAGTTCGCCCAAGTCGATAGCGCCAGTGCGGCAGTCACCATCGCCGCGGCTCCATAGGTGCCACGGCGGTCTGACAGCGCAGCCGCTGCACGCCACCCGACATCCAGAAAGAGTGCCGCGAAGATGAAGAGGACGGGAATGATGACGACCAGTCTCGGCGAGGCCAACGCATCCAGAGTCAGGACCGAGCCGACGATCACAGTCAGCCAGAACCAAGAGGTCACGAGGAAGAAGTGGGCACGGCGTAACGAAAGGGTAGCGATCGCCAGGCCAAGCACAAACAGAGGACCACTCCAGAAGTCCAGAAGCGGGGCCCGCTGTCCATACTGGAGGCTGGTCTCCCCCCGCTGGTTGAATGCAAGCGCGGTATGTACGACTTGCACCCGCAAGACATCTTGCCAAGTGCTGACGTTGTAGGCACTGTACGAATGGGCGAGGTTCTGCTGGGTGAAGATGAAGACCCCCTGGGTTCTGCCGAAGAACCCCGATGAGTCGTGAAGGTAGAATGCGAGCATTGGCGCGAAGAAGGCGAGTGCACCGATCACCAGCACTAGCAGTTGCTGCCGATATCGGCCAAGGAAGCCACGCTCGCTCAGCACTTTATGAAGCAGGTACAGGGCCGCAATGACGGGGCCAACCCTCGCCGCGAAGTACATGTTCAGGCAGAGCCCGGCGGAAAAACCCCCCAAGAGGAAGTCGATCCGCCGCCGCGTCTGAACTCCGCGAACAAGAAGGTAGAATAGGAGCAACTCCGCCACCAGGGCTTGAATATAATCGATGCCGATGCGGCTGTAGTGGATGTGCCACTGGGACACCGCCAGGAGAAAGGCCGCCATGGCGGCGATACGGACCGTGAACAGTCTCCTCACAAGGAGATAGAGAAGCAGCACCGAGAGCGCGCCCTGCATCACGGAACCCATTCGAAGACCGTAGAGATTGTCCCCGAAGATGGCCATGGAGACGGCGCGCAGGGCGAAGCTCATGTAGGGGATACCATACCACCCCACGGAGAACAGGTTCGGAACCTGGCCATATAGCACACGGCGCGCCTCCTCGCCAACAGCACCCTCATCGCCGTGGACGTTGGGAGGCAGTCGAACCAGGTCGGTCCACCTCAGGGCCACGGCCACAGCCACGATCCCGACCAGAGCGACAGTTTCAACGGAGAGCACGGGGCGGCAGAGCTGAAGCCGGGGGTTCCAGCGAAGGCCGTCCCACCTCCCTACCCCGGCTGCGAGGAGAACAAGGCCCGCAGCCCACAGAGCCAGTGTCTGGGGATACGCCTTCCAGACCTGCGAAAAGGCTAGGGAAAGGGAGACGGCAGAAAGGCCCGGGGCGAGGAGGACCAGCGGATGCAAACCCCCGGCGGCAGAGGCAATCGGCAGGCTAGCAGGCCGACGATCCATGTTGACGGGGTCTTCGGCAGAGTGGGCGGCGGGGCTACACTGCTCCACAACCCGGGCGGCTGCGATGCCCATCACTGCGGCGACCGCGTAGAGAGCAGCCCCCAGGAGAATCATCCCCCCATGAGACGTCAGCGAGAGCTGCGCAGTAAAGGCCACGCCCAGCGCGACACACCACAAGGTGAGAGCCCTGATTGCGACCCTCTTTCGACTCCGCGCCACCTCGAGATTTCCCATAGCCCTTACACCGTCCAGATTGTGACTACAAGAGATGTCACCTCAGGGCCCACACCTGCACACGTTTATTCCCGGTGTCCGCCACCCAGAGCCGGCCCTGGGCATCCACGCGGACACCTGTGGGAAGGCTGAGCTGCCCTTCCCCGCTCCCCTTCGTCCCCACATGGCCTAGGACCTTGCCCTGAGCGTCGTAGATGATGATCGTACCGCCGTTGGGATCGCTCACGTAGATCTCGCCTCTTGGCCCAAGGGCGACGTGAGCGGCGTCGAAGGTGGTGGATGGAGGGATCGGCCAGCTTCGCCGAACGGTATCGTCGGTAGCGATCACCAACAGCTCCTGTCTCTCGCCGTCGGCCACATACAGTGCCCCATCCTGGTCCACGGCAACGGACACCGGCTGCGCCAGCCGGCCACCCCCACGGAATTGCGCCACCACGTTCCCAGAAGCGTCGAGCTTCAGGATGCGACCTCTCCCGGTGTCAGCCAGGTACATGCTGCCAGCGGGATCGATGTAAAGCCCGCGCGGACTGTAGCAGCCCGCGCTCTGCCCGAAGCGGGCAATAGGCTCGCCACCCGGCCCGAACTGCAGTACCGGATCTCGGCCAAGAGAATCCAGAACGGTCACCTTGCCGTTAGATGAAGCTGCCACGCCGAAAGGCTGCGCGAAATCGCCGGCCAGCTGTCCTGCGGGAGAACCATCGGGGTTGAGGATGACTACCCGCTTAGCCGCGGTCTCCACCACGAAGACATGCCCATCGGGGGAGGCCGCCACGTCCCGGGGATCGCCCAGGGACCCGGCACCTATCGATCCGGCGTACTCCACCTGCACCGAGCCGCTGTCCAGCCTGGCAGATGCGCCGACCTGGGCAGATGGAGCTTGAGCTGCTGGGAGTCGCAGGGAAGGCGGGTATCTCCCCTGCGGCGGGTAGAGCCGATCCGTGGGAAGGAGCTCTCTATCGCCATCCGGAGGGGTCCAGTACACGCGAATGAAGGTGTAGCTGGTCTCGTCGCGAAAGCGCACCCGGAGATCGTGGAGGCCGGCCTCCAGCCGTATGGAGCCCTCTCGCCCCTGCCGAGGCGCACCGTCGTTGGTGACCACCAGCTGGTCGTCGAGGTAGACCCAGGAGGCGTCCGCCGACTCCGTTGCGAACCGATACAGCCCACTCCTCGGCACGTCGATCTTGCCGCGCCACTCCACGCTGTAAGGGCGAGACAGCGGCAGCAGGTGGAAGCGCATGTCCAGGAATGGATCGACACGCTGGAAGGCAGGGGAGCCCTCCCAGTTCCTATTAGGATAGTAGGCTCCCAGAAGCCCATGGTTCGAAGCGGGAGAAGTGAAGAGCCTCTCCCGTGGGATCAGCTCGAACCTACCCGACTTTGGTGGTCTCCAAAGCAACTGCATGGGCGTTGGGTCTGACACCACAGCCCTCACGCGGAGAGCATGGTTCCCTCGGGCCAGCACCACCTCCTGGCCGTCGCCGGTCGCGCTCCGCATGCGGAAGCCGTCGACCAGGAGCTCGGCTGTCGAGGGGCCCTGAAGCCGGAAGCCATAGGTGCCGTAGTCGGGCGCGACCAGCGTGCCCTGCCAGATGACCAGGAACGGCATCTTGAGCAGGCTGGAGGTCTGCCAAGCCGAGGAGGGAGAGAGAAGCCTTTCGCTGAAGGCGGGATCCCCACCCCCGTCGAGGCTTGTGTAGTAGTGGGCGATCAGCCCCTGGAGCGCGAGGACCTGAGATGCGGGGATGACTACGCTGTGGAGAACCGTCTCCTCGCGTCCGGAGAATCTGTGCTGCTGCACCTCTGCCTGCGGATAGAGACCACGGAGAAGAGCCAAAGCCTGGGTTCTGTCCGGCTCGAGAAAGATGGCGACGTCCGTCGTGCCCGCCAGAGGCAGCTGCTCCGCAGGAGAGAAGGCGCTGAGATCCTTGCGCCCCCCCATGAACTCCACAGTCGGATGGCCGACGAAGGTCTCGCCCAGGTAGATCCTGGACCCCGTCCCCAACTCCTTGATCCGGTTTCCGATTATGGTCTCCGCTGCGGAGAAGGAGCTCCAGACTCCGAAGTGGTTGGCCTGGCGGATGAAGTACCGGTCGAAGTTGGCCAGCGCTACGGCCAGCAGAAGGGCCAGCACGGGAGCTGCGGCTAACGGGATCTGGATAATGCCAGAGCTCCAAACTCGTGGGCGGACGATGACGCTCATCTCGCCAGGGCGGAGGACTTCCAGCTCCCTCCACAGAGAAGCGAGGGGCAGAGCCGCAAGGATCGCGACAGATGTGACCTCATCGATGGTCCGGAGACCCTGAGGGGCCTCGAACGCTAGGGAGAAGACCCCGCCTCCCAGCATGATCACGGTCCAGGAGAGCAGAAAGAGATACGGGCCTTGTCTCGCACCTCGCACAGCCATGAGCAGCCCCAGAGCAAATAGCGCCCCTGTGATCGGATCTAGCATGGGCGCACCGGGTATATTGTGTCGGCCGTTCCGGTCCCCCTCATAAAGGAACATCAGCAGATGCTTCCGGACATTCTCGACCAGCGGGGCATAGGAGCGGCTCTCTGAGATCTCCCGGAAGATGTTGGTCTGCTCGGTTCTGGAGAAGAACTCCAATGGGTGTAGATAGGCGAACTGCAAGAGGGGACTAACAGTGATCAACGTGACGGCAGAGAACAGGAGCAAGCCGCCCAGATGGCGCCGAAAAAATTGCCGTCCCTCCGCACCCAGGTGGCCGATCAGATAGATCACCAGCACCCCTGGAACCAGTCGGCTCGTATAATACATGTTGAGACCAAGGCCGAGTGCCACACCACCCACGCCGAAGGCGATGGGGCTTCCAGTGCGCATGCCCCGCAAGAACAGGAACGCGGCAAGGGCATCCAGAGCCACAGACCATATGCAATTGAAGGCGATCCGACTGAAGTTCACGTCCCATGTCATGGCCGCTAGCAGGAAGACTGCCGCCATGCCGACGCGTCTCCCCAACAGCTCTCTTGCCAGCAGATAGACTCCTAACAGGCCCAGCAGACCACCCACCACGGCCCCAAACCTCAGCGCCAGAGGTGATGCGCCAAGCAGGCGGAAGAACGGCACCAATAGATACCAGAATAGCGACGGCTCCTGCGCCATGCCGGCAACGTAGACCGGCCGATACGTGGGGTCGTTCATGATGCGCAATACTTGGAGTCCACTGTAGGCCTCATCCCACCAGAGGCCGAAGGGCTGCGAGTCGATCCGGTACAACCGGAAGAAAGCACCAACCGCTAGGGCGAGGGCCAGTGCCATGGACTCGCCTGCAGCAACGCCGCGCAGACAGGGGCGTGGTCGCCCCGCAGCGAGCCACACGGCGAATGGCGCGGCTGCAACGCTGGTTGCGTACAGTAGCCACGCGATAGACGGGTTCAGAGCCGAGGAGAAGATCCAGAGGGCAGCCAAGTTGGCCGCGATGGCGATGCCCGCGGTGAATATCGCAGGCCGGTGGAGCCCCCATCTTCTGGCGCCCGCCCATGGTGACGCGAGCGCCACCGCGGCGCTGCACGATGGCGGAAGGGGGCTGCCAAGTGACCGAGCCCACAGGATCAGGGCAACCGTGTAGAGCAGAACCCCGTCCAGAACGAACTCATGGCCGCCCACAAGCCATTGTCCCCAGACAGCCAGGGCCAGGGAGAGCGATCCGACAGCCAGCCTCTTTCGCTCGCTCTTCCCCACGGCCACATCCATCTCACCCTCACTCCTCATCACACAGCGGGCTCTCCCGCTGTCTAGTCAAGGGGGCGCTGCAGCGCCGCGCGCTCAGCAGCTTCTCAGGCCACGGGGGCTGCAGGCCTGAAGCCCAGGACGCGGCACCTGACGGCAGGAACCCGCGACACCGACATGCACAAGTTAGTGCCTGCCGCACCGCTGGTCAAGCTGTACACTCCCCATCCGAATCTTGCCGAGACCGCCTTCCACGGGTGCATACCCCTCCCAGCCGCAACCCGCGCCCTGCCCCTCCCGACCTCGCGTTGACCCGCCTCGTTCTGCTCGGATATGATGACGTTGATCATGCAGCTGCGTTCTGCCTCGCGCAGCCTCTGAAGGGGGGATTGATGGAGGATATCCGCTTCGATCGAATCTGCCGCACCACACGCTCCGAGGCCTATCTTGTCAGCCACGGCGAGGAGCCCATCGCCCGGGTCGACCTCCATTTCACCCATTCCGTTGTCTACGGCGTCCTGATCGTCGAGAAGGAGCTGGACGAGGCGCAGATCAGCGAGCTGGTCAGCAAGATCGACGACGATCTCGTGTGGACCGCCGACCTGCCGCGCGACGACTTCGTGGTGTCCGTCTACCAGGGCAGGGAGCTGGGTATGTATAGTGACCCGGACCTGCAGCAGCCGGCGGCGGCCGAATCCCCTGAGGTGGAGTGAGAGAGGGCACCACGCTCCTGGCGCAGATAGAGATCACTAAGCCCCTCGGTTAGACTGTAGCTTGCCACTGGTAAACCCAATTAGCCGCAATGGTTCGGTGCGATTGACTTGCGTTGCGGAAGTGGTATCATTGCGCCGGCCTGGCGACAGTCGTGACAAGGCACCCCCCGCGAGGCTTCCAAGAACTTCGAGAAAGGAGAGGCAAGTGACAAGACTGCTTGCGAGATTCGCTGCCCCCCTGGCCGCGCTGGCATCCCTCGTTCTTCTCTTGTCAGCCTGCCAGTCGCAGCCGGCGCCGGCGCCTACTCAAGCACCTGCGGCGCAACCCACCAAGGCGGCAGCTCCGGCGGCACCAGCGGCAACCTCCGCCCCGGCCGCGGCGGCGACCTCGGCCGACATGGACCCCAACCAGACCTTCCGCATCAACATCGACGGCGAGCCACCCACCCTCGACCCGAACCTGGCCTCCTGGGACACCTCCATCGCGGTACTGCAACAGGTGTTCGAAGGGCTGCTCAAGTTCGATAAGGACCTGAACCTGGTTCCAGCGGTGGCCAAGGAGGTGCCCACCGTGGCGAACGGAGGCATTTCGGCCGACGGCAAGACATACACATACCATCTGCGCAACGATGTCAAGTACAGCGACGGAAAGCCGGTCACGGCCAAGGATTTCGAGTACTCCCTCAAGCGCAGCCTCGATCCTGCCCTCGCTACTGAGTACGCCTCCTTCTATTACGGGGTCGTGGGCGCCGAGGAGTATAACACCAGCAAGGAGAAGGACCCGGCAAAGCTCCAGGCCCTCCGCGACGCGGTTGGGATCAAGGCGCTTGACGATTACACCCTCCAGGTGAAGCTGAAGGAGCCCCGCGCCAGCTTCAACGACCTGGCTGCCCTCTGGCCCATGTATCCGGTGCGGGAGGACATCATCAAGGCCAACAGCACCGCTGACAAGCCCGACAAGTGGACCGAGGACCCGAAGACCTACATTGGCAACGGCCCCTTCAAGATGACCGAGTGGGTGCATCAGGACCACATCACCCTCGTGGCCAACGAGAACTACTACGGTGGCAAGCCCAAGCTGCAGAAGATGGTCCTCACCATGGTCACCGACGCGCAGGCCGAGTACGCAGCCTTCCTGAACGGTGAGCGCGAGATCGGAAAGGTGCCCAACGCGCTGATCCAGCAGGTGCTGAAGGACCCGAACCTCAGCAAGCAGCTTGTGCGTGCCCCCAGGCTGTCGACGATGGCCATCCAGTTCAACAACAAGCAGAAGCCCTTCGACAACGTCAATGTCCGAAGGGCCTTTGCCACTGCCATCGACCGCGAGGCACTGATCAACCAGGTGCGCCAGGGTGTCGGCAAGCCCGCCTACAGCTGGATCCCACCCGGAAATCCCGGCTACCAGGCGGATCTGGGCCTCGAATACAAGTTCGATCCTGCAAAGGCCAAGAAGTTCCTGGCCGACGCGGGCTACCCGGACGGGAAGGGCCTCCCGCCCATCACCTTCCAGTACGCCAACACGCGCAACAATCCCATCATCGCCCAGTTTGCCCAGCAGCAGTGGAAGGACAACCTGGGAGTCGACGTCAAACTGGAGCCAATGGAGCCCAAGGCCTTCAGCGAGGCCGTGAACAAGGGCCAGTACATGATGGGGTTCTACGGATGGAACGCTGACTATCCGGACCCCGACAACTGGCTCCCAGAGCTCTTCGGCACCGGTGCGGGCAACAACCACAGCTACTACAGCAACCCACAGCTCGATGACCTGATGAAGAAGGCCATCTCCGAGCCGGACCAGAAGAAGCGCATGGAGATGTGGGCTCAAGCGCAGACCATGGTCGTCAACGACGTGCCCATCATCTTCCTGTTCCACGACGAGACCTTCGTCCTGGTGAAGCCCTACGTGAAGGATGCCTTCTTCACCGGCATGGACGGGACAGCGTTCCCGGGCCACTATTCGACGGCTCAGATGTGGCTGGCCAAGCACTAAGTCCTTCGACACATGGACTCTGGCACCGGGCAGCGCGGCGCTGCGGCCGCA
>Ga0315298_1001111_pt1 | contig 50715 bp, 39 predicted proteins | sample WHS_1_MG_FD_203077 | JGI IMG/M metagenome (GOLD analysis project Ga0315298, IMG submission 203077) | Extremophilic microbial mat communities from Washburn Hot Springs, YNP, Wyoming, USA - WHS_1_MG | ecosystem: Environmental > Aquatic > Thermal springs > Hot (42-90C) | place: USA: Wyoming...
CGTTCCGCTGGCGAAGCCAGACGGAACGCTCGGTTTGCCTTTCGGGTCTTTCGCGTTCCGCTGGCGAAGCCAGGCGGAACGCTCGGTTTGCCTTTCGGGTCCCTCCCCGCTCCAAGGGCTTGGCCCGCGGAGCCTCACCCCACCCTTGGCGCATTCTTCCCCCCGATCCAGTCCGGGGTCGAATGCCCCCAATCCCTTATCAGGTGAAAGAGCATTGAAGCTAAACGACGTGTTCATAAACATTTGGGGGCTACGTTACAGGTCCATCGCGGGATTGGGGAGCCCCCCGGCGGTTGGCGCGCCCGCTCACCGGATGGTACACTCATTTGGATGTAGGCCCAAGGGGACCGGACGGAGTTCGAAATCCTAAGAAGGGAACGAGATGGAACCCTTGCTCATCGCCGCGAACTGGAAGATGTACATGACCACGAAGGAGGTCCGGGATTTTTTTCGCCGGTGGGGCGACGATCCACCCCCTCGCAGCCGGGAGGTGGTCTTCTTCCCGCCGTTCCCCCTCCTTTCCCTGGTCCGGGATCTCATGCCGCAGGGCGCGGCACTGGGCGCGCAGAACAGCCATGAAGCCCATGAGGGGGCCTTTACGGGTGAGGTTTCCTGCCACCTGCTGAAGGACGTCGGGTGCTCCTACGTCCTCGTGGGCCACTCCGAACGCCGGCATCTCTTCGGCGAGAGCGAGGAGCGGCTGGCGGGCAAGTTCCGGTCGGCCCTCGCCTGCGGCCTCCGCCCCATCCTCTGCGTGGGGGAGACCCTTGCCCAGAGGCAGGCCGGTCGAACCAGGGAGGTGGTCCTGCAGCAACTCGCGGCGGCCTTGGGTCAGGAGCCGCCCGCCAGGGGGTTCGACCTGGCCTACGAACCCGTATGGGCCATCGGCACCGGCCACGTCGCCCGGGCCGAAGACGCCGAATCGGTCCACGAGGCTCTCTACGCCTATCTACGCGAGCACGGTGCGGGAGCCGATGCCCGCATTCTCTACGGCGGCTCCGTGAAGCCCGGCAACGCCGCCGAACTGCTCGCCCAGCCCTCCATCCACGGCCTTCTCGTGGGCGGAGCCAGCCTGGACCCGGCCTCCTTCCGGGCCATCCTCACGGCGGGAACCTGACGTTGGACCTTTGACTCCCCACTCCCCACTGGCGGTCACCAGAGGCCCGTGCGAGGTGCCCCCCTCCACCCATCGCGCTCTGGAGAGCGCTCCTACGGCCGTCATGGAGAGCAGGCTTCTGCTCCTCGCTCCTCATCCCCACTCCTCCCATCCCCTGGCACCCAACCACCGCTGCCGCTATGATGGGCGCCGGGGGCGGGCGGCCATAGGCCGGTCCCCACAACAGGAGGGATTTTCATGGCGAAGATCGTGGAATGCGTCCCCAATTTTTCGGAGGGACGCGATAAGGCCGTCATTCAACAGATTACCGAGGCCATCCAATCGGTGGCGGGAGTGGTTCTCAAGGACGTGGACCCGGGCGCGGACATGAACCGTGTGGTGGTCACCTTCTTCGGCCCGCCCGAGGCGGCCGCCGAGGCGGCCTTCCGCGGGATCAAAAGGGCTTCCGAACTCATCGACATGAGCCGGCACCACGGCACCCATCCCCGCATGGGCGCCACCGACGTCTGCCCCTTCGTTCCCGTCCACGAGGTCACGATGGAAGAGTGCGTGGAGCTGTCCCGGAAACTGGGGCGGCGCGTGGGCGAGGAGCTGGCCATCCCGGTCTACCTCTACGAATACGCCGCCAGCCGCCCCGAGCGGCGAAACCTTGCCAACATCCGGCGGGGCGAATACGAAGGGCTGGCCGACAAGCTGAAGGATCCCGAGTGGGCCCCGGACTTCGGCCCGGCCGTCTTCAACGCTCGCTCCGGTGCCACGGTCATCGGCGCCCGCGAATTCCTCATCGCCTACAATATCAACCTCAACTCACGGAACAAGGACCACGCCACGGACATCGCCTTCATGCTCCGCGAGAAGGGCCGGAGCGTGCGCAGGGGCAACATCCGGCCCTTCTACTACATGGGCACGCTGCTGAAACACGAGAAGGGGCGGTTCTTCTGTGGCTCTTGCGAGGCCGAGTTCCCGGCCCCCGACGCCCTATTCGACCACATCCGTCAGGCTCACGGCTACGACGGCCGGGAGCTTTACCGGCTCAACGACGTGGACCCCGGCCGCCTCGTGGGCGAGTCCGTGAAGCAGCCCGGCCTCTTCAGCCACTGCAAGGCCATCGGCTGGGAGGTGCCCCAGTTCGGACGGGTCCAGATCTCCATCAACCTGACCAACTACCGGATCACCCCCGCGCACGCGGTCCTGGAAAAGGCCAGGGAGCTGGCCGCGGAGCGGGGCCTCGTGGTGACCGGGAGTGAGATCGTGGGGCTGGTGCCGCTCCAGGCCATGGTGGAGACCGGAAGGTTCTACCTGGCGCGCCAGGGGCGCTGCACCGGTATCCCGCTGGAAGACGTGGTGGAGACGGCCGTGCAGAGCCTGGGGCTTCGAGACGTGGCCCCCTTCGATGTCCGCGAGAAGGTCATCGGCTACCCCGAACCCGCCGAGGGAGCGCTCATCACTAGGCGCACTGACGCCTTCGTCCACGAGGTCTCCCGGGACTCGCCGGCGCCGGGCGGAGGCTCCGTAGCTGCGCTCGCGGGGGCCCTCGGGGCTGCGCTGGCCTCCATGGTAGCCAACCTCACCGTCGGCAAGCCGGGCTACGAAGGAGCCTTCGCGGCCATGAGCGAGACCGCCGAGGCGGCCCAGGCCGCCAAGGAGGCCCTGTTGGCGGCGGTGGATGAGGACACCCGCGCCTTCAACGCCTACATGGAGGCCCTGCGGCTGCCGAAGAACACCCCTGAGGAGAAGGCGGCCCGCAAGGCGGCTATGCAGGCGGGCCTCAAGCAGGCCGTCGCGGTGCCCCTGGAGACGGCCCGAACTTGCCTCAAGGCCCTCGCGTTGGCCAAGCGAGCGGCGGAGGAGGGCAACCGGAACTCGGTCTCGGACGCGGGCGTGGGCGCCCAGATGGCCTTTGCCGGCCTCAAGGGGGCCATCCTCAACGTCCTCATTAACCTGGGGGGAATCGACGACGCCCCCTTCGTGGACGAGATGAAACAAGAGTGCGCGCGCCTCGAAGGGGAGGCCGCGGTGCTCCTGGAGGAGACGACGGCCACCGTGCTGGGCAGGATCGGCAAGAAATAGGCGCGTCGATTGGCCCGCCGGCGGCCCTCACCCACCCGTGAGTCCGGGCCGCTTTTCCTGTCGCGCCGAGCCTTCAGGGGTATATACTTGGACCGGACTTCAGAGGGGTGCACCATGCAGATGCCGATGGTCATCGTTGGGGGACAATGGGGCGACGAGGGCAAGGGCAAGATCGTGAATCTCCTCTCGGACGCCGCGGACCTCGTGGGCCGCTACCAGGGCGGGCACAACGCCGGTCATACGGTGACCATCGGGGGTAACCGCTACGCGCTGCACCTGGTGCCCTCGGGGATTCTCGCCGCGGGGAAGACCTGCGTCATCGGGAACGGGATCGTCATCGACCCCGAGGCCCTCGTCACGGAAATCCGGGGCCTGAAGGACTCGGGGATCGACGTCCGGGGGCTGCGCATCTCCGACCGCGCCCACTTCATTCTCCCCCACCACGTCCTCCTGGACCAACTGCGGGAGCAGCGCCGGGGCTCGGAGAAGATCGGAACCACGGGGCGCGGCATCGGTCCCTGTTACGAGAGCAAGTACAACCGGGAGGGCGTGCGGGCCATCTTCCTGAAGAACCCCAAGCAACTCGAAGCCGAACTCATCCGCCTCTCCGAGTCGAAGAACCGCCACCTGAAGGCCCTCTTCGGCCACGACGGCATCGCTCCCGAAGAGGTGGTGCGGCGTTTCCAGGAGTTGGCGCCGGAGATCGAGCCCCTCGTGACCGACACGGCGGCGCTCGTCCAGGAGACCATCCGGTCGGGCAAGCGGGTGCTCTGCGAGGGGGCCCAGGGGACGCTTTTGGACGTGGACCACGGCACCTATCCCTTCGTCACATCGAGCAACAGCACGGCGGGAGGGGCCTGCACGGGGCTGGGCATCCCGCCCACCCAAATCAAGACCGTCATCGGCGTCTACAAGGCCTACTGCACGAGGGTGGGCGAGGGTCCCTTCGTGACGGAACAGAAGAACGAGACGGGCGATCTCATCCGGGAGCGTGGTCACGAATACGGCACCACCACGGGGCGGCCGAGGCGCTGCGGCTGGTTTGATGCGGTGGCCGCCCGCTATTCGGTGCGCCTCAACGGCATGGAAGGAATCGCCCTCACGCTCCTCGACGTGCTGGACGCCTTCGACGAGGTGAAGGTCTGCGTGGCCTACGACGTCAACGGCGAGCGCCTGACCGACTTCCCGGCCGCGCCCTGGATCCTCGAGACCGCCGTCCCCGTCTACGAGACTCTGCCCGGTTGGCGCCGGGAGATCTACGGCACCACCGACTGGGACGCTCTGCCCTCCAACGCCAAGTCCTACGTCCGCCGGCTGGAGGCGCTCACGGGCGTTCCGGTGGCCATCCTCTCCACCGGCCCCGACCGCGCCCACACCATCGTGAGAGACGCCGGCCTCAGGGGTCTCCTCGGCCAATGAACCGCCCGGCTGCCGTCCTGACGGGCCTGCTTTTCGCGGCGGTCCTCATCTCCATTGAGGCCGCTCCCACGCCCAAGGTGGTGGTGCTGGGCTTCGACGGGGCGGACCCCACCCTCGTGCGCCGCTACATGGCCGAGGGAGACCTTCCGCACCTGGCCGCCCTCGCGAAAGAGGGCTCCTACCATGACCTCCAGGTCACCAACCCTCCCCAGACGCCCGTATCGTGGGGCACCTTCCAGACCGGATGGAACCCGGGGCGGGATCAGGTCTTCGACTTCCTGGTGCGCGATCTTAAGGGTTACAAACCGCGCTTCGCGCTCATGGAGGAGGTGAGCCGGCCGTTTCTCCTGGGCCGGTGGAACCGGTGGCTCTTCCCGGGCCTGCTGATGATCCTGGTCCTGGGTGTGGTGGTGCTCCTGCGGGGGGTTCTCCGGCGGCCCTCCAAGCCACTGCTGTTTTGGGTGGCAGGCCTCGGCGCCCTCCTGTCGGCGGGGCTGTTCTTCTTCATCTCGGCCTACCTCCCCACGCGCCTCCCGGCGCCCTACAACCACTTGAAGGGCACCCCCTTCTGGAAGACCGCGGCGCAGGCGGGCGACCGCTGCCTGGTCTTCCGCGTTCCGGACACCTTCCCGGCCCGCCCCTTCCCCGCGGGACGGCTCCTGTCGGGCCTGGGCGTCCCGGACATGAGGGGCCGGGTGGGGACGCCCTACATCTTCACGACCGATCCCAGCCTGAGGGGGGGCGACAATGAATTCTCCGTGGAGATCGTGCCCGTGCCGCTCCAGACGGCTCAACCCGTCACCGTCTCCATCAAGGGCCCCTTCAACAAGCCCTTCTACGAGTACGCGGTGCAGGACGCGGGGGCGGGCTCGACCGATCCCGCGGTCCGCGCCGAGCTGAAGAAGAGGTGCGAGGCCAAGCTCCAGAAGGAGGGCATCCGCCCCACCGTGGACGTGCCCCTGAAGGTGTCGTGGGACGCCGGTGCGGGCACCTGCTCTTTCGAGGTGCAGGGCCAGCGGGCCACGCTCAGGAGGGGCCAGTGGTCCGAGTGGATGGTCCTGGACTTCGCCTTCAACCGGATCCTCCACCTCAAGGGGATGGTGCGCTTCTACCTCCTGGACCTTTCGCCGTCACTGAAACTGTACATGTCGCCCATCCACTTCCACCCCGATGACGAGGGCATTCCCATCTCCTACCCGCGCGACTACGCCGAGCAACTGATGAAGCGGTTCGGCTGCTACAAGACCATGGGCTGGGCCGTCGACACCTGGACCATCTCCTCCGGGCTCTGCGACGAGGAGCAGTTCCTCTCCGACATGAACCAGACCGTGGACGCCTACGAGCGCATGATGAACGGGCTGCTGAAGGACGGAGACTGGGATCTCTATGTGCAGGTCTACGAGTTCACCGACCGTATCGCCCACGTTCTCTGGCGCTACATGGATCCCGGCCACCCGCTTTACGACGCGGCCCAGGCGCCCAAGTACCAGGAGGCCATGCGCCGGGCCTACATCCGCATGGACCGCATCGTGGGTGAGGCCATGGCGGAGATGCCCAAGGGCGCCACCCTCATCGTGCTCTCGGACCACGGCTTCACCTCCTTCCGCCGCGCCGTGAACACCAACCGCTGGCTCATCGGCCACGGCTACATGGCCCTCCAATCGGGAACGGGGGTCCTCTCCCTGCAAGACCTCTTCGACGACGACCGGTTGCTCTTCAAGAACGTGGACTGGTCCAAGACCCGCGCCTACGCGCTGGGCCTGGGCAACGTATACATCAACCTCAAGGGGCGGGAGGAGCACGGCATCGTGGCGCCGGGCGCCGAGTATGACGCCCTCTGCGCCGAACTCAAGCGGGAGCTGCCCCAGATGGTGGACCCAGAGAACGGCGCCCACCCCGTCTTCGCCGTCTACACCCGCGACGAGCTCTACAAGCACTACGACCCCGACCTGACGCCGGACCTGCGCGTGACCAACAGGCCGGACTACCGGGTCTCCTGGCAGACCTCCCTGGGCGGGGCGCCCGAGGCGCTCATCGAGGACAACCTCAAGGCGTGGAGCGGCGACCACTGCTCGCTGGACCCCTCCTTCGTGCCCGGGATCTTCTTCTCCAACCGAGAACTGAGCCGCGCCCCGAACATGACCGACATGGCCCCCACCATCCTGGACCAACTGCGGGTCCCGGTGCCCGGCGACCTGGAGGGAAGGCCGGTGCTGAAGAGGCAGGACACATGAAGCCCGGGGCGCCCGCCGCGGCGATCCTGTCGTTGCTTCTGCTTCCGGCCCTCGCCGCGGCGCCGTCCGTTCAGCCCGGAACCCTGGAGGAGGAGGTGCACAGGTTGGCCGGCCAGGTGGCGGACATCGCCGGGAAACAGTCGGGCATTCTGGACCGGCTGGAGCTGCTGCGACGGCGGGTGCGCCTTGACGAGACCATGCTTCGGCGCATCGCCCAGAGGCGGGAAGAGAGCCAGGAGGCCCTGCGGGCGGCCGACGACCAGGCCCAAACCCTGGCTTCGAAGGAGGCCGAGGTCCGGCGCTACCTCCTCCTCAGGATGCGGGAGCAGTACGAACTGGGCGTGCTCCAGCAGTACCGCGTCTATTTCGCCGTCCAGTCCACGCAGGACCTGCGGAGCGCCGGACTCTACCTGCAGGCCCTCGCCACCCGGGACGCCGCGAGCCTCAGGAGCCTGACGAGCCTCCGCCAGCAGCAGGAGGCCAACCGCGCCGAGCTGACCCAACTGAAGGCGAACCTGGAGCAGGAGGCCAGCCAGGCCGAGGCCGAGCGCAAGACGCTCCTGGGGGAGCAGGGCCAGCTTTCGGCCATGCTCCGGGACCTGAGCCTGGAGCGCGCCACGGCCCAGAAGGCCCTCGACGAGAGGCTGGCCGCGGCCCGCTCCATGGACCGCTACATGAACGACCTCAGCTTCCGCAAGCGGATCGACCTCTACTCCAAGAACATGGCGCTGGCCGAAGGCAGCCTCCCCTTCCCCTGCCGCGGCGTGGTGGTCCGCTCCTTCGGCGACACCGTCAACCCGCGCTTCCAGACGCGGGTACCGCACCCGGGGCTGGACATCGCAGCGGCACTCGGGAGCCCTGTGCGCGCGGTCTTCGACGGCATCGTGGAATACGCCGACTGGCTCACCGGTTACGGCTACACCGTGATCCTGAGCCATCCCGGAGGCTTCTTCACCATCTACGCCCATCTGGATTCGATCACGGTCCAGAAGGGCCAGACACTCACCCAGGGAGCGCAGCTTGGGACCGTGGGCGAGGGCGCCACTACCGAGACACCCGCGCTCTATTTCGAACTCCGCCAGGGGGGCAGGGCCATCGACCCGGCCCCTTGGCTGAAAGGAGACCACCATGGCGCTTCGCGCTGACACCCTCCGCGGACTCCTCCTCCTGCTCCTTGCGGCCGCCCTTCCCCTGGCCGCCGCGGCACAGGCGAAAGAGCCCGTGGAGCCGCTGGCCCCCGAGTCCATCAGCCTCTTCGAGAAGGTCTTTAAGATGGTCCTCAAGGACTACGTGGATCCCAAATCGCCCGAGACCGTCATCCGGGGGGCGCTCCAGGGGGCCGCTTCCAGCGTGGGGCCCGAATGCGTCTACATCCCCCCCTCCGGCGTGGCCGCCTACAAGGCCATGCGCCCGGACGACCCGGTCCTTCCCCTCTACGTCACGAAGGAGCAGGATTTCGCCCGCGTGCTCGCGGTCTTTCCCGGGCAGGACCCCTCCATCCGACCCCTGGACGCCCTCCGCTTCATCGGAGACCGCTCCACCTACGACATGAACTACGCCCAGATCCAGGAGGCCATGCGCGGCAAGGCCGGGGATAAGGTCCCGTGCGTCTTCATGAAGGCGGATAGCTGGCAGTCCTACAGCCTCACCCTTGTGCGGCAGGCACCGCCGCAGCCCCGCTGGGTCGCCCTTCCGGGGGCCGGAGGGGCGCTGGTCCTGGCGGCGCTGGACGGCTCGCCCTCCGACGCCCTGGTGAAATCCCTCAAGGGCTCCCGAGGCACGGTCGTGGTGGACCTGCGCGGTTGCGCGCCCTCCGACACGCAGGATGCCCTGCGGTGGGCCGGCCTGCTGGTGGGAGCTGGGCCCGGGCCCACCCTCAAGGGCCCCAAGGTCAGCCGCCAGGAGCGGTTGCACGGACCGGGCTACCTGGCGGGACGGCCCCTTCGGGTCCTGGTGAACGGGACCACCGCCCGCGCCGGCGAGGTGTTGGCCCTCTGCCTGATGGAAAGGGGCGCGGTGCTGGCGGGAGAGCCCACCTTCGGCTGGGCTCCCCTCTTCGAGGAGTTCCCCCTGGACAACGGCGGGCTCCTCAGGCTGACCACGGCCTACTTCCTGGATCCCGAAGGCCAACCCATGAAGAACAGGCCCCTGCAGCCAGCCCTACACCTCACGCCGGCGGCCGGGCAGACGGACATCCAGACATACGAGGAGGTGCTCAAGGCGCCCCTCCCCGCAACCCAGGTCAAGGCCCATGGCGCCGCCGCGAGCTAAGGGCCGGAGCCGGAAGGCCTCGGGCCTCCAGCTCCCATTCTGGATCCTGCTGCTGATTGCGGCGGCGCTGGTGGGCGCGGTGATGCTCCGCCGGCTGGCCCCGGGCTTCATGATGCCCGGGCCCAGGCCGCCGGTGCCGCCCCCGGCGCCCACCGCCAAGGCGAAACCGAAGCACCCATCCCTCCACCCCTCTTCTTACCCGCCGCAGCCCAAGGGGCCGGAGACGCCGCCCGCCAACGGCGCTGCGCACCTCCCCGCTCCCCTCGGGGGCCCGCCGGCCATCTGCATCGTCATCGACGACGTGGGGTACCGCCTGGACCTGGTCGAGAAGGCCGCCGCCGAACTGCCCAAGTCGGTCACCTTCGCCATCATCCCCTTCCTGCCCGAATCGGTGACCAGCGCCGAGTACCTGCACGCCCACGGCTTTCCCGTCATCCTCCACGCGCCCATGGAGCCTGAAAACGCCAACCACTGGAGGGGCACCGCGGGCATGCTCCTCTGCGGCATGAAGCCCCCCGAGGTGGACAGGATCCTGGCCATGGACCTGATGGGCGTGCCCCACGCCGAGGGGATCAACAACCACATGGGCTCCCTGGCCACCTCCGACCCCGACCTCATGCTCGCCGTCATGAAGTACTTGAAGGGCCGCGGGCTCTACTTCCTGGACAGCCGCACGAGCGCTCAGACGGTGGCCTACGACATCGCCCGGGCCCAGGGCGTCAAGACAGCGTACCGTTCCGTCTTCCTTGACGATCGGGATGACGAGGATGCTATTATGAAGCAGTTGGATTCCCTGGTCGCGAGGTCGAAGAGAGAGGGCGTCATGGTGGCTATCGGGCACCTCCGTCCCAAGACCATCAAGGTTCTGGCCGAGAGGCTCCCCTACTACCGCGAACAGGGAGTGACCATGCTGCCCCTCCGAGAGGTGGTCCGGTGACAGAACCTTCGCGCCCCGGCTCCACGCCGGAGCGCATCGGCAAGTACGTCATCGAGAGGGTGCTGGGAAGGGGCTCCATGGGCCTCGTCTATCTCGCCCGGGACCCCACCATCGACCGCTACGTCGCCCTCAAGACCATCGCCCTGCCCGACGGCCTGGAGGAGGCCAAGGTGCGGGAGTTCCGCCAGCGGTTCCTCCGCGAGGCCAGGGCCGCCGGCAAGCTCAACCATCCCTGCATCGTCACGATCTACGAGGCCGACGACGGCTCCCTGGGCGGGGTGCCCTTCATTGCCATGGAGTACGTGGAGGGCATCCCTTGGAACCTGAAGGTTCGGCAAGGCCGCAAGGCCGATCCGGACGCGCTCCTCCCCCTCTTCCGGGAGCTGGCCTCGGCGCTCAACTACGCCCATAGGGCGGGGATCATCCACCGGGACATCAAGCCGGCTAACATCATCCAGACCCAGGACGGCCACCTCAAGCTCATGGACTTCGGCATCGCCAAGGTCCCCACCTCGGAGCTCACCCGCGAGGGGCAGTTCCTGGGCACGCCGGCCTACATGTCGCCCGAGCAGATCATGGGGAGGGCCGTGGACGGCCGGTCGGACCTCTTCTCCCTCGGCTGCGTCCTGTACGAGATGCTGACCTGCCGGAAGCCCTTCCCCGGCGAGGACATCGCCACCGTTACCTTCCAGATCCTCAGTGAGGAACCGCCCTCCGTCCTCTCCTGCTGCCCCGAACTCTCCCCCGAGGTGGACCAGATCGTCCGCTACCTCATGGCCAAGGATCCGGACCGGCGCTACGCCTCGGCCGATCTGCTGGTCCAGGACATCGACGCCTACATGGCGGGCTCGGCCCCGCCCCATGCCGGAACGGGCGTGAGGGCTGCCGTTCCTCCGCCATCCGGCCCGGAGCACCTCGAAGCTACGGTGGTCCAGTCGTCGCCGGAGCTTCCCCCGTCGACCCTCCCTCTCCCACCCGCCCCCAAGGTGCCGGGAACGACCTCGCTCCCTCCGGCTGGGCCCGCGGGCGGCGGCCTTCCGGCCATGTCCCCTCCATCGCCGCGAAGGGCGCCCGTACTCCTCCTGGCCGCTGGCGCCGGCCTTTTTGTAGTTCTGCTCCTACTCGGGGCCGCGGGCGGGGCTCTCTACCTCAGGCACAGAGCCGCCTCGGAGCGAGCGTCGGCGGCCCTGGCCGCCAAACTCGCCCAGGAAGTTCCCGCGGGCGAGACGGCCTCCTCCGCCGAGCCGGCCCAGCCCGTCGCCCCCGCCCCTCCGCCGGTGGTCCCCAAGGAGCCCGTGCGCAGACCGATTTACCGCCCCCGGCCGCAGGCCCCGCCGAAGCAGCAGGCCCTGCCCGCCCCCGTCGTCAAACCCTCAGCGGTTCAGCCTCCTCCTCCGCCTCCCCAGCCCTGCAGGGTGACCTACAGCTTCACGTCGCGCGTCCTGCGCGGCGAGTTCCACATTTTTGTAGACGGGAAGCCGGTGGCCGCCGTGACCATCCACCGCAAGTTCACCTTCCGTTCGGCGACCTACACCGGGACTTTCTCCGTCCCCCCAGGCCAGCACACGATCTCCTTCGAGATCCGCACGGAGGTCCAGGACATCTCCGAAAACCACGCGGAGACCGCCTCCTTTACCGCCGGAGAGAAGCGCCACCTCACCATCGTGATGACCAAGTTCAACAAGGAGCTGCACTTTGAGTGGGCGCAAGGAGGGTAGCGGGCCGTCCTCCAAAAGGGCCGTCCGGGAACGCTGCCGGTGCGATAAGCGGACTCCGCCGCTCACCCCACATCCATCATCCCTCATCCTTCATCCTTCATCCTTCATCTCTCATCGCCCCACCGCCAAAACCCTCCTGCTCCTGCTTCCCGCCTTGCTCATCGCCTGCGCCTTCAGAAAACCACCCGCCGCCCTCCCCGCCGCCCCTGTCGCCGAGCCCTACACCGCCTCCCTCTCCGTCACCCTCCGGCTCGGCGGGAGGACCCTGGCCGCCTTCGGCGGTTGCGCGGTGGAGCCTGGGAAGGGCGCCCGGGTGGAGCTGCGTGACCCCTTCGGCGCCACGCAGATGCTTCTCCTGCTGACTTCCACGGAAGGCACCCTGGTGGCGCCCTCCGCGGGCCTCGTCTACCGGTGGAGCGAGGCCACGCGGGCCATGCCGTGGGCCCCGGCCGACCTTCTCTTCCTGCTGGAGGGAGGGCCACCTCCAGGGCAGGGCGGCCTGACCGTGCGGCCGACGGGGAGTCTGCAAGCCGTCTGGAAAAACGGGCTGGGGCGCTGCAGGGCCGATCTCGCCCCCTCGCCCGTGGGACCCTGCCCCTTCCTTCGCGCCGAGCTCCGGGGCCCGGGCCGCACCCTTCTCACGTTGGCGCTGACCTCGGCCCGCAGCGGCTCCTTCGGCCCGGCCGTCTTTCAACTCCCGCCGGGGATCGAGCTTCGGTCCGCCGATCCCGGCCAGATCCTGGAGGAGGTCCAGCCATGAGCGCGCCCATCCGGTACCGGGCCCACGCCAAGATCAACCTGGGGCTGGAGGTCCTCGGCCGCCGCCCCGACGGCTACCACGAGATCCGCACCGTGTACCAGTCCATCGGGCTCTGCGACACGCTCGAGTTCCATCCCGCGGCCGGCGAGGTGACCCTCACGTGCAGCGATCCGCGCCTGGGGGCCGGCGAGGACAACCTGGTTCTGAAGGCGGCCGGGGCCCTTCGGGAGGCCACGGGCTGCGGCAAGGGAGCGCGCATCCACCTCGCCAAGCGCATCCCCATGCAGGCGGGCCTGGGCGGGGGAAGCAGCGACGCCGCCGCGACCCTCCTGGGGCTCTGCCGGCTCTGGCGCCTGGCGCCCGCCCCGGAGCTGCTCCCCGGCCTCGCCCGGCAGCTCGGCAGCGACGTCCCTTTCTTCCTCATCGGCGGCACGGCCCTCGGAGTGGGACGGGGCGAGGAGGTCTACGCCCTGCCCGACGCGCCTCCCATGCACCTGCTCGTGCTTCCGGGAACGGCCGGCACCCCCACGGGCGAAGCCTACCGCTTGCTCGACGAGAGGTTGACAGGGGCCAGAACGCCCCATAGAATAGCGGCGTTAGTCCAAGGGATCGTGGAGGGAACGTTGTCGGAGCGGCACTTTTTCAACCGTTTTGAGGAGGTGTTCACACAGCAAGGGGGCGAGGGTTCGTGTGGCCGTCAGGCAGCTCCGCCCCGTGGAGCCGGGCGGATGCTCTTAGCCGGATCGGGCTCCTCCTGGATTGGGATCTTCCCGGACCGAAGCCAGGCTCAAGAGGCGTACCGTGACCTGTCGCACCGGGGAATCAGCGCGATCCTGACGAGCACGCTGACGCGAAAGGACTACTGGGAACTCACCGTACCGCGAGGGGGAAAGGAGACCCTGCCATGAAGATCACCGACATCCGGATTTTCCCGGTGGACGAGCCGAAGCTGAAGGCGTTCGTGTCGATCATCTTCGATCACTGCTTCATCATCAGCGACATCAAGATCATCGAGGGAAACAACGGACTCTTCCTCTCCATGCCCAGCAAGAAGCGCCGTGACGGGACCTTCAAGGACATCGCCCACCCGCTCAACAGCGAGACGCGAAAAATGCTGGAGGACGCGGTGATCTCCGCCTACAAGGAGCAGGAGCGCCACCCCAAGACGGAAGAGGCGCCCCTGGCCGCCGGCCTGGCGGCCTCCGCCGAAGAGGCCTCTCCGGAGCTTCCCGCGGCCGGACAGGGAGGCGCCGCCGAGCCCGCTCCCTCCTCCTCGGACCGCCTGCTGGGGGGCACCTTCTGAGTTTGAATTTCGCTTGCGGATTACACAGGGCGGGGCTTCGGCCCCGCTCTTTTGAGTGAGGAGCGAAAAGAAAGTAAGAAGTAGAAAGTAAGAAGTAAAAAGTAAGAAGTAAAAGGTAAGAAGTGAAAAGTGAAAAGCAAGAAGTGAAACGAGACATTCTCCATCCCAATCCCTCCGCCTCCTTCGAGTCTCCACGGTGAATCTTTTCCGCTTTTCGGCTTTTCTCTCAAATCCTCTGTGCCTCTGTGCCTCTGTGGTGTGCTTTCTTCCTTCCGCCTTCCTCCAGCCCCTGGTGCCTTCGTGCCGTGGTGGTGGTTCTTTTCCTCCCCGCCGGCCTCCGCCTTGCCCCCGCCGCGGCGACTTGCTATCCTGTGGGCGCGGAGGAGGCTTCCGCCGGCATCCTGGGGAGTCGCCAAGCGGTAAGGCACCGGTCTTTGGAACCGGCATGCGGTGGTTCGAATCCACCCTCCCCAGCCATTCTTCGCTTCTGAAAGAGGGTGTGAGGCCATGGACGGACGCACGGTGGTACTGTCGGGGAGGGGGAACCCGGATCTGGCGGCCAAGATCGCCGATTGTCTGGGAATCCGGCTCGGTTCCATCAAGCTCATGAACTTCTCGGACGGCGAGAACTACTGCCAGATCCTGGAGAACGTCCGGGGGCGGGATGTCTTCGTCATCCAGCCCACCTGCCAGCCGGTCAACGACAACCTCATGGAGCTCCTGATCATCCTCGACGCCCTCAAGCGCGCCTCCGCCCAGCGGGTCAACGCCGTGATCCCCTACTACGGCTACGCCCGGCAGGATCGCAAGGACAAGCCCCGCGTGCCCATCACCTCGCGCCTCGTAGCGGACCTCCTGGAGGCCGCGGGCACCGACCGCCTCCTCTGCGTGGACGTCCACGCCGCACAGATCCAGGGCTTCTTCAACGTGCCGGTGGACCACCTCTTCGCCATGCCCGTCCTGGTGAACCACATCGCCAAGCTGAACCTCAAAAGTTTGACCGTGGTCTCGCCCGACGCGGGAGGCGTGGAGCGCGCGAGGGCCTACGCCAAGCGCCTGGACGCCCAGCTCGCCATCGTGGACAAGCGGCGCGAGGTGGCCAACGTGGCCCAGGTCATGAACGTCATCGGCGACGTGCGCAAGCGCAACTGCGTGATCGTGGACGACATCATCGACACGGCGGGGACCCTCTGCGAGACGGTGAACGCCCTGCTCGAATACGGCGCCAAGCGCGTCTACGCCGCCTGCACCCACCCCGTCCTGTCGGGCCCGGCCGTGGACCGCCTCAACAAGTCCAAGATCACCAAGCTCTTCGTGACCGACACCATCCCCATCGGCGACAAGGACAAGCGCTGCAAGAAGATCGACGTTCTCAGCGTGGCGCCGCTCCTGGCCGAGGCCATCCGCCGCATCCACGACGAGGCCTCCGTCTCTTCTCTTTTCCTCTAGAGACGGCCTCCGCGCAAAGCGCCCCCGGAGCGGGAAACACCGGCCGCCTCACCACCGAGATGCGGTAAGCGCGCCGACGGAATCCGAGGGAAAAGAAATCTCCGCGACGCCATCGTAGGAGGCCTCTCCAGAGGCCGACCCGCCGGCCCCTCACCGCCATCGCGCTCCTCAGGGCGCCACACCACGCAAAAAGGAGGCGGGCCGAAACCCGCCCCCGAGAAATGCACCCGCGGTCAGAGCCGCGGAGGTTTAGCGGACGAAGTGGAGGCCCGATGGGAGACTTTGGTTTCAGGGTTTCAGCCCCGTTTACAGCGCATTCAAAGGCGAATAAACTCGGAGAGAAGGCGTTGGGTTCTTGAAGGCGCGGGCCTCTGGCCCTCTCAGGCGTGCGGACCGTGCCACCGCGGCGCCAAAGGGCGCCCCGGCGCTGGAGAGAACGGAAGGAGACGAGCACCATGTCCGTTGAGAAGAGAAACGGCGCGGCGGGAGGTTCCGCGGCCGCGCTGGCCAACTCGGCCCTGGTGGAATCCCTCTACGAGCAGTGGAAGGCCGATGCCGGCTCGGTGGGACAGGAGTGGCGCTATTTCTTCGAGGGCTTCGAGATGGCCACCTGCCCGCGCACCTGCGCGGCGGCGGACCAGGCCCACGCCCAGTCCCAGGTGGCGAGCCTCATCTACGCCTACCGGAGCCAGGGCCACCTCATCGCCCAGACCGACCCCCTGGGCGGCAACCCCACGAGCCACCCCGCCCTCGCACTGGAGGCCTTCGGCTTTACCGAGGCCGACCTGGACCGCGTCTTCGACACGGGCCACCTGGGCGGGCCGGAGCGGGCCACCCTCAAAGAGATCATCGGCATCCTCCAGGACACCTACTGCCGCTCCATCGGCGTGGAATATATCCACATCCAGGACACGGCCGTGCGCCGCTGGCTCCAGGCCAAGATGGAGCCCGTGCGCAACCGGCCGCCCTTCGACAAGGCCAAGCAGATGATGACCCTGGAGCGGCTCGTGGACGCGGAGCTTTTCGAGACCTTCCTCCAAAGCCGCTACCCGGGCCAGAAGCGCTTCTCTCTGGAGGGGGCCGAGTCCCTCATCCCGGCATTGCACGCGCTGGTGGAGATGGCGCCGGAGCTCGGCGTGGAGGAGGTGGTGATCGGCATGGCCCACCGTGGGCGGCTCAACGTGCTCGCCAACATCCTGGACAAGTCCTACGGCCAGATCTTTTCCGAGTTCGAGGACAACGTCCTCCCGGACTCCTCCTTCGCTGGCGACGGGGACGTCAAGTACCACCGGGGCTACTCCAGCGTCCACCGGAGCCACCGCACGGGCAAGAGCATCCGCGTCTCCCTGAACAGCAATCCGAGCCACCTGGAGGCCGTGGACCCGGTGGTCCTGGGGCGGGTGCGCGCCAAGCAGCGGCGGGAGGGCGACACGAAGGAGCGGCGCGAGGTGATCCCCGTGTTGATCCACGGCGACGCCGCCTTCGCCGGCCAGGGGCTCGTGGCCGAGACGCTGAACCTGAGCCAGCTCGAAGGCTACCGCGTGGGCGGCACGATCCACCTCGTCGTCAACAACCAGATCGGCTTCACCACCTCGCCCAAGGAGGGGCGCTCCACGATCTACTGCACGGACGTGGCTAAGATGATCGAGGCCCCCATCTTCCACGTCAACGGCGACGACCCCGAGGCGGTGGTGGCCGTGACCGAGCTGGCCCTCGAGTTCCGCCAGACCTTCGGCCGGGACGTGGTGGTGGACATGGTCTGCTACCGCCGCCACGGCCACAACGAAGGCGACGAACCGGCCTTCACCCAGCCGGTCCTCTACAAGAAGATCAAGGGCCGGCCGTCGGTGTTGAAGCTCTACACCGCCCAGCTCGCGAAGGCGGGGGTGTTGACTCCGCAAGAGGAGAAGGCCTTCGCCGACGAGTTTCAGAGCCGGCTCCAGGCCGCCTTCCAGCAGGCCAGGTCGGGCGCCTTGGAACCCGACCTCTACGCCTTCGGCGGGATCTGGCGGGGCCTCTCGGCCCCGTACTCCCACGACCCGGCCCCTACGGCGGTGGCCCACCCGGCGCTGTGCGACGTGGCGAGGGCCATGACCACCGTGCCCGAGGGCTTTGCCCTGAATCCCAAGGTGGCGAGGCGCCTGCCGGAGGTGCGCAAGGCGGTGGAGGAGCACGGTCAGGTGGACTGGGCCACGGCCGAGCTGCTGGCCTTCGGCACCCTGCTGAACGAGGGGTTGCCCGTACGGCTCTCGGGCCAGGACAGCGCCCGGGGGACCTTCTCCTCCCGCCACTCGGTTTGGAGCGACATGAACACCCAGGAGAACTACGTCCCCCTCAACCACATCCGCGAGGGGCAGGCCAAGTTCTGCGTCTACAACAGCATGCTCTCGGAGGCGGCGGTGCTGGGCTTCGACTACGGCTACAGCCTGGCGGAACCTTACATGCTGGTGATCTGGGAGGCCCAGTTCGGCGACTTCGCCAACGGGGCCCAGGTGATCATCGACCAGTTCGTCGTCAGTTCTCTGGCCAAGTGGCAGAGGGCGAGCGGCCTGGTCATGCTCCTGCCGCACGGCTACGAGGGGCAGGGGCCCGAGCACTCCAACGCCTACCTGGAGCGCTACCTGGCGGCCTGCGCCGAGGACAACATCCAGGTCGTCAACCTCACGACCCCCGCCAACTACTTCCACGTCCTGAGGCGCCAGCTCAAGCGGGCCTTCCGGCGCCCGCTCATCGTCATGGCCCCCAAGAGCCTGCTGCGCCATCCACGGGCCGTCTCGCCCGTGGATGAGCTGTCGACGGGCCGCTTCCGGGAGGTGCTGGATGACCCGGCCCCGCCCGCCGAGGTCCGGCGCCTCGTCCTCTGCAGCGGCAAGCTCTTCTACGACCTCCTCGAACGCCGCGAGAAGGACGGCGCGGAGGGGGTGGCGCTGGTCCGGGTGGAGCAGTTCTACCCCTGGCCCACGGGCCCGATGGCGGAGATCGCCCAGAAATACCGGGGCGTACCGGAGGTGGTCTGGGCCCAGGAGGAGTCCCGGAACCGGGGGGGGTGGAGCTTCATGGAGCCCCGACTGCGGAGGCTTTTCCCGGGTTATGAGATCCAGTATCGTGGGAGGAGGGCCTCGGCGAGCCCTGCCGTAGGCTCGCATCGCGCCCATCAGCGGGAACAGGATCAAGTGGTGAGGGCCGCCCTGGGCCTCGAAACTAGGGGCGAGACCGAGGAATCGCTGGCTCGCTGAGGCGTGGAGAACGGAGGGAGACCGGCCCGGGTTCGACGGCCTTTGCCCACCCTTCACTCTCCGCCCTCCGCCACTTTGAGGAAGGAGCGATCGCGCATGAGCACACCCGTGACCGTACCGGCCGTCGGTGAATCCATCACGGAGGGGGTCCTGACGGAGTGGCTGAAGGCCGACGGGGAGAACGTCCAGACCGACGATCCCCTCTTCGTCCTCGAGACCGACAAGGTCACCATGACCATCAACGCCGCCGCCGCCGGCCGGCTCAAGATCGCCGTCCAGGCGGGCGAGACGGTGAAGATCGGCCAGGAGGTGGGTTCGCTCGACGAGATGGCCGCGGGCGAGGCCCCCGCCGCACCGGAGCGCCCCCAGGCGCCCCCCGCGCCCGAGGCATTGGATTATTCGCGGCCGGGGGCGGCCGCGCCACAGCCGGGGGCGGTTGTGGGACAGGCGCCCGCGCCTGCCTCACCCCAGCCTGGTTCCACCGCGGGTCAGGCGCCCTTGCCTGTCCGAACGCCCTCGCCCGCCTCCTTCCCGGTGCCCCAGAGCTCCGGTGCCCCCATGGTGGCCCCCGCCGGGCTGCCCCAGGCCCGCGAGAAGATCACCGCCCAGAGCTCATCCGGCACCCTCTCCCCCGCCGTGCGGCGCATGGTGGAGGAGTTCCAGCTCGATCCGGCGCTCATCCCGGGGACGGGCAAGGAGGGCCGGATCACCAAGGAGGATGTCCAGAAGTACCTGGCGGGTTCGCGGCCGGAGGCGGCCGCGCCACAGCCGGGGGCGGATGTGGGGCAGGCGCCCCCGCCTGCCTTGCCACAGCCCGCGATCACCGCAGCGCAGGCACCTCCGCCCGCCACCGCCCAAACGGGCCGATCGGAGGCCGAGGTGGCCGCGCGCCAGACCCGTACCCGCATGAGCCCGCTGCGCGCCCGCATCGCCGAGCGCCTCGTCCTAGCCAAGAACCAGACGGCCATGCTGACCACCTTCAACGAGGCGGACATGAGCCAGGTCATGGCCCTTCGAGAGCGCTACAAGGAGGTCTTCCAGTCCAAATACGGCATCTCTCTGGGCTTCATGTCCTTCTTCGTGAAGGCGGCCGTGGACGCGCTCAAGGCGCTGCCCCAGGTCAACGCCCAGATCCAGGGGGACGAGATCGTCCAGAACCACTACTACGACATTGGCGTGGCCGTCAGCTCAGAGAAGGGGCTGGTGGTGCCCGTGGTGCGCGATGCCGACCGGCTCAGCTTCGCCGAGGTGGAGCTGGCCATCGCGGCGCTCGCCAAGCGGGTGCGCGAGCGGACCATCACCCTGGGCGAGCTCTCCGGCGGCGTCTTTACCGTCTCCAACGGCGGCATCTACGGGAACCTGCTCTCCACCCCAATCCTGAACCCGCCCCAGAGCGCCATCCTGGGCATGCACGCCATCAAGAAGCGACCCGTCGTGGTGAACGACGCCATCGTCATCCGCCCCATGATGTACCTGGCCGTCTCCTACGACCACCGCATCGTGGACGGCCGCGAGGCCGTCTCCTTCCTCAAACGGGTCGTCCAGTGCATCGAAAACCCCGAACGCCTGATGCTGGAGATCTGAGCCGGGCGCAACGGCAGGAGAAAAAAGGGATTGAACCACAGAGGCACAGAGACACAGAGCGAACAGTGGCGGGTCCGCGGGAAGGCCTTCGCGGGAACTGGCAGAGAGCAGACGGGTCCATTCACCACAGCGCAAGAAAGCCAGACCCGCGGGAGGACTTTGGGGAATCTCGGGAGGGCGAAGGAACCTGAACCTCCATCGCCTTCATTGTTCTCTGTGCCTCTGTGGTGAGTCTCCATAACCAAGGAGCGGCGTGATGGAAACCTATGACGTGATCATCATCGGAGCGGGGCCGGGGGGGTACGTCTGCGCGATCCGCGCGGGGCAGTTGGGGCTCAAGGCGGCCCTCGTGGAGAAGGACTCGGCCCTCGGCGGCACCTGCCTGAACGTGGGCTGCATCCCCTCCAAGGCCCTGCTCGAATCCAGCGAGCTCTTCCACCAGGCGCGCCACGGCCTCTCTGTGCACGGCATCGAGCCCGCCTCGGTGAAGCTCAACCTGCCTCAGATGATGGCCCGCAAGGGCTCCATCGTGAAGGAGCTCACCGACGGCATTGCCCTCCTGATGAAGAAGAACAAGGTGACGGTGATCAAGGGGACGGGCATCCTCAAGGCCCCGGGCCGCGTGGCGGTGCAGGACGCCGAGGGCGAGAGGGAGATCGCCGCCAAGGCGGTGGTGCTGGCCACGGGCAGCGTGCCGGTGCAGCTCCCCTTCCTCCCCTTCGACGGGGTGCGCGTGGTCACCTCCACCGAGGCCCTCGCCTTCGACCAGGTGCCCCAGAGCCTCGTGGTCATCGGTGCCGGGGCCATCGGCCTGGAGATGGGCAGCGTTTGGAACCGGCTGGGGGCCAAGGTAACGGTCATCGAGCTCCTTCCCCGCGTGGCCCCCTTCGCCGACGCCCAGATGTCCACGCTCTTAGAGCGCGCCCTCAAGGCCCAGGGCATGGTCTTCAAGCTCAACTGCAAGGTGAGCGGCGCCGCGGCCGAGGGCGAGAAGGTCACCGTGAACTTCCAGAACGACAAGGGCGAGGCCGAAAGCGTGGCCTGCGACCGGCTCCTCGTGGCCGTCGGACGTAAACCCAACAGCATCGCGGCGGGCATCCGAGAGGCCGGCGTGGAGCTGGCGGAGGCCGGCCGCGTGAAGGTGGACGGGCGTTTCCAGACCAACCTGCCCGGCGTCTACGCCATCGGCGACCTCATCCGAGGCCCCATGCTCGCCCACAAGGCCATGGAGGAGGGGGTGGCCCTCGCCGAGATCCTCGCCGGCAAACCCGGCCACGTCAACTACGACGCCGTCCCCAACGTGGTCTACACCCATCCCGAACTGGCCTGCGCCGGCCTCACCGAGGAGCAGTGCAAAGAGCAGGGGATCCCCGTGAGGACCGGCAAGTTCTACTTCAAGGCCAACGGCCGGGCCAAGAGCCTCGGGAGCGAGGAGGGCATGACCAAGGTCATCGCCCACGCCGAGACCGACAAGCTTCTCGGCGTTCACATCGTGGGGCCGCGCGCCTCCGACATGATCGCCGAAGCCGTGGCCGTCATGGAGTTCGGCGGCAGCGCCGAAGACATCGGCCGCACCTGCCACGCCCATCCGACCTTATCGGAGGTTCTCAAGGAGGCCGCCCTCAACGTCGACAAGAGAGCCATCCACGGCTAAGAGCGGGCGTGGCAGGCCGAAGGGGAGCTTGGGGCTCGTGGAGGCTTCTTGAGGCTGGACGGCCGAACCCCTTCCTCGCTTCCCGGCCTCTTCCCTCGCCTAATTCCTCCTTTTCTTCCCGTGCTAGCATGGCCTCTCGGCGGGCGGGAGGTGCCGCCGCTTTGACGATGGGGTGAGACGATGCGGAAGAGAATATTGCTCCTGTCGGTCCTGCTGGGGGCGTACGCCGCGCGGCCGGCTTCCGGCTGTACGAACATCCTGGTGACGAAGGGGGCCTCGAAGGACGGATCGACGATCATCACCTACTCGGTGGACGGCGAGTTCCACCCAATCCTGCGGGCCATTCCGGCGGAGGACCACAAGCCGGGCGAGATGCTGGAGATCAGGGACTGGCACGGCGTCCTCAGGGCGACGATCCCCCAGGTGCCGCACACCTACGCCGTGTGCGGGATCATGAACGAGCACCAGCTCGCCATCGGCGAGACCACCTTCGACGGCCGCCTGGAGCTGCACGACAAGCGCGAGGGCATCCCCTACTGGCCGCTCATGGAGATCACGCTCCAGAGAGCCCGAACGGCGCGCGAGGCCATCGCCGTCATGACGGACCTCGTGACGAAGTACGGCTACGGCTCCACGGGCGAAACCTTCTCCATCGCCGACCCGAACGAAGCCTGGATCCTGGAGATGATCGGGCGCGGAGACGGTGTGAAGGGTGCCCTCTGGGTCGCGGAGCGGGTACCGGACGGCATGATCTGCGCCCATGCCAACAAGTCGCGGATCGGTACCTTCCCGTTGCACAACCCCGCGAACTGCCTCTACTCGCCCGATGTCATCTCTTTCGCCATCGCCCATGGGTATTACAACCCCAAGACCGACGGCCCCTTCCGCTTCTGCCACGCCTACTGCCCTTCAACGCCCGAGAAGCTGCGCTACACCTCCACGCGGGTCTGGTCCATCTTCCGGCGCGCCGCGCCCTCGCTTCAACTCTCCATGGACCGCAACCGCGGCGTGGCCGGCGCCAAGCCCTACCCGCTCTGGATCAAGGCCGACCAGAAGCTCTCCGTGCAGGACGTGATGGCGCTCATGCGCGACCACTACGAGGGGACGCCGCTGGACATGACGAAGGGGATCGACGCGGGTCCCTTCGGCTCGCCCATGCGGGATCGGCCCATCACCTTCACGCTGGACGGGCAGACCTACGCTTGGGAGCGGCCCATCTCCACCCAGCAGACGGGCTGCTCCTACGTGGCCCAGATGCGCTCTTTTCTGCCCGATCCCGTGGGCGGGGTGTTGTGGTACGGCGTGGACGACACCTACACGAGCTGCTACTTCCCTCTCTACGCGGGCATCTCGGCCGTGCCCCCCTCCTTCGCGCGCGGGAGCCTGCACCGCTTCTCGTGGGATTCGGCCTGGTGGGTTTTCAACCTCGTGGCCAACTACGCCCAGCTCAAGTACTCCACCATGGTCAAGGACATTGTCAAAGTGCAGCGGGAGCTCGAGGGGAACTTCTTCGCCCTCCAGCCGGCCGTCGAGAAGACGGCGCTGGACATGATGAAGAGCGACCCCGCACGGGCAAAGCGGTTCCTCACCGACTACAGCGTGGGCGCCGGCGAGGAGGTCTTCGCGCGGTGGCAAGAGCTGGCGGCGCACCTCTTCACGAAGTACAACGATGGCTACGTGCAGGACGACAAGGGCGAGCCGCAGGAGCTGGGCTACCCCGAGGAGTGGCTGCGCGAGGTCGTCAAGGAGCGGCCCGAGCAGTTCAAGCTGCCCGCGCAGAGCAGCACCCAGAGTCCGAAGAGTTATTGAGCCCTCCGATAGGGGCCGTTTCTCATGGAGAGCGAGCGACAGCGAGCCACAACGCGCGAAGCCGGCTTCACGCCGGCTGGAGCGCACCCACGCCCCGAAGAGTTCAGTGGAGCGAGACGAAGGCGAGCGGAGCGCCAAGACCCCAATCCCGCGATGGGAGGCGAAATGGCGATGCCATCCCTATGGATCTTGGTGATCGGCATGACTGCCCAATCGCCTGCCAAGGGCTGGGGGTTCTTTCCGGCCCTTTGACAAGCAAACAAAAACTGGGCGCGGCACCCCGCGCCCAGTTCCTGGAAATGAAGTCGGAAAAATCCCGTCAGCGGCGCTTGGGCGGCTTATGCCCACCGTAGTGGACCGCCGGCGCCTGCCGTACTTGGGGACGGGAGGGGGAAGGGTGGTAACTGGGCCGCCCGTAATTCGCCGGAGGACGGTACGCCGGGGCGTGATAGGCGGGCGGGCGGTAAGTCGGCGGCCGGTACGCCGGTGCATGATAGGCCGGTGGCCGGTACGCGGGGCGGTTGTAGGTCGGCCGCGAGTACCCTTCCGGGCCATGAGCCACGGGGCGGTTGTACGCTGGGCGCGAATAGCCCGTTGGGCCGTGTACCTCTGGACGGCTATAGCTGCGCCCCGCGTTGTAACCCGTCGGGCCGTGTACCGCTCGACTGCTGGTACCCGGCGACCTGTAGCCCGTGGGGCCATGCACCGCGGCGCGGTTGACACCGCGCTCCGGATAACCCGCAGGGCCGTGCATCCCGGCTCGGCCGGCGTCGCGAGCCGTGTAGCCCGCCGGGCCGTGAATCGCGGGAAGAGCTGCGCCCCGCTTCTCCAAGCCAGCGGGGCCGCGCACGCCGGTTCGCTCTATAGCGCGGGGTTGAAAGCCGCCAGGCCTGGCGCTGATCCCGTGGACTTGGCCGTAGCTCCTCCCGCCGTAGGGTGCACCGATTCCACCCCGGACGTAGCTCGCCCTCGCCACCCGAGGGGACCAGGCCTGGGGACCGAGGCGGCCGTGCCAGTATCCGCCGCGGTAGTAAGGGGTGTTGTGGTAGATGGCGTTGTTCACGATGACGGTGTTGTTCACAAAGACGGTTCTGCTGCCCCAGTCGCACCCGCCGAACAGCACGTTGCCCACGGCGAAGCCGAGACCCCACGCGAAGCCGTTGACGAAGGAATAGCCGGGCCACGGAGCCCACACGCCGGGGTAGTAGTAGGTGGGGTAGCTCCAGAGAGGCCCGTAGACCACCGCGGGCTGGTAGGCCGGGACGTAGATCACGTCTGGCGTGTAGGGCTCGATCACGATGTCTGGGCCCTGGACGATGACGCGTTGTTGCGGTGTGGTCTGAAGATAGCCGTTCCGGTAGGCCGCGGCGCGCAAGGTCTGTATGGCGTTCATCACGTCGGCCCGCTGGTTCAGGAAGGCGTTGCCCAGATCGGTGGTCCAGGTAATGTTCTGCGCCATTCTGTCCAGAACGCTGGGGAACTTGCACAGCGCGATGATGCTGGGGTCCCAGGTGGCCGTCGCCAGGGCGTCATCCAGCGCGCTTCCCGTGAGGTTGGGGTTGGCCTGGAGCCACTGATCGGCCTGGGTGACCTGGTCCGGGAAGGTAGCGGCCATCAGGACCTGGCTCATGAGCGCGTCGGGGTAGAGCGCGATGGGGGCCACCATCTGGTCAATCTGGCCGGATGAATACAGGCTCCCTTGCGCGTGGAGCGACAGCCCCCCTGCCATAAGGGCACAGGCAAGCAGGGTAGAAACTAAAAATCGCGGGGTTCTCATGTTCGGTTCTCCTTTCCGGCCACCCTCTCACGCGTTAGGCCTCGCTTTAGAGCTTGCAATCATCATGCCTAGCTTCGAAGGAACCAGAAAAATCCTAAGGCACTTTCGCCGGAATGCAAGCCTTGCAACGAGTTGGGTCACTCTGGCACGGGGTCGAATGGACGGGCGAGGAGGTCACCCCCCTGTCCGGCATCCCGGACTTTCCACCCCGGCCGCCCCTTTCCTGCCGGGGCATCGTCCAACTGGCGAATGGAGAAAGGCAAACCACGGAGACGCAGAGGCACAGAGGATTGGAGATCGGGAGAAAGAGCCCTCCTCGGCCCCTCCACCCTCAAGCCATCCATCCCATCATCCATCATCCATCATCCACCATCTATCTATCATCCATCATCCAGACGGGCGGTTGCATCGCCTGCCCCCCTTGGGGCAGACTGGGCCGGCTAGGAGAGCTGCCCGTGCCGGTCGCGCCCCCCTCCAGTCAGCCGCCGCCTTGGCGGACCGCCTACGAACTCCTGCCCAAGGTGTCGCGCACCTTCGCACTGGGCATCGCCGGGCTGAAGGAGCCGCTTCGCGGTTCGGTCTGCGTGGCCTACCTCCTCTGCCGCATCCTGGACACGGTGGAGGACGCTCCGGGCCTGAGCGCCGCCGAGCGCTGGGCGCTGATGGAGCCCCTCCTCTCGTGCCTGGAGAGCGGCGGAACGCCGCCGCCAGCCTGGAGCGCCCGGCTCATCGCCCGGCTCGAGAGCCGCGCCGCGCCGGCCGACCTTGCGCTGCTGAAGCACAGCGGCGACGTGCTCCTCTGCTACTCGGCGTGCGGAGAGATGGACCGCCTGAGCATGGCGCGCTGGGTCACGGAGATGGGGAAGGGGATGGTGGCCTGGAGCGAGCGCATGGGCGAGGAGCCCGGCGCCGTCAAGACGCTCCCCTCCCCCGCCGATCTGGACCGCTATTGCTACTACATCGCCGGAACGGTGGGGTACCTCCTGACGGACCTCTTCTACATCCACGCGCCATCCGTAGACAAGGCGCTCTTCTTCCGGCTCGAACAGGACGCCGAATCCTTCGGCCTGGGGCTCCAGAAGGTCAACATCCTGAAGGACCTGGCGGATGACTACCACCGAGGGTGGTGCTTCCTGCCGACCTCCCTGCTGCAATCGGAGGGGCTCACCCCTTCCGACCTCGCCGAACCTTCCCAGGGTCTCGCCCTCTACCGGGCCGCCCTGCCCCTTCTCCGGAGCACCTGCGGACACCTAGAGCGGGCCTGGCGGTACCTTACTCGTATCCCCTTGGAGGAGAGGGAGATCCGGCTCTTTCTGGCGCAGAGCCTCTTCTTTGCGGTGCGGACCCTCGCCATGGTGGCCCAGGATCCGCTCCGTCTGGCGGCGCCGGAGAAACTGAAGATCTCCCGAATGGAAGTGGCCGGGCTGGTGGCCTCGCTCGCCCTCAAAATCTCCAACCCCGATGCCCTGGCGGAGTACTTCGCCGAGTGCTCCGCACCGCTGGCGAAGTTCGGATCGTGAGGGGTGAGGAGTGAAAGAATGGACCGCCGGGAGTCGTGAGATGGGATGAGGAGGCCGGCCTCCTCATAGAGGGACGCCTGGGAGGTCTCTCCAGAGGCCGATGCGCCGTGCCGCCTCCGCCCATCGCGCTCTGAAGAGCGCTCCTACGTTGGTCTTGGGTGGAGTGTGCGGGGATGGACGCGAAGAGGAAAGCGGAGAGCAGGCCGCCCACCGAGTTTTTCCCAATTCCCAATTCACCAATACTTTTCCAGATGCACCTGGCCGGGTTCGCGGGTGGTATGCTCTCGGAAACCCCTCTCGGCGAGTAGTTTGAGCATGCCCTCGATCATGAGGGGGTTGCCGCATAGGAAGACGTGGGTGTCGGAGGGATCGGGCTGGAATCCGAGCGACTCCCGTGTGTCCCCTCCGTCCAGGTTTTCGTGGATGAAGCCCGTGCGCCCCCTCCAGGGCACCGACTCCTCCTCGGGATCACTGACGATGGGCACGTAGGCGAAACGCGGGCAGAGGCGGCGCATGGTCTGAAGCTCGGCGTGATAGCCGAGATCCCAGGAGTGCCGGGCGCCGTGGACCACCGCCACCTTCGCCTGGTGGATCTCCGAGAGGTGGGTTCTGAGCATGCTCATGTAGGGGGCGATGCCCGTTCCGGTGGCGATGAGCAGGATGTTCTGGCCCTCGGGCACCTGGTCCATGGTGAACATCCCCACCACTTTCGGTGAGAGCCATAGGGCATCGCCCGGTCCCAGCGCGAAGAGGCGGGGCGTCAGGGCGCCGGAGCGCACCAGGGTGATGTAGAACTCCACGTACTCGCTCTCCACGGAGGAGGAGGCGATGGAGTAGGCCCTGCGGATGAGCTTGGCGGGGTCGGCCGGGGGCTCCTCGGAATCGGTGAAGGGAGCCCGGCGCGCCGAGCCGAGCAGGCCCAGCACGGTGTATTGGCCGGCCTTGAAAGGGGGCAGCGACCACCCCGTTGGGGCCACCCTCAGGATCATGAGGCCCGAGGCCACGTCTACCCGCTGCGCCACCACAGCATTGTATTCCGTGATTGACATCCGGCTCCCCCTCTCCGGCAGGCGCCGCCGGCCTTGCGGCGGCCGCGATCAGTGCCGCTTGGGCCTCCTCTTTTTCGGGCGCTCTCTCTTCTCGATATGGCGGAGCGGCCGTTGCGTTTCCACCTCCACCTCCACCAGCTCCTCGGCTCGGACCGTGTGGAAGGAGAGGAGCACCAGGTGCTCGTTCCCCACCTCGAAGGCATGCGGCGTCCCTTCGGGGATCACCAGGACGGAGAGTTCCGGGAAGGCCGGATCGAAGGGCTGCAGATAGAAGCTCTTGCCGCCCACGTGTCCCGTCCCTCCGCCCGCAATGACCGAGGTGTATTGCACCGAGTTGGGATGCTGGTGGGCCGGCGTCAGGGTCTGGGGCTTGAGGACGAAGAGCCACGCGCTCTCGATGCCGGGCGGGAGCCGGTCACCCACCGTCTCCTCCGGAAGGGGCGCCCCTTCGAAGACCGCGCTGCCCTTCGAGAGCCTCTCCGTGAGTTCCCGCACCAGGGTCTTGACGGGCGTCGTGTAGCGCCAGCCGTCCACCAGTGCCGCCAGCTTCGCGATGCGGAAGGAGGTCATGAGCTTCATGGCCCGCCGGTTCCAACGGCCCGGCGGGCATCCTCAGCGACGTAGTATACACGATTCGCCGGGAGCTAAGGCCGAAAGCCGAAAGAAGGAATCACCACAGAGACACAAAGACACAGAGGGAGAAGGATTTTGGAGAAAGGCGTCCACCCTATCTGCCTTCGTTCCCGCTCCCCGGTTCCGCTCTCGCTTCATGCGCCCTGCGCCACTGAGCAGCGAGTGGCGAGCAAGAAAAAGGAAAAGGGGAAAGTGAGCTGGAGGCCGGAAACAGTAATGAGGTGATGAGGACATGAGGTGAGCTGGCACTCTTTCTGAATTTCCATTTCCGGATTCCGGGTTTTCTCTGTGCCTCTGCGCCTCTGTGGTGAGTCATTCCCCATTTCGCCCCGTCCCTTCTACCTTCCTGTTTCCATCCTTACGGCTTCCCTCGTAGAGCTCGAAGACGAGCAGGCGGCACTCCATGGGGCCGTTGAAGAGCGGAATCCTGCGCGAGGGGTGGAGGCCGACGCGCTTGGCGAGCGCCGTGTTTCCCGTCAGGACGGCGGCCCTCCAGCCGGCGAAGCGCTGCTTCAGAACGTCCCCGAGGCCTTGGTAGAGGGGCGCGAGGTCTTCGCCGGCCCCCGCGTGGTCGCCGTAGGGAGGATTGGTGATCAGGAGGCCCGGCCCCTCTGGCGGACGGAACCTCGAGAGGCCGGCTCGCCGAAACTGGACCCATCCGCCCACGCCGGCGGCCTCGGCGTTGGCCTCCGCCGCCCGGATGGCTGACGCGTCGGCATCGCCGCCCGCGATGGGCGCGGGCGCGGGACGGACGCGGGAGCGCGCCTCCTCCACCTGCCGCTTCCAGATCCTCTCCTCGAAGCCGGCCCAGCGCTGGAAGCCGAAGGGCCGCTTTCTCAGCAGGCCGGGGGCTGTCCGGGTGGCGATGAGGGCGGCCTCCACGCAGATCGTCCCGGAGCCGCAGAAGGGGTCGGCGAAGGGAGCGCTCCCGTCGTAGCCCATGAGCAGCAGCATGCCGGCCGCGAGGGTCTCGTTGAGGGGGGCCGCCACCGAGCGCTCCCGGTAGCCGCGCTTGTGGAGCGGCCCGCCCGAGGAGTCGAGGCTGACGGTGCAGGTTCCGCCCGCCAGGTGAACCACGACCTGCACGTCGGGGTTCCGCCGGTCCACGTCGGGCCGGCTGCCGAGCCTCTCCCTCAAGGCGTCGGCCACGGCATCCTTGACCTTGAGGGCCGCGTAGCCCGAATGGGTGATGGCCGAATCCCGCACGCTGGCCTCCACGGCGAAGGTCCGCCCCGCCGAAAGGGCGCGGTGCCAGGGCAGCGCCAGCGCACCCGCGTACAGATCCTCGCCGCTCTTCACCTCGAAGGAGCCCAGAGGCAGCAGCACCCGCCGCGCGGCCCTCAGCCAGAGGTTGGCCCGGTACGCGTCGGCCATGCTCCCGCTGAAGCCGACCACCCCCGGTCCGGCCTCTTCTGGCTTCAGGCCCAATCCGCGCAGCTCTTCCCGAACCACCCCTTCCAGCCCCTTGGCCACCGTCACGAGGATCTGCATGGCGCCTCCTGCCGACATGGTACAGTCCAACAGGCGGCATGAACAGGACGGGAAAAGGCCCCCGCTCCCTGGGCAGGTGCTGTGCGGATCATTATTATTTGCTCCACCATTTCGCTTTCCACCGCAGGCTTGGGCAAAAAAAGCCCCCGGACCGGCCGGGGGCGCCACGGAGAAAAATGAACAAGGGGTCTTGCATGGTTTCCCCGGGAGGTCTGGTACCGGCGCCCCTTCCTTGGCCGGCCCGGGCGCTCCCGGGGGACGAAACCCAACCCGCCTCAGCCCAGCTGGTGCCGGACCGAGAGGGCAATCTTGTAGAACACCGTGATCATGAGCATGCCGATGGCCCAGATGGAGGCCACGATGGTGATCTCGGGCAGCGTCGGTACGTAGCTCGTGACGGTCTCCAGCGGCGAGGGCACGAAGCCGCCGATGATGAGGCCGATGCCCTTGTCGATCCAGAGCGACAGGAACACGATGACGCAGGTGAAGGCCAGCAGCTTCTCGTTCTTGCGGTAGCGGGGCACGATGAGCAGGACGAGCGAGAGGAGCGCGAAGGTCACGGAGGTCCACATCCACGGCACCAACTCCGTGTTGCCGTCCAGGCCCACGAAGAGAAATTTCAGGTGGGAAGCGTCCGCGGGGATGTTGCTGTAGAGCGAGGTGAAGACCTCCATCAGCACGAAGAAGACGTTGATGAGCATGGCGTAGGTCACGATGAGCGCCAGTTTCTGAATCGCCTCGGAGCCCGCGTCGAACTTGGTGAGCTTGCGGATCACCATGGCCAGCAGGATGAGCAGCGAAGGGCCCGCTGCAAAAGCGGAGGCCAGGAACCTGGGGGCCAGGATGGCGGTCAGCCAGAAGGCGCGGCCGGGAAGGCCGTTGTAGAGGAAGGCCGTGACGGTGTGGATGGAGACGGCCCACGGGATCGAGAGGAGGATGATCGGCTTGATCCAGTGCGGCGGCGCCACCCCCTCCCGCTCCGACTCCAGCATGACGTAGGAGATGAGGGCGTTCAGAAACAGGTAGCCAGAAAGGGAGACCATGTCCCAGAACATCATGGAGTGGGGCGTCGGGTGGAGTATCACGTTGAGGACCCGCATGGGCTGGCCCATGTCCACGAAGATGAAGAGCATGCACATGGTCACCGCGGAGACCGCCAGGAACTCGCCCAGGATCGTGATCTTGCCGAAGGCTTTGTAGTTGTGGAGGTAGTAGGGCAGGACCACCATGACGGCAGAGGCCGCCACGCCCACGAAGAAGGTGAACTGGGCGATGTAGAGCCCCCAGCTCACGTCCCGGCTCATCCCCGTGATGCCGAGCCCCACTTGAAGCTGCAAGAGGTAACAGAGGAAGCCGGCGAGGATGACGGCGAGCAGGCACCCCACCCAAATCCAGTATCTCCGGCTTCCGACGACCGCTTTCTCGAGCATGAACATAGCCGGCTCCTCACACCAGATAGTAGACTTCGGGCTGGGTGCCCAGCTCGGGGTTCCGCCGGATGCTGAAGCGGGCCTTGAGCAGCTGCCGGACCTCCGAGTCGGGATCGTCCAGGTTGCCGAACACCATGGCCTTGGCCTCGCAGGCCTCCACGCAGGCCGGCCCCTCTCCCCTGGCCAGCCGCTCCTCGCAGAAGGTGCACTTCTCGACAACGCCCTTGGTGCGCGTGGGGAAGTCGGGGTCGAGGTGGGCGATGTGGGGGCGCGGGTCGAGCCAGTTGAAGCTGCGGGAGCCGTAGGGGCAGGCGGCCATGCAGTAGCGGCAGCCGATGCAGCGGTGCCAGTCCATCATGACGATGCCGTCTTCCCGCCTGAAGGTCGCCTGGGTGGGGCAGACGCGCACGCACGGAGGGTTGTTGCAGTGGTTGCACATGAGGATGAAGGGCTTGTCCTTGTACTGCTCGATGGTGTACTCGTCCTCCTGCTCCGGAAAGGCGTCCTTGAAGGGCTCCTTCCAGATCCACTTGACGACGTGCTTGGGGTTCTTGAAGTCGGGAATGTTGTGCACCTTGTCGCACGCCGCGATGCAGGCGGTGCAGCCCTTGTCCTTGAGGCATTTGGCCGGGTCGATGACCATGGCCCACCGCGTGTTGGCCAGGGATCCGCCCTGCTTGGGCTGGGAACCGCTGGCGAGGGCGTCTACGGAAGCCTTTCCGGCCAGGACCAGCGCAGAGGCGCCAGCGGCGACGCCGAGGAATTTTCTTCTGTCTATGCTCATCCTCTGCTCCTCTGGGCTAGCGCGGGATCGATGTGGCACTCCCAGCAGTAGGGCGCGACTCCCGCATAGGTGTGGCAGCGGTCACAGAACTCCTCTTTGTTGGTGTGGCACTTCAGGCAGGTCCCCGTGAGGCGCATGTCGTAGGTCTTGCCGTCGAAGGCCTTGTAGGTGAGCCGGTCCTGCCGGACCACCTGGTCCCGCCAGGAGAGGAGAAGGTCCATGTGCGAGGTGCGCATGTACTCCAGGGGCGCCACGCAGTCCTTCTCGGCCGTGGGCAGCTTGGGGTCGGGCCCCTTGCTCGTGGTCCCCGCCGCCAGGTCGTACCAGACGGGGAAGGTGATGAGCACCAGGAAGAACACGAGGCCCGCGAAGATCAAGCCTTTGTCACGCATGGGCCTTCACCTCCTTCGCAGGGAAGGGCGTGCCTCTGAGGTCCGCGGTGCGCTCCTTCTCGCCCTTCATGACGAGGGCGTTGCCAACGAGCTCGTGGATGCCGCCCACCTCCACGCCGCCGACCCAGTAGTCCACCACCGCGGGCAGAGTCGCCTTGTCGATGGCGCAGATGGTGGTCAGGAGGTTGACGCCGTGCTTCTCCTTGACGTACTTGACGGCGTTTCCCCGAGGCATACCGCCGCGCATCCGCATCTCCATGTTCTCGTCGGTGCCCAGCCCGGCCCCCGAACCGCAGCAGAAGGTCTGCTCGCGGATGGTGTTTTCGGGCATCTCATAGAAGTGGTTGCAGACGCTATTGATCACGTACCGGGGTTCCTCCAGCAGGCCCATGCCGCGAGCCACGTTGCAGGGGTCGTGGTGGGTCACCCTCCAGTGGTCGTTACGGCTCTTGTCCAGCTTGAGCTTGCCGTTATGGATGAGGTCCGCCGTGAACTCCATGATGTGGGTCATCTTCGTGGACTTGGCGTTTTCGAAGCGGGTGCCGGTGATGGGCGAGACGGGAACCTCCAAAAAGTCGGGCGGCCCGTTGAGCGTGTTCATGTACTGGTGGGCGACGCGCCACATGTGGCCGCACTCCCCGCCGAGGATCCACTTGACCTTGAGCCGCTTGGCCTCCTCGTAGATCTTGGCGTTGAGCCGCTTCATCATCTCGTGCGAGGTGAAGAGGCCGAAGTTGCCGCCCTCGCCCGCGAAGGCACTCATGGTGTAGTCCAGTCCGATCTCATGGAAGAGCATGAGGTAACCCAGAAGCGTGTAGTAGTGGGGCGAGGCGAAATAGTCGGCGGAGGGCATCACGAAGAGAATCTCGGCGCCCTTTTTCATGATGGGCGCCTCCACCCGGATGCCCGTGATGTCCTCGATCTCGTCCACCGCGAAGTCGATGGAATCCTTGAAACCGTGGGGCTGGATGCCCAAGTGGTTGCCCGTGCGAAAGCAGTTGGCCACGGGCTCGATCACCCAGTTGATGTTGCAGCCGATGAGGTTCAGGAGCTCCCGGCCGATGATCGTAATCTCCGCCTGGTCGATGCCGTAGGGGCAGAAGACCGAGCACCGGCGGCACTCGGTGCACTGGTAGAAGTAGTAGAACCACTCCTTGATGACCTCTTCCGTGAGCTCTCGGCCGCCCGCCAGCGGCCCGAACATCTTTCCGGCCGGCGTGAAGTAGCGCCTGTAGATGGAACGGATGAGCTCGGCCCTCAGGACGGGCATGTTCTTGGGATCGCCCGAACCCACGTAGAAGTGGCATTTGTCGGCGCACGCGCCGCAGCGCACGCAGATGTCCATGAAGAGCCGGAAGGAGCGGTACTTCTCCAGGCGCTCCTTCATGCCGTCCAGGATGATCTGCTTCCAGTTGGGGGGGAGCTTCCAATCGGCGTCGAAGGGCTGCCACTCGCGCGGATTGGGCATGCCCAGGTATTGGAGGTTCTTGGGCAGCGCGCTGTAGCAGTAAGTCCCCTTGCGGAATTCGACGTGGGGGTCCATCCAGCCCTTCTTCGGCGGATGGTAGTCGATCTTCGAGAGCTCTTCGGGCTTGGGTGTCTGTTCCGCCATGGCCTATTCCTTCTCCATCGGCAGCCCGGCCGCCTTGATCTTGTCGTGGAACTCCTCCTCCCACTCGGCGTAGGTGTGGACCTTGACGGGGTAGTTCCAGGGGTTCACGTGGCGCTTCATGCGGTTGTTGTTGGCGAGGTTCCGGGTGGGGCTCAGGAAGACCCCGGCGAAGTGCATGAGCTTGCTGAAAGGGAGGTAGGCGATCAGCAGACTGAGCAGGAAAAGGTGCACGAAGAAGAGGCCGCCCACCTGGGCGGGCACCGCCGGCGTGAAGGTCACGAGCCCCAGGGCGAGCTCCTTGACGGCCACAATGTCCGGCCGGAAAAAGTAGCGCATGAGCACGCCCGTCCCGGTGAGCCCCAGCAGCACAAACAGGGCGAAATAATCGGTGAATAGCGAGATGTACCGCACCTGCGGGTCGCGGAAACGGCGCCAGAGCAGGTAGACTAGCGCCGCCAGAACGAACACGTCCGTGAGGTAGAGCACGGGCGCTCCGATCTGAAAGAAGCCGTCCGCGTCGCTCAGAAGATTGACGAAGGCCGGCACGGGCTGCATGAAGAAGCGCAGGTGGCGCAGGAAAATGATCAGGAATGACCAGTGGAACGCCAGGGCGGCGAGCCAGAGGTACTTATTCTCCCCGTAGACGAGCTGCGGGCCGCTTCTCAGTTCCGCCTTCGTGTTGCGGAAGAGTGAGCGGAACAAAAGGACTTCCAGTGCCATTCTCAGCGTCACGCCGAGGGCCGTGTAGGGGCTCTCCAGGTACCCGGCTTTTATCCACGGGAGCGTCTTCTGCTGCCCGCACGTCGTGGGGATACGGAATGGGACGGGCGAGAGAGCCCACCGCACCACCCGGTAGGCCACCCCGGCGAGGAAGGTGAGGATGGCCGCGTAGGGAATGATGACCCCGAATAGGGTCCGCAGGCCCTCCACGCTGCCCCCCGCGTAGGCGAGCGCGCCGAGCACCAGGACCACGATGAGCGATAGGAGAGCGTTCATCAATCATCACCTCGCTTCCCGCCCTTGTCTGTACCGTTTTCAGCCTCTGGGGTCCCCTCGGCCTCGGACGCAGCGGCCCCGTCCCATTCCAGCGGGACGCAGGCCGGGTGGGTCCTCTCGAGCCAATAGACCCTTCGTTTCATTTCGTCAAAGCGGATTCGGTTGAGTTGCTCCTTGCAGGCGGCGTAACAGTCGAAGCCCAGGAGCGCCGCTCGGTCGATCCGGTCATCGAGCTCGGCCAAGGCCTCCGGCAGGCCTGCGGCCTCCGGCGTCCCCAGCTCCTCGCGGACGGCCCGTTTGAGCAGGAAGACGAACCCCACGGCCTGGCCGGCGCCGAAGTCCTGCACGTTGCGGATCCGGATGATGGCATCCAGGTGGGGGCGCAGGCGCTCCTCGCCCGCCCCCTCAAGGAGTGCCTCGCAGAGCTTTTCGATCTCGGAGGAGATGGTCGCCCCTACGGGGTTGCGGAAGGGATCGCGCTCCGCGTTCAGAAAATGGACGGTCTGATCGGGGTAGGTTTCAAAAACCAGCTCGCGCCATCGGCGAGCAATGGCTTCCCCCCTGGCTTTCAGAGAAGGGTGCGGCACGGCCGCTCACCTCCAGTCATCTTCCGCGATACCGAACGCGCGCCGCCCGGGTTCCGGCGGCTCTCCCCTTGCGGGCCCCGGGCGGCGGCGGTCGGAAGGGCGGGGGGAGGCGGAACGGGCGGCGTGGCGAGTCGTCGTGAAGCGATCCACCGCCGCCGCGAGCCCGCGTCTCCCCTCGCCGCACTAGTTCACACGCACCCCGTGGGTTTCGGCAGGCCAGCGAGTTTGCAGGCCCCCTTGGCCGGCCCCGATGGGAAGAGCTCGTAAACCTTGTTCAGCGGGAACCCGGTCTCCTTGCAAAGCTTGCGGATCATGGGGGCGATGCCGAACTGGAGGTAGTAGTTCCGGAGATAATGGATCATCTTCCAGTGTTCCTCGGTCAATTCGGTGACGCCCTCGGTGAGGGCGAAGTCCTTGGCCACCTCTTCATTCCAGATGGAGGGGTCTTCCAGGAATCCGTCCTCGTCCACTTGGTAGGTGTGTCCGTTCAATTCGATTGTAGGCACTGTCTTGTCCTCCTGCCGGCATCCCGGCGACTGTCAGCCAAACAGCGGATGGCGGCACCGGCACCGGCGGGCGCCCCCCCGGGCGCGGCCCCGACCCTCGGGCGCCGCCGCCATCCGCACCACCCTACACCATCTCGATGTATCCGCAGGGGCACTCCTCCGCGCACTTCTTGCAGCCGTTGCATACCTCCAGCTTGATCTTGTAGTGTTCGCCCTTGGGCAGTTTGACAAAGGCGTTGTTGGTGCAGTACATCCAGCAGGTCTCGCAGTCCATGCACATGCCGCAGGACATGCAGCGCTTCGCCTCGTCCAGGGCCTGCTGCTCGGTGAGCCCCTGCTCGATCTCCGTGTCCATGCCCCGCTGATCCACGGGCAGGTGCGGCCGCTCATTGCGTACCGCCTCCTTGTACCAGGAGAGCTTCACCTTGTCGGACTTGATGATTGGCGGCTGCTGGTGCTTTTGGAGGGTCTTTCCGCGGAAGCGGGCATCAATAGCCTCGGCCGCGAAACGCCCTTGGGAGACGGCAATGGTCACCAATCCCAGCTCCACGTCGTCGCCGCCGGAGTAGACACCGTCCTGCTGCGTGGTGCCCCACTCGTCCACCACGATCCACTCCTTGTCCTTCCGGAGCGACTCGAAGCCGTCGAAGGCGGGCTCCTGGCTGATGGCCGCCACGATGGCCGTGGCCTCCAGCTCGAACTCTGAACCCTCCTTGGGGACGGGCCGCCGGCGCCCGGAGGCGTCGGGCTCGCCCAGCTCCATGCGGATGCATTTCATGCCCACGGCCACGCCGTCCTTCACGAGGATCTCCACGGGCGCCGCGAGGTATTCGATCTTCACCCCCTCCTCGAGGGCGCCGTCGATCTCCGGCGCGATGGCCGGCATCTCGGTGCGGGTGCGCCGGTAGAGGATGGTCACGTCGGCGCCGAGGCGCTTGCTGATGCGGGCCGCATCGATGGCCGTGTCGCCGCCCCCGATGACGATAACCTTGCCCCCCACCTTCACCTCTTGGCCGCTGTTGACCCTGTTGAGGAACTCGGTGCCGGTGAAGACGTTGGGGGCATCCTCGCCGGGAACGCGGAGCTTGATGCCCTTGTGCGCGCCGATCCCCACGAAGACGGCCTGGTACTGCTTGTGGAGCTCCTCCAAGGACATATCCTTGCCGATCACGAAATTGCACTTGAGCTTGACGCCGAGGTCCAGGATCCTCTGGATCTCGGCGTCCAGAACATGGCGAGGCAGGCGGTACTTGGGGATACCGTAGCGGAGCATGCCGCCCGGCTCGCTGAAGGCCTCGAAGACCGTCACCGAATAGCCGCGCCGGGCCAGGTGATAGGCGCAGGAAAGCCCGGCCGGGCCGGCTCCCACCACCGCCACCTTCTCGGGATGCTTCTCTTCGGTCAGCTTCGTGGGCTTGATCCCCTTCTCCAAGGCGAAGTCGCCGAGGAACCGCTCGATGGCGTTGATCGCCACGGGGCCGTCTTTGTCTTTGCGATTGCAACCGGTTTCGCAGGGATGGGGGCACACGCGCCCGCAAGTGGCCGGGAAGGGGTTGTTCTCAAGGATCATTCGCCAGGCGATCTCGTAGGCCTGCTCGTTGGTCCGTCCGTAGGCCTCGGCCTGGGCGATGGTGGTGAGAACCCCGCGGATGTTGGTGCCGCTCGGGCAGTTTCCAATGCAGGGCGGCGTTTTCTCGATGTACTTCGGCCTGAGGGGGCTGATCTCACCACCGGAGGTCGGTCCCGCCTTGATGACCGGCTTCTTTTGCTCCTTGAATAGACCCATGGCCTCGTCCTTTCGTCGTGAAGAGTTAAGAGTCAAGAGTCAGGAGCGAATCCAACCTCTCCATCGATCGCCGGCGTCGCTCTTCGCCTCTTCTCCGCACCCTTTACCCTTTACTCTTTACTCCTCAGTGTCTTCATGCGTACGGATAGATCTTCCGCTTGAAGTCCTCGAGCTGCGACAGGAGACGGTCGTGCTTCTGCTCGTCCTCGATGAGATAGGTCAGGAGGTGGCGCTGCACGAAGAGGCGGGTGTTGCGGCGCGCCTTTTCCGCCAGCTCGATGGTCTCCTTCTCCATCTTCGCGTGCTCTTCGATCATGTCCCACACGTCCGCCAGCTCTTCGGGCGTCAGCGTGAAGGCCTCCTTCTCCAGGCTGTCGATGATCACTTGCTGGACCCGCTTGTGCATCGCCGAGTCCTGCCGGATGATCTCCATGACGAGCCGGATCAGGGGGTTCTTTGTCTTCTCCATGATGGCTGAGGTCTGGGAGACCGTGGCGGTCTCGATATCCTGCCACCGCTTCAGTGTGCTCAACAGTTCATCGAGGTTCTCTGCCGCTTTCTGGGTCATCCTCGGCCTCCTATCGTTCCTTCCATCCATCCATCGGGGGTGGCGGCGGGGCCGGGCCCCGCCGCCCTCGCTCATGCCGGCCTCATTCGGGCGCGGAGCCTTCCTTGTGGGGCAAGGTGATGAAGCTGCCACCGAAATAGCTGTAGACGCAGCGCCCCGAATCCATCAGGAGGCGGATGGCGTGCTTGCAGTCGTCCTTGCTGACCTCGGCCTCACCGTACTTGGCGATCATGGCCTTGGTGAGGTCTCCCGCCTTGAGGTTTTTCTTCCCCATGGTCTCTTTTACCATCTGGTACATCTCTTCGGCGAGCTGTTCCGTCGTAACGGCCATGTCAGCCTCCTAGAAACGGATGTGCGTGGACCGGGCGTAGGTGGTCCCGGCCAGGCGGAAATCGTCGATGTGGTACTTGGTGAAGGGGATGCCGGTCAGTTCGAAGAACCTCGGCCAGCCGATCCTCTCGATCCACTCGCCCATGCGCTCGAACTTCTTGGCGTTCTTGGCATAGACCTCGACGATGTTGACCACCGCGTCCACCACCCCCGGCCACCGCGGCGGCTCATTGGGGATGAAGGGGATGGCGAGCTTGGAAAACTTGGGCGCGCTGCGGGCGTTGCTCACCTTGCCGCCGACCCAGATGGAGACGCCGTCGTTCTCGGGGTCGTTGAGCGGCATGGCGGGGCAGACCGTGTAGCAGTTGGCGCAGAACATGCACTGCTCTTCCACGACCTCCACCGACTGCTTGCCGTCCACCGTCGCCGGGCGGATGGCGCCCGTGGGGCAGGAGGCGATGAGCGTCGGGACCTCGCAGACCTTGGGCAGGATGTCGTGCTTGATCTTCGGGGGCCTGCGGTGGACGCCCAGGATGGCGATGTCCGAGCAGTGGACGGCGCCGCACATATTGAGGCAGCAGGCCAGCGCGATGCGGAGCTTGGCCGGCAGGTCCTCGTGGGTGAACCGGTCGTAGAGGGCGTCCATGACGCTCTTCACGATGCCGGAGGCATCCGTGGCGGATGAGTGGCAGTGCACCCAGCCCTGCGTGTGGACGACGTTACTGATGGCGTTGTTGGTGCCGCCCACGGGGAACCCGAGGGCCAGGAGCTCCTTCTTCAGGGGCTCGATGTTCGCCGGGTTGTCCAGGAGGAATTCCACGTTATTGCGGCTGGTCCAGCGGAGGTACCCCCCGCAGTACTTCTCGGCCAGGTCCGCGAACTGCCGGATGGTGGTGGTACTGAGAAGCCGCGGGGAGGCGGCGCGCACGCTGTAGATCTTGTCCCCAGATTCGGCCACGTGGCAGAGCACGCCGGGAGCCAGGTTTTCGTGGTACTTCCACGAACCGTAATTTTTCTTGATGACGGGGTGGAGAAACTGTTCATAGTTCGGCGGCCCGATATCGGTAATCCTTTTCACAGGTTCTGCTGCCATCGTTCGGCTCCTTATCTCAAGGCGCCCCTTCTCACGGAGGGCGCCATCCATAACCACGCCCCGATTAAGCCTCGTCCTTGAAGTAGATGTAGGGGTTGTCCCTCGGCGCCGTGATCATCTCGGGAATCGGGTCGAGACCGATGGCGTCCAGGAAGTTGCCCATGCCGACGCGCTGGATGAGCTCACCGACGCGCTCGCGGTTCTTGCCGTACTCATCCCAGAAGTCCCAAACGCGGGAGACCAGCTCTTTGATGGTATCCATCAGCTCGTCGGCGGGGACGAAGGGCACCAGCACCGAGGAGAGCAGGGCGCCCTGGACGATGGGGGCCTTGGCGCCGATGAGCAGGGTGGCGCCGCGCTCCTTGCCGGGGGCCAGGGCCTTGGGCATGGCGTTGATGCAGTGCATGCAGCGCACGCACTCACGGTTGTTGATGGTCAGCTTCTTGCCGTCCCACTTCATGCACTTGGTCGGGCAGCGGCCGCAGACGTCCTCCTGGATGTCCAGCCCCTTGGCGGCGTAGGCGGCCACCTCGGCGTCGTTCTGCTGGATGTCGTCCTTCCAAGTCCCGATCACCGACAGGTCGGCGCGGGCGATGGAGGCCACGCAGTCGTTGGGACAACCGGAAAACTTGAACTTGAACTTGTAGGGGAAGGGCGGGCGGTGCAGCTCGTCCTGGTATTCGTGGGTGATGTCGTTGCACATTTTCAGGGTATCGTAGCAGGCCCACTCGCAGCGCGCCTTGCCTACGCAGGCCGAGGGGGTCCGCATGCAGGAGCCCGAACCGCCCAGGTCGAAGCCGGCCGCGGTGAGCTCCTTGAAGGTGGGCTCCAGCTCGTCGGTCTTGGTGCCCAGGAAGACGATGTCGCCCGTGGAGCCGTGCATGTTGGTGAGGCCCGAGCCGTGGCGGTCCCAGATGTCGCAGAGGGTCCTGAGTGCGTTGCTCGTGTAGAACCAACCCGACGGCTGGTTGATGCGCATGGTGTGGAAGTGCGCCACGTTCGGGAACTTCTCGGGCACGTCGCTGTATCGGCCGATGACGCCGCCGCCGTAGCCCATGACGCCCACGATGCCGCCGTGCTTCCAGTGGCCGACCTTCTCCTCATAGGAGAGCTCGAGTTGCCCGAGAAGGTCGTCGCAGACGGGGGAGACCTTCCTGGCCTTCTTGATCTCCTTCACGAAACTCGGCCAGGGCCCCTTCTCGAGCTCGTCCAAGAGCTTGGTTTGAACCTTTTCATCCGCCATATTCTGTCCTCCTGTCATGGCCTACGGCGTCCGGCCCCCCTCATCGAGTCCTTGGCCTCGGCCCTTTCCCGTGACTTGGTTTCGTCCTCTCCCCGTTCCCTGCTCTGTCTGTCTCCCTGTTTCTTGGTTCCCTTGTCTCTTGTCTCTATCTCTTTCCCGTGGCCGCCATGGCCACCGTCCGGTAGAGGAGGTGCGCGAACTTGGAGTAGGGCGCGTAGACGAACAGCGCGAAGATCAGCACGAGGTGCACAAAATAGGTGGTGTACATGGCCGTCACGGCCTCGCTGAGCCTGAGGACCTCGGAGAGGATGCCCGTGAGGACCACGCCCACGAGGGTGAGTAGGAAGAACCAATCGAAGTAGGTGGTGGACTTCCGTTTCTCCTCGTTCAGGACGCGATCCCCCAGCAGGATCAGGCCGCCCACCAGGATCACCACGGCGCAGGCGTTGGCGAAAAGCTTCAGGATCGATTCCACGGGCATGGCGGGGTCCCAAAAGGGAAGCGGCGTGTGCATGACGCCCGCCATGCTCCCGATGCCCACCACCGTGCCCATGAAGGCCAAGCCCGCGAAGCCCCAGAGGGTGAGCAGGTGCCCCCAGTAGCGGTTCTTCTCTTTGCCGCACTCCTTGAAGCGCTTGTGCGCCAGAATCTCAACGAAGGCCGGAATGAGCCCCGCTAGGATGGCACCGTCGGCCCCCGCACTCCGAAGCGCCTTTACGAACCGAGCCAGGCCCACGGCGAAGGCCAGCAGCACCAGGCCCGAGATCAGGAAGAAAAGGGGTTCGAGCACGTGTAGCGGAAAGACGTTGGCGAATTCCCTGGGCTCCGTAACCTCCTTCGGTCCCCAGAGGGCCAGCGCGCCGAAGACCAGGGCTCCGGGGACGAAGAGCAGGGGCCAGGTCTTGGGGTTGGCCACGGCGCGGCCCAAAAATCTCGGCGCGGCGAAGTGCTGGATGGCCTGGTTGCGCAGAGCCCCCATCACCTCGCCGGGCTTGGCACCCCGCGGACATCGGCTGGTGCAGTCGCCGCAGTTGTGGCAGAGCCAGATGGCTGGATCGGCGAGCAGCCGGTCCTTGAGCCCCCACTGGGCCTCGATCATCTGCTTGCGCGGGAAGGGCGACTCCTCGGGAGAGAGATTGCAGACCACGGAGCAGGTGGCGCACTGGTAGCACTTCTTGAGGTCGCCGCCCCCCGACTTCATGACCTCTTTGATGAACCCCACGTCCGGTTGAACCGTCATTGCCTCAGCCATGGACTTGGCTCCTTTTTCCCTGGTCCCCTGGTCACCTAGTCCCTTAGTCCCGATTCCTCAGAACCCCTTGTACGGGTTTGGCCCCATCTCCCTGATCCGGTCCATGAAGTCGTTGATGAGCACGGGGAGCTTGCCGTACTCGTTGATGGCGAGCTGGGTCACCTGGATCCGCTCGGACTCCAGTTGGAGCCGCGTGAGGGTCTCCTTCACGTTCTCCAAGCGCCGGTTGGCCAGCTCCGAACCCTTGGCAAAGTGGCACTGGTAATCGTCGCCGTACTTGCAGCCGATGAGCATGACGCCGTCAATGCCCCCTGAGAGGGCGTCGGCGATCCAGACGATGTTCATGGAGCCCAGGCACCGGAGCGGGATGACCCTCACGCTCGGGTCGTACTGGGCGTGGTTCATGCCCGCGATATCGAGGGCCGGATAGGCGTCGTTCTCGCACATGAAGACGAGCACGCGGGGCTTCTCCTCGTCCTCCTCGGGCACCTCGACGGCCTTGATCATGGAGGCGATCATGTCCACCGAGTAGTTCTTGAAGGAGATGATGCGCTCCGGGCAGGCGCCCATGCAGATGCCGCAGCGCCGGCAACGGTAAGGGTTTGGCTTGGGGGTCCCCTTGGCGTCCTCGTCGAGGGTGCCGAAGGGGCACTCCTCCGTACACCGCTTGCACTGCGTGCAGCGCTGGAGGAAGAACTCGGGGAAGGAGAGGTCCCCCGCCCTGGGGTGCACGGCCTGGCCCTTGGAGGCGAGCTCCACCGACTGGATCGCCTTCATGGCGGCTCCCAGGGCGTCCTCCTCCGCGTGGGAGGAGTCCATCGGAGCCCGCACCGTACCCGCCGCGTAGATCCCCGTCCGCCGGGTCTCGTAGGGGAAGCAAATGAAGTGGGAGTCGGGGAAGCCGTAGCGCAGCACCGGAAGATCAGGGCCTTGGCGGTAGGTCAGGTGGAGGATTTCCGTGCCCTCGTGGTGCTTGAGCTCGGCGACCTTCTTCTCCGCCTCCTGGCGCTGCGTGTCCGATTCGTTTCGGAGCACCTTGGCCTCGGCGTCGTGGAGCTGCCGGATGGCCTCGCCGTCCGCCGAGTTGGGCACCATGCCCGTGGCCAGCACCACCATGTCCGCGGGGATCTGGACCGAGCCGCCGAGGAGGCTGTCCTTCACCTCGACGACGAGCCCGGCCTCGCCCTTGCGTACCGAGACCACCTCGCCCTTGGTGAGGAAGGTGGCAGGGTGGTTCTGGGCCTTGGCGTAGTACTTCTCGTACTGGCCCGGGGTGCGCATGTCCTTGTAGATGATGTAAGCCTTGGCGTCGGCGTTCTGCGCGTGCAGGTACTCGGCGTGCTTGAGCGTGGCCATGCAGCAGACCGAGGAGCAGTAAGGCAGGTGCTCCTTGTCCCGCGAGCCCGCGCACTGGATGAAGAGCACGCTCTGGGGCGGCTTGCCGTCCGAGGGGCGGAGGATGGTGCCCGAGGCCGCCATGCGCTCGAACTCCACGTTGGTCACCACGTCGGGGCTCAGGCCGTAGCCGAGGTGGCCCAGCTTGGTGGCGTCGTAAGGCTTCCAGCCCGTGGCCATGATGATGGAACCGACCCGGTAGCTCTTCGAGCTGCCCTCCACCTCCACGGTCACATCGAACATGCCCGGCTGGCCCTCCGTCTTGACGATGCGGGCGGAGGTCAGAACGGTGATCTTGGAGTGGTAGGTGACCGCCTGGATCTTCTCGGCCATACCGTCGGCCGAGAGCTCCGTGTAGGGCGGCCTCTGCGGGAAGCGGCTCTTCAGCGTGCCCACGAAACCGCCGAGCTGGGCCTGCTTCTCCACGAGGATCACCTCGTAGCCAGCCGCCGCCGATTCCAGGGCCGCCGTCATGCCCCCCACGCCGCCGCCCACCACCAGGATGGTCTTGGAGATGGCATCGGAGACCGGCGCCAGGGGCTCGCTCTTCTGGGCCTTGACGATGCCCATGCGGAGGTAGTCCTCCGCCATCATCTGCGTGTCCTCGTCCTTGGGCTTCTGGCACCAGGCCACGTGCTCGCGGAGGTTGACGCGCTCCATGACGATGGCCGTGGGATCGAAGGAGAAGGCCGCCGTCTTCACGCGGGGAGAGCAGGCGGCGATGACCACCGTGTTGACCGTCCCCTCCTCCACGTCCTTGCGGATCTGCGCCACGCCTTCGGCGCCGCAGAGGAAGGGGTGCACCCGGCAGACGGGCGCCTTGTACTCTTTCTGGGCCACCTTGGCGAGCTTCTCCATGTCCAGCGATTCGCCGAGAGAGCAGCCGCTGCAGAGGTAGACGCCGAGCTTCTTATCCATGGTGGGCGCTCCTTACGACACACTGGTAAGCCTTCAGGGCGGCGCCGGTGGCGTCCTGGACCGTAGCGGAGACCTCCTCGGGACGCCTCACGCACCCGGCTCCGTAGAGTCCCGTCTTGCCCTCGGGGACCGCGATGAAACGGAACTCGTCCAGGGTGAAGCCGGCGGGCAGGCCGTCGGTATTGGGAACGATGCCCGTGGCCAGGACCACCATGTTGAAGCGCCGCGTGATCTTCCTTCCGCCCAGCACGTCCTCAGCGGTGACCAGCAGGTCGTGCGTCACCGGGTCCTCTTCCACCTTGGCGACCTTTCCCTTCACGAGCTCCACCCCCCGCTCCTCGACGGCCTTGCGGTAGAAGTCCTCCAGCCGCCCCGGCGTGCGGATGTCGATGTAGAACACGGTGGCCTCGATAGAAGGGTCTTGGTCCTTCAGGTAGATGCTCTGCTTGAGCGAGGCCGAGCAGCAGACGGCCGAACAGTAGGGCAGGTGGTTCTCGTCCCGGGAGCCCGCGCACTGCACGAAGGCCACGGACTTGGGCTGGGCCTGATCCGAGGGCCTGAGGATCTTTCCGGCGGTGGGCCCGTTGGGGGCGGCGAGCCGCTCCATGATGACGTTGCTCACCACGTTGGGGAACCGCCCGAAGCCGAGGTTGTCGATCTTGCCGGCGTCGTAAGGTCTCCAACCCGTGGCGGCCACCACGCTGGCCACCTCAAAGACCTTCTCCTCCGGCTTCTGAGCCAGGTCCACGGCGCCGTAGGTGCAGGCCTCCGCGCACGCGGTGCAGCCCTCCTTGCAGGCCGCCCGGTCGATGGCGTAGGCCGCCGGGAAGGCCATGGAGTGAGGAAGGTAGGCCGCCTTCGTGGTGCAGAGTCCAAGGTTGTAGTCGTCGGGCCGCTCAGCCGGGCAGACCTCGGCACATTTGCCGCAGAGGGTGCACGCGTCGGTCACGAACCTGGGCGACACTTTGACGGTCGCCCGGTAATCACCGGGCGTGCCCGTCACCTCGGCCACCTCCGCCTGGGTAAGCACCGTGATCCGGGCGTTGTTCTTGATGCGCTTGAAGTTGATCTCCAGCCCGCAGGTCGGCGGACAGAGCTTGGGGAAGTACTGGTTGACCCGGGAGACGCGGCCGCCCAGGAAGGGGTCCTTCTCCACGAGGATGACGTCGCAGCCGGTCTCCGCCGCCTCGATGGCGGTGGTCATGCCCGCGATCCCCCCTCCGATCACCAGGATCCCTTTGCCGTTGGGACTCTCAGTCGCTGGTTGCATCATGCCTTTCCCTGCCTCTCCGAAGGCTTAACGGGCCGGGGGAGCCGCCGGTTCTTCCGCGCCGGCCGCCCTCCGCCTGGCCTCCATGACCGAATGGCGGACCCTCATGGTCTTATCACCGAACAGGCTGAACCGAAGCCACTGCATGGCGAAATCCAACAGCTCCTCATCGTCGGTTCGCAGGGCCTCGATCCTCGCCTCATCCACGTCGAAGTACTCGAGGAACCGGCTCTCGAAGACGAAGCGGCGGAAACGGTCCAGGTCGTAGCAGGCCATGTAGAGCATATCCAGCTGGGCCGGCGTGAGCGTCTCACCCTTCTTGGTCCATTCCGGGTGGAGCATGAGCGCCTTGAAGGAGGCGCCCATCATGTCGTACTCCTCGATGCCCTGGTCCCGGACCCACTCCCGCACGGACCAGCTTCGGCCTTCGCCGTGGCCTTTGCAGAGCTCCTCGCGGATCAGGAAGTGGAAGCCGTGCTCGTCGGGATTGGGGTTCTGCGGCTCCGCGGCACCCAGGGGATACATGCGGCACGCCCACGGACGGTTCCCGTAGACCGTGCATCCCTTCTCGCCCACGAAGGGGCAGCGCTTCTCCTCTCCCTCCATCTTCAGGAGGACCACGGGGAATTTCGGCTTCTCGGTGAAGCCGCTCAACGCGTGCTTCTCAAGAAATTCTGAGGAATCCATGCGCAGGGCGCGCGTCAATCTGAGGACGTCGTAGGGGGTCAGCACGATGGAGACGTCCCGGCAGCAACGGGTAAAGCAGGGGACGCCCGGCCGGCACTCGAAGGTGAACCGGTCGTCGGGTCCCATGCGGGGATAGTCTTTCAGGATCTTGTCTCGGGTAACGCCGTTTTCACTCATGGGGGGTCCCCTCTTCGGTCAGGATGCTGCTGCGAAGGGCCTCTCTCGACCAGACGGGAAGCGGGCCCGCCTCCCCGGTGCCGGGATCCAGGCGGTGGCGGTAAGAGGCCGACACGTTGTAGTGATCGCGCATCCAGTCCCAACCCCTCACGAAGTAGGGGCACTCGTCGTTGAAGCAGACGAACTGGTACTCGCCGCTCCAGGAGCCGAGGCTGGGGTTGGCCCATTTCACCATGGGCATCTGACAGTGGGGGCACCGGACATCCGACTCTGACTGCATGGCAACACCCGCCTTGAAAAGAGAGAGGTCCCCGCCCCCCCGCGGGGACCTCTCTTCGAGGCCGATCCTAGAAGATGCGATGGATCGGGCGTTTGATCATTTCCCAGTTGCCGCTCTTGGGATCGTACTTGCAGTTGGCGAAGCAGAGCCAGTTCTGCTCGTCGATCTTGGGCTTGTCGGCGCGGAAGTAGTAGCCGGGCCAGCGGGTCTCTTCGCGGAAGAGCATGGTGCGGACGTGGGCTTCGGCCTGCCACATGCGCTGGACGTTCTCCCAGCAGCGCATGAGCTCGTGCAGGTTGGACGCGGCCAGTTTCTCCGAGTCTTCCTTGAGGAAGGCGAGGAGTTCCAGAGCCCTTTCGAGCTGCGCCTTGTTGACGGTGAAGTTGGAGGTCACGCCGCCGGCGTACTCGTCCATGATCTTCTGCAGGCGGAACATGAACATCTTGGGCTTGATGTAGTTGGGGTTGATCTCCGAGTCCGTGGTGGCGTTCTTGAAGGCTTCGAAGGTGTCCATGGGCTTGAGGATCTCGGCCTTCATGGCATCCACCGTGGCCTGGTCCACCTTGGGCATGGTGTTGTTCTCGAGGATGAACTTCACGGCGGCCTTGGCGGCGATGCGGCCCTCGGCGTGGGAGCCGGAGGAGAACTTGTGGCTGGAGGCGCCGGAGGCGTCACCCGCGCAGAAGAGGCCCTTCACCGTCGACATGTTCTCGTAGCCCCAGAAGTAGTCGTTCTTGGTGCCGGCGGTCTGGAGGTCGGCGGGACCGCTGACCCAGGCGCCGGAGGCGCCGGAGTGGGAGCCGATGAAGTAGGGCTCGGCCGCCGCGATCTCGGAGGACTTCTCCTCGGGCTGCACGTTGCTCGCCGCCCAGAGGACGGCCTGGGAGATGGTCATATCGAGGAAGTCTTCCCACGCCTCGGACTCGAGCTCCTTCATCTTCTTCTTGTAGGCCTTCTCGTCGTCCTTGTACTGCTCGGCGATCTTCTGGATGGCCTCCTCGGTGCGCATAAACAGGGGGCCCTTGCCTTCGGTGCAGTCGAGCATGCCGAGGTAGTTGCGCAGGTTGGCGGGGATGGGCTTCACGCGGCCGTAGGGGCCCCAGTTCTCCAGCTCGGCCTTGCGCTCCACCATGTATTCACCGCCCATGGCGTTGGTCGCGCGCGACTTGAAGAGCAGGAACCATGCGCCCACGGGGCCGTAGGCGTCCTTGAAGCGGACCGGGATGAAACGCACTTCCTGGCAGGTCATCTCGGCGCCGGCCTTCAGGGTGAAGTAGGCGGAGGAGCCGGAGTTCCACGGCGGATACCAGGCGCGGCCGAGGCCCTCGCCGGCGCTCCGGGGCTTGAAGACGTGGACGGCGCCGCCCATGGCGGCCAGCACGGCCTTCGCCTTGAAGGTGTAGAACTTGTTTTCGCGCACCGAGAAGCCCACGGCTCCGGCGATGCGGTCGCCGTCCATGATGGGCCCGACGATGAAGACGCGCTCGAAAATCTGGCCCACGCCGCTCTGAAGCAGGGCGTTCTTGGCGGCCTCGGCCACGATGACCTTGTAGGACTCGCCGTTGATCATGAGCTGCCAGCGGCCCTCGTGAACGTAGGCGCCCTTCTCGTCCTTCCAGATGGGCAGGCCCCACTTTTCGAAGAGGTGCACGGTGGAGTCCACGTGGCGGGCGATGTTGGCCACCAGGTCCTCGCGGGTCACGCCCATGAGGTCGTTGCGGACGTAGTCCACGTAGTCCTTGACGGAGTTGGCGCCGTCCTTCAGACCCACGTACTGGTTGATGGCGGAAAGGCCCATGGCCACGGCGCCGGAACGGTCCATGGCGGCCTTGTCCACGAGGGTCACCTTCAGGCCGTTCTTCTTGGCCCAGTAGGCGGCCTCCACCGCGGCCCCGCAGGCGGACATCCCGCCCCCGAGGATCAGCAGGTCGGTTTCGACGGTAACGTTTTCGAAGTTGGCCATCTCTGCTCTCCCCCTTTACTTGTTCAACGTGAATACTTCGGCCATGCCAGTCGAAGCGGGTTCGGTGAAGAGGGCCGGGCTGTTGATGTCCCCCTTGGATTCGAAGCCGCCGTCCGGAACCGCGGAGCCCTCAGCCGTCGTCCGGATGGGGAACTTGAAGCGCTTGAGCATGCCGTTGCGGAACTTGACGGTCCACATGATGGAATCGGTGGAGCGCAGGGGCGTCACCTGGGCGCCCATGGGAACGAAGTCCGCGTAGCCGCGGATCTCGATGGCCTGGGTCGGGCAGATCTTGACGCAGTTGTAGCACTCCCAGCACATGGCCACGTCCCGGTTGAAGGCCTTCATCTTCTCCTTGTCCAGGACCATCAGGTCGTTGGGGCAAATGTACTGGCAAGCGGTCTTGTCCAGCGCTTTGCACCCGTCGCACTTCTCGGGGTTCACATAACTTGGCATCAGGTCACCTCCTAGATACGACGTCCAAAAGGCCAATCCATGTTCCGCATTTCCGGTCCCGGCGGCTTTTGGCCCCTTTCCGCCACCGGTCCCCCCACCTCTCCAAAGTGCGTACCTCTCCTCTGGGGGCGAGCCCCCTGTTTTTTGCCCCCCCAGGGACCTCGTCCCGGTTGCGGGGGCCATCGTCCTGAATTGCTTTGGGTTTTGAGCGTTGCCCAAAGCCCCGCCAGAGCCACACTCAATGTAGCCCCCCCCTTTTTCGGGGGTCAACGAATGCTCGGCTCAGCCGGGCATCTTGGGTGATATGTCACAAAGAAGGATTTCTCCGCGGGCCTTCCCCTTCGAATGCACCAATTTTATCCCTTATTAATCAAGTCATTACGACATACCATCCGGCCCTGGATTATACGGCTCAGGCACGGATCGATTCATTATGATACATTATTGCTGTCCAAAGCTTTTCCAGCACACCCCAAAGCACTTTGCCTTCCGGAGCCAAGCGGAGGAAGGCGCGTTCCGGCGCGTCGCGCGGGGCGCTCCCCGATTCCCCGCACCCCTTCGGCCGGCGCACCCGTGGAGGGCGGGGGGACGCAACCACCTCGCAAGGCCGGGGTTGGCGCCCGAAGGGCGGCTGAGGGCCTGCGGACGGAGCGCGGCCACGCTCGCCTGGACGCGACCGTCGAGGGCCCCCAGCGCCGCGTCAACGGCGCGGCCAAGACCCAGCCGTGGTTCGGAGCCGGCGGGGCAGTTTATTTTGGACAGGCATGATGATACATCTTGATCCCAGACCGTCCTTCCGAACCGGCCCGAAATTCCGCGATGCAAGTGGGGCGCCTTCGGCGACGGTTGTGCCACGCCCAAAGAAAAGAAGTTATGGATGAAGAGGGAGGGCCATTCCCTCCCCCTCCGCTGGCAAAGCCAGAGGGAGGGACCCCCACCCTTGGACGCCTTTTTCGCCT
>Ga0315298_1001115_pt1 | contig 50609 bp, 39 predicted proteins | sample WHS_1_MG_FD_203077 | JGI IMG/M metagenome (GOLD analysis project Ga0315298, IMG submission 203077) | Extremophilic microbial mat communities from Washburn Hot Springs, YNP, Wyoming, USA - WHS_1_MG | ecosystem: Environmental > Aquatic > Thermal springs > Hot (42-90C) | place: USA: Wyoming...
TTTTCATCCAGCGCACGGCGAGAAGGTCCGCGAGGGCTCGCCACATGCGGTTCCACGTCGTATATTTCGAAACTCCAAACTGCCGCGGATGGTGGGCGATGGGGATCTCGATGACTCGAAACCCTTCCATCTTGACCAAGGTGGGCATGAAACGATGCATGCCTTTGTAGAGCTTGAGGTTCTCGAGACACTTCCGCTTATAGGCTCTAAAAGTACAGCCACTGTCACGGATCGTTTCGCCACTGAGCCAGTTTCGGATTCGGTTGGCGATCTTTGAAGTTATCCGCTTCACCCAGGTGTCCTCCCTCTTTTGACGCCAACCGGTCACCATATCGTATTCCTTCAAATACTCGAGCATACGGGGAATGTCCCGGGGATCGTTCTGGAGGTCGGCATCGATGGTGATGACGATCTCTCCCCTCGCTTCCTTCAATCCTGCGGCACCTGCGGCCGTTTCCCCACAATTGCGCTTAAACCCGATGACCCTGATCCTCCTGTCTCGCGAGGCCATCTCCTTCAAGATCTTCCGACTACGGTCGACGCTTCCGTCGTCGACAAAGATCATCTCGAAGGGTTTGCCCAGAGGCTCGAGGACCTCGACAAGTTTGGGGATCAGGAGGGGAAGGTTCTCCTCCTCGTTATACACCGGCACAACCACCGAAATCTCAACGCTTCGCTCTTCCATCAAGTCCATTTCCCTTTTCTTTTTCGCCCCTACGAACTCCTTTCGACGATTCCCGAAGCGGAGGCCTACGAAAAAACCTTGCCCAGGTAGGCCTCCAAACGATCCGTCCTGAGGCGATCGCTCCGATCTTCGAGGATCATCACGATCCTTCAAAAAACTCCCGGATCGCGGCACAAACCGTGTCAACCTCCTCCTTCCTGAGCTCCGGATAGATCGGAAGGGAAAGGATCCGGCGCGCCGCCTCCTCGGTTTTTTCGAGCCTGGGCTGGGACCCCAAAGTCTTCTGCACAGCCGGTGCCTGATGATTGGGGATAGGATAGTGAACACCCGTTTGGATCCCCTTCTCCTTGAGATAGGCCGCAAGCTTCTCTCGATCGGGAACCTGGATCACGAAGAGATGATAAACCGGTTCAGCCCAGTCCGCTTCTTTTGGCAGAACAACCGGTAACCCAGACAGTGCTTCTCCATACCATCGGGCGATCTTTCTTCTCGCCTCGTTGAATTGATCGAGCCGCCGAAGCTGCACCCGTCCGACAGCAGCCTGAATCTCGTTGAACCTCAGGTTGTACCCAACGAGTTCGTGTTCGTACTTTCCCTTCCTTCCGTGGTCTCGAAGCATACGGGTCGTTTCAGCGATCTTATCGTCATTGGTCACAAGGATCCCGCCGTCGCCGAAAACGGTCAAGTTCTTCGAGGGGTAGAAGGAGAAGCACCCCGCCACACCCAGTCCCCCTACTCTCTTTCCCCGGTAGCGGGAGCCGTGAGCCTGACAGCAATCTTCCAGCACAAAAAGCCCGTGTTTTCTCCCAAGGGCCATGATTCGTTCGAGATCGGCAGGATGACCATAAAGATGGACAGGAATGATCCCTCGAAGCTTCACTCCGGGAAGACCCTCTTCGAGGAGACGTTCCACATGGTTCGGATCCATACCGTACGATTCGTCGATGTCAACGAAGATGGGGCGTGCGCCCACGTGAAAAACGGGCTCTACCGTCGGAAAAGCCGTAAGGGACGGGACCAACACCCCGTCTCCCGGACCTACCCCCAGGGCCTGAAGAGAGAGAAAGATCGCCGAGGTTCCTGAGGAAGTGAGCACCGCATGTTTCGTCCCGACAAAAGCGGCAAACTCTTTTTCAAATTCTTTGCAGTTCCTTCCAAGGATGTATTGTCCTGAATCGATCACCTCCAGAACCCGCTCTTTGATCTCCTGGTCGATGTAAGGTTTTGATAAAGGGATTCCCATGTTTTCTCCTTTCCTTTCCGAACGATCACCTTTCGTCTAAGGCCACCCAAGGCGACCACACAGGGTTGCCCCAACAAGCTGCTTCCGGCCCCCTCCGAAAGGCCAAAAAATTCCTCCACCAAGCCATCATACACCCAAGTATTTTCATGGTTCGAGGGTGCCCTCCGGCCGTGGGGCCTGTCGATTCAACCTACCACCTCATCTCGACCCTTCTTCCATTTTGGGACGATTCGTAGCAGGCCTCGACGACCTTCAGCGCTTCATAGCCCGCTCGGCCGTCCGCAAGAGGCTTCTTGCGAGTTTCGATCGAATCGATAAAGGCCTCCAACTCCGCCTTGAGAGGTTCCTCCCGGGGAAAACCTACCTCCGAGGGGTGCCCTTCGATGGCAACACAACGTCCGTCCTGTTTCTCGTGTCGGTTGTCGCATCGAAGGAGGATATCTTTTTGGAGATCGCAGGAGAGACTCGCCCGATCTCCCACGATCGATATATCCCTCCGCTTCTCCGGGGGCAGGTAGCCGGCCTCGATAAAAACGATCTTGTTCCCGTATTCGAGGGCTGAAAAGGAGGTGTCGTCGAGGGATAGCTCGAGATAGTGGCGGATCACAGCCGTCACCGCAGAAGGCCGTTCTCCGAAGAGGAAGTTAAAAAGGTCGATGAAATGGATCGCATCGGTCTGGGTGACACCTACATCCGTCCTCGGCCTCTTGAAGCCCATGAAGTGACCATAGGCGTAGCGAATGGTTCCGAGTTCCCCTGCTTCGAGGAGGGTCCTGATCTTGGTCGAAGCTGGATGGTAGCGGTAGATATGGCCAACCTGGAGGATTCGCCCCTTCTTCTCGGCGAGGCCGATCATTTCCTCCGCCTCTCGGGTCGTCAGAGCAATCGGTTTTTCAACGAAGACATCCTTGCCATGCTCGAGGGCATCCTTGCAGAGGCTCAGATGGCTTTCCGCCGGTGTGACGATATCGACACCATCGACCCGATCCAAGAAATCCCGATACTCCAGGGAGAAGTGGCTTGAAGGAATGGAAAACTCGCTGCAGACCTTCGACTGCGCGGGATCCGCATCAGCCACGTAAAGCTCCTTCACGAGCTTCGTCCACGATTTCAGATGATTTCTTCCCCATCTTCCGACACCGATCAACAGGATGCGCATCGCATGGCCTCTCACCACTTCCTCCCCCTTTTCCTCAAACCCCGAATCCAAATTATAACTGAAGCCCCCGACCAAGACAAAAACAGACCAAAGAGACCGTAGAGCACCCAACCCCGATGCTCGACGATGGGAAGAAGTTTCACAAAAACCATCTCTTCGATCGAATCTTTCAAGGCAACACGGTCCGGAAAAACCATGATCTCTTCGCTCAGTTGATCCTTCTCCACGGTCACCTTCAGAATGTGATGGAACTTTCCCCATTCCGGTTGATAGCCCTTGAAGCGTCCCCCTCCTCCCGAAACGATCAGGGTGACCCCCTTTCTCTGACCTCTCCAGTAGCCGTGGTAATCGCCAAAGAAACAGGCCGTGACCCGATAGGTTTCCAGAAGCGAGTAAAACACCTCTTCTTTGGGAAGAGGGCCGTTGATGAAACTCGATAGACCCCGGGGCGGATAGTGAACGAAAACGAAAATGGCCTTTCGGCCCCCTCCCTTAAGCGAAAGGGTCTCGCGGAGATAGCGAAGGTATTCGTCAGGTTTTTTCAGATCGACACCGCAGAGAATGAAAAGGCAATCGTTCAGGACGAAGTCGAGGCTTCGACGGCCGTATAGCCCTTCGTAAACCTCAGGGGTAACCCTCCTCGAGAGATCTCTGATCTTCGAGCCGTAATCGATATCGTGGTTTCCCGGCACGAGAAGGACAGGAAAAGAGGGCGAGAGTTCAACCGCCATCTCCCTGAGGAAGAATCGGTGGCGCCAGAGATCGGGCTCTTTCACGAAGTCGCCCACGATGATCGCAAAAGAAGGCTTCTCTTTTTCGGCCGCGGCCCGTAACATCCTCTTCGCTATCCCACTCAATTGGGTATCGCCCATGACGAAAAAAGCGAAAGGAAGACCTCTTTCTTTCAAGACCTTCAGGCTCTCGTCCCTGTTGCCGATCACAAGCTCACGGGGAATCCTCTCGTAATCCCGATACAAGCTTATACCGAGGAATGTAAGATAACAGCCTATCAAGGCAAGCCCGATGCTCAACACGAAGAGAGCTTGTCTACCGCGATGACGCTTCATCCTTTGATGTCCCTCCGTGAACGTTGGGCTTGCCCTCATGAGAACTTTTTATAGCAGATGGGAAGGTCAAAATAAAGAAGGCCCCATCGAAAGAGGCATGAAGATTTCTTCATCGTATCGGCTCGGGTCCTCGGATGGTCAGGATAGAGAACAGAGCAAAAACCCGATACAGATGAGGGCCAACCCCATGTAGCGGACCGTCGGGATCGCTTCGTGGAAGACGAGGCGAGCTGCCAACATCACCAGGACGAAGACGAGGGCGGTGAAAGGGAAGGCGAAACTGAGGGTCGTTCGGGAAAGGGCGACTAACCAAACGATCGTGCTGACCACATACAAACAAAGACCCGAAAGAACATACGGGTTGGAGAGAAGCTCCGTTAGGCCCTTAAGGAGTGAACCTTTCAACGTGATCTCTCCGATGATGAGAACGCCCTTTTTGAAAAGGGTCTGTCCCAAGCTGGCACAGACGACCGAGACCAGCAACAACCATGCGGGTTTCATGACAAAGGCTCCTCTTTCGGAAGGTTCGTTAAAGATAGGGGAAGGATCAGGGCCTACACGCTTCCCGATCCCACAGAAGACACATCCTTCAACTCGGCCCTTAAAACCCTCTTCGTTCTCTCCGTCACTTTGAATCCCTCATCGATCCGATACCCTACGACCCAGAGAATCCTCTCTCCGGAGACCAGAAGAGGAATCCCCATCCTTTCAAACCTCGGAATCTTATGATCAATGAAAAACTCTTTCAGCTTCTGCGTTCCCCGAACCCCCAAGGGTTGAAAACGATCTCCCGGCTTGAAGGATCGGAGTTTCAAAGGAAGCGAAGCCTTCTCCAAGTCGAACCAGGCCCTGGTCGGGGAGTCCATTCGCTCTTTTGCCATATCCTCCTTTGAAACTTCCTCCAGGATGACCTCTTTCCCGATCTCTTCGACGACCGTGCGCCCTGGAAAGGTCAGCTCCGCCTCGAATGAAGAGGGTTCTTCGAAGGAACCCTCCCTCATAAGAACCTCGTCGTATCGCTTCTCCACGAAAAGTCCCTCCCGAAGGGAAAAACGAAAACTGGAGGCCCCGCTCGCGAGCTTTTCAAGGATTTCGTCCAACCCCGGGAGATACCCCTCCTCCCCAAAAGTCCTCCCCTGAACCCTCTCTGCCATTTTCCGAAGGACTCTCCTTCTCAAAGGTGGCAAAAGCCCTTTGAATTCGGAAAACCGAAACGAAAGGCCCTCTTTCTCCTTTCGCACCATTCGACCGTAGGCCTTTTCCGCCTCCTGCTCGAGCAGTTCATCCTCTTGCCGAAGGATGGCAGAGGTCCTGAAAACGATCTCTTTGAAACGAGGTTGATATTCCTTCTCGATCAACGGGATAAGACGAAGGCGGATCCGATTTCGTAGGTAATCTTCTCGAAGGTTGGAAGAATCGACGAGAAAAGGGACTCCCTCCTCGGAAGCAAAGGCCTCGATCTCCCTTCGCCACGTTTCCAGGAGGGGGCGGATAACAATCCCGTCGCGAACCGGGACCATTCCTCGCAATCCCCTCAGACCGCTTCCGCGGATCAATCCCAGGAGCACGGTCTCCACCTGATCGTCCGCGTTATGGCCCAGAGCGATTTTCTGAGCACGATACCGATCGCGAACCTCGTTGAGGAAACGGAAACGAACCCTTCGAGCTCCGTCCTGTAAGGACAGGCCTTCCTGTTTCGCGAAGACTTTCACATCGAAGAGGCCGTACTCAAAAGGAAGTCCCAGCCGATTCGTCTCTTTTTCGACCAGCTCTCGCTCCCTTTCCGCCTCGCCGGTCCGAAGGCCATGGTTGACGTGGGCGACGATGAGCTCGATGGGGTGAATCGTCCGGTAGACGTGGAGCTGGTGGAGGAGAACCATCGAATCGATGCCTCCTGACACCCCCACCACAACCCGATCTCCCGGTGCGAGGAGATGGTAACGATCGATCGTCTTTCGAACGGACGAAAGCAGCATCCCTCGATGCTTTCACATCTTCTTTTCAGCCAGGGGCCCCACCCGAATCTCGACGACCGTTGTGCCGGTCCATTTCTCCGTGATTCGGATCGTGCAGCTCTTGTCCGGTTTTGCAAAGCTGAGCATCGATTCTTTGCCCCGGAAGCTGTTGACGAGCTTCCAGTTGTCCTTCTCCATATGATAGGTGAAGAATTGAATCAACGACTCAACGTCAAGCCAGTATTTCGTGAAAACCATGACACCCGTTTTGAACCGTGGCGTCTCGTAAATGAAGGAATTCTTCTGATCGTACTTGAGCTCGCCTGGAACGAGGACATCATCGAAATGGTAATACTTCCCACCCCCTCTCAGCTCTCCCACGACAGGCTCCGAGCGTTTCTCTTTTAAGCCCGAAGAACAGCCTCCTGCGAGAACCGACAAAAGGACAACCACCCCCCAAACGACAACCCTTCTTCTTCGAAACACCTTCAGACTCATCGTTTTCTCCCCTTTCATAAAAGGATAAGAATTCTTACCATCACGGAGAGATAAAAGCAAGAGGTAAGGCTGATGTTGGAATAAATCGCGGGGCACCGGGCGGGGGAACAATAAGGCCCGCCGAGGCGGGCCTTATCCGGAATCTGATTCTTTGTAACCCAAAACCGCCTAATCTTCTCTGATCCCTGCACCCATCATCGTCGGCTCAAAGAGATCGATGAAGAGGTTTCCCAACTTTGGAAGATCTCTCTGATCGAAGGGAGCGGGTGGATTCAATCCCTTGGGTTCTTTTGCACCCGACTCAAACGTGAACGGGAAAACCACTTCTTTGCTCTCGTTTCCGGCTTTGTCCTGGATCGAAACGGTCAGCGTAATCCTCGTCCACTCTCGAAGGAAATTCGTTCGAGAGCTGAAGGTATTCCACTGGATGTAGCCCTTGAAGTGTTTCTGATGCTTCGGCTTGAGGTAGATAAAATCAGCCGGATAGTAACCGTATCCAACCTGGTGAACAACGGATGCAATTCTGAGCATATCTCCATCCGGATCCTCGGCTTCAAGGTAGATTTTCCAGATTGTGCCGTATTGCCCCTTCTCAACGGCATAGGCATTCAGGATCAGAGGAGGCTTCGTCCCTTCCTTGGGCTCGAGGACCACCTCGCCAAGAGACTGGGCCCAGCCGAAGGAGCCCAGGCAAAAACTTAAAACAAACGCCAAGGCCACAGTCTTTACTGCTTCCTTTTTCATCGCTCCTTCCTCCTTCCTTACTTTCAATGTAATACCGGGAAGGACCAAATTCAAGGAAACGCTGGCTGTGCAAGCCACCCACGGCAAGCCGCAACGGCTTGCCCTACGGAAGGCATAAGAAACACAGGCTAACACGTGGAGATCCTTTGTCCTACACTGCTTCTCCCTTCGCCCCCAGCCATTGAAGGGCGATTCGTCTGGCCTCTTCGAAAACCAGTTTCAACGAGACTCCCTTTTTTCGGGCCGCGGCTCGGCAATCCTCGTATTCCGGCGAAACATTGACGATCTCGTTTCCCCATCGCGCAACCTTGAATCGGATCTTTCCATAACGGGTGGTCAAAGCTAAGATCTCCCGATCGGCCCGCGCCCTCTCTTCCTCCCGCCACCTCAGACCCAGGGTCGTCGTCTCCTTGAGAAGAAATTCCGTCACCGCAGCCATCCGATCCGGCTCCGTGATGACGGTCAGCAGTGTGGCAGGTCGGTTCTTCTTCATCTGGATGGGCGTCAAGAAGACGTCAAGGACGTTCATCGAAAAGAGACGTTCCATCACGTGATCGTAGAGTTGGGGGTTCATGTCGTCGATATTCGTTTCCAAAACACAAACCCTCTCCACCCCCATCCGAACCGCTGGGCTTCCCACCATGAGACGAAGCACGTTGGGATGGGGGAGGTCGTCGCGGCCCGCTCCATAGCCAACCCTCTCCACACGCATCACGGGCATGAGGCCGAATTCGGAACCCAACGTCGTGAGGATCGCTGCGCCGGTCGGGGTGAGAAGTTCCCGCTCCACGCCGGAGGAGTAGATGGGCTTTCCCTTCATCAGGGCAAGGGTTGCGGGCGCCGGGACGGGAAGAATCCCGTGCTCGCAGTGGACAAAGCCCGACCCTACATTGACCCTCGACACGTAAACCCTCTCGAAGCCCATCTGAGAAAACCCCCACACCGCGGCCACAATGTCAACCACCGAATCGAGACCTCCCACCTCGTGGAAGTGGATTTCTTCGACGGGCTTTCGATGAATCTCGGCCTCGACGGAGGCGATGCGCCGAAAGATCGTCTCGCTCTTCTCCTTGATGTGAGGCTCAAGCCGACTCCGATCGATGATCGCAAGAAGCTCCTTCAGGTTTCGATGAGATCTTGGTTCCTTCTTCCCTTCCACCTTCACACGGGTTGCGCTCAGGCCTCCCTTTAACACCCGACTGATGGTCAAACGAACCGTGGGAAGGGAGAGTTTCTTCAGCTCCTCCCTCAGGAGCCGGCTGCTCAGCCCTGCATCGATCAGGGCACCCAAAATCATGTCGCCACTCGCTCCCGAAAAACAGTCAAAGTAAGCAATCGCCATCGGTCACCTCCAAAAGAAGATTAGACCCGTCCGTAGCCCTCTCTGGCGCCCTCCCCGGGGCCTTTGAACAGGATTCATTCCAACATTAGGGTAGACCCTTACGAACTCCCTGCGGGTCTTTTCCCAAGGTCAAGCCCTTTGGGACTTTCGACGAAATCTTAACATAACGTCTGCCGGGAATATAGCCCCTCTGTATGGAAATGAAGAAGAGTAAATGGCAGAATGATCTTCGCAGGCCATGGATTCGGGGAATTCTTTGGGAAGGAGAGAGAGGATGGGATACGATTTCGATCACGTCATCGAAAGACGAAAAACGGACAGCATGAAATGGTCTCGATACGGCGAAGAGGTCATTCCCCTATGGGTGGCCGATATGGATTTCCCCGCTCCCGAGCCTGTCGTCAAGGCCCTTCATGCCCGCATCGATCACAGGATCCTTGGATACTCGGTGCCTTCGTCGGAGTTGAAATCCCTGATCTGCCAACGGCTCAAGAGACTTTATCGATGGGAGATCGAAGAGGAAGCGATCGTCTTCGTCCCGGGCATGGTCTCGGGTTTAAACATCGCCTTTCAGGCCTATGCCGAGCCTGAAGAGGAGGTCCTCATCCAGCCTCCTGTCTACTTCCATTTCGTAAACGATCCCGTTGTTCATGGCCGGGTCCTCAACGATCCTCCTCTCGTCCAGAAAGGGGACACCTACGAGATCGATTTCGAACTCTTCGAAAGGGCGATCACGAACAAGACCCGACTCTTCGTCCTCTGCAACCCCCATAACCCGGTGGGTCGCGTCTACACGATCAAAGAGTTGGAGGCAATGGCCCAGATCTCCCTTCGCCATGGCCTCGTCATCTGTTCCGACGAGATCCATTGCGACCTACTCTATCCGGGATTCCGCCATGTTCCCATCGCTACCTTGGGCCCGGAGGTGGAGGATCGCACCATAACGCTCATGGCGGCAAGCAAGACCTTCAACCTCGCGGGGCTAAGCTGCGGCTTTGCCATCATCCCCAACCCAAAGCTTCGCCGCCGGTGGGAAACCTTCTGCTATGGCCTGATCCCGAGGGTCAATATCATGGGGCACGTGGCCACCGAGGCTGCCCTGAGAGAAGGTCAGCCGTGGCTCGATGAGCTTCTCATCTATCTCCGGGCCAATCGGGACTTCCTCGGCCATTATGTGGAAAAGGAGTTCCCGGGCATTCGCATGACCCGAATGGAGGCCACCTATCTGGCCTGGCTCGACTGCCGTAAGGCACCTATACCTGGAAACCCGTTCGAGTTCTTCCTGAAGCATGCCAAGGTCGCCCTCAGCGATGGCCGTGAATTCGGCAAAGGAGGCGAGGGCTTTGTTCGCCTCAACTTCGCCTGCCCCCGAAAAACACTCAAAGAGGCCCTCGATCGTATGCGCGACGCCCTCAAAACGCTTTAGGAATGGGGAGAAGAGATTTTCTTCGAGGGAAGGGCTGATGGGAGGAGGAAATCGTTCAACTGGGTTCTTGAATCAAAAAAGGTCGGCCCAGGTGAGGGTCCACTCGCCGAAGCGTTCGTTGATCCGATCCATGGCCCGGAGGAGGGCCTCCTTCTTCTCTCTCTTTTCAAAAAGCTCCAACTGGCGCCATCCTTTCTGCAAGAGGGAAACTCCCACGCCCAGGAGTCGAATCGGTTTGGGATGGGGAATCGACTCAAAGATCTCAAGGGCCTGCCGATAGATTTCGTTTCCGCTCTGGATCGGCCTCGAAAGGGTTTTCTGCTTTGAAAAGGTGTAAAAATCCGAATAACGAACCGTCAGAATCACCCGTTTTCCGTAAAAGGCATCTCGTCGCATCCGTCTCGAGACCTTTTCCGAAAGCTGCAGGAGGACCTTTTTCAAGAGCCCTGAATCGAGGGTGTCCTCTTCCAGGGTGACGCTATGGCTGAAGGACTTGGCCTCCTCCTCTTCATCAAAGGGGATGACGGGGCTCTCATCAAGCCCCTGGCCCATCTCATGAAGCCTTGGCCCAATCACCCCAAATCTCGCCGTAAGGAGAGGGACCGGATATCGGGCCAACTGCCCGCAGGTATGAATGCCCATCCCGTTCAACTCTTTTTCGAGCTTCGGGCCGATGCCAAAGAGCTTCGAGACAGGAAGATCCCGGAGCGTCTCCTCCACCTCCTCCTTTCGAAGGATGACCAAGCCGTCGGGTTTTTTGAGACCGCTTGCGAGCTTGGCCAGAAGCTTGTTCGGAGCAATCCCGATCGAGCAGGTCAACTGTTCCTTCTCTCGAATCCGATTCTTGATCGATTGGGCGATGTGAAGCGGTGAGCGGTAGAGGAGAAGGGACTCGGTGATATCGAGATAGGCTTCGTCAATGGAGGCGACTTCGACAAGGGGGGTGTAATCCTTGAGGAGAGCGAAAATGCGGGCTGAGGTCTCCGTGTATTTGGCATGGTTTCCCTTCACAAGGAGAAGGGAAGGACACCGCCTCTTGGCCTCCTGAACGGGCATGCCTGCCCGAATCCCATACTCCCTTGCCTCGTACGTGGCCGAAGTGATCACGCTTCGGGCAAGGGAGCCACACACGGCGGCTGGCCTCCCTTTCAGGGAGGGCTCGTCTCGCTGCTCCACGGAGATGAAGAACGCATCCATGTCGACGTGAAAGATAACGCGTTCTTTCATCGTCACTCTCCCTTTCACATGGACTCGCCTCAAGTCTCCTCGAAAAAGGATGCCTTGGCGATGAAACGAGCCAGGCTTTCATCACCCTTCTTCAATCTGGGCGGGGCCTTGGCCTTATTTTGAAAGGATTACCCCATCCCCGTCCCCTTGTTTCGAAGCGAGCCTGGACGAGCCATCTGGAGACGAGGAACTTTGGCGATCCTTGGATCCTCGAAGGACTTTCCCGACGCCCCACCATACCCCAAACCACTCCACCGTATAGACCCCGAGCTTTTGAAGGAAACCCCTAAGATCGAACCTCATGAATTCCCCATACCACTTGCTTTCGTATAGTTTGACCAGATGGTAAATGAAGAATCTCGAGATCCTCCCTTCGGGCAATCCATAGTCGACGATAAGGATCGTCCCGCCGGGCACTGTGACCCGAACCACCTCCTTAAGCGTCTTCTCTCGAATCTGTGAAGGCATCTCGTGGAGCACGAGCGAGACAGAGGAAATATCGAACCGGTGATTCGCGAAGGGAAGATTCGTCGCATCGGCGATCACCCAGTTCAGCCTCCCTCGATCGTCCTTTTTCCTGGCCACCTTGAGCATCCCTTCCGACAGGTCGATCCCCGTAACCTTGCACCCTTTGTTTGCAAAGGCAAGGGCCTGCGCCCCTGTCCCCGTACCCACATCCAGCACACTTAAATCCCTCGAAGGATCGACAAACTCCGCAACCCGATTCCTCACCGCTGCAAAAGGTTTTGTGATAAAGTCATAAAAAGGAGCCACGAGATTGAACTCCTTCCGGACCCAAGTGTAATATCTCCCCACCTCATCCATCGTCTCATCTTCCCCAACTCTCCTTGCTGCGCCCATCCATTCTCTATGTTCCTTACCCGTCCCATCGTCTTCGGGATTTCACCCGGGCGACCCGTGAGGGCATTGCTTCGATGTCTTCCTCATTGTCTTGTCTTTTCAGAATGTTCAAGAAAGAGCTTCAAATAGGCTCCGTAACCCTCCTTTTCGAGGTCCTCCTTAGGGATGAATCTCAGGGCCGCAGAATTGATACAGTACCTGAGCCCCGTGGGCTTGGGGCCATCCGGGAAGACGTGGCCGAGGTGGGAATCCGCGTGGCGGCTCCTCACCTCGGTCCGTTTCATAAAGAAGCGATGATCCTCCCGCTCCACGATGTTCTCCGCCACGAGGGGTTTTGTGAAGCTGGGCCATCCCGTTCCCGAATCGAACTTGTCAAGGGAGCTGAAAAGGGGTTCTCCTGAGACCACGTCCACGTAAATCCCCGCCCGTTTGTTATCCCAGTATTCGTTCTGGAATGGAGGCTCTGTCCCTTCTCTCTGGGTCACCTCGTACTGGAGGGGGGTCAGCCGCCGCCGCAAGGTTTCGTCGTCAGGCTTCTGATACCGCGCCTTTCCTTCCGGGCTTTCCTTTCCCCAAACCTCGCGCAAAAAGCTATCCCGGCCTGATCCGCTTCGGTAGGCCCCGTACCTCAAAGGACACGTCTTGTGATAATCCTGATGATAGGCTTCGGCCTCGTAGAATTTCGTGGCCTTGAGGATCTGGGTCACAATGGGCCGATCAAATTTCCCCGATCGGGCCAACCTCTCCTTCGAAGCCTCTGCGAGAAGCCGCTGTTTCTCGTCGTGATAGAAAATGGCGGTTCGGTACTGCTCTCCCCGATCCACGAATTGGCCGCCTTCGTCCGTCGGGTCGATGTGCTTCCAGAACCAATCCAGGAGCTCTTCGTAAGAAACCCGGGAGGGATCATAGTACACTTGGACAGCCTCGAAATGCCCGGTTTTTCCCGAGCAGACCTCCTCATAGGAGGGATTCTCCTTATGGCCTCCCGTGTAGCCCGAGATCGCCTTGACGACGCCGGGTAATTTCTCAAAATCGGCTTCCGTACACCAGAAACACCCTCCCGCAAAGGTCGCCACGTCCAATTTCTCGCTCCCTTTCATCGTCTCCCCTTTCATTCCAGCCGGATCCAGATCGGGCTTTCCGCATGCCCCCAAGAAGAGTAAAAGATTCAGAAGAAGGATTCCCATCCAGCCCATCGAATCTCCTCATCAGGCCTCAAACCATTATAAGACGACAAACAACGGGGTGACAACCCATCACGTGTTGTTCGAAAGCCTCTCTTTGAGACAGGTGTATCGCTCTCGGGGCTTATTGTTACGAAGGGCGATTCCCAGGGCCTTCTTCGTTCCAATCAGGACCACAAGCTTCTTCGCCCGGGTGATGCCGGTATAGATCAGGTTTCTTTGTAAGAGGAGGTAGTGCTGGGTCGAGACCGGAAGGACAACGCACGGATATTCGCTTCCCTGGGACTTGTGGACCGAAATCGCATAGGCCAACACAACCTCGTCGAGTTCCGGAAACCGATAGGAGATCATCCGGCCGTCGAAATCGACGATCATCTCGCGATTCTCTTGATCGATCTTCGAGATCCAACCGATATCGCCGTTGAAAACCTCTTTCTCGTAGTTGTTCGTGATCTGCATCACCTTGTCTCCTGTTTTGAAGGTTCGAAGTCCCAAGGTGATGCCAGGCGGATCGGGGTTCAACCTTTTCTGCAATTCTACGTTCAGGTTCATGGCACCCAAGATCCCTCGGTGCATGGGCGTCAAGACCTGGATCTCCTTTATGGGATGGAACCGAAACCGTCCGGGTATTCTTTCGCTGCAGAGGGAAAGGATGTTTTGGAGGATTCGCTGCGGGTCCTCCTCTTCGAAGAAATAGAAATCCAAAAGCGATTCCCTGCCCCCGTCTCTCAGGATGGGGAATTCGCCCTCATTGATCCGGTGGGCATTGACGACGATCAGGCTTTCCCTGGCTTGGCGAAAGATCTCCGTAAGCCTCACCACGGTAAAGCGGCCGGAATCGATGATGTCTCGTAAAGTGTTTCCCGGGCCAACCGGTGGAAGCTGATCCACATCCCCTACCAAGATCAGACGGGCATGGTTTGGAATCCCTTTCAAGAGGTGAAACATGAGGGACACATCGACCATGGAGGCCTCGTCGATGATGACGGCATCCGCTTCGAGGGGATGGGCTTCGTTCCGATTGAATTCTCCTGTTTGAGGAGAGTACTCCAAAAGCCGATGAATCGTTTTGGCCTCCCTGCCCGTCGCCTCGCTCATCCGTTTCGCCGCCCTTCCGGTCGGTGCTGCCAAAAGTACCCGGAGCCCCATCTGCTGAAAGATCCGAAGCACGGCCATGATAATCGTCGTCTTTCCCGTACCCGGTCCCCCTGTGATCACGATGACCTTCGAGCTTGCGGCCAGGCCGACGGCCTCGCGCTGTTTTGGAGCCAGCTCGATCCCCAGCTTCGCCTCCACCCACTCGATCGCTCTCTTAGGATCGATCGACATCAGGCTCGGTCTTGTTTCGGTGAGCTCCCTGAGCCGCTCCGAAACACCCCTTTCAGCCAGGTAGAGGGAGGTAAGATAGACCGGCCGACCCATCTCCCCGCGAGGGATCTCTTCGACAAAGATCTTCCCCCTTCGCTGAAGCTCCTGAAGGCCTTGGCAGATGAGCTCCCCATCCGTCTTGAGGATCTCCTGAGCCCTTCGGCAAAGCTCCTTCTCCGGGTAGTAAACGTGGCCCTCCTCGGCCAGCCCGTTCAGAACATGGATGAGACCCGCTTTCACCCGGACCAGGGAGTTCGGGTCGATGCCCAGGCTCCGGGCAATTCGATCGGCCATCAGGAAGCCGATCCCATGAATGTCCTCGGCAAGCCGATAAGGGTTATCCCTGACGATCGGGATCGATCGATCGCCGTAGTGTCGGTAGATCTTCGCTGCGTAGGTGGCGCTCACCCCATGACCCTGAAGGAAGATCATGACCGCCTGAATCCCCTTATGCTCCACCCAACCTTGGGTGATCATCTCGATCCGCTTCGATCCGATCCCCGGTACCTTGGAAAGCCGCTTAGGAAATTTTTCGATCACCTCAAGGGTATCCAGGCCAAAGGTTTCAACGATACGCTCCGCCATGACAGGGCCGATCCCGCGAATCGTTCCCGAAGCAAGGTACTTCCGGATGCCCGCAAGGGTCGCGGGCACAAGGACCTCAAATCGTTCGATCTGAAACTGTTGCCCAAATTTCCTATTCTCAACCCACTGCCCCGTAAGCCTCAGCGACTCCCCGGCATGAATGCCGGAAAGATTGCCCACAACGGTCGTCAACTCCCTTTTTCCCTTCTCCTGGAGTTTGGCAACGACGAAGCCGTTTTCTTCGTTACAGTAGGTGATTCTTTCGAGAACCCCTTCGATCGTCGTCATGGGTCACCATAAAACATGGACGGAACGATAAACCTGTTAGGCCGTCTGGTACGTCCCTGGGCCTTGACTGGGCCCATAGCTCCAAAAACTCTATCGGGAGGAGGAAACAAAAAAGGGGTTACGAAACCCTCGCAACCCCCTCGGCCGAAACTCTCGTCACGCGCCGTTATTTATTCTTCTCCCTCTTCTTTCTTTGAAAAGAGCCCTCCGCCCCGACGTTCCATCTCTTCCTGGATGAGCTCGCCCAGGCTCGTCGATGTGGGCTCTTGATTCGAAAGATATCGGTTGAGATCAACCTTCTCCATCTTTTCCTTGACCGCCTTCAGGCTCAGGCCGATCCTTCTTTCGAAGGGATCAATATTGATAATGGCGGCCGAGACGGTGTCGCCTACCTTCAACACGTCGGAGGGCTTCTCCACCTTCTCCCGGCTGATCTCGGAGACATGGACCAATCCTTCGATGCCCTCCTCGAGCTCGACAAAAGCCCCAAAATCGGTCAGATTGGTCACCTTCCCGCTTACCACATCGCCTTTCTTGTAGCGCCGGGCCGCATCCTTCCACGGGTCGGGGGTCAACTGCTTGATACCCAGAGAAAAGCGCTCGTTCTTGCGGTCGATGTTCAGGACAACGGCCTCCACCTCTTGCCCTTTCTTATAGAGGTCCGAGGGGTGTTTGATCTTCTTCGTCCACGAGAGCTCGGAGACGTGGGCCAGGCCGTCCACGCCCTCTTCAAGGCCGATGAAGATGCCGAAGTCGGTGACCGTTTTGACACGCCCCTTCACCCTCGACCCGACAGGATATTTTTCCGCAACGATGTCCCATGGGTTGGGTTCGGCCTGTTTCATGCCTAACGAAATCCGGCGCTTCTCAGGGTCGCAGTCCAGGACGACGACGGTCACCTTATCGCCCACGTGGACCACTTTGGAAGGGTGCTTCATCTTCTTGCTCCAGCTCATCTCCGAGATGTGAACAAGCCCCTCCACCCCTTCCTCGAGCTCGACAAAGGCACCGTAATCGGTGGTGCTGACGACCTTTCCCTCGACCTTCAGTCCTACAGGATATCTCTCCTTCACGGTTTCCCAAGGATCCGGAAGCAACTGTTTCAGGCCGAGGGATACCTTCTCCTTCTCTCTGTCGAAGTGGAGCACCTTGACACGGATCCGATCGCCCACGGCCAGTTTCTCCGAGGGATGACCCACTCGACCATAGGCGATATCCGTGATGTGGAGAAGCCCGTCTATCCCTCCCAGATCGACAAAGGCACCGTAGTCCGTGAGGTTCTTTACCGTTCCCTCGAGGATCGCTCCTTCTTCCAAATTCTTTAAGGTCTCTTCTCTCTGTGATTTTCGCTCCTCCTCAAGAAGGACGCGACGAGAGAGCACGATGTTGTTTCGCCGCCGATTGAACTTGATTACCTTGAACCGAAACCGTTGGCCGATCAGTTCGTCGAGATTTCGAACCGGCTTCAAATCGATCTGAGAACCCGGAAGAAAAGCGAGAAGGCCACCGATGTCGACGGAAAGGCCTCCCTTCACCTTCGAAACCACCTCGCCCTCCATGACTTCGCCCTCTTTACACGAGCGACTGATATCCCGCCAGATGGTGAGGTGACTCGCTTTCTCCCTCGACAGAATGAGCAGACCTTCCTCGTGGTCCTTCTTCTCGAGAAGAACCTCGACCTGATCGCCGATCTTAACGTCGAGGGTCTTATCCTTTCTCTGGAACTCCCTTATGGGGATCTGCCCCTCGCACTTATATCCCACGTCCACGGTGACATGATCGGGTGTGATGTCAATCACGGTACCGGTCAGAATCTGACCCTCCTCGAGGGTCTTCAGGCTCTCTTTATAAAGAGCTTGGAAATCTTCTTGGGGAGGGGGCTCGGGAGTTTCTTTCTTCTCCTCTTTCTCACCGCTGTCTTCAAGAGAAAGGGCGTTCTTCTCTTCTTCGGGCGGGCTATCTGTGACAGGGGTTGTGGGGTTAAGTGGCTCGTTCGACATCCAGTGTATCTCCCTTCTCATCGACTGATGACTAACATATACCACACTCTTGAAAAAATTACAAATCTAAAGCCGATAGCCTATGTTGAACCCTCTTGACAAAAGGGGATGAAGCCCCCTTGAAATCATTCTGCCCCTCGGGAAGGTGCCATCTCTTGAAAGAGACAAGAGAGAACCTTTCACCCTCGTTTCAGGCTCCCAGGTTCGGTCGCTTCAGGCTCCGAATGACCTTCATCATCTCCTCGACGACCTCGTCGACGGATCGAAAGGTCGAATCGATGGTTACGGCGTCTTCGGCTTTCCGAAGAGGCGAGATGGGCCGGGTCATATCGTTATGATCCCTCTTCGTAACCTCCTTCAAGGTCGTTTCGAAAGACGTCTCCAAACCCCGGGCAACCAGCTCCTTATGCCTTCTCCTCGCCCTTTCTTCGGGGCTGGCATCGAGATAGAACTTCACATCTGCCTTCGGGAAAACAACCGTGCCGATGTCTCGCCCTTCCAGCACGACACCTCCACCCTTTCCCATCTCCTGCTGAAGTTGAACGAGGGCCTCTCTCACTCCCCTCCTTTTCGAAATATCGGAGGCGAGAAGGCTCACCTCCGGTGAGCGGATGGCATCTGTCACGTCTTCCTCGCCACAGAGAATTCTGGGCTCGCCGTTTCGTGGCGCGAAATGGATACGAAGCGACAGAACCCATTCCCGGAGTTCTTCTTCATCACGGGGGATTTCACCCTTCTCCCTGGCCTTGATGGCCACGGCCCGATACATGGCGCCCGTATCGATGTAAAGATACCCGAGGCGCTCAGCCAACGCCTTGGCGACGGTGCTCTTACCCGCACCTGAGGGTCCATCGATGGCAAGGGTCAGTTTTTTCTCGAAGGAAGATCCGGACATGGCCGTTTTTGCGCGAAGGCAGTAAGGGAGTATCACAAAGCAGAAGATTTTTCAAGGCCTGATGGTTCGAGAAATGCTGGGAAGGCCGGAACGAAAGGATCTCGCCCTTCCCCGGCCTTCCCTTCTCATCGGGGGTCGAAGGGGTTGAGCTCGCAGGCGAGCCCGAAACTTTCTGCCACGCCTTGACAGATGAGCTTTCCCTCCATCACATTAAGCCCCTTTCTCAAGGCTTCGTTCTCTTCCATGGCTCGAGCATAGCCTTTGTTGGCGATCTGAAGCACATAGGGGAATGTGGCGTTGGTCAGGGCCAACGTGGAGGTTCGAGGGTAGGCCCCTGGAATGTTGGCGACACAGTAGTGGACGACCCCCTCTTCAATATAAGTGGGGTCTTCATGGGTTGTAGGTCGTGTGGTTTCGAAACATCCCCCCTGGTCCACCGAAATGTCGACGACCGCCGAGCCGGGACGCATTCGTTTGAGCATCTGCCGGCTCACGAGCCTGGGCGCTTGAGCACCCGGGATCAAGACCGCTCCGATGACGAGGTCTGCGTCCGTGATCTCTTCGGCAATCGTCATGCGGTTCGAGATAAAGGTGGTGATATGGCCTTGGGTGATGTCATGAAGATAGCTGAGCCGCTCCGGCTGAACATCGAGAATGCTCACCCGTGCACCCATTCCCAGGGCCACCTTGCACGCATTGGAACCCGCCACGCCGGCGCCAAGAATGACAACTTTGGCGGGAGGGACTCCCGAGGCCCCGCACAACAGGACCCCTCGTCCTCCCCGAATGGCCTCGAGACACATCCCTCCTGCAAGGATGGAGGCACGGCCTGCAATTTCACTCATCGGTCTCAGGAGGGGCAGACTCCCGTTTCGTTCCTGGACCGTTTCGTAACCGATGCCAACGATGCGACGTTCCAGCAACTGCAGGGTAAGATGCCGATCGGCTGCCAGATGGAGGTAGGTGAAGAGGACCTGACCCGGTTTCATGAGGGAAAATTCAGGCTCGAGCGGTTCCTTGACCTTGACCACCAGATCGGCCTCCCCCCACACGTCCTCCCGCCTTTCGACCAAGAGGGCCCCTGCTTTTTGGTATTCCTCGTCAGAAAAACCGCTGCCCACTCCCGCTCCTCTTTCCACCAGGATCCGATGGTGATGGGAAACCAACGCATCGACCCCTTGGGGAGTGAGAGCAACCCTTTTTTCCCCTGTCTTGATCTCTTTGGGAACCCCGACAATCATCTCGTTCTCCCTCCTTCTTCCCCGGTGGCGGGGATCAGTCGCTCGAGAGCTCTTCCTGGAACTGGAAGCCGAGTTTACCCGAATGTTGCCAAAATCCCTGTACAAAGGGTTCCGGAGAGGGCGCCAAAAAGGCCTTGTAGCGGCACGTTAAGGAAGTCCCCCCTCCGCAAACTCTCCGGAACTCCGCAATGGAGCTCACGGGTTTACGTTCTCCCATGCTTTCGGTTGCTGAAAAACCTCTTGATCGCCTGAACACACAACGAATTCTCCTCGTGGGTGCCCAAACTGATTCGGAAAAATCCCGTTCTTCCCCGAAGAGGGGCGAAGGCCTTGAGCATGATCCCATCCCTCTCGAAGACATAATCCACGATCTCTTTGCCTGTCACCCCAGCGTCGGTGGCATCGACGAGAACGTAATTGCCGTGGGAATAGTAAGGCTTAAGGCCTGGAATCTTGGCCAGTTCCTTGCAGAGATAATCCACGCCCGCATTATTGTAAGCAGCCTTGCGCCGAAGCTCTTCCTCTTCGTCCCAAGCAGCCTCGGCAGCGGCGAGGGAAAGGAGGCTTACGTTCCAGGGGATCTGCATATCTCGGAAGTAGCCGATCAACTGTTCGTCGGCCAGGGCATATCCAAACCGAATGCCCGCCATGCCATAAGCCTTCGAAAACGTGTGGGCCACAACCACATGGTTGTACTTCCGGATGAGGGGCGCCTTCGACTCCCGCTCGGGATGAAATTCAAGGTAGGCCTCGTCCACCAACGTGGGGATCCCGAGCTCCACAATCTTCATGAGATCCTCATCGGGAATGAAATCACCGGTCGGATTGTTGGGCGTACACACGATGATCACCTTGGTGCGGGGCGTCACCGCACGAAGCATGGCGGGAACATCATATTGAAGGTCGGGCCGCATATCCACCGGAACGACCTTGCCTCCCACTGCTCTGGCCCTGATTCCGTAAAGGGAAAAGGTGGGGTTGGGAAGAACCACTTCGTCTCCAGGGGAAACAAAGAGGCGCATGATCATATCGATGATCTCCGACGATCCGTGGCTGAGATAGACGTTCTCCGGTCCGAGATCGTAGCGTTTCGCGATCTTGGCCCGAAGACGGGGGCCGTTATCGGGGTAGCGATTCCCCAGTTTGGCTGCCTCCACGACAGCCTGCAATACCTTTTCGGAAGGAGGAAGGGGATTCTCGTTCACCATCATCCTTTTGAGCTCAGGCCGTGACCACGCGATGATCAAATCCTGTGTGTCGTAGGGTTTCACCTGATCGATCCATGGAACCAAAAAGCGCTTCAAATCTGCCATAGGAACCTCCTCGGTTTGAATTGGGGCGGTCGCACACCCCCTGGCCGCCGTCAAGGCGACCTTACTACCTATCTATACAGCTATCCTAAGAAAAAAATTTTGTCAAGACTTTTCCCGGATGTTCCCAAAAAATCCTTTTCTGCCCGGAGCTTGAATTCCAAGTTTCATTACCTCTACCGGACATCACCCTGGGTGGACTCTGCGATAACCGCTTTCGTGTTCACAAAACCCCCCTTGAAAAGGCCTCCACGGCGTCCTCTCCGGAGCTCCGTTATCGAACGGACGGGTCTTTTCGTCCCCTTTCCACCTGAACGGCTCGCCCTCTCGGCCGAGAGACTTTGGACCGCGCCTCCCGAATCGGCTTCCTGGAGCGAAGCGGGCTCAGATCAAGGCGGTAGCGGCCCGATTCGACCTCGAAGACGTATTGATCCCCTCGGTGAAAGGCATGAAGAACTTCGACGGGAATGTTCTTCGAATCATAGATGACGCTCTCAAGAAAGATCCCCGACGCCCCAGGGGACACGCCAAGAAGCGCTGCGTCCTCCCCTGTCAGGTTGACAGCCCGAAAGGTTTGAATCGATCGGTGAAGATCCACCTTAAAGCGCTTCGTCAAGAGGTGATACAGAGAGCCGGTCAACCTCATGTGGAGGATGTCCCGGAACTCGCCATAGGGCAGATAGCTTCGCTCGATCACCAGAGGGATCCCATTGCCGATTCGAAGTCTCTCGGTCAAGATCACCCGGCGATCCTTTCCCAGCATCAACTTCTCACCAACCTCCTGGGAAGCCTCGATCACCTCCTGACGGATGAGCTTGGTGCGGGGGATGATCCCCATTCGAATCATATCGTCCGTGAAGCTCGAAATGTGCTGCAGCGTGTACTTCACCGGCTCCAGAGGTCGACCGCTCACAAAGGAGCCGACCCCATTTCGCTTACGAACGTAACCCCGGCTCACCAAATCCGAGATCGCTTGACGGACCGTGTTGCGGTTGACCTGAAAGAGCTCAGAGAGCTTCGCCTCGGAAGGCAGCTTATCGTTGACGGCGTAACGGCCCTTTTGGATCATCTCAAGCAACCAACCGCTGATCTGAAGATATTTCGGAACGCCTTCCTTCAGACGAAAAGGCTCGGGCATGGATCGCCTCCCTTGAGAAACCCTCCTCAAAAAAAACGGATGATCGGATCAAGTGGATGGGCTCATTCCTTTGAGTCCCGATTTTCCGGTGATGAACCGCATGACGAGCAGCATGGCGACCACGATCACAATGATGATCGTACACATGGCGTTGGCGCTTGCCGTTCGGCCGTCGATGTCGAGAAAGATGATCTCGATAGCAGCCAGTTTGACCTTCGCGGAGATGAGAAAGATCACGGCGCTGATCGTCGTCATCGCTCTCATGAAAAAGAAGCTCACGTTTGAAAAAAAAGCGGTCCTCGAAAGGGGGAAAACGACCCGAAGGAAGGTGGTGATCGGATTCGCACCCAGGCTCACCGCTGCTTCCTCGATGGAGCGGTCGATCTGTTTCAGATTGGCGATGCTCGCCAGGACACCCAGCGTAAAATTGGCGACGATGATGTTGATGATGATGATCCAGAAGGTCCCGTAGAAGAAAAAGTAAGGTTTGTTGAAGGCCAGGATATATCCGAGCCCCAAAACCGTGCCCGGGATCGCCGCCGGCAAGACGCTCAGCGTGTAAAGAACCTGCCCCCCGACCGGTCTCTTTTTTTCGATGATGTAGGCCGCCAGAAGGGTCAACGTCGCTCCACCCAAGGCCACAAGGATGGCCACCCAAAGGCTGTTCCAGATGGGGGCGAACTTGTAGGCGATGAGGGACTGCCAGAATCCCGAAAGGACCGAGCTCCAGAAGGCCGTCCAAAGGGGGCCATAGCCTCCCAGAGAGGGGAAGTCGAAGTGCTTCAGGGTGAGAGAAAAATCGTAAGGCCAGTTCTTCACAAAGGAGGCCAAGAACACCGAGGCGAACACAACGAGGATGAAGAGGCAAGGAATCCAGCAGTAAATCGTGAAGCCCCATTTTTTCAGGGGCCGCGAGGGTTGAAGAAAGGGACGGGCCTGGCCGCTGATGAGAGAATAGCTCTTCTTTGTGAGGTAGTAGTTGAGAAGAAAAGCTCCGACCGATGGAATGAGCAAGATGACGCTGATCGTGGCACCGAGATCAAAACGTTGCATGCCAATGACCTGCTGATAGATCTCCGTAGCGAGGACGCTGTAGTGGCCGCCGATCACGACCGGGATCCCGAAATCGGTGATCGTCAGATTGAAGACGAGGGCTGCGGCGCTGGCGATTCCGTACTTCGCGGAGGGCAGTGTCACCTTGTAAAAGGTGCGAAACCAGGAGGCTCCAAGACTCTGAGCCGCCTCATCCAGGCGCGTATCGACCGCCGAGAGGGTCGTGACAAGGATGAACAACGCATTGGGAAAACAGTAGAGGCACTCGGCCACGACGATCCCTGTCGCACCATAGATGTTCCAATTCGTTTGGAGAAAATAACGGGTGATCAGACCATTTCGACCGAAGAGAAGAATCAAGGCCAGACCCTGGATGATGGAAGGCGCGATCAAGGGAAACGTGGAAATCGTGTAAAAAAGGCCCTTCATGGGGATGGTGGTACGAGTCAACCCGTAAGCAAAGAAGAAGGCCAAAACAGTCGTGATGAGGGTGGTGACCAGGGAGACGTAGAGGCTGTTCGTGAGCGAGCGGAAGATGCGGGGGTTGGTGAAGTAGTCCGCATAATTTCGGAGGGTGAAGGTTTCGCCCTTGAAGAAGCTCAGTTTACAGATATCGTACACCGGGTAAAGGAGGAAAAAGACAAGGACCGATAGAAGGAGACCCATCGTGATCCACGTGAGCAGGCGGTCGCTTTCCCAGAGAGAGCGAGGAAGAATGCCTTGGATCGTCTCCGTCCGATTCATGAAGACGCCTCGTCAAGGGGGTAGACCAAGAAGGCTTCCGGAGGGAAATAGAGAAGCACGTCTTGACCCGCCCGCAGTTGCCTTTGCTCAAAGGTTTTTTCGATGACGTCGGAGATCACCTCTTCTCCGTCCACGTTGACCACCAGGCGGACCGCCGCTCCCAAAAAGATGACCACCTCAATGCGGCCCGAAACGAGATTGGACGCTTCGACGCCACCTAAGGGATCTCCGGCCTTGAAAACCTCGATCTTCTCCGGCCGGATCGCGAGGGAAACCCCTTTCTCCGTCACGTTCTCTTCCCGAGCAATTCGAAACGTCCTTTTCCCGACTCGAACCCGGTTTCCGCTCTGGACTCCCTTGAAAAAATTGGACGTCCCGACGAAGTCCGCAACAAAGCTGCAAACAGGATGTTTGTAGATCTCGATGGGGCGGCCCACCTGTCGAAACTGCCCCTTTTCCATCACCACGACGCGATCCGCAATGGAAAGGGCCTCTTCCTGATCGTGGGTCACGTAGATCATCGTCTTCCTCAGCTCCTGCTGGAGCCGTTTGACCTCGGCCCGGAGACGGACGCGAATCTTCGCGTCGAGGGCGCTCAGGGGTTCGTCGAGCAGAAGAACCTGAGGATCGGGTGCGAGGGCCCGAACCAGGGCCACGCGCTGCTGCTGCCCTCCGCTGAGTTGGGCGGGATAGAGCTTTCTCCAATCCCGTAGACCGATCAGATCAAGCATCTGATCCACGCGCTCGGCGATGGCCTGTTTCGACATCTTTCGAACCCTCAGGCCAAAGGCGATGTTCTCTTCCACGGTCATGTTCGGGAAAAGGGCGTAGGATTGAAAGACGATGCCAAACTCCCGTTTTTGAGGGATGAGGTCGTTGATGACCTTCCCATCGAAGATCACCTTCCCCTCGGTGATCGTTTCAAAGCCTGTGATCATCCGAAGAACGGTGGTCTTTCCACATCCACTTGGGCCGAGAAAACAGATGAATTCTCCCTCTTCGATCTCCAAGTTGACATGATCGACGGCCGTCAAAGACCCAAATCGCTTGGTCAGGTTCTCGAGCTTGAGATTTCTTCCCATCGTCTCTTTGTCTGTTCGGCTCCACGCCAAGGTCCTACGAACCGATCCTCCAGAGCCAACTCGGAAGGTTCGCGTCCCGACGCTGGAAGGCTCCTTCGAAGCTGTTTACCTATCTGCATAGGTTCTTTAAAACAATTCTTTTGCCCTTGTCAATGAAGGGAAAAGCCCATGTTATGGTAATGTCAGGAAAAGGAACGGAGGATCGGATCTGCCGTGACGCTTCACGGGAGGAGGGTGCTTCGTATCTCCGTCACCGCACCCTCCCCTATCCCGGCTCTTATTTCAGAAAGAGGCTTTCCCATTTTTTCAGGATGGCATCCCGGTTCTTTGCCTGCCAGGCAAAGTCCATGGGATAGAGTTTGATCTCCGAAAGCTTCGGCATATCCGGCCGGGTGGGAATGCCCGGTAAGGTCACACCAAGCTTAAAGGCCGAGTAGACTTTCATGGCGTTTTCGCTGATCGCCCAGTCGAGAAACTTCTTGGCCGGACCGGGGTTTTTGGCCCCTTTGAGCAGAGCGTTGGCCTCCACTTCGTAGCCTGCTCCTTCAACGGGGAAGACAAACTCAACGGGAGCGCCCTGCTTCTTCAGCTCTCCCACGACGAAGTCAAAAGAGGCTCCTACGGCGAATTCTCCCTGGGCGGTCATCTTTGCCGGTCTCGAACCGCTCTTGATGTATTCTCCGATGTTGTTATGGAGTTTTTTCAAGAACTCCCAACCGTCCTCTTTCCCCTCTTTGGCTCCATACATCTGAAGGATGCTCGCCACTTGAAGAAACCCCGTCCCCGAGGCCACGGGATTGGGCATCGTCACCAACCCCTTGAACCGCGGATCCAAAAGGTCGTTCCAGCCTTTCGGCATGGGTAGGTTCTTCTCTTTTAACACCTTGGTATTGACACAAAAGGCCGCAATATACATATCGATCCCTACGTAGTAATATTGGGGATGCACAAACCGCTTGTCCAGTTTCTCAACGCCCCGGGGCTTATAGGGTTCGAGCATGCCCAAGGGAATAAACTGTTCCATGTTGGTCACCGCCCATCCCCAAATGCAATCGGCCTGCGGGTTCCCTTTTTCCGCAAGCATCCGCGCCCCGAGCTCCCCTGTGGAGAGACGAATGACATTGATATCGAGATCCGGCAAGTCCTTTCTGGCCACTTCGAGATATTTCACCGTCTCGTCCGTCTCGAGGGACGTGTAAACCGTCACCGACTCTTTGGCCCAGACCCCTGTCGAAACCAACACGAAAACCATACCGACCAGCAACAAAAACCTCCACCTTCGTTCCATCCTTTTGCCCTCCTTTCATTGTGATCGAATGTGGGTTTACCTCTCGAAGGATTACCAAGCTGCCGCTTCATCTGCTTTATATCGAACCTGAAACCTTTTGTCAACACCTTTCATATCCACCCGGTTTTGTACGGCAAGGGTTCACCCTTTGCCGCAGGGAGCGACGCAACACGCGGACCACTCCACGGCAAGCCACAAGGGCTTGCCCTACGAGGCTTTGCTGTAAGACTCCGGGTGTCGATCGATGGTTTGATCGTTTTGGCCGTCGAAACCTTAGATTGCTTCGGCACTTCGTGCCTCGCAATGACGAGGGGGGGGAAATGCCCCGCAATGACAAGGCGAAAAAGGCCTCACAACGATGAGGGGAAGAAGGCTTCGCAATCACGGAGAGAGAAACGCCCCGCAATGACGAAAAGAGAAATATCTCGCAAGGACGAGGGGGAAAATGCCTCACAAGGACGAGGGGAAGAAGGCTTCGCAATCACGAAGAGAGAAACGCCCCGCAATGACCAGGGGGGAAATGCCCCGCAATGACGAAAAGAGAAATATCTCGCAAGGACGAGGGGGAAAAGGCCTCGCAACGATGAGGGGGGAAATGCCTCGCAACGACAAGGGGAAAAAGGCCTCACAACGACGAGGGGAAGAAGGCTTCGCAAAGACAAGGTGGAGGGACCCTCCAAATGGCATCAAAGGGGACCCTTCCCAAAGACAACAAGGACCCTCGGAATAATGAGATGGGAACCGGCTCCCGAAGACGATAAGAAGGGAACCTCGCAATGACATCAAAGGCAGTGCTTCCCAAAGACACCAAGGAACTGGCAATGACACGGAAGGGGAACCCTCCCAAGGACAAAAAGGAGAGAACCTCTTGGCGGCAACAAAGGGAACGCCTCTCAAACTCAAAACGGAGGGAACCCTGCAATGACAAGAAGAGAAGCACCTACCAAAGACGACGAGGAAGGGCCCTCGCAATGACAAGAAGGGAAGAGCCTCCCAAGGACAATAAGGAGAGAACCTCCTGGCGGCAACAAAGGGAACGCCTCCCCAACTCAAAAGCGAGACGACCCTGCAATGACAAGAAGAGAAGCACCTCGAAACAGAAACAAGGGGAAGGTTTGCCCCCAAACTTGTCATTGCGAGCGGAGCGAAGCAATCTCAGGGGTTAGACTGATGGCCTTGACTTCTATCACGGTGCCGTCTTGATTTCTCCTATGAGATTGCCCTATGAACGGGAACCGGCCATCTATAAACTGATGCATGACCTCTCCTCTGGCCCTGTTTGACGAAACCGGAAAGGTTCGGTAAAATAAGGACGAAAAGGAGCCGATCCCGATGAACGGGGTTTCCCAAAAGCAGCAGGTCCTGCAAGACCTCAAGCGATTTGTCCTCTCCAAGGCGTCTATCGTTTATATCCTTTCGGATGAAGAGGATCGGGTGGAGGGCCTTCTCAGAGAATTGGCCTCGACCTTCCAGCCGAAACCGAAAGTGTTCGTATGGACGCCGCTCCAGGGATTGACGGCTGAAAACGAATCCCTCCCCGATTCGACCTCTCCTCTGGAAGGGTTAGACAAAGTGATTCAGCGTCCGGATCACGGCTTCTACGTGTTTGAGGGGCTTCATGCCTTTCTCAAAGCTGACGACCCCCTGGTCATCCGGAAACTGAAGGATATTCACCGCTCCCTCCGAAATCGTTATTCAACCCTATTCATTGTGGCCCCTTATCTGGTCGTGCCGGAGGATCTCCGTCGCGACGTCACAGTCTACGAATTGCCCTTGCCCGATGAGAGTGAGGTCGAACGAATGATGATGAGCGTCATATCGGGAAGCCCTCAAGGAACCAAGCTCCTCGAGTCGCTCACAAACGAGATGAAGGATCGTTTGGTCAAAGCCGCCTTGGGCCTCTCCCTGGACCAGATGGCTCGGGCTTTTCGAAGTGCCTTCCTCGGAAGGACGAAGGTCGATTCCTCCCTGGTCGAGGCAGTCATCGAAGAAAAGGGACAGATCATCAAGAAATCGGGCATTCTCAGCCTTGTCACCAAGCGGCCCAGCATCGACGAGATCGGTGGGCTCGATAATCTCAAGGAGTGGTTGAGAAAAAGGGCTCACGTGCTCCACGAGGACGGGAAGACTTTCGGAATACCCCTCCCCAAAGGGGTTCTCATCACAGGGGTTTCGGGATGCGGCAAGAGCCTCTGCGCCAAGATGTTCGCCTCCTTTTGGGGGATCCCCCTTCTCCATCTGGACATGGCAAGGCTTTACGATGGCACAGTGGGGGAGCCGGAGAAAGCCCTTCAGGTGGCCCTCCAGACCGCTGAGGCGGTGGCTCCGGCCGTCCTCTGGATCGACGAGATCGAAGCGGGCATTAGCATCCAGAGCCAAAAGGCGGGCGGGGGGACGCAGTCGCGGGTCTTTGCCTCCTTTCTCACCTGGATGCAGGAAAAGACGGCCTTTGTTTTCATCGCTGCGACGGCCAACGTCATCGAACTTCTTCCGCCCGAGGTGTTGAGAAAGGGCCGCTTCGACCAGATCTTCTTCGTTACCCTCCCCAACACTCAGGAGAGAAAAGCGATCCTGACCATCCACCTGAAGCGATGCGGAGCCACCCTTTCCCGGTTCAATCTCGATATGCTCGTCAAGATCACGGAAGGCTTTAACGGCGCGGAAATCGAACAAGCGGTCAATGGAGCCATGATCGAGGCCTTCGACGCGGGCCGTCCGATGACCGAGCAGGACATCGTGATCGCAGCAGGGAATATCGTTCCTCTTTCGACCACGATGAGGGAAGAAATCGGAAGGATGGAACGTTGGGCCTACAACCGGGCCATTCCTGCATCGAAATAGGGCCGGCCACGAGAGGTCAATAATCCTCTCGATCCTCGTCGTATTCGTCCTCGTCTTCCTCGTCGTACTCGTCCTCGTCTTCCTCTTCTTCGTCCTCGCCTTTCCCCCTTCCTATTTTGAGATCGATCTTTTCGAGGCTCTCGTCACCCAGATCATCGATCACCTCATTGAAAAAGAGGGCCAAGGCGATCACATACTCCTCCGGCAGCTCACGGAGCCACTCGATCACCTTCTCGGCAAGTTCCATCTTTTCGCTGCTCGAAGCCTCCTCGATCAGATCGATGGCCTTCCGGTAATGCTTATTAAACGCTCGGATCATGAATTCTTCTCACCTCCTCGAAGAGGGGACTACCTCTTTGATATCTTAAGACAGCATTATACGTCCCTTTTGATGGAAGAACAATAGGAAACCGAAAATCCTCCTCGAAATCCATCTTTCTTGACCCGGCGGGTTTTGGCTTTTAACATTAAACGTAATCGAACCCTCGTTTCGGTTAAAGGTCGATCATGATTGCCCTTGCCGTCATTTTTGTTGCCGCCCTCGCCTCGAGCCTCTTTGGCACGTTGATCGGAGGGTCGAGCCTTGTCACGATTCCAACCTTGATGCTTCTCGGTCTGCCGCCTCACACCGCGATCGGAACGGACCGTCTCGGCATCACCGGCATCAGTATCGCAGGATGGTTCCAGTTTCACCGAAGGGGAATGATTGACTATCGGATTGGCTTATGCGTCGGGATTGCGGCCTTGTGCGGCTCTTTTATCGGAGCCAACCTGGCCCTTCAAATCAGCGCCAGCACCCTGAGGATAGTCGTTGCCGCCATCACGGTGGCGATTCTTCCTCTCCTCATCTTCAGCCCCCGAATGGGGGTTGAAAAGCGAAAGCCCACGCTTCGACCTCGAGATTATGTGATCGGAGGAGCCCTCTGCTTCTTGATCGGAATCTATGGAGGGTTCTACGGGCCCATGGCGGGAACCTTCCTCTGTTACGTCCTCATTGCCTGGTTCGGTCAAACCTTTCTCGAAAGCGCCGCAACGTTCAAAATCGGATCCCTCTTCCTGACCACCATGGCCGCTTCGGTCTACGCCTCCAAAGGGGCCATCCACTATCCCATGGCTGCGGCGATGTTTGGAGGTTCCTGCATCGGCTCCTATATCGGGGTCCACTACGCTGATCGCATTGGAAATGTCTGGATCAAGAGGCTTTTTGTCCTTTTGATTCTGATCATGATCGCGAAGCTCTTGACTCAGCGGTAGCCCGGCATTGGAACGGAGCCCAGAATCCAACCCGTAAACGGAGCATCGCACTCTCATGAAAGCGCTCCTTCTCCAACTGCCCATTCAGGGCCACGACTTCTTCTTCAGCCGCGAGAACATCCCTCTTGCGGCCGCCTATCTCAAAGCGATCGGAAACCTTTATGGGGCCGATGTGGAGATCGTGCCCCGTTCCGTGATGAGCTTCGGCAGCGATCAGGCGATTCTTCGCTTTCTGCTGGACGCCAAAGCGGACCTCGTGGGGATGAGTTGTTACCTCTGGAACGTGGAACGAAGCCTCTTTTTGGCGGGCGAGCTCAAGCGAGAAAGGCCTGAGTGTACGGTTGTCTTGGGCGGTCCGGAGATCACCCCTGATAATCAGGTGCTTCTGAAGAACCCGAATTTCGACATCGCTGTCACGGGTGAGGGAGAAACGCCATGGAGAGCGATTCTTGAGTCCTATCCCCGGATTCCGTATATCCCTGGTGCTCTCGAAAGGAGGAAAAGAGGCTCCCGGTATTTCATAAAGGCCTTGCGGCCTGGTTCTCTGGCCCACTGGCCCTCGGCCTATCTCTCGGGTGCCTTGGGCGATCAAGTTGACGGGGTCCTTTGGCTCGAAACCGTTCGGGGGTGCGTTCATCGATGCGCTTACTGCTACTATCACAAGCAGTTTCCAAGGCTTCGGTCCTTTCCCCTCGATCGGATCGTGACGGAAATAGAAAGGGCTCGGAGAAGGAGACTCCGGGAGATCGTCTTTCTCGATCCCTGTTTTACCCGTCATCCCCGTCTGCAAGATTTACTCGATGCCCTCGTGTCGGTCAATCGGGACCAACGCCTTAGGTTTTCCGCCGAGCTCAATGTCGAAGACATCGACCCGGAGATCGCAAGAAAGATGGCCCAAGCCGGGTTCCAAGAGGTGGAGGTAGGCCTCCAGAGCACCAACCTGAAAACCCTCCATCGCATTCACCGCCGTTTCCACCCGGTCCGATTTCTCGAGGGCGTTCGCCGCCTCCAAGCGGAAGGGATCAAGGTGATGGTCGATATCATCGCAGGCCTTCCTGGCGATCGATTCTCGGATATCTGCCGGAGCCTCGACTGGGTGATCGAACAGGAAGCCTACGATTTCCTGATGCTCTATCCTTTGGCCCTTCTCCCGGCCACCGAGCTTCGACAAAAAGCCCATGAGCTTCAGCTCTTCGCGATGGACCGCCCTCCCTATCTCGTGACGGGAGCCCCGGGACTCTCCGCGGAAGATATCCACGCCGCCTTCCGTTATTACGAAGAGCGCATGGGGGAGGATATCTCGCCCCTCGAAATGCCACCTGCCCTGGCGAAGACCTCCAATGCGTTGGATCCTCTCAGAAAGCTTTGCCATCTCATCGAGTGGCTCCACCCCGAAGGAGTCAACGATCGTGGTTTTCAAAATCGCCACACGGCCTATGCCCTGACGTTGAGGATGGGGAAAGAGGTGCTCCGGACACCTCGCCTTTATACCCCTGTTCTAAAAAATTACCTCCAATCGAACCCCTATAGTTTGCTCTCCGTGGAAGTACCGGCCGATTCGTTTCCTGAAGATCTTCACCCTCTCTGGAAGCTTGTTAGAGAGCATTGCCATCCCTTGGATCGAGACTATACGGTGACTCACACACCCTATCGGAGCATTTTTATTTTCAGCCGCATGAAGGGTCTTACATGGAAATGGCCCGATCCGCGGGAATCGACCCCCGTCGTTTTGCCTAACGGCCAGACCGTTTCTTTCCATCCGGTGCTTCTTTTGGCAGGAACGGACAAGGATGTCCCCTCTTGGTTTTTGGAACATATCGCAAAAAGATACCCCTCGCCTCCTGAAATTCGCCTCTGGCAACCCCCGGAGGATGAACTTTGAAGCCCATAAAGTTGACTTTGCCCGATTTCGTGTAATACTTAAGGTAAAGGGGCGCAATGAGCTATTAGTCTTCTCAAAATAGAAATGACAGACATCTTCCTCTCCCGCCTTGGCGGGAGAGGAAGATTCTTTTTCCCTTTGTTTGTCCAGATTAATATGAGCATTAATAAGTCCCCTTAAAAAATTCGGATCGTGAACAAAAGATGCTCGACAAAGCGAAGACCGTGGTGGTGATGGGCACCCTCGATACGAAGGGAGAGGAGCTTGCCTATCTGGCCGAGCGGGTGAGGTCGACTGGATGCCGGGCCCTTCTGATGGATGTGGGGGTTCACTACGAGACCCAGGTGAAGGCAGACATCCCTGTTTCGACGGTTTTACAGGCCATTGGCGATGATATCCACGCCGTTCGTTCCCTTCCTCGAGGCGAAGCGGTCGAGAAGATCAGTCAGGGAGCTTCGGCCTATCTTCTTCGATTGGTCGAATCGGGTGAGGTCCATGGGGTGATCGGAGCAGGGGGATCGGGAGGTACAACGATCTGTGCGGCAGCCATGCGGGCCCTTCCTTATGGGATCCCCAAAATGATCGTCTCCACCTTGGCCTCAGGAAATACCCGCTGGCACGTGGATATTTCGGACATCATCATGGTGCCGTCCCTTCTCGATATCGGCGGGCTCAATCCCATGTTGAAGATGGTCCTCAACAACGCGGCCCAGGCCATTTCGGGCATGGTGCGAGGCCACGAGCCTTACCGGGCCTCGGGCAAAAAGGTGGTCTCTATTACGATGTACGGAACAACCACTCCTGGCGTGAGTCAGGCTCGGCAGGTCGTTGAGGAAGCAGGGTTGGAGGCCTGGGTCTTTCACGCATCAGGAGTGGGCGGAAGAACTATGGAAAAACTGATCTCCATGGGCCGGGTGAACGGTGTCCTCGATATGACCCTCGCAGAGATTGGAGCCCACCTGGTGGGCGGCCTCCACGATGCCGGCCCCCATCGTTTGGAGGCCGGAGCCGAGGCAGGCCTTCCCCAGGTCATCGTTCCCGGGGCTTGTGATACGATCGTCCTTCCTCCAAGGGATCAGGTGCCTGAAAAGTTCCGAGGAAGAACGCTCAACTATCACAACCCCACCATGACCACCATGCGAACGACGCCGGAGGAAAACGTTGCGATCGCTCAGTTCATCGCCGAGAAATTGAATCGGGCTAAAGGTCCCGTACGTGTCATCCTTCCCCTTGGGGGTGTCTCCTCCATAGACCGACCAGGCAAGATCTTTTATGATCCGGAGGCAAACGGAGCTCTTTTTGAAACCCTGAGGCGGGCCCTCTCACCCCAGATTCCCATCATCGAAGATCCCCACCACATCGATGATCCGGAGTTCGCCATCCTCGTCGGCCGAACGATGGTGGAAATGCTTTCTTAGAGCACCGCAGTGGGCGATCAGAGGGTGTCCGATGAGACTTCGCGGACAACCCGTCCTTGCTCCGAATAGGAAGAAAAGGACTTTCTGTTTCAAAGGATTTCACTGAGCAGGAGGGAAACGATGAGGCAGTACACGAGAGAAGAGGTTTTGAAAAGACTGAGGGAAAAGGTTGCAAAAGGTCAAAGCATCGTGGCCGCAGGTGCAGGAACAGGGATTTCGGCCAAGTTTGAGGAGGAAGGCGGGGCAGATCTCATCCTCGTTTTTAACTCGGGCCTCTATCGGATGCACGGATTGGGCTCCCTTTCGGGCTGGATGGCCTACGGAAATGCGAACGACATCTCCCTGGAACTGGGAGAGCGTCACATCCTGCCCATCGTGAAGGAGGTTCCGGTTCTGTGTTCGGTCAACGGCACGGATCCCACCAAGGTGATGCAGGTGCACCTGCGAAGGATCAAGGAGGCGGGGTTTTCGGGAATCAACAACTTTCCCACGATCGGCATGATCGATGGGAAGTTTCGAGAGGCCCTCGAAGAGACGGGGATGAGTTATGACAAAGAGGTGGAGGTGATGGCCCTGGGCCGAGAGATGGACCTCTTCACAGCCGCCTATGTCTTTAATCCCGAGGAGGCAAAAAAGATGGCCCGGGCAGGCGTCGATTGCATCCTCGCCCACATGGGATTGACCGTTGGCGGTGCCATCGGTGCAAAACAGACGATGGCCCTTGTGGACGCGGCCGAGCGGACCCGAGAGATCGCCGAGGCCGCACGGACCGTGAACAAGGATGTCTTGATTCTCTGCCACGGTGGTCCCATCTCGTCGCCCTCCGATGTGGAGGAGGTATTGAACCGGGCACCCATCCACGGCTTTGTCGGAGCCTCAAGCATGGAACGATTGCCTGTGGAAAAAGGCATCCGAGAGATGACGGCCCGCTTTGCCGCTATAAGATTGCCGAATCGATAAGGATCCAGGCAGGGGGAAAAGTGGGCATGCTGAAGATTTTCACTGGATGTGGAGCCTTTTCTTTCATGATGATGATTCTCTTCCTGACCGTTCCGATCGGGGCAGGTGAGTCCGAAACGAGGGAAGCTGTGTTTCCCCAATCGATCCTCGTTACGACGGATAAGGTCAGTTACAAACCTGGAGAAGACGTCACGATCACCATTAGGAATCTATCGAGGGATATCATTTACGCCCATGTCGGAGTGGAGGGGATAAAAGATGTTGAGAAAAAGGATCTCCAAGGGGGCTGGGAGAAGCTCCCGCCCAGATGCCAGCCCCCCCACTGTTTTTACGACATAGGACCTCCGGAAGAGATCGGACCGGGCGTGGCCAAGACGTTTGTCTGGAAGCCTTTGATCTACGTGAGTGGAACGACAAAGGTCCTCTCCGCGTCCCCGGGGACCTACCGGCTTTCCTTCCTTTGGCAAGACCGCGAGAGGAAGGGATGGAAGGTCGCCCATTCCAACAACTTCGATATCGAAAGGCCTTAAGGGGCCGGAGAGGAGCAACAGATGTTACGTTTTGAAGAGATGGGCCGAAAGGCCTCTGTGGGCATCATCGTTGTCGCGATGATGGTGTTTTTTCTTTTTACCCTTCCAAGCAAGGGCTGGACTTCGGAAGATCCTCTTGAGGCCCGGCGTCCCTTCGTTTCGAAGATGGCACCTCCTGCCAAGACCTTCAGCGCTCCGGGCTATTGCGATTCGTGGGGCGGAAGCACGAGTTTTGAATCGATTCGAAGCGTTACCCTTACTCCCAATCCCGACGGAACCTACCGGTTGGTCGTCCAAGTCTTCATTGCCAATCCAACGGGATGCACGGTCGGCGAACCCTGTCCGGAATATGACACCAGCCCCGAATACGTCAACGTCTGGATCGACTGGAACGGCGATGGGTTTTGGGACGAATCGGAACGGGTGATGGACGCAGCCCTCACTGGATATTTCAACATCAATTACTGGGGGACGATGACGGCCTTCGGCCAGTTCACACCCCCCATCGATGTCACCGAAGATCCCACGTGGCTGAGGGCAAATTTAGGCTGGGGGTACGATCCGGACGATCCCTGCATGCCCTCTTGGTCATGGGGCGACGTGGTCGACCAACAACATAGTTTCAAGGCTCCGATGATCAAGAACATCACGGCCAAAGGGGTGGGTACGGCCGGGACCAACCCGGAAACAGGGAGTCCCGTACGATTGGAGGCAGAGCTGGAGACTCCGGCGGGCTACGAGGTCGATGCGTGCAGTTGGACGGGTGATCTGACTCCGGGCAACGGCGATGCGGCCAACAACTGCCGTTACGAGTACACTCCGGCCACGGGCGTGGGTCCCAAGGTCGAAACCTACGGAGAGAAGAGGATCAAGCTCACCGTGACCTTCCGACACACGGGAACGGGTGCCACAGGGCAGAAATCAAAGGATCATACCTACAAGGTCTTCTTCAAGAAAGGAACTCCGGGCGCTTGGGGCGACGACAACGGAAACGGCATTCCAAACTGGTTCGAGTACTGGAGGGCCAACGCCGCGGTCCCTGGCCTCGGGGATACCGATGTGTTTTACGATCAAACTCTGGGAAATAACACCTACGGTTACTGGTCCTCGGCCGATGACAATGTTCATGTGGGAGGCGCTGCGGCCATGACCCACTATCCGAGCGGAATCAACGTGCCTGCCACGGATGACTGTCCGGGAGGAACCTTTGGCGGAGCCAAGGGGATCGACTGTGCCGCTGAGGTCGTGGTCCACGAGCACCGTCACAAGACGATCTACCATAACTGGGATGCGGGAGGGGTCTGGGAGGGATGGACCGATTCCGATCGGGGTGTTCCCAGTGCCGCCTATAATGACAGGCTTCCCGATGTCTACGAGTGGCTTATCCTTGGGACCGCTACAGACAAGGTGGATAGCTGTAACCTTGCGACCTATAAATCGGCCACTTACGCCACATACGGCGATAATGAGTTCGACGTGATGACCCTTTCGAACGGAAGGACGGGGATCGCGGCCAATGACTGGGCCAACCCGGGGAAGCAAACCAACCCGGCTTTCACGCCTCCCCACTTGTTCACCCAACACCTTTTGACGACAAACATGAAAAGCGGCCCTCCAACCCCGAACGCCCCTTACGGGATGTTCCCCATTCATCCTCTCATCGAGGTGGGCGGTCTGACCGGAGTTTATTCCGATGCCGGAGTGGATACAGATGGCAACAGCCTCTACAACAGCCTGAAGCTATCGGTAGGGGTCGAGATCAGCCTCGAATCGATGTATAACGTCGTGGCTTGGCTGGAGGACAGTTTGGGGACCCCCATTGGGTGGGCCAACACCCAAGGGATCCTCGCTCCGGGATCCCATACGGTAGAGCTCTTTTTCGATGGGGTTTTGATCAGAAAGAGCGGGAAAAACGGGCCCTACAAAGTCGCCCGCGTGGAACTTCGGGAGGGCGAGATCGAAGACCTGGTAGCCTCAGCCGATAACGCCTACACGACCGCACCCTATCTCCATACGGCCTTCGATCTTCCGATCATCCAGTTTACGAAAACCTTCACCGACGCAGGTGTTGACACCAATGGAGACAGCCTTTTCAACTGGCTTCGGGTGAACGTAAACCTCCAGGTCCAGGTGAGCGGAAGCTACAAGGTCATCGGAGAGATTGAGGGATCGGAGGTCATTGGGGTGGCCCAAAAGACCCTTTCCCTTTCTTCGGGTCTTCAGAGTGTGCCCCTCGATTTTGATGGGCAACGGATCTTCCAGAGCCGGGGAAATGGCCCCTATCAATTGCGCAGACTGAGGGTAGAAGACGGCCTCGGGAACCGAATCGATTTCCTCGACGAAGCCTATCTAACGGGAAGCTACTCCTACACTGCATTTCAACATGGGGGGACCTTCATCAAAGCCTCGACCTACGGGGATCAGGCCCTCGATATTGATGGAGATGGAGATTTCGATTACCTCCGTGTCGGCGTTCAACTCAATGTGGCTCAGGCCGGAAACTACCAGTTATCTGCGGACCTGACGGACGGAACGGGGGAGCTTATAACGAGTGTTGATCAGACCCTTAACATCGCTTCTGCTGGGGATTTCAGTGTGACTCTGGACTTCGTCGGAAGCAACATCTACCAGCATGGGATCAATGGGCCCTATCGCGTGTCACGGGTCACGCTCCTCGACGGCATGGGAAATATCGCCGACTACCAGAAAGTAGGCTATACGACCCAGGCTTACAACTACTCGGACTTTGGAGCGCCCTGGGTGAGTCTGACCGGCCAGTATCAGGATTATGGCGTTGATACCAACAGCAACGGCCGCTACGACCAGCTGGTGATTGAGATCGGTGTCCTCCTCGATAACGACGGCGTCATCGTGGCCAGTGGCCGATTGGTGGATGCCTCGGACAACGAGATCGAGTGGGGGACAAATACCGTAGCCCTCACGGCAGGCGCACCACGGGTCATTCCCCTTACGTTCAACGGAAAGCTGATCCGGACAAAGGGCGTAAACGGCCCTTTCAAGTTGACCAATCTCTATGTCTACAACACCGGCGACCCGGGCCAAGGAGCCTCAGCCTCCCTTGCCCACACGACCGCCCCTTACCCTTACACCGCCTTCGAGTGCGAGGGGGTATGTACGGCGCCTGACATCAACGTGTCGCCTGCCCTTGACGTCAATTTTGGAAACGTGGCCGCGGGATCCTCGTCCGATCGAACCCTCACCGTTCAGAACACGGGTGATGCGGATCTTCAACTGGTCACGATCGGAGCACCCACCTCCCCTTTCACGAAAAAGGCGGAAGGAACCTGTGCTTCCGGTACGGTCTTGAGCCCTGGCGGAAGCTGCACGATCGTCTTGAGATTCGCTCCAACAACGATCGGAGCCTTCTCTTCCAGCTTCGATATCTCGTCGAACGATCCCGATGAAAACCCGGTGACGATCACCCTGACAGGCAATGGAATCGGAATTCCTGATATCACGGTCGCCCCAACAACGGTTGGCTTCGGAAACGTATTGATTGGAAATTCAGTGCAAGAAACCATCTCGGTACAAAACGACGGGGCATCCGATCTCACCCTCGGGACCATCGGAACGCCTTCGGCTCCATTCAGCCGAATCGGTGGAACCTGTACGAGTGGTCAGACCCTGAGCCCTGGCGGAAGCTGCTCGGTCGTCGTAGCCTTTTCACCAACCCTTAAGGGTTCCTTTGCGTCGAGTTTTGCCATCCCTTCAAACGACCCGGACGAAACCTCTGTGAGCGTCTCATTGAGCGGCGTAGGGGTTCTCTTCTCTCTTGAACCTCAGGAGGGAACCCTTGGATCCCTTATCGACATCACGGGTTCGGGCTTTGGTTCCAAAAAAAGCAAAGCCCTCGTCTGTGGTCTCCCGCTGAAGGTTCTCCAGTGGGGATCCGACCTGATCCAGGGCACATTGACCAAGGTGCTTCCCGTGGGCTTCTGCGATGTTTCGATTCTTCCAAAGGAGCCGAAGGGAGCGGGTTGGCTCACCGAAGAGGAAGCCTTCTCCGTTGAGGCTCCATCTATTGAAACGGTGACCCCCAACGCAGGAGCGGTGGGATCGTCGGTCAAGATCGCGGGCCTATTCTTTGGAACCAAGAAAGGAAAGGTCTTGCTCGGCGGAAGGTCGTGCAAAGTCTTAAAGTGGAGCATGGATCCGAAAACAGGAGAAAGCGAAATCGAGATCCTGATCCCGAAAGGAGTCGCTTCAGGCCACAACGAACTGAAGGTCCTTGGTAAGGTTGGCGAGGATACGGCCTTTTTCGTCGTGGTCCCGTAATTGGAAAATCCGGTGCGAAGGTTTTAGCAACGCTGGCAGAGGTTGGTGCTTTTTCGGAGCCGGCTCCGGGCAACCGCACAGGGTTGCCCCTACAAGGAACCCACCGCGCAGGAGCGCCCGGAGATGCCTCGATTGGGCTGGAGGGACTTTCGTGGTTCGAGGGTAGCCCCGTAGGCATGGGGGATTAGCAACAAGAAGAAGTACTTGAAATGAGCCCATGGCCCCACCGACTGCGGTGGGGCTATGGCAAGGCAATTCGGAGCGAATCGATCCTTTACCCCTCCTGTCATTGCGAGCACCTGCCTTTCCCCCTCTTGTCATTGCGAGCACCTACCTTACCCCCTTTTGTCATTGCGAGCACCTACAAGGTGCGTGGCAATCTCGCTGTAAAAAGGACAACAATTCCTTTCCCCTTCGGGGAGAGGGGATGTTGTTGGCTTCCTCTTGATATTCGGGAGCGGGTCAGCGATATTTATGCTGAACTCGGAAAACAACTCTCAGAGAAGGGGCATTCCTTCGGACCTCCGGTTTTTCCCTTCGATGGACGAGATGAACCAGCCCACGGACCAGCGAAACTCCCCACAGCAAAAAAAGCCCTGGAAAGCCCTTTTCTCTTTTTGTGCTTTCCATTTTCTCGACGACGGCTTCACCGATTCGATCTATCTCCTTCTCCCCTTCATCGCGACGGAACTTGGCCTCTCCTTCGGCCAGGTGGGTTTTCTGAAGGGGATCTTCTATGGTTCCATGGGCCTTTTTCAATTCCCTCTGAGCCTTCTGGGTGAAAAGATGGGTGAACTGGTCGTTCTTTTCCTCGGTGGGATCGGCTTAACAGGCGGCTTTCTCCTTCTCAGCTTGGCCCATACTTACGGAACTACCCTTCTCTGCCTTGTTTTCTCAAAAGGAACTGGAGGGGGGCAGCATGGCCTGAGCTCTTCGATTCTTTCGAGGGCCTTCGAGGTCTCGGGCCGCCGGGCCGCCATGGGAACCTACAATTTTTCTGGGGACCTGGGGAAGGTTTGCATTCCTTTCTTGTTGACTTTCTTGATTGGTTTCTGGGGGTGGAGAAAGGCCGTCTTTCTCCTCTCTCTCTTCGGCGGGGCCGCGCTCGTCCTCCTTTATGGATTGACCGCGAGAAATAAAGTGATTTCGTCCACCCCCCGCCAATCCGAGCATTCGAGCAAAGGGAATCGCTGGGGCATCCGAGACCGAAAGAGCTTCGGAGCCCTTCTTACGATCGGGATCATCGATATTTCAGTAAGATCGGCCTTGCTCACTTTTCTCCCCTTCCTCCTCATCGAAAAGGGCGTTTCTTCTCTTCACACCGGGTTTGCCCTCACCCTGCTCTTCGTTGGAGGGGCCTTGGGAAAGTTCTTCTGTGGACTCCTGGCGGAATGGCTTGGCGTCTTGCCCATGGTCGTGAGCACCGAACTTCTGACTGCGGTGGGCATTCTTTCTTTCGTTTGGCTGCCGCTATCCGTGATATGGATGACTCTTCCTTTGGTAGGCGTGGTTTTGAACGGGACCTCTTCAGTCCTCTATGCCACGGTGGCGGAGATCAGTCCCCCCGAATCCCGGGCACGAGGCTATGGCCTCTACTATGCAATCACCTTAGGCTCGGGCGCCATCTCTCCTATGCTTTTCGGCCTCCTCATCGACCTCACGAGCCTCGGCCTCAGCATGATCCTAACCGCTTTGCTCGCCCTTCTAACCCTTCCCCTGTCCCGCTACCTATCAACAGGAAGGGGCCGAACGACAGCAGGGTGAATCCCTCAATGGACATCGGATTATCCTTCGGGTTCATGGAACCGCAATCGAGGGTTAAGGAATTGCGACTTCCCTCTCCCTTACGAGGCTGGAAAGGGAACTGAGGATGAACTCCTTTGCATCGAGTATTTCAAGAAGAACCGGTTCTCCCTCCTTGGAAAAATGGATGATCATCTGCCCCTCCTCCTCGGCGTAATCAATGTTCTTATCCGAGAATTCAATGAGGAGCGCATCGACATCTTTGCTATATCGGATCTTTCTCATATCGGGACCTCCTCCCCGGGTAAAGCGTAACAACATAAACCTCTAAGGAGATGAGGGAAGGGGGGTCACTTTTTCGTGGATGAGGATTTGGCGTTTTTCCAGCTCCCGGAAAACCTCGGAGGGGTCAAAGGCCCGCTCGGGGATGACAACGCCTTTCTCCTCCACCTTCCCCGAAGCAAGGATTTGAGCTCCGATCGAAAGAGGAATTCCGACGCATCGCGTATAGGCCCTCAGTTTCTCCCACCCCGGGACCGAGCCGTCGGAGCGGGGATGGGTATGGGTCAGGATATGTTGAACCTTCTGCCCGTCCTTCGTTCCGATCACTTCGACATGGAGGGCATATCCATAAAGGTCCGTTGTTTGCCCTTCTGGAGCTTGCCTCAGATAGGCAGCGATTGCATCGAGGATCCCGATTTCCGCCTCTCCCACCTTCACCCTGTCGTTCCGCATGAAGCCCCAATCGTAGAGGGCTTTGATCAACTCCATGTTTTTCGGTGGCCAGGTCCCTCGAACCTCGATGAGCTTCACCCCTTTGTGGGCAAGATATTGGGCGACGGTCTTCGTCTCGGCATGGGGGATGATATACTGAGGGTGGGTTCCGAAAGGCTCAGGCAGGGCGATCTCCCTTGGCCTGGCAAAGGGCGGAACCTGAATGAAGCGGCCGTTTTCAAAGACCACTCTCCCAGGCAGGTCCGGGTCGTACTCGTAGGTGGTGGTTTCCGTGATCGACGGAGAAAAGGCAATGGGACGAAAGGCGCCATGGCTCACGCGAACGATCTCCACCGTCTCCATCCGATCGGCTGCATGTTTGACCATCATATCGGTGATCCCCGGGGTCATCCCAAATCCGGGGACGTGCGTCTTGCCGTGGCCTTTGAAGACCGGATCATATTTATACTCCTCGCCAAAGCCGTTGAGATTGATCCCATGACAACCCGCTTCGGCAATGCAGGATGTAGAGAGATCGTTGAGGGAGATCGTCGTCCCATCCATCACGACGTCGTATTCTCTCATGACCCGAACGGTCTCGGCTCGGTTTCGGATATCCACTTTCTTGAAATCGAGTCTCGAGTCGCCGAGCCACTCGAGAACTTCGTGACCCGCCTTCTCATCCACATCGGCCACAGTGATCTTCTCAAAAGAAGAAAAGGTGACAAGATCCAAAACCGCCTCACGACAGATCCTTCCTGCACCGCCCAGGCACAAAACCTTCATGAAAGGTCTCCTCTTTGTCCTCATCGCCGCCCCGTCGAAAGGACCTTCTTCCGTTGCGAAGAGGGTCCGCGGAGAGGCGGCCTCGTGGAATTTCTAAAACATCGCACGACCGCTATGTTTTCATCAGGATATGGAGGCTTTCAGGAATGGAGAGATAGATCTTCTCTCCCGTCTTGAAGACACCGGTCTCTCTCGGATTGGATTGGTCGACGATCATCTTCTCGCCCTTGATCTCGATCGTGTATTTCGCTAAGGAGCCGACGTACATACCGATTTCGACCTCTCCTTGAAACACATTGACTCCCTCGGCCGGCGCGCTTCGGGAAAGACCGATCGTTTCAGGACGGATGACCAGTTTGACTCGATCTCCCTTCGTAAAGCTTCTTTCGGGAATGAACCGGATTCTGCCAAGGGGCGTCGACACGATCACCCGATTGAGCCCGATGTCGACCTCCTCAACCAGACCATCCAGGAAATTGACATACCCCACAAAACCGGCGATGAATTCATTGGTCGGGTGCTCGTAGATCTCGATGGGAGTCCCGATCTGCTGAATGGTTCCATCCCGAAGGACGACAATGCGGTCCGAAATGCTCATCGCCTCGAATTGATCGTGAGTGACGAAAATGGTAGTGATCCCCAGCCGTTCCTGAAGCTTTCGAATCTCGCCTCGCATGATGAGCCGTAGGTTGGCATCGAGATTCGAAAGGGGTTCATCCAGCAGCAACACTTTCGGCTCCAGACTGAGAGCCCGGGCCAAGGCGACGCGCTGCTGCTGGCCACCGCTGAGTTGATCAATCATACGCTCCCCAAGCCCTTCGAGCTTCACCAGGGCAAGAAGCTCCTCGACCCGTTCTCGGATCCTCTGGGCCTTCCATTTCTTGATTTTAAGACCGTAAGCGATGTTTTCGGCCACGGTCATGTGGGGAAAGAGGGCGTAGTTTTGAAAACAGATCCGTGTATCTCGGAGATTGGGGGGGAGATGATCGATCCGCTGGCCGTCGAGAATGACATGGCCTGAATCGAGGGGGGTAAAGCCTCCGATGATCCGAAGCAGTGTCGTTTTTCCGCAGCCGCTCGGCCCCACGAAGGTGACGAGCTCGCCCTTCGCCACCTCCAGAGAGATGCCTTTCAACACCTCGAGGTGATCGTAGAATTTGTGAATGTCTTCGAGAATGAGCATGGGCAAAGGCTCGGAAGATCCCATGATATGTTAAACTCCTTTTTTCTGGGATAGATCAAATCCTGTCTTCTTGGTCAAATAGTTGAGGAGAATCATGCACAGCACGACGATCAAGACCAGTTTCATCGTGGTGGCGGAGGCTACGCCAATTTCTCCATAAACCGCTGCGTCGAAGATTTTCACCGCCGCCAGTTCAAATCCCGGGCTCACCAGAAAAACGACGGCACTCAGGGAAACGATGGCCGTCATGAAGGTATAAAGGAACCCGGCGATGAAGGCGGGAAACATGATGGGAAGGACGATCTTATAAAAGGTCGTCAGGAAGTTCGCCCCTAAATCTGCCGAGGCCTCTTCGATCTCGATATTAATCTGATGAAGCTTGCTGATCCCGGCCTCCACCCCTACGGCCAGGAACCGAAAAACGCAGTTGAGGGCCAGGATCATCATGCCTCCCGTCAATTTGAAAGGCGGCGTATTAAAGGCCAAAAGGTAGCCGATCCCAATCACCGTACCGGGAAGGGCGAAACCCGAAAGGGAGATCATTTCGATGAACGTTCTGCCGAAGAATTTGCCGCGAACGATTACGTAGGCAAGAAGGGTTCCGATGACGGCTCCGATGAAGGCGGCGATGAGAGAGACTTGGATGCTGTTGTAAATGGCCCGGTTCGATTCGAAATTGAGGATATGGCTGAGGACGAAAGTATTGTTCACCCCGAGGATCTTCGTAAACGAGGCCAAAAGAACCACGCCAAAAGAGATCAAAACCGCTGAAACGGATAAAAACCCGATGAGGAGAAAAGGAACCTTCACGAGGGGTGTCATCTTCCGAGGCTCCGACGCAACGGGCTTCCCTCCGATCGTCGTGAACTTCTTTCCCGTAAGGAGGTAGTTGTGAAGGAAGAAGATGATGATGCAAGGAACGATGAGGACCACGGAAAGAACGCTCCCCATCTCAAAATCGGCCTCCCCGATGATCATCGTATAGGTGTCGGGAGCCAGGAATGGGGTTCTTCCTCCAAGGATCGCTGCGTTTCCAAACTCGGCGATGGTCATCACGAAAACGAGGAGGCCCGCCTTCAGGATTCCCGGCGCGAGCAGAGGAATCGTGATGGTTCGAATGATTCTCATTTCCGAGGCCCCCAAATCGTAGGCGCTTTCTTCCAGGTTGGGGTTTAGCGACATGAGGGTGTTCTCGATCATCAGGAACGTAAGGGGAATGAAGGCCAGGTTTTGGGCAATAACGACGCCGGTAAATCCGTAAAGGTTCCAATGAATTCCCAGGCTGTTCGTCAAGACCCCGTTTCGGCCGAAAAGGATGATCAGGGAGATGGCGAAAAGGTAGGGAGGGGCGATGAGAGGCATCATCGTGATGACTTTGAGGGGTTTCCGTAGAGAGAACGGGCCTCGGGTTGTGAGATAGGCGAGACAGAATCCCACGATCAGGCAGATGATCGTATTGATAAAGCCCAGCAACAGGGTGTTGAGAAGGGACCGGAAATAGTAGCCTTTCGCAAAAAACTTTGCATAGTAGGAGAGCGTCCACCCCTGGGGTCCCTTGACGCTTTTCACCAGCACCGCAAGGATCGGGTAAAGGAGAAACAGCGCCAGAAGCAAGAAGAGCACAAGAGCAAGGATATGGATCAGCCTGGCGTTGACGAAGGTTTTAACTCCCTCCCAGAGGGTCGCTCGGGCGGGAATGGACGGCTCCAGCGTGGCGGGCGTTCCCATTTTCTCCCTTCATCTCAAATGGCTTTGTCGCGTTTTCGTTGAGCGGGTTCGCTGTTCAACCGGAAGAGGCCCCTGTTCCAGCTCACCCCCTCTGAGGTGAGCCGGAACAGAGAAGCCTTTCCATCACTTGAATTCCGTTCTGAACTTCTCTTTCCAAATGTCGTTCCACTTGGGTCGATTCTCCGCCGCCCAACCCAGATCGAGCTTGATATATTTGGGAGTAATCTTTCCATAGAGCTCATTTGCCGCAGGCCGTGGGGTGATATAACCGATTTTAGCCATCATATCGCTGAACTCCTGGGTTCCCAGCACGTCGATGACCTTTTGGCACTCTTTCTGCATCTTCGTCCCTTTCAGAATCAACGCAAAGGTCCCGTCATATCCGATGCCTTCTTCCGGGATGCTCCAGATGAGGGGGTAGCCCTCGTCGATCCGCTTCTTCACGTTCTCGTCCGAGGTGATACCCAGAAGGAACTCACCCCTCCCCACGAGATCTGTCGGCGCATTTCCGCTTCGGGTGTAGTGGTGAATGTTCTTGTCGAGAGCCGCCAGGAACTTCCACCCCTCCTCCTCTCCATAAAGGGCCAAGAAGGAGTATCGAATCATATTGGCTGTCCCCGAACTGAGGGGAGAGGGCATGACGATCTGATCTTTCCACTTCGGATCCAAAAGCTCCTTCCAGCTCTTGGGCATGGCGTAGCCCTTTGCCGCCAACTTGTCTTTGTTTCCCACCAGAACAAAAGAGAAGTTGGAGATGTTGTACCAGTAACCTTCAGGATCCGCGAAAACCGGGTCCACGCCTTTCCACCCGGGCGACACGTAAGGGACCGCCCATTTGTTCTTCTTGGCCATGAAAGCCAGAGGCGAACCACAGCCCACGATCATATCGGCATTGAAGTTCGGTGCTTCGGATTTTACCTTCGCCTCGATCTCTCCAAAGGACTGAAAGGTCTGAAGAATCTGGATCCCTGTCTTTTCCTTCACAAAATTGACGATCTTGACATTGTTCTCAGGCGATGTGCCCATGTAGGCTCGAAGGCTCTGAGCCCCTCCATCCTCTGCCACAAGAGCGAAAAACAGAATGGCCATTAAAAAACCGACGATCCATTTCCCTTTCATCTTTTGATCCTCCTTTCAAAATCCGATTAGGGTTGAAACAAAAACGTCTCTTTTCCACCACCTCCTTTCCAACTCCATTCTACCAAGCGCATCTCAATTGTCAAGGCTCCAACCGTTTAGCTCAGGTCCTTCATCTGCCTTGATGCGTTTCCCTAAAAAAAGATCAAACGGATCACCCCGAAACTTAGACCCGCCATCACCGCGGACGCTGGAATGGTGATGAACCACGCCACCACAATGTTTTTCGCAACCCCCCAACGAACCGCCGAAATCCTTTCCCCAGCCCCCACACCCATGATGCTTGAGGAGACCACATGGGTCGTGGAGACGGGTCCGCCCAAGAGCGCGGCTCCGAGAATGACCGAGGCCGATGCCGTTTGAGCACAAAAGGCATGGATGGACCTAAGGCGATAGATCTTCCCACCCATCGTCTTGATAATCCTCCACCCTCCGCTCGCTGTCCCCAAGGCGATAGCAAGGGCACAGCTCAAGATCACCCAGAAAGGGATGTGAAACGTCGAGGAATAGCCCAACAGGACCAAGCCCATGGTGATCAACCCCATCGATTTCTGGGCGTCGTTCGCTCCATGGCTCAACGAAAGGGCAATCGACGACGGAATCTGGAGCTGTTTGAAAAAACCGCTGATGGTGGGCTTCGCGTTCTTCGATAATCTCAGGGTGAATCGGTAAAAGAGAACCCCAAAGACGAGCCCTAAGAGGGGTGAAAAGATCAAAGAGGCCATGACGTAGAGAAGCCCATTCCACAAGATCTTATCTGGACCGTAGGCCACCAGAACGGCCCCCACCATCCCCCCGATCAAGGCATGAGAGGAGCTCGAAGGAAGTCCCCACGCCCACGTGATAAGATTCCATGAGATGGCGCCGAGGAGGGCTGCGATCAGGAGAGCGGCCGAAAGCTCCACCACAGCCGCATCAAAGGTCGAAACGTCGATGATCCCCTTTCCTATCGTCTTGGCCACGGCCGTCCCAAAGAGAAAAGGCCCGACAAAGTGGGCCAGGGCAGCCAATCCCAGTGCCTTCCGCGGGGTCATGGCTCCGGTCACGACGATCGTTGCCACCACGTTGGCCGCGTCGTGAAACCCGTTGGAATAGTCAAAAAAGAGGGCCAGTCCAACGATCAGGGCACAAAGGACGAAAAGTCCATCAACGGTCATTTTGCCCTATCCCAACCGAAAAACTGACATCTCAGATCATCCCTTGCGGTTTTTTCATGGCTTCTCACTTTACGCCCTTTTTCCTCCCTCCCTTTATCGTTCGAAGAGGCGGCGAAGGACCTTTCGACTTGCTCGGAGGAGGATTTCGATATCCTCCTGCGTATGTGCCAGAGAGAGATAGAGCTTCGTTCCCATCGGGTTAAGAAAGATGCCTTCCTCGAAGAGGCCCAGGGCGAACTGTCGTCCCTTGAGCCGATCCGCCTGAAAAGCCCCTCGATAGTCCAAAACTTTCTCTTCTGTAAACAGAACCTGACAGAGCGGCCCGTCTCCCAGGACCTGTGCCGAAATCTCCATCTCCTGAAGAAGCGACGCAAACCCTGCTCTCAGGTCCCTTCCCAGACCGTGGAGCCGCTCGTAACTTCCCCCTTTTTTCAGTTCGCCAAGCGTTGCCAGACTCGCTCCGGCGGAGATGGGATTACCGGCGAGGGTGGAGGCAAACCAGACGTATCGGTCCTGACCAAGGTTCGATTCCGTGCAGAGGTCGAGGATCTCCCCTTTTCCGCAGACCGCACCGATGGGATAGCCGCCTCCCAGGGCCTTTCCGAAGGCCGCAAGATCGGGTACTACGCCATAATACTCCTGGGCACCTCCATAGGCAAGGCGGAAACCCGTCACCACCTCATCGAAAATGAGAAGAATGCCCCTCTCCCGGGTGATCTTTCGTATCCCCTCCAAAAATCCCTTGACCGGTGGGGTGCAACGCTGAAGGGGCTCCATGATGACGCAGGCCATCTCGTCTCCGTGTTCATCGATGATTCGATGGGTTGTTTCAAGATCATTGAAAGGAGCGATCAGCACTTCGTCCAGGATCCGTTGGGAAACACCGGCCGAGGTGGGCTCGGGACGAGGAAAGGGGTAGAGATGCTGGGGAAAGAGGCTCATCACACCCACGTCATGGGCACCGTGATAGGCTCCTTCAAATTTCAAGATCTTTCTTTTTCCTGTGAAGGCCCTTGCGAACCGCAGGGCATAGAACGTGGCTTCCGTTCCCGATGCCGCAAACCGGATCTTCTCGGCACAGGGAATCGCCCGAGCCAATTCTTCAGCCAACTCAAGGGCCGTCTCATTCACGTAGGAGAAGCTCGATCCCTTTTCAATCTGCTTACGAACCGCCTCTGTTATCGCAGGATGGGCATGACCCAAGATAACAGAGCCCCAAGAAAGGGAGTAGTCCACGAATGTCTTTCCGAAAACATCGTAAACCTTCGAGCCCTTTCCATGGGAGATGACCGTAGAGAGCTCTCGGGGAATATTGAACTCCCCAAAAGAACCACCCGGAAAGAGACGGAAAGAACGTTCCACCCACACTTTGGAGGTCATCCCCGAGATCCCTCTTCTCAGGCCTTTACTGCATCATCCACCAAATGGACGGCCTTGTCAATCTTCTCCACCCCTTCCATCAACTGCTCCTCGGTAATGCAGAGAGGAGGAGCAATAAAGAGCACATTCCACCGGGAATAGCCCGTCACGCCATCGGCTTTCATCTGGCCGAGGAGCGAGCTCATCACAGGACTCTTCTTTTCGTAGTTCTCCACGGTCCACGGAACAAGGGGGGCCCGTGTCTTTCGATCCTTCACAAACTCGATGGCTGCAAAGAGCCCCAGTCCCCTGACATCGCCAATGCTCGGATGACGCTCCTTCATCTTTTCCAGTCGGGCCAGTAACTTGGCACCGAGGACCCTCGAGTTCTCGACAAGCCCTTCTTCCTGATAGACCCGAATGCTGGCAATGGCTGCGGCACAGGCGGTGGGGTTCCCAAATTGGGTCAAACCTCCATAGAAAATGCGATCATCCAGAAAATCTCCGATCTCCTTTCGGACCACGGTAGCACCCAGAGGGAGGGCCGCATTGTTGATCCCCTTGGCCAAGGTCATGATGTCGGGAACGACGTTCCAATGCTCACAGGCGAACATCTTTCCTGTTCTGCCGAAACCTGTCATCACCTCGTCGGCAATGAGAAGGATCTTGTAATCGTCGCAGATCTGGCGAAGCTTCTGCATGTAGCCGTCAGGAGGAATGATACGGCAGTTGCTTCCTGTAATCGGCTCGACGATCACGCCGGCAATGGTCTTCGGGCCTTCCACTTCGATCACCTCGCGGATCTGATCCGCGCAAAAAACCTCACACTCCGGATAGGTCTTCCCGAAGAAGCATCGATAGCAGTAAGGATCCCAAATCCGAACCATGCCCGGGATTCCCGGCTCGTTCGGAAGCCTTCGGGGATCTCCGCTGATCGACATGGCTCCGTACGTAGCCCCATGATAGGAGCGCCACCTGGAAATGATCTTCTGCTTTCCCGTGAACGCGCGGGCCATCTTGATCGCGTTCTCGTTGGCTGTCGCTCCTCCGGAGGACAGAAAGGTCTTGGTCAGATCTCCAGGCGTGATCTCCGCCAAGATCCGACAGAGCTCCGCCCGTGTCTCGTTTGATGCGCCGGGACCGATGTAGCAAAGCTTCTCGATCTGTTCGTGAATCGCAGCAATGACCTTTGGATGCTGGTGCCCGGCATTCACATTGAAAAGTTGCGAGGAGAAATC
>Ga0315298_1001116_pt1 | contig 50569 bp, 52 predicted proteins | sample WHS_1_MG_FD_203077 | JGI IMG/M metagenome (GOLD analysis project Ga0315298, IMG submission 203077) | Extremophilic microbial mat communities from Washburn Hot Springs, YNP, Wyoming, USA - WHS_1_MG | ecosystem: Environmental > Aquatic > Thermal springs > Hot (42-90C) | place: USA: Wyoming...
CCTCTGGGAGGTGGAAAGCGGCACCTGCCTGCGGGTAATGGAGGGGCACACGGATTGGGTCTCGTCCGTCGCTTTTTCTCCCGACGGTAAGTACCTAGCTTCGGGAAGCGATGACCGCACCGTTCGCCTCTGGGAGGTGGAAAGCGGCACCTGCCTGCGGGTAATAATGAAGGGGCGCATGGGTCGGGTCTGGTCCGTCGCCTTTTCTCCCGACGGTAAGTACCTAGCTTCGGGAAGCGATGACCGCACCGTTCGCCTCTGGGAGGTGGAAAGCGGGAAGTGCCTGCGGGTAATGAAGAAGGCACAAGAGTGACGTCAACTCTGTCGCTTTTTCTCCCGACGGTAAGTACCTAGCTTCGGGAAGCGGAGACAACACCGTTCGCCTCTGGGAGGTAGGAAGCGGCGGATGTTTGGCTGTGCTCGAGGGGCATGCAGACGAAGTGAACTACGTCGAATTCAGCGCGCATGGGGGAGAGGTTGTCTCAAGCGATGACAAGGAGACGCGGTTTTGGGCTGTGGGCGGTGTGTGCTGGCGCGCGCCGGAGATAGAGCTGGACTACATCGCCGGCAGGGCATCCGCGGCCACGGAATGATGGGCTGGTAGAAACCCTCGCGGCCGGGAGCGGGGACGGGATTCACTGGAACCGAATTGACCGCGAGGCCTACATGGCGGCCGGGCCGGCGAGTGGGACGGCGGCTACGGCTTCACGAGCTTGGGGTGCGCCGCGCGCGGACGGGCCGTGGCTCGACTATGGTAGTAGTTGGCTACCGCCTTCACATCCGCTACCAGCTCAGCCTTGGCCCGGCGCAGCTCCGCCTCCGCCCGGGCAATGCGCGTTTCGGCTTCCAGCGCCTCCGGACGCTGCGCCCAGGCCCGCGCAACCATTTCGAGGTCCATGCCCACCGTCTCCAACTCGAGGAAAATGGGGTCTGGCAATAAAGGGACGTCACGAGGAGCATCCGCAGGCAGCCCCCATGGCGTTGCACAGTTGCAGGTCGGCGAGTTGGACAGCCTTCTCGGCGCCGACAGCGGAGAAATTGACTTCTGAGCGGATGAACTCCAGGTCAGCAAGTTCGCTGGCTTCTGGCTGTTCCGGAGAAACCTCTTGTTGGTCTTCCTGTTGGTTCATATTTTTGAGAACAACAACAGCATGATGCTCCGACGGCATAGCTTTGAGCCTCTGCGGTTCTCAGAGCGCGTTGCTTTCTTCACCTAGTGTTGTTGTCTAAATAGAGTCTAGGCGGAGCCGTGAGCCGACTCGCCGATGGCCCAGAATGCCTGTAATTAAGCTGTTCGTGGCCTCTTCCAGTCGCTGGACAATGGCAAATTTCTCGGTTCCAAACACGATATCGTTGCGGCACAGGGTCATGCAGGTCGGTCATCTCGCCTCTCCAAAATGTCATGCCTTCCGATACGCAGCAGGACGTAGCCCTCGCTGGTGATTAGGAACAGGAACCGGTAGTCTTTGTTGATGCTCCCTTCGTAGACGTTCTCGTATCTCCGCACTCGCTTCACTCGTAGGGAGGGATGGGCTAGGTTCTCGGCCAGGTACCGCAGCTTCCCGTCAGTCTGCTTCTTCACTTGAGCGGGTAGCTTGCGGTAATCCTCGAGGAAGCGAAGTGTCCTAATGAGCTTCATCATGTAGCTCGGCGATTAGGGATTCGGCGTTTTCGTACGCCTTCGTGCGGCCCTCGCGTACATCCTCCAGAGCTTCCTGGAGCATCCGCTCGCCCTGCTGAGAGAGTGTCACGGAAGGAAGCTTCGGCACGAGGGTTTGGGGAACGAGGACTATCTTGTTGCCTTCGACCTCTACCCGCAGGTAGTCACCCTCCTCGATTCCGAGTGCCTCTCTCACTTTGAGGGGCAGGGTAATCTGCGCTTTGGTCTTCACCCTGACTATCGGCATGTCAAGTTGCCCCCTTCTGCGGCAAATTGGGTCGTACAGTTGGATAGAACTCCAATCTTACTGTACTTCAATCACACCTGTCTGTCAATGCCCCACCTGTGGCCAGCGGCACAGGACCGACGTCAGGGCGGAGCGGAGAAAAGGGCGGGCTTGTCAGGGTTGAGGGGACGGCCTGTGCGGGCGCGGCTGGTGCAGGTGGAGGTTGTTGGACCTCCCCGGTGCCGCCGTGTGCACGTGCCGGCGGCCCTTGTCCTTCCAACGGCCCTGCTGGCACCGCTGCTCCAAGACGCCGCAGTGCTCCTACGGCCAGCTCAGCATCTTTGCTGCTCAGACCCAGCGAAAGCGCCTTTTGAAAATGAGCAGTCGCCTCGTCCCGCCCGCCCTGATCAACCAACAACCAAGCAAGCACGTAGTGAGCATCTGCATCGCTGTCGTTTGCCTCGACTGCTTTTTGCGCCACGGTCGCCGACATAGGGCCTCCGCATGCGCCTGCGGACGGTGCCGGCAAAGGCTTTACTGGCAAGCGCCCCAGCCATCCTCGAGGGCTTTCCGCTTCGGCACCATACAATTCAAGCAAGGCAGCCAATCTCAGCCTTCGCTACTGGGCTCGGCGGCAGGAGTGCGATGGCCCGCGACAAGCAGTTGGACAGCTATTCTTTCCGTGTCGCACGGCCAGTAACAGGAAGGACGAGGGCGACGTACCCGCGGGTCGTCTGCCGAGGGGCGGCACTGTCGAAGGCGCTCTCGCCACTGGTATGGAATGGCTTCCACTCCGAAGGCGGCCCCCAAAAGCGCGCCGGCGATGGCAGCGTTGGTGTCGGTATCTCCGCCCCTGGATATTGTGTCTACCAGGCCCTCTTCAACGCTCTTGGCATGAAGTGGCTGGTAAAAGGCGTTCTGCAAGCCGATAAGAACCCAGCCCTGCTGAGGTAGTCGTCGGGCGGCCTCTTCGATGCCACCAGGAGAGCATTCTTCACGCCCGACGCGTCGGGACAGGCGGAAGCAAGGGAAAGCGCCAGTGCGTGAAGCTCCTCCGGGGACGGCCCGTCTCGGATGGCATGGGCGAGGGTGACTGCGTAGGCCACATTCGCTGCAACACATTCCGGGTGGGGGTGCGTGAGTGATGCGTCCTCTCGAACCCAGGCTGCAGGCTGCTCATCCCTTCTCCTTTGGGTGACCGGGGGCAGCAATGTGCCACAGGTCTCGCAGCGCCTTGCGCAGCCTATTTGCCACGTCGGTGGATACCCCAAGCGATGTGTGCGAGGAGCCGCAGAGCCTCTGCGCCGGCGTGATGCAGGGCGCGAATCCATAGGCCTGTGCCGATGAGCCCCAGCCATGCCATGATCCCAGCAGCCGTTGTCTCCCACCTGTCGTTGTACTTGTAGTCGGCTACGCCGCCGACGATAGCTGATGCGCCGAGGAGACCATAGCCCAGGAGGAAAAAGTCGCCCCAACTTGTGATGCCCGCAGCGATGCCCTCCGCGGAGCCGATCCCAGGGGGCTGCACTGGCGCCTGCACAGAGGGTGGCGCTGGTGGAGGAACCGCAGGCGCCGGGACCGCAGGTGCCGGTAGCAAGTCCGCGCCGCAGTCAAGGCACCGGTCGTCGTACGGGGACACATTCGCACCGCAGTACGGGCACTTCTCGTACATGCTCCATCCCTCTTTTCCGGCCTCCGGCACCCTCTTCAACGACGCCCGCTTTTTGCTTCGAAAATCACACACGGAAGTAGCTAATATCTTGCGGTGCTTCGGCCCTGTGCATTATAGTGTTTTTTTGCAGCGAATTGCATGCATTTTAGCATAACTTCTGTCCTCGCTCTAGGGGGCGTGTAGCTCGCCTATATAGCATTGGTAAGAACAAAGCTGGACTGGCGCCACCACTTCGCGCCTCGTTGGATGCCGCAGCTCGTGCCCACCTTCCACGCCTCCCGCACGGCTTATCCCTGGCCGCGCGCCTTCGCTAATACGGATAGGCTTATCCTTGCAAGGGAGCGACGCCTTGGTCCGCCATCTCAGAATGGCACGGCTCCCCCAGGGCCGTTCCATAAAGCCAAGCTACAGCGAATAAGGTGGCAAAAACACCTTAGGGGTGTCCCGTCCCTGAGGAGAAAAGAACCTTACAGGCATTTGCTTCGGTGGACAACGCAATAGGGTTATGCGCACCTTCCCCACCTCCACAAACAAAGGGTTTGCGGTTGTCTCCCCAGCAGAGGGTAACGTCTACGTTCCCAATGTTCGCAGACAAAGGCACGGATATGAGGACCGCGGAGCTGGGACGGTCGCACATTCACTGCGTCTGCAGACAAAGGACCGGCTCTCGCCTCGCGCCGCGAGCCTGCTTTATGCCGCCGCCTTTTCACGGGCCCCTGGGTAGGCGCTGGGGCTCCGGCGCCGTGGCAGGTCCCTGCCACAGGTCGGCCTCGGTGAGGCCCAGTGTAGCCAGAACCTCCATCATCTTCTCCACCAGCGGCTCGTAGACCCTTTCATGCGAATCCGAGCCGAGGGCAAAGCGCACTCCCATTGACTTCATGAAAGCTGCATACTCCAGGTACTGAGAAACGAAACGGGGCGGGTAATGGGGATTCAGGAAGATAGCGCTGGCGTTCAACTCCATATACTTGCCGTTCTCACACAGCGCTGTGGCAGATTCCTCATGCATGGACGCGGGCACCACGCCAAAGTCGCCCAGCCAGGGCAAGTCCGGATACGTGCCGTCTTCGGCTTGCCAAGCGCCTTGCCACCACCAGGGATGCGCAACCACCGTCACGCTAGGGTGCTGAGCAAGGTACATGTTCTGGCGATGGTAGGACCGGATTACGGCGTCTCTTTCCAGCGGAACGCCCAAGGGCCAGTGCGCACCGCCGATGACGTACTCCGGCCTGAGAGCCTCCACCTCTTTGGACCAATAAATGGTCAGGGCGCTGTCGACAGGTCCGCCCTCCCAGAGGCCATAGACATGTGCCTGGTCGCCAGCCGCCTCGTTCTGTTCTATGTCCCAGACCCGCAGGCAACTGACCTCCAGCCCAAAGTGGGCGCCGGTGCCCTCGGGCAGTGCGTCAAACTCCTCCCGCGCCAGCCGAAGCTGGGGAAGGTTGACATGGCAGTGCAGATGGTCGGTGAAGCCAAAGCACCGAATACCAAGAGCGCGGGCGCGGGCAGCGACGTCGGCGTAAGTCGCCTCCTGATGCCCGCACGGTGAGCGCCGCGTATGAATATGCCAGTCGCAGAGCGTCATGGGGCCATCCCTCCCTAGTTGTGCCCACCACGCCGTCGGCCCACTATCGCCGGGCAAACGGTCACGGCCTGCGCACCGGATCGCGCCGAGGCGCGCGGCCCTCCCCAGCCTGCCCAACCAACACCCTCTCCCCCATCGCCCCTCGAGCTTTCAACAGACCCGACAGCGCAGGTTCACGCAGTATCCTACAACAGAGCGCGAGAAGCGGGGCAACTGGGCAAGAGGCCTGGGCTGTGCTCCTAGTGAAACAGGTAGCAAAGAGGCCGTCCCAGATGCCAGGACTTGTGGCGAGAGGGGGCTGCCTTCGGCTCGCGGAAAGACAGCTGCACGGGCGGCCCATGGCCCTTAGCGCTGGACTTTCCGAGCCGCGTTCGCAAACTTTTCCAACCGAAAGGGGCGGCTGGAAACTTGGAGTACTGTGCTCCCACGGCGCGTTGCGGCGGTCTCCTTTGCTATAATCCGCACGACTCCGGCGGCAGTTTCTATCGGCACGCTCCAACAGGTGAGGTGAGGGTGATGCTCGTGGCGTTTCTGGTGACCGCTTATGCTGTGTGGGCCGGCCCGCAGACCCCGCACATTCCCCTCAAGACCATCTGGCGGGCCGAAAACGCCGTGCGCATTCCCATTGGGAGCGAGCCAGAGCGAGTCCTTCTATCCTTGCCCGAAGTAGCAGTGCCTCCCGCCCACCGCGCCATCCTGCGGTTCCAGGCCCGCCTCACCACCCCCCACGTAGCCGGCTGGAACGAATACCTCGCCGTCGTCATCAATGGCCAGCCCGCTGGACCCCGCACAGCCGACGGTCGCCCCCGCCTGGTGAATCGTCCACCAATCTGGTACGGCGACTGGCACGGCCCCCACTGGTTCAGCTTATGGCGCGAACGCAACGGCTACCCGTGCCTCAATGTCTGGTTCGTTCCGGATTACCAGACGCGGGACCCTCGCATCCTCAGCCGCGAGGAAGAACTGTACTGGTATGCCCTGGACGTGACCGACCTCTTACGCACGCGTGGGCCAAACCGCCTGGAACTGGTGAACACTGCCCTGCGCGAGTACTGGGGAGGCGCGGATTTGCCGGAAAGCGTCGAGCTGGAAGTTGCCGACGCCGAGTTGGGTCTCATCGCCGAAAAGGACCTCGAAGCCCTGCCTGCCGTCGCCACAGAAAAGCGGCAGTGCCGGCGCGGGCCTGGGCTGAAAGGCGATGGATGGCAGGCATTCCTTGCCCCCGCCGGTGGCCTTCAAATCGAGGTCGCCGGAGACACATTCTTCCTCGAAACGTCGCATACCGTGCTGCAGCAGCCCCTCAAGCTTGCCTGTGCCGACGCGCCCCTCGGCTGGAGCATTGTTACCGACCGCCAGGGCCAGGCCCTCCGCCTCCGCGCCCAGTCTGACCGCCTCGCTCTCACCCGCACCCTACGCGCCGACGGCCATCGGCTAATCCTCGAAGATGAGGTAACGAATCGCACCGATCGAGACCTGGGCATCGTCGTCGAGCATCTCCTCATCGGCCCTCGGCCCTTCACAAGTCTCCACCTCGCCGGCAACGAGGTTCCCGTTCTGTCTGCGCCGGAGGGAGTGGAGAATTGCACCGCCCATGTGGCCGCAGGTCGGACTGCTCTTGGCCTTCTGGTTCTCGACGATTTCTTCCGCGCCCACTTTTCCGCACTGGGGCAGAGCAATTGGCTACGCTTGTGGGATAACGCCTTTGCCCTGGCCCCCGGTAATGCGTACCGCTTCCGGCTGGCTTTGTATCCAGCGGCGGGTCTTGACCCCGTCCGCCGACCCGAGGAGGCCGTCCCGCGCCCACCCGTTGGCTACTGGGCCTTCCTCAACCAGGTGCGCCGAGACATCCGCGTCAACTTCACCCTGCAGGGCCCCATGGAATTCGTTGACGCCCGCGGGCTCCAACACGACCCCGAGAGCCTCCGTCGCCTTCTCCAGCGCAAGCCCATCCGCATCTTCGCCCTATCGCCATGGTTCGAGTACTACAGCGGTGCGCTCATCGAGCGGGCGGAATATCGGGCCATGATGCGCGACGCCATCGCTACTGTGAAGTCCGTTGTCCCCGACGCCAAGTGCATCGCTCTCCTGGAAACCAACCTGGTGTCCGTGCCGAAGGAATGGTTCCGGGGCACGCTGCCGGCGGACTGGGGCTACGGCCACTACGCAGCCGGCGTGCCTGGCGGCCAATATGGCATCGCCCCTCCACCAGAGGCCCAGGCAATCATCGAGGCTTCGCCCTGGGCCGATTCCATGCTCCGTGACGCCCAAGGCCGGCCTCTTCTCGACACCTTCTACGTGCTCCCACCGTATCGCTATGTGGACCTCATGTGCTATCCCCGCGAGGGCAACTACCGAGAGCAACACATGCTCGAACAGGTCGCCTTCGTCCTCGACGACGTGGGCTTCGACGGCGTCTACATTGACCAGTTCACCATGAGCAGCGGCACCCACGCCTATGACTACGGCCGCTGGGACGGCCACACGGTCGAACTCGATCCGGCCACCGGTGAAATTAGGCGCAAGTACTGCTACGTTGCCATCGCCAGTGCGCCGGCTCGACGCAGGATAGTGTCGGAGGTGCTTAGGCGCGGCAAAATCGTCGTCACTAACGGCCCACCAGCCTCCTGGCTCCTTCAGGACTTGCCCATCTTCCGCTTCATGGAGACCCAGGGCTACAACGTCGAGGGAAGCGATCTCCCGCGCCAACCCGTCCTCGCTATGGGCCAGCTTGCAAGTCCCATCGGCCTCGGCCACATGTGGCTGTGGTCTGATAGCCCTGAGGCCGGCCGCTACTTCATGCGCACCGTCATCGCCCACCTATGCTACGGGTTGACGTACTATTTCTACGGCACGGCGCTCCCCGAAAACGCTGGAAGCTGTGAGATCCTGGGAGAGATGTTCCCCCTCACGCCCGTGCAGCTCGGCGAGGGCTTCATCGTGGGGCGGGAGCGCTTGGTTACCGGCCGCAGCGGCACCTACTGGCTGCCGTGGGCGCGCCGGCCTGAGGTTTTGGTCTTTGCCGACAACGGCTCACGCAAGGACGACAACTACCGCCTTGACGGCGCCAGCGGGCGCTGGCGGCTTCAACTGCACTTGGCTGACTTCCGCGAGGCCGCCGTGGTGAAGTAGCCCCAACCCTCCCCGCGGTCATTTTGCGGCGCGGCCTTTTCCCGTCCCGGAACGCTGGCGCTCGCCTGAGCCGCCGCGCCTCCCTAAGGGCCGCTGGGAATCCCTTGCGCTGCCCACCGTCTCGCTGCAAACAGCCCGGATGTTGACAACAAACTCCCTCGCGCTATAGTTTCTCCGCTCCTGCACCAAGCCCGAAAAGGAACAACAGGTATGCTATGCATGACAGGGGTAACCGCTGAGGTGGTGCTGATGACGCTGCTCGCTGCGCAGGCGGCGCCAGCCCGTGGCCCATTGACCGTCTGCGCCGAGAATCCCCGCTACTTCACCGACGGCACTGGCCGCGCCATATACCTTACCGGCTCCCACACCTGGAACAACTTCAAGGACATGGGGCCAACCGATCCACCGGAAGAATTCGACTTCGACGCTTATCTTGACACATTGGTGCGTCTAAACCACAACTTCATCCGCCTATGGACATGGGAGCTGACGCAATACGTTTACAACAGCGACGGCAGGATGCAGTACTGTCGCCCCTTCCCCTGGCCGCGCACTGGCCCAGGCAGAGCCCTAGACGGCAAGCCCAAGTTCAACCTTAGCCGCTTCGACCAGTCCTACTTTCATCGCCTGCGTAGTCGCGTCATCGCTGCCGGCAAGCGCGGGATATACGTCTCTATCATGCTCTTCGAGGGCCACGGCATCCAGTGCTCCAGTCCCCCATGGCGTTGGGACGGCCACCCCTTCAATGTCGCCAACAATATCAATGGCATCAACGGGGATCCCGACGCCGACGGCAGCGGGACAAACATCATGACCCTGGACTTGCCCGACGTTCTCCGCGTACAGGAAGCTTACGTGCGCAAGGTTATTGATACAGTAAACGATCTGGACAACGTGCTCTACGAGATCTGTAACGAGGCCGGACCGTATTCCACACAATGGCAATACCACATGATCAACTTCATCCACGAGTACGAACGCCGCAAGCCCAAACGGCACCCCGTGGGTATGACTTTCCAGTACTCCGGCGGCAGTAACGCCACGTTATTTGCCAGCCCCGCCGAATGGATTTCGCCCAACCCTGAGGGAGGCTATCGCGACGACCCCCCAGTGGCGGACGGCTCCAAGGTGGTGCTCAACGATACCGACCATTTGTGGGGCATCGGGGGCAACCAGGCCTGGGTATGGAAGAGTTTCTTGCGCGGCCACAACCCCATCTTCATGGACCCCTACCGCGAAATCGGCCTCTTCTCGCCTGAGCAACCAGGCGGAGCCATGAGCCCCCAATGGGAGCCCGTCCGCCGCAGCATGGGCTACACCCGCCGCTTTGCTGAGCGGATGAACTTAGTCAAAGCGCGCCCCCTCCCCGAACTGGCCTCCACCGGCTACTGCCTTGCTGTTCCCGGCAGCGAGTACCTTGCTTATCTGCCCAGCGGTGGCGAAGTGACGATGAATCTTTCTGCCGCTCGAGCCCCCCTGCTGGCGGAGTGGTTCAACCCAACCACTGGCGAAACGATTCACGCGCCAGTTGTCCAACCTGGCCGCGAATGCAAACTATCGGCTCCCTTTGCTGGCGACGCAGTCCTGTATCTCAAGGCAGCCGCACCCCAAATGCAGAAATAACCACGATGACGCCCGGCCCCGAGGCTTCAGGCAACGCCGCAACGTCGCAATCGGCTCGCCTTCACAGCTTATCGAGGCCCTTGGCCCTCCCTCACCGCCCCGGAGGGAGGAGAACGACTAGGCCTGAGGCTACCTAAGCTCATAGACTCCGACGCCAAAGGCCGGCAGGGAGACGGCGGCACCGCGCAGCGGAGGCGAGAAGGGGGTATAAGGCCTCAAGGAGGTGGCCTCAACCGCGGCGAGGTCCACGGACGCCACCCGTTCTTGGGCGACGGGATTGACGATAATCAGTAGCCGCTGGCCTCCGGAGACTACCAGAGCGCAGTCCACATCAGGCCCGTGGGCGATGCTGGTGGCTGGCCGCAGCCCCGTTACGTACTTCGGCCCCAAGTCCGCCAGGACGGGATTGAGCTCACGGTAAGAAGCAAACAACTCGGCGTTGTACGCAAAGCCCGACCCGCGCACTCTCCCCTCCTGGTCCGTGTAGGCGTCGCCGAAGGCATAAAACAGCAGGCCCGTGGCACCATGGTTGAGGGCGAGGAAGCTCATGCACCGCACTTGGGCAGGCGACGGCCATACCCAGCGGCTATCATCGGGGACGGGCGGCGGGTTGCGATGGGACTGTATCGCAACCCAAAGAGGCCCTGTTGGCCATTTCGCTCGCATCGCATCTACGAAATCCGCAACCATCTTCAGGCTCCTGGCCCCACCGGAGGGAGGTATCGGGTAAGGATCGCAGCAGTAAATGTGGCATGCCTTGGTATACAAACCAAAGGAGGAAGGGTCGTTGAGGCATACTAGCTGGGGATGATAGCGGTCTGCCCTTTGGACGGCGCGGAACCCAGCCTCTACGACTTCCGGCCCGATGGCCGGATAAGGTTCGTCCACCAGGTAGTGGCACAGCAAGGCGGGATGGGGTACAAGTTCGGAGGCGATGTTGGCCGCGCCCTCGAAATTTCGCCGACCCCCGCGAAGGTACTCGCTTAGCTCGGACAGTACCTTCAGGCCCGCGGCCTCGGCGGCATCGAAAAAGGCACGCTGGTCAGCGGTCATGGTGGGCTGGTCGCCCCCGTAGATTGGCCCCGTGACGCAGTTGAAACCGTGCTCGCGAAGGCGTTGGAAGTCGCCGGGGCCGACGTGGTAGGTGCCGATGGGAAAGAAGAGACGCCCATTGACTAAGACTTGCTTGCCACGCACTTCAACTCGAGAGCCCGGCTCCCGACGCTCGTCTACCGTTACTTTTCTCTCCACAGATGCCACGGGCCGGCCCTTTTCCATGAGCACGAAGGTGAACGTGTGCACCCCAGGCCTGCCTGGGCCCTTTCTGGTCGGAAGAGACACCTTGAAGCCAGGCCCCCGTCGCGCCGGTGCCTCGCAGACCTTGACACCGTCCACGTAGGTGGCCACCTTCAAGGGCGCAGCCCCGGCCGGCATATAGGTCGTCACATCCATGGCCGGCCACGCCCCGCGCAGAAGGTGGTGCCCCCATATTCGTACCTCCAGCGGCGGAGGCACGACGAAGGTGGCTTCCCCTCGGGCCTCGGCACCCTCCGAAGTTCGCGCTGTCGCCTCGACGCGCACCGGTCCGCGGCATCGAAGGCGGAAGGGCACTCCCACCCTCCTGCGCTCCTTGGCACCCAGCGAGAGCGACAGCTTTTCCTCTTGGCGGAGAGTTGGCGCCCCCTCAGCGCCCGCTGGCGTGACACTTACGGAGAGCCGCACCGATTGCTTCTCGTCCCGATAGCTAATCATGGTGACCGGAACCTTTCCTTCCCCTGGCAGCAGTGGGGAAGCAGGCGGCTCGACCCCGACCACCATACCTTGGCGCACGCCTTGTGCCGCGGCCCAGATGTTGGCCACAAGGCTAGCGTCGTGGTGCCAAGTAGTGGTCACAACCAGCAGGCCTCGGCCCACCACAGCCGTCAGTAACACTGGCCGCCCCTCCCCACACTCCGCCGCCACCTCGTAGGCCGGCCCCCACGTCGTAAAGTGAGCCCAAAAGGGTTCGCCGCCCACAGGATTCGGTCGGGTGAAAATGTGGCCGCCACTCGTCGGGCGCAGGACAGTCTCCTTGCAAACTTCACAGCCAACCTCCAACCCTTCGCCGAGCAACGGAGGGACGGCCATATGTGAGCCGTAAGCCATGTCGGTGAGCACTAGACAGCCCCCGTCGGAAAGCCACTCCCGGAGACGGCCGGCCCACCGTGTGAAATCCTGCGGATCCCCATAGTTCCACAGCGATGTCGTGTAAATCAAGTCGTACTTCTCTAAGCGCGCAACCAAGGCGTCCAGGTCGGTGTTCCGATACTTGTCCACCGCCCACCCCAGCTCCCCGAAGGCCCAGTCGCAATCGGAAATTCCCCTATAATCGTTGTCCACCCCCGAACTGTACACAACGGCCACCCGCTCTGGCCCAACAGGAGCAATGACCGACAGCACGCACAGACCCAAGGACAAGGTCACCAGCACTGACTCGACTCCCTCCTAGAAATCACGAAAATCCCCAGCACATCTCCCATGCGGTTCTCGCCATTATAGCAGCCGAAAACTGCCAACCTCCCAAGCTTTTCTGCAACCCGCTAGCAGGTAAGCCGTCTTGGGGGCCTCCGCAGTGGTCCAAATTGAGCTCGCCCTCACACGGGCGGGGGTGAAGCGGCCACGACATGACCGACCCGGCACGCGTCCGTATCGCGCCTCCAAGCCCCGCATACAGGCCGCGGCTCAGTGTCACGGCTCTTATCGCGGCCAGCCACACCACCACCCAAATTGGGCGTGCCCAATATGCGGCTCCTTGGTGATGCCGCCCCTCAGCCCCCCAGCCTCCAGGTTCCGCGCAAACAATTGGCTACGCCGGACGACCCTTGGCCGCATGCGCCTTTTAGACACGGGGCAGCGTCTTCACACCGAGGTCGCACTGGAGGTACCGGTCAACCCCAATGCCCATGAACGTGTGGGTCTTCCCATTTAGTAGCGTAACCGTGAGATTGAGGCGCTCGTGTTGCCCAAGGCCGAAATGTGCCTCCAGCAGGCAGCCGGACTTGTAGCTGTCATTGGCGGTGATGACACGCATTCCCAACAGCTTGCCATCGGCCACCTCGCGCACCTCAACTCGGGCCCCTATTAGTTCCGCGTCGCTTACCCCAGAGAACCGTAGCCGCAGCCAATGGTTCTGGCGGGCGCCGTGTAGGCCCGTGTTCCAGTAGACCTTGTCCTCGTAGCGGTCCATCGTTTTCGCCAAGCCCGAGTTGTCAGGATCAGCCGCAAAAACCAGGTCGAGCAAACCGTCGTTGTTAAGGTCGGCCACCTGCCCACAGATGCCAGAGGCATCCAGGCCGCTAAAGTTGATGGGCTTCAGCTCAAAAGTGCCGTCGCCTTTGTTCATGAACAACATTGCAAAGGTGGCCCCTCCGCCGGCGATTGCAACGTGCCCCACTCAGCCCTCCCGGCGCGCCTGTTCGGCAAGCTTCGCCCCCATCCGCCACCGATGACGCAGAAGCTCTGACTCCACCTGCAAATCGGGCGCGGGTGAAGGGGAGACGCTGGTTCCTTCCGTTGCATGGGCGGGCGCGGTGGAATTGGTTGCGAAGGGCCTCTATCCGGTCCGTGATTCCCATGCCATGTCGGGGGTGGGAAAGGAGAATCGTGGGAAAACTGGGAAGGGTCACCGGCCCGTAGCCTCTCCCCTACCCTGCCATAAACGTGCCACCTGGGACTGGAAACCCACACCACCAGCACGGCGCTGCTTCGTGGCCACCAACTTAGTAGCCGCAGGAGCGCCGACTGAAGCATCACCAACCGACCCAATGGCAGCACTTGAGTCCTCCGGTGCAATGCCCAAATTTCCTCGCTTTGCGGCAGTCCCAGCCTTCCCAATTTTCTATACTTCCCATATTTCCCACCTTGTCTACTCCCGCGGCTTGGGAGAACTGGCGGCGAGCCTTGCTAGGACGGGTGGGAAGGGTAGCCTGCAGTGGTGAATCCGCCGGCATTGCGCCGGTGTGAGGCAGAGAGCGGGGGTGGGAGCTTGCTGATGGGCGGGGCGTGGGAGGCCGGTGGTCTCGGGGATGTGGAGGCGGACCTGGTGGGGGTGTTAGGGCGGCGCGGGCATGGGGCGGGATGTTTTCGCGGCGTGTGGAAAGAGCCAGTGGTCAAGGCTTAAGGAGGGCAGCCGAGGCGCGGCGGGTGGTGGCCGGTGTGGGAAAGAAGGGAAGGAAGGTGCCGCGCCGCTCTGTGCGACGCGGCACCTGGTCAGCTTTGGGAGGCGGTCCACTGCGGGCAAGGCTGCGCCGGCGGCGCCGGGAAGCGCTGCGCAGGAATCGGGACGGCGGCCGGGAGCGATTCTCGATTGTTGTCCGTGGGCCTGTCGGCGGTCTGGGCCTGGGGCCTGGCGTTTGGTGCAAGAGACTGCGGCGCTGCTATGTTGTGTCCCCCTGTTGGGGCTGGTGTTTAACCGGTCGCCTGGCGGGGCCGGGGGGCGATGGCGCGGGCGGCTTGGCCCGCCGGCCGGCGACGGGCAGGCTTTAGCGGTGGGCCGGCAGGCTCCAGAGCTTCCGGCGGGGGTCTTTTTTGTCCGGTACTACTACGATGCCGAGCTTCTGCCTTGCTCGGTAGAGTGAGTTTTTCGAGACGCCTATCTCAGCTGCGCGCCGCTGGAGCTCGCCGAAGCTGATGGGCCTGTGGGCGAGGGCGGCGCGAAGGAATTCCTCGGCCTGGGCGACTGCTGAGTCGCGCCTTGGGGGCGCGGGGGCGTCGGTGGTAAATTCGAGCCTGTCTGCTGTGATGGCCATGCCGAGGGCTTGGGGCAGCGGCCCGAGGTTGCTCTTGATAACACTCACCCGCACTATATCCTCTTCGGGGTCGGGCTTATCCAGGGCCAATATGACTCTGGCCACCGCAGCGATGGCGCCGCTGCCGCGCAGGCGGTCTACGGAGGCGCGGGGGCTTTCGCCGTCCTTGATTTTGCGGAAGTGGTGTACCACCAGCAGGGCGATGCCGGTGTCGCGGGCCAGCTCGGCCCAGGGCGTCAGGACGGCGGCTACCCGCGAGTCGTTTTCATCGAGGCCGGCGCCGAGGGCGGCCCGCAGCGAATCCACGACGACCAGGCCGATGCGCTCCTTGCGGATGGCGTTGTACATGCTGGTGAGGGCCTGATGGTCGGTTAGCTGGAGGCGTCCGAGGCCCCCGGCGCCCCAGAAGAGCACCGTCTCGATGGGCACACCCCACTTTCGCATCCGCTCGATGTTGATGGCCTGGGCGCCCTCGGAGTCGCAGTACACCACCTTTTCCAGCGGCTCGGCGATGGGGGTGCGGTCGGGCCAGTCCAGGCCCAGCAGGCCCCGCCGGCATATCTCCAGCGCCAGGGCCGATTTTCCCACCCCCGGCTGGCCGGCGAGAATGGTGATGTGGCCGCGCGGCAGCCAGTTTTCCCACACCCAAGTGGTCTGGGCTATTTCCTCGGCTGTGGCGGAGGCCGGGCACAACAGGGCTGTGGTGCCGGCGGTGGCGTGCAGGGCCGTGATGTGTTCGAGGGCCTCCTGGAGGGCCTCTTCGGGCGGCCGCTCCGAAAGGGCGGCCTGGTGGAGGCGGTGGGCGGCCTCGAGGAGCTTGCGGCGCAGACTGGCGCGCTTCAGCGCCTCGATGTAGGCCTCAGGGAAGCCGTAGCCTGGTGCCAGGGCCATGAGCGCTTCGAGATATTCCACTCCGCAGCGGGCGGCGGTGTCGGGATAGCGCTCGCGTAGGTCGGCAAAGACGGCCGGCGGCGGGGCCACTCCGTGGCGCTCGTGGACGGCCCGGATGCAGCGGAAGATGTGGCGGTGGATTTCCAAGGCGAAATCGTCGGCCAGGACGGTGGCCGTGACCTTCTCGGCGCCGCGAGGGTCGGCCATGGCCTCGCCCAGGACAATCTGCTCGGCTTCGTCCTGGCGGAGGCGGTGGAGCTGGTCGAGAGAGATTTCAGGGAGGGCGCCTTCCCTGGCCGCGATGGCGCCCGCCCGCTCGGTTGTCAGGTCACCAAGGCCGGTGTCTGTTTCGGCCTGGCTGTTGAGTGCCGGGGTCTCCGCCCGGATGCTTGTCTGGTCGGATGCCATTTAGCATCGTTACCTCGTCGGTGGTGCTGTTAGGGGCCCGAAAAGGCTCCTTCACACCGCTGCCGACGGGGGACTTCCGGGGGAGAGGACCGCGCGGGTCAGTTGGCAGGCAAAACCTATTGACACGCATGCACGCTTGTGCTATAGTGCAAGCGCCTGACCCAATAACGAGGGACGCGGACCCTCTCGTTTCCTTTGGCCCGAGCCGTGGCAGCGGTGCGGGCTGTTTTATTTGGTCTGGTCTCTGGCTACCGGCCTACGGCTCCTCACCGGAGACAGCAAGGACGCGGAGCGGTTCGAGAGCCGCATCCAACTCATCCCGCCGGTAGCGGCGCAACCCCCCTATCTTGTAAGCCTTCAGCTTGCCGGCCTTGGTCAGCCGGTAGATGGTTGACTCGGAAACGTCAAGATACTCCGCCGCTTGCTTCGGCGATAGCCACGTGCGGCCGTTGAGGTCGGTGTCAGCCACGGTCCCGTAGTCCCTCCTTCACGCCAGTTCTCGACCGGAATACGTCACTCGCCACCCCTTCACCCCTCCCCTCTCCCCTATCCCCTCGCGGGGCGTTGCTTGTTCGCGGATGGTCTTGCTCGCCGCTGGTGCGGCCGTCGCGAAAGGGGCGCCCGAAGAGGCGACATTTACTTCCCTCAGCCACCGCCGTTGAGGGCGGGCGCCAAGGCCACGGTGGCGCCGGCGCCGAAGCCCTGCCAGACGGAAGTCAATCCGTTGCGGTCGTCGGCGCGCGGCCACCAGCGTCCCCGCCGCCTTCTTGCATCGGTCCGCAGAAAGCTGCGCCGTCCTGCGGCTGCCGAGGCCAGCCTGCTTCGGACAGGCCAAGGCGGCGGCTCTGGAAGGCCTCCTCTCCCCTATCGCGGCGGGCCACGAGTTGAGGTTGCAATCGGGTTGTCAAGGCGCCTTGCACACCCTGGGGGTTGGCTTGCCGCCGGCGGCGGTGAGAGAAATACGCAAGAGACGGGCTACCGGAGGGGCGCAGCAGCGGGTCGGCGTGACCGGCGCGAGGAAGAGCCAGGGCAAAGGGCGGGCCAGGGGCTATCCGGCCGACCGTTGCCGCGAGGCCTTTGTGCCGCTGCTCGAGCATCGTGGCGCCACCGCCGGAGCGCCTTAAATGTGCCGCCGCAGGGCGGCGAGGCGGACTCGGAAAACCTAAGGCTGGTTGCGCTTTGGTTCTGAATCAGCAGCCGGCGGTAGTCCGCTGGAGCCAGCTCCCACCACCCAAGGCGGCTCCCCAGGGCTACTGATTCATCACGCGCCCATTATTGCATATCTCGTCATCGTCTGTCAAGCCCTTTCATCTTCTCGCAGCCGGTGAGAGGACGGGAATCTGGGAAGCTGGGAAAATGGCGCAACGATTCGGTTAGCGGGCGCTCGTGGGGGGCAGCTGGCCGTGGAATCATGGGGCGGGGTTGGCGGGATGGTTGTTTGGGCTTGGAAGATGCGGGCAGGGGTGAAACACCGGGAGCGGGTGAAGCATCAGCGGCCGGCGTGCGTGCATGAAACGGTAGAGATAGCCGTACTGTAAACGGCACCGTGTGCCGTGCAGTATAAGATACGGTAGGCTGTGGTCTTTGGGGGCGGGCGCGGCAAAAAGAGCGCTCCGTGCCGCGCAGAAAGGGCCGCCGGGAGGAATGGACAAAAGCGGCGGGCCGGTGGTGTCTTGAAAAGCGCATTGGCAGGCCGGACTGAGGCTGGGGTCGGTGCCCGCCGGGAAAAGCTCGGCCTGAGCGAAAGACCGTGCTGGCGCTGTACGCGAGAGGGCGTGGGCTGTCGAAAGCACGCGCTCTGACGAATGCGAGGGGGCCGTGGCGGCGTTGCTTGGCCACTCCATTGATGGAGAAGGCCTCGGGCAGAGCGCGAGGGGCAGTGTTTGGGTGGCGAGGGGCAAGGGAGCGGTGTACCGTACGGTTTACGGTAGCGGTAGGCGGTACGGCTTCGCGTGAATTCGGGGCCGCCACGCCGACGCTTCCAACGCCGTGGCCCAAGGGGGAAAGCCAACCCTTGCGCAGGCGGGCCTTGGGCCAGCAGAAAGGTGCGGAGCGGAGGGCAGGGCGGGTCAACCATAAAGCGGTGCTTGTAGACGCAAGCTTCAGGCCTGGGGCTTGTGGAGTGAAGGTTCTCTCCCCTACCGCCGGGCTCACTGTTCGGTGGTGGGGTTTTGCCGGCACGGGGATGGGCCTCAGGGGCTAGCGAGGTGCTGGCAGAGGCGGGGTGGGCGGCGGTATGGGGCAGACGGTGCACGGTACGGTAAACAGACACAGTAGAGGTAACAGTAAGCGGTGCGGTGTTCTTGGGTCACCTTGACCTACCCCCTTCCCCAGGGGCAGAAGCAGCTGGCAGGCCACGGTCGGCCAGCCGGTGGCGACCTAGCCCTTCGCCGGCGGCAGGAGTCTCGGGTTCCCACTGCCGCGCCCCATCGTCAATGGCGGCGGATAATGGGCTGGGACCGTCCGGTGATTTGAGTGCCGGTGGTCTGGCTGGAGGCTGACCCAAGACTGGGGGAGTGGGGGGAAGCGTGGCGCCTTGTGCCGGCGTGGCCTCCTGGGCCCCTGGCAGGGCCCTCGGCGAGGGGGCGAAAGGGCCTGGTAGGTTGGGGTGGTGCTGGGGGGCGGGGTGCTTGGCGGGCGAGGGATGGGGGATGGGGTAGCGGTGGAGGGGGGTGGGGCGGGGCGAAGGCAGCACGGCGTTACTGCGACAGTATACAGTAACAGTTACTGTATAAGTATACCGTCCACCGACGGCGCGCCTTGGCTAGCTCCGTAAGGCTTCAGCCAGGGCAAGTATACGGTGCAGCGGCCTGCGGGCGGGGGAGGCCACGCGGGCCTCGAAGGAGGGCCTTTGGGGGCCGGGCGTCGTCCGGCTAGGGGGCGCGAAGGCTGTATCGGGCGCTAAGTCCGTATCGGGAAGCCACCCAAGCCTTGCGCCGAGGCGGCCGGTTGTTGGCTATCCTTTCGAGACTTCGGCCCAGCCCGTCGTGGGCGGGGGTGTTCGCGCGGGCCGCGGTGTTCGCAGGGGCGGCCTTGGTGCGGTAGAGGCTCTTTGTACGGGTAGGCGATGGGGAGTATCTCGGCAATGCGGCGTGGGTTGGCCCAGTCTCCTTCTACCGGCGAGCAGCGCTCCCGAAGGCATCGGGCGGGCAGCCAGGCGGGGGAAGCCCGTTGACGCTCACCGTCCCGACGGCCGACGCTTGCGCGCCCGTGTTTGTTGTCTGGGCGATGGGGGAGAGGGCTGGCCGGTCTGTTGCTTCGCGGGTAGGGGAGCGTTATGGGCCGCTGAGCTTGCTTTTCGCAGCCCGTTCCACGGCCGCGATGCGCAGGCTTGGGTCTTCCAGGACCAGCGACAGGGCAGCTTGGGCCAGGGTGGCTTTGCCTACCTTGACCCCAGTTTCCCGCCGCGTTTTCTCCCACAGCTCGGATAGGGCCGCCGAGATGCCGGCGGAGAGGTAAATCGTCAGCTTTTCGGCATAGCCTCGGGGCGAGGCTTGGAGGGCTGCGGCCAGCTCCCGAAGACGCCTTTCCTCGTCTTCGGGTGGGGCGGAGGGCGTGCTGGCGGTCGCCGTGGGGGATGGGGGAGAGGTTGGCGCCCTGGCGGCGGGGAAGGCTTCAGGGCGGCCGGCGGCGGTGGGCGGCGCGGGGGTTGTGGAAGACTCGGTGGCGGCGCTGGGCGTGCTCGCCGGCGTCTGACCCTCCTCTTGGGGCGGTGGGGCTTCTTCGCGCACGCCGATGAATGCATCCCTGGGGGCTAGGCGGCGGGGCTTGCGCGCCATCTTCCAAGCACCTCCTCGGCGAGCTGGCGGAAGGCTTCCGCCGCGGGATTGGCGGGGTCGTAGTCAATGATGGGCAGCGCGTACTCCGGCGCCTCCTGGAGGCGAACGGTGAAGGGAATCGTCGTCTGGAAGACGCTCTCGCCGAAGCGTTGGCGCAGGATTTCAATGATATGGGTGTTGTGGTGGGTGCGGCGGTACATGGTCACGACGATTCCGAAGATGGCCGGTGCGGCACCCCAAACCTCTTGGATTTCCCCCAGGACGACCGTCAGCTCGCGCAGGCCATAGAGGGCGGTGAACGAGCACTGCTGGGGCACAAGAACCCTATCCACAGCGCGCAGGAGCGTGGCCGTGAGGGCCGACAGGCCAGGGGGCGAGTCCACGAGTATGAGAGGGTAGTGGGCCTTGGCCTGGGCGAAGATGCGGCTCAGGCCGGCGGGCCACTGGGCATGGTCCATATCCCGCCAGACCACCTCTATGGCCGCCAGGTCGCGCTCGGCGGGGAGGAGGGCCAGATTCGGGCCGGAAAGACGCACGATAGCGTCGTTTATGCTCAGCGAATCGTCGAGGAGCAGGTCGTAAATGCTTGGTTGGCCCTGGCCGAGGGTCACGCCGGCGGCCATGGTGAGGTCCGCGCGGGGATCGTAGTCAACGAGGAGGGTGTTGATGCCGCGCTGGGCGAGGGCGGCGGCGAGGTTGAAGGCGACGGTGGTCTTGCCCACGCCGCCCTTTTCGTTCACTACTGCGATGGCAAGCGGCGGCAATTGCTTCATCGGGCCGGTAGGGTAGCATCTTCACCGTTGCCGGTCAAGTACACAATAACCGCCCACCGCACAATATACCGTACCGTATACGGTTCGGTAACGGGCGTAAATCCATATTCATCCTCCCCCGCGCCTTGGTATAGACGCGTTCTTCCACCTGCCAGCAACGCGACCGTCGTGGATACGCCGATGGCTGCTTTGAGGAGAAACGCCGAGCACTTTCCTTGGCTTAAAATCACGCGCTCCCAGTCGAAGGATTGCCCTCGGGCAAGTCCTTGGGCTGGTACAAAACCAGGCCGGGCAGACTGAGATTACCTTACTTAACTTAGTCGCGACGCATTCTTTTGTGCTGTAATATAACTAGCTCCGTCCTCCGCTAAGGGCTTGCAGTGCGCGGCACAGGAGGGAAGGCAAGATGGCGTGGACGTGTTTTATGGGGCTGCATCGTTGGGATGGCTGCAAATGCACGAAGTGCGGGAAGACCCGCAACGAAGGCCACCACTGGGATGGCTGCAAATGCACAAGGTGTGGAACGACCCGAGACGAGGGCCACCGTTGGGATGGCTGTAAGTGCACTGTTTGCGGCGCCGTTCGTGACCAGGGGCATGACTGGAGTAAGGACTGTGATTCCTGCAGTCGGTGTGGGGCAAAGAGCCCAACGGGCCATGCATGGGATGGCTGCCAATGCACGAAGTGCGGGAAGACCCGCAACGAAGGCCACCATTGGGATGGCTGCAAATGCACGAGGTGTGGCAGGTATCGAGACGAGGGCCACCACTGGGATGGCTGCAAATGCACGAGGTGTGGAAAGACCCTCTTCACTCAAGGACACCGTTGGAGCGGCGGAAAATGCACTCAGTGTGGGATGAGCCTAGTGGATTCCGAAGGGCGGCTCTACTGTGACGAGTGCATCTTCCGAGATTGGGATCACCTCCGCGACGGACCTCTGGAGGTTGTCCGCGCACTTTTCGAGTGGGCAAACACCGGCGACAGCACGGCAGAGAAGGCGCTATCAGCTCTGGTCGAGCGCTGCAATGCGTACTTATTGTCGGCCCAGGAGTGTGCCACATACCACGGGTATCAGAGGCAGCAACTGGCCGCAGAGATATTGGGGGAAGTTGGCGGCCCGGATGCTGTGGAAGTGCTGAGGGAAGCGCGAGCGCTTCAAGACCTGATGCTCGGTAGAACCGAATACATGAGTGACCTCACGGTACAATTTGTCAAGGGGGCAATCGACGGGGCGCTTCACTCTATACAAGAACGTCATCCCGCCCTTAAAACAAGTGACCTCGGCATTGTGTTCAACATTGATGATCTTGGCGGAGGGTACTATGGTGCGACGGCCTGGCGAATATTCATGCGGCATATCTGCCCGAAAATGATAATCGGTTGCACGCTGAAGGAAGGTGACACGAGAGCCACTTTGGAGGGGGAGGAACGCGAATTCTGCATCGCCATGTTCGGTCTCACGAATGATGCCGCGGTCGCCGTGAAGAAGGTGTTCGAGGAGTGTGATGAGAAAGGGCTTGCCCCACTCGCTCGGCGGTTCCTATCAAGCCCCGAACTAGAGCCCTTGGTCCACGTCGGCCACATTGACGCACTCGGAAGGCTCGTCCAGGAGGAGTGGAGCCGCGCCTTCCATGATAGGTGCAAGGACTGTGGTTGGGGCTACGCGCCGAAAGTTGTAAGAGTCGACCTAACTCCTGAACTGAAGGCGGAGCTCGAAACTTTGCGCAATACCATCCTGTCATAGCTTGCTAGAAGTGCCATTCGCAGGCGGATCCAGCATCGAAACTTCGTGCTTGCGCAAGCGCGGCGGGTTTTTGGAGTGTGAGCAAGGTGGCAGTCGGGCCTGCTTACACGTTCTCGGGTCTCTGGGCATTCAGGTAAGGTTGCGGAGGGTTCATACCGTCGCACCTTTGAGAATTCGCCCCACGCGTGACGGCAGAACACAGAAGCCATAAGTTCGGGCTCATAGACAAACTCTATCTTTCTGTGGCCAAAACCTTGTCTGTCTTTTGGAGCGCTTACGGGATTACCTGTGGGCTGCTGCGTTGCAGAAGGGCTGGCCACTCCTCTGTAAGAACGGAAAGGGAGCGAAGCCACGAGTCAGGATCTTAGTTTCGGTATGTCGAGGTATAGTCCCACCGCTCCTCAAGGTCTGGCCCGCGCGGTACGCCGCCTCTTCGCCGAAAGTTACCAAGCAGCTCTCAGAGAACGCAGGCCAGCCATGGTTGCAGAACGCGCCTAGGGTCGCCGCGGTGCTGGCTGGACAGTTTGAACGGGTGGTGGCGGAAGGATAGACAGGAACGCCTTGGCGAGCTGCAGCGGTTTTTCCAGGAGTTGTGCAGGGTGCTGGGTCTGCCGGCTTCCCAAGAGGAGGATAGGCGAGAAGCCGACCTCATGCATTTGGCTCAGCTCAGCGGGCTGATTGCGTCCTACCAGCACGCTTACGGGGTCGCCGATGGCAACTTGAAGCGGTTGTGCGGGTTCGTGAAGCACTTTTTGGGCGCGGTGGATGATCGGCGGGTCGCGCCAGCCGCGCAGGTAGGCGCGGTGCAGATAATGACGGTCCACAGGGCGAAGGGTTTGGAGTGGCCGGTGGTGTTCGTGGCCGAGCGTCGCAAATGTCCCACAGGCCGAGGGCCACAGCCGCAGTGGATGGTTCCCGAGAACCTGTTCGAGGCGGACCGATATTGGAATAACCCCGAAGAGGAGCGGCAGATTCTGTATGTGGCGCTAACGAAGTACGTCCAAAACGGGAGTGAGGCCCTTATGAAGCGCCTTCCGGTCACTTTGACCGAAACCGAAGTGGAAGCCCTCCGCCAAGCCCTGGCCACTACGTCAACAACCCGCCTGCGAAACCGCGTGATAGTGGAGGCTATCCTCGGCGCTGGCCTGCGAGTCTCGGAAGTGTGTGCCCTCAAAGGCGCCGACGTTGACCTCACCGAGGGCACAATCCGCGTCAACCTCGGCAAGGGCAAAAAAGACCGCGTGGTGCCCGTGGACAACGAAACCCCTGGCTTGGCTTCGGGCTTGGGCAGAACGCCGTGAAGCCCTCGGCCTCAATGGACGGGCGCCCTTCTTTCCTGCCGTTCACAAAGACGCCCTCGGCAAGCCCCTAAGCCCGCTGCAGGTGCAGAGAATGGTGGCTTCGGCGGCCAGGCGAGCTGGCATTGAGGGCAAGCGCGTCAGTCCTCATGTCCTGCGGCATACCTATGCCACTAGGCTTCTCCGGGAGGGCTTCACTATCCGCGAAGTCCAAGAGCTTCTGGGCCATGCTAGCGTTGCCACAACGCAAATCTACACCCACGTTGACCCGCAAGCCCTGAAAGAGAAAGTGCAGGGGCAACCGCGCAACCGAAGCCGAAAAAATCGCCAGGGCCATGCTGGAAGCATTGCCCGAAGAGGTCGGGCAAGCAATAGCGAGTATGGTAGTCGGTGGCCCCACACGAGGTCCAGCGCAAAACCTCGCACAGACGCCCCAATGAGTTTCAGGTGCGTGGTTGGGTTCGCATAGGTAGATTTTGTGTGTTACAGCTATCCCGTCGGCGCGGCTTGTGTCAGTTACTTGAACAATCAGCGACGATACCGGTGTTTTTCGGGCAATTACAGAAGTCGCCCGGGACAGGTTACCTACAACTAAGCTGACACACAAGCTGCAGGCAGCGCGGATGCACGTGCGGCAAGGACGAAAGACAGTTTCACCGTATAGGTGCGATAGATCTTTGCCGCCTCCGCCTGAGACGAGGCCGCAAAGAGGGCAACATAGCTCTGCAAGCGCTGGCGGCCCACAGCGTATGCACCAGACCTTCCCCGCATCGCACCCAGACCGGGGCGGATAGCCGCCCTTCTCCCTAAGCCCGCCTGGCAGCCCTTGTAAGCTGCCTGCCGCGCTGCCGTAGCCTTATCCCCGGGGGGCAGACTCAGCCGCGCGGTTCTTTTTCAGGGAGGCCCCGCGCGCCGATAGTCTTGTGCTCTTTCAAAGGGCTGTACGCCCAAGTCGCCTGCGACGGGCTGGGAGTACGTGAGCAGAAACAAGAAGGTGTTTCAAAGGGCTGTACGCCCAAGTCGCCTGCGACGGCTGGGAGCAGGTTAAGCAGGCTAAAAAGATAGTTTCAAAGGGCTGTACGCCCAAGTCGCCTGCGACTTTTCCGCCCCCAAAAAGGGGGGGAGCTTCTTCGTTTCAAAGGGCTGTACGCCCAAGTCGCCTGCGACTTTTCCGCCCCCAAAAAGGGGGGGAGCTTCTTCGTTTCAAAGGGCTGTACGCCCAAGTCGCCTGCGACGGACCCACCCCGGAAGCCAGGACTGGACTGGTCTCCTGAGACCGCCTTCGCTAAGAAGCTTCGCGGGGTGCTTTCAGAGGACATTATAGGCACTTTTCGGGGGCGTGTCAAGTGGTTTTGGGAAAAAATTTAGGGCTGTGGTAGGGCATGATTTGGGGGTCTCGCTACGAGTCCTGGGAAAACCTGCTTTTTCGACCGTAGCGAGAGGCCTGGAGAGGCCGTTTAGCCCGAAAAATCGGCATTTTCACAGTTCGCTACCCGCGCCCCAGAGGAGGCGGTTTTTTAGCGGCAGCGACGGCCCGGGGCGAGGCTTGAGGGCAAAGCAGCACGGCGGCCGGGGAGCGAAAGCATGACCGCGTTGCAGCTGGCAGGGGCGACGCGGCGCAGCCATTCGAACCGAGGCGCCCCTAGTACCCACCCGCCGAAGGGCCGGCAGGTGAAATGCCCCTGGGCTGTACGCCCAAGTCGCCTGCGACGGAAAGGAGGTGATGAGGGTGGAGTTTTTTGAGTTTCAAAGGGCTGTACGCCCAAGTCGCCTGCGACCTCGCAGTTGTGGCAGTTGTGGTGGCCTTCTGTTTCAAAGGGCTGTACGCCCAAGTCGCCTGCGACCGACCCCCCCGGAAGCCAGGACTGGACTGGTCTCCTGAGACCCCCTTCGCTAAGAAGCTTCGCGGGGCGCTTTCAGAGGGCATTATAGGCACTTTTCGGGGGCGTGTCAAGTGGTTTTGGGAAAAAATTTAGGGCTGTGGTAGGGCATGATTTGGGGGTCTCGCTACGAGTGCTGGGAAAACCTGCTTTTTCGACCGTAGCGAGAGGCCTGGAGAGGCCGTTTAGCCCGAAAAATCGGCATTTTCACAGTTCGCTACCCGCGCGCCAGAGAAGACGGTTTTTTAGCGGCAGCCACGGCCCGGGGCGAGGCTTGAGGGGAAAGCGGCACGGCGGCCGGGGAGCGAAAGCATGACCGCGTTGCAGCTGGCAGGGGCGACGCGGCGCAGCCATTCGAACCGAGGCGCCCCTAGTACCCACCCGGCGAAGGGCCGGCAGGTGAAATGCCCCTGGGCTGTACGCCCAAGTCGCCTGCGACGGGATACGAGGCTATCAACTTTCAAGTGAAGGTGTTTGTTTCAAAGGGCTGTACGCCCAAGTCGCCTGCGACGGGGCTCCTCCGGCAACCAGGTGGCCTTTGGCCGCCTGTTTCAAAGGGCTGTACGCCCAAGTCGCCTGCGACGAATCATGCCAGAGGAGAAAACTCGCCTCTGGTAGTTTCAAAGGGCTGTACGCCCAAGTCGCCTGCGACGGCTGGCGCGGCATGCCCCAGCCACGCCTCAGCGTTTCAAAGGGCTGTACGCCCAAGTCGCCTGCGACGCGGGGCGCTTTCAGAGGGCATTATAGGCACTTTTGGGGGGCGTGTCAAGTGGTTTTGGGGAAAAATTTAGGGCTGTGGTAGGGCATGATTTGGGGGTCTCGCTACGAGTGCTGGGAAAACCTGCTTTTTCGACCGTAGCGAGAGGCCTGGAGAGGCCGTTTAGCCCGAAAAATCGGCATTTTCACAGTTCGCTACCCGCGCGCCGCGGGGAGCCGTTTTCTGGCAGTAGGGCGGGGTAGCCGCCATGAGAGCGCTCGGGAGTGGCCTGAGGTTAATGGCGTGGAGTGTCATAACGCGGCTCGCTCTGGACGGAAGGGGAGCGTTGAAGTTGGGAATGCAGACGGCGTCCATGAGATGCTCAGCCGGGGAGCGAAGAGTTGAGAGCAGACGTCAAGGGCGCTGAATGCGGTGGGGTGATGGTAGGGACCTGGGATGAGGTGAGCGGGACGTGGGAGAATGGGAGTTGCCGACGATCCCGAAGCTCAGGAGAAGGCCAGAAAGTTAGCAGGCTTCGCAGGTGGAAGCGCCTTGCAAATGCGCGCACGTAAGCCAAGTGGTGGTTCACCCCCAGCGCATACCCCACAGGTTGCTGCTGGGTTTGGTGTGGTTGAAGCTAGCCGTTTCTTCGGAGAAGGGAGGATGGGTGCCGCCCGGCCTGCAGAAGCGGGGGCGTCCAAGCGTCGCCGGAGAGCTTGGGAAGACCCGGTTTCAATCCCCCGTAGGGGAGGGAGTGCTGTACCTGGCTGGAGGGAGACGTCCGTGCGCTTGGTCAATCCCCCGGAGGGAGGCTTCGCGACGGCTCCTTTATAGGTCCTTGGGGCGAAGGCTCTGAGAGGCCCAATTCCGCGAACCTGACGCTTGCGCGGTCCGGTTGAGCGCCATGCCTGGTTGGCAATGTGCCTTCACCCATAGAACCCCAAGCCCAAAGGCCCTTGCGCGCCCCCTCAGGGTTTTCATGGTCTCCGCAGTTTCGCGGAACAACTAAGTGGGTCATGTGCCGTGGGTGTTATTCTGTCAAACCCCTCATTTCGCCAAAGAAGGCACCATGACTTCCTGCCAGCCTCCGAAAATGGGCGGACCTCACAGTCTTGCTCCTCTGAGTATGCGCACGAGTTTTATTGTAAATGAGTAGGTCTGGACTTCTTTGGGGTTGCCATGGAGGGAATGCCTTGACTTTGCGCACGAGTTTTGCTAAAGTAGAAGCGTTTATGCTGGGCGCAAGCGTTGCTGATGGGGGGCCGAAAACGGGGCGCCAAGGCGTGGTGTGGGCCGAGAGGTGGCGCACTCTGCGGGCGCTGACCATCTCGGGAATTGAACTCACCCTCGAAGCCGCAAGGAGCGGAGTTTTGCCTCCTTATCAAGGCGCGTTGCCGCGTAGTGTCCTCGGGGCGGCATTGCGAAAAGCCTTCTGTTCATTTCTCGACCGCCAATGTGAAGATTGTGCGCTGGAGGCTGATTGCGTTTCCTGGCAGGTCTTTTGCACACCGCTGCCCAACGGGCTTGGCTTGGGCGACAGCTTCGCGCCCCATCTGTTTGTCATAAGCCCCGGCGGGTATGGCAAGAGCCAGTACGAGCGCGGTGACCGAATTGACTTTGTTGCTGACGCTGGTTGGTCGGGCGATTGGCCTAGCGCCGTACTTTCGGCCATGCAGGTGGCGTGCGCGGAGGGGTTGGGCAAGGGGCGGAAGGACTGCTGGAAGGCATGCAATGGGGAGCGCGAGGCAAGTGGGTGGTGGGCAAGCACTGATCTTCCCGCCAGGGGAAAGAAATCACGTTGGGCGGCGTGCTTGGAGAACTAGAAATCGAGGGGGCGGTGGGGCCGCTTGTGCTGCTGCGGGGTGGGGAACTGGTTCACGTGGGCAAATCAACAGGCTACGGGTACGGACAGATGGAGCTGCGGGAGGGGGCGGACGCGGATAGGTGAGGCAAGCCAACTACAGAGGTGTCGAGATGCCAGACTGGCTTGTGGGCGTAGACGTAGACCGCATCCAAGAGTATGTGTTCGAGTCATCGCGGCTGCCGGAGATCGGAGGGGCCAGTGGGCTGCTTCAGGACATCGAGGACTCGCTGAAGAAGGATTTCCAGGGGCGCGGGTACAAGGTGGTTGTTGGCGGCGGCTCGATGCTTATTTGGGTCCAGGGTGAGAAGTCGGTAGCGGAGGAAGTCGCGCGGGCCGTAGAGAGTGAATACATCAGCCGGACTTTGGTATGCACGGCAACGGCCGCGATAGTTGAGTGGGACGGCCGGGATCTGCAGGATGCACGCGCACGGCTGGCATACGAGCTGAGACGGGCTAAGGATGAAAAGAAGACCTGGCCGTGGTTTGAGAGCCTGCCGTATGCGTTGCGGTGCGAGTCGTGCAATAAGCGGCCCGCACATTATCATCATCGTGACACCAGGGTGCCAGGCGAATCGCGCTGGCTGTGCTTGGCGTGCGAGCGCAAGTATAAGTATGAGGGTGTCCGGGAAGACATTAAAGAAGCTAAAGAACTGCGCCACATTGCAGAGCACTGTGGGCGCGGAAAACTGGGCGTCATACACTTGGATGGAGATGGCATAGGCGACAAGTTGGGGCAGATCGAGTCGTGGGGAGATCTCAAACAGTTTTCCCAGGCGCTTGCTTCGGCGCTTAGTGCTGCAGTTGACGGGACTTTGAGCAAACTGGGACAACCCTACCGGCGCTTGTTCGTTGGCGGGGATGATTTGTATTTGTTCGTGCCAGGGGAGTGGGCTCTAGATGTGGCCCTGCAAATTGAGGAGCAGTTTCGCCGCAAGTGGGAGGGGACCCCAGAAGGTAAGTGGGGACCTGTCACTGTGTCGGGCGCGGTGCTCATTGCCGATGAGCACACACCCGTGTACTTCCTGCACCGGCTGCTGATAGATTTTGAACGATACGCCAAACAGTGGAAGAACCGGCTGGCGGTTTCTGCAAATGCAACGGTGGGCCAGGGGCAAGGGGAAGGCTGGCTGTGCTTTCGAGTGATGCTCAGCTCTGGCAGTTCCACGGGCAGCGCTCGGGAATTTTTTGATAGTTTGCTCGAAGAGCCCCAAGGGATGGGTAGTCCAGTGTGGGAAAAGCGCACACTTCGGCCGTGTCCAGCGGGGGAAGTGCGCCAGTTGCTGGAATGGACGCGCACCTTGAAAACCGGCGGCGTTCCTCAGGGCACGATTCTGCGCCTGAGGGATGCTATGTGGCGCAGCCGGTTCGAGGGGGCCGTGGAACTGGCCTACGAGCTGGCGCGGACGTCCAAAAAAGAGGCCCGGGAGGTACTCGCTGAACTGGCTGGGGTGACCGCCGGCTCGCAGTGGAGCCATGGGTGGCGCCCGGCTGCCGGCTTGAATGCGGAAGGAGGCGCTCAGGTTCTCGAGACCCCAATCGGCGACCTAGCCGAGATATGGGACTTCTCTAGCCGTGTGGACGATGCGCCTGCGGCCCAGGCTGCCGCCGCCTCGTCCCGGACCGCTTAGGGAGGGAGAGGATGATTCCCTTCATTATCAACTGGAGAGCCGCTGTCCGCTCCGCGGTGCTGGTGGGTGGTGGCGACATACCTGGCGTTGACATAGCCACGGTGACTGGAGCCAATAAAAGACCGTACGTACCAGCGACTAGCTGGAAGGGGAGGCTGCGGCACACCTGCGAGGCAATTGCCAATGCCCTGGGCATGCTGACGTGTACAGCACCTGACGCCGCGGAGATGTGTCCGAGCTGCTGGCTGCAGCGTGGAGGCGGGGCGCAGGTGCTGGAATTCAGTTACGCTGGGCGGGATTATGGACCCACGTGCCCCGTATGCCGGATTTTCGGCTCGCCCTGGTGGCCTTCGCCCATCCGCTTGACCGACTTGACCTTCGTGAGGCACCAGGAAGGCCTGACGCGTACCGTGGATCCGACCTTACGGTGGCAGGTATCCATCAGCCGGCAAACCAGGAGTGCTAGCGCTGGGCGGCTGTTCGTAGCGCAGGTGGCTTCCCCGGCTGGTGGACCAGGAACCATTGAGGCCGCCGGAAGCATAACTGGTGCCGTTCCCGAAGAAGACCTGCTGGGGTTGCTGGTAGCCGGTCTGCTGTCTCTTGAGACACTGGGTCATGCCCGCTCCCGAGGGTTAGGATGGCTGGGGCCCCCGATAATTGAGCTGAAGGTCCGGGCGAAAAATGGCGAGGCGACAGAGGAGATGAAGACCATCGAGGACCCAGCGGCTTATGCGGAGGAAAAGCTGCGCCTGCTGGTTCAACGCTATAAGCCCCACGCTGCCCATGTGCCTGACAGTGGATAAGGGAGGCCTGCGATGTCTGAGTGGATGATATACGAAATAGAGCTGCAGCAGCCTGCCATAATCACCGCGCGGACGCAGTACGGCCAGTATATCCAGTGCCTGGACTATATTCCCGGCACGACAGTGCGTGGGGCCATAGCGGCCTTCTTGGAACAGATGGGGGAGTCTGAAGAGAAGCAGCGCGAGATTTGGCTGGGCCAAAATCCTTGCATAATCGGGCCGGCGTACCCCAAGGTCCGTGACGTGGGAGGGATGAGCAAACCGGTGCCTTTTTCAGTGTGGAAATGCAAACGTGCGGCTGGGATGGGGAGAGATGATTCTGTCGCAGAGAAGCCCTGGGAGTTGCCCCATCACGGCTACGTGGACACGGTGGTGGGGGATTTGGCACCCACCCAAGATGCGAAGGCGCTCGTTCGTTCAGGGCGATGTCCCTTTCCTTCCTGCAATGCTCCACTGGAACGGTACGCACCGGGCTACTATATGCGCTCGGAGGAGTATGACACTGGACAGCAAAGGGGGCGGTACGAGGAGGGGCGTGCCAGGCGCCGGCTGCGTTCCCACGTTGGGATAAGCAGGAGACGCTACGCCTCTGCTCAGGGGATACTTTTTGCGACCGAGGAGTTGCTGCCAGGGCAGCAGTTTAGGGGCCTGATTCGGCTGGGTGCTTCTGAAGACATCGTTGGCCAGCGGGGCCGAATCGGAGACATCTTTATCGGCAGCGGCAGGTCGCGGGGGTATGGAAAGGCCAGTTTCGCTATAGCTGAGCGCACTGTGCTTCTTGGGAACGAGGAGGCTGTTCGCCAAAGGATCGAGGGACTCAACAGCGCTATCAGGAAGGCAGGGAGTGCCGCAGCCAAGGAGCGGGTGTTTTTCACCGTCACGCTGCTGTCGCACGCTGTGCTTTTAAGCACAGATGGACGTCCACAAGTTGGCATCCACGAGTTTCACTTGCCTGAGCCTCTCAGCCGAGAGGCGAGACTTGAGCATCAGTATCACAGGGCGGCGCACATCGAAGGGTGGAACGGGCTGTGGCGCCTCCCACGTCCTCAGACTTTGGCCACGGCTGCTGGCTCAGTAGGTGTCTTCTCTGTATGCACGAAGTGGTGGGAAAGCAACCAACAGGCAGCAGTGGAAGCGCTCGCTGCAATCGAACGCAACGGGCTTGGAGAGGCGGTGCGGGAGGGATGGGGGCTGGCGGAAGTGGCTGCCCACATTCATTGGGAGAGTGCGCCCAGTGTGTAGCGATCAGACCGCATCGGCCGCACAAACTGCCAAGTTGCTGCTCTTTTCTGTCCCGCTGGACAAAGTTGGAGAGGCAGCGGGCATCCTCGTTAGTCTCTGCGCTGGGACAGGCAACGGGAAGGTATGGGGCTGTGCGTTTTCTCCGGAAGCTACTAGCGATTTCGTGGCCGTGGACAGCCCTGTAGAGGCTGGGAAGCTGTGGGACAAATTCGCTCATGGCATCATCTTTGGGGAGGCTGCATGTCTTTACTGGCGTTGGGCGGCAGATGCACTTCAATGCGCTTTGCTCTGTGCGGCTTCGGCAGAAGCGAAATTTGCACTACCGGTCTCGGACCAGCAGATACAGTCCGTCTGTGTGGAGCAGGTCGCCAATGTCCAGATCCAGATACCGTTGCTCGGTCTGGCTGGCCTTAGCACAGGCGACTTCTGGGAGGCGCGCATTCCCAAACCGATCAAATACGCTGGTCTCCCCGGCCAACAAGGGCAGCGGCCTGTACTCCGGGCAGTGTGTTACCGTTCCGAGGATATGACGGGCCTCTATTGGACTCGGTATGTAGATGTCGAACTTATGGGGGGCACAGAATGAGTGCCGACACGGATGCTGGGCGTGCGGCGCATGTCGTCATGACCCTGGGGAAATCCCCTGGCGTCGTTACTACCGCTTTGAAAGCGCTGTCTTGCATCACATACGAAGACCCAGCACACGACATTCACCTGCCCGTTACGGTCCAAAAGCTTCACCTGCTATGCATCCCGAACGCCAAGCCAGCGAATTTGCCGGAGCCGGAGCAGCTATGGCTTTCAGAGCCGCTGGATGCTGGCTGGGCGGACGTACTGCACAGGCAGCAGGGTATTCTGGCGCAGTACTGGCCCTTTGGAACGAAAGACCTTAAAGGCGAGATAGCTAGCTGCATTGGGGCTGCTGCGCCACGGCTTGAGCTTCCGGCGCGAGGGATGGAAACCTCCACGGTCAAGATATGGTGCCTGGCGACCGGGGAAACTGATTTGGTGGAGCCTAAAGACGCGGAGAAATTCGGCCAGTTGTGCGAGTATGTGCTGGGTGAAGTCTTTAAGGAGGCGGAAGAAGATCCAAGCAAAGTCTGGGTAGGGATTGCTGGCGGACGCAAACACATGGCGTCAATCCTGCATGTCAAGGCCGCTGCCATGAATTCCTGCTTCCGGTTGTTCCACGCCGTCCTAACAGACGATTGCGAGGAGGCAATCAGAAACTCCCGCAGACACGAGGCACGCAATCATGGACACGAGTGCCCTGAAGACTGGAAAGGTTGGGTTGACATGGAAATGCAACCGCCGCTGAAAGAGATTAGGTTGGTAATTGTGGGGCCGGGGGGAGAGATGCTGACGGTGGCGACGTTAGGGCCGGAGCCAAACCTGCTTTGACCCGGCGCGGCCACGAGTGGCTGGTGCCAAAATGGCACTTGGTGGAGAATGCCGATGGCGAACAGTGTAGATCTCTGCAAGCTGCGCAAAGAGGTAGAAAAGCTTCGTCTAGCCCTTCAAGCACCCGTTGACCTTCCGGCATCTGATGCTGCTACTGCTCGCCGAAGAGATGCCATCCGCAAACTGAACTCCACGGAGTTGAAGGGCGGGGCGAACGCGCTTGAGGGGAGCGACGCGCTGGTCGCGTTGCTGGCTACAGAAGACCTGAAGGAGCGCCCCCATTACCATTTGTTCGCCGCATTGGTCGTTGAGGATCTGGCGTGGCGTGAATACTCTGGGGTGCCCAGCGACCAAGCCCAGCCTATCGCGCAAAGTAAGCAAGCTCAGTGGGAGTGGGCTGTGGGAAAGCTGGTGGATGCCCTTTTGCTACCAGGTTTGTCGAGAAGACTGCTTGCCGACCATGAACGCGAGCTGCGCTGGAACGGTGCCGAACAGCTCGAGAGCCATTTGTGGCCTGAGGAGCAGCAGGAGAAGCAACTCGGTCGCGACATCCGCAGCGCTCGGATAGTGTACTCGCTTTGTGTTGGTCTGTGGCTTGGGGTGTACGGGCGGGTATGGAAGGCATCGGCGCTGGCCAGCAAGTTCGCCTCGATTGTTACATGGAACCACCTGATTCTCGCTGGGGTCTCGACGGCGCTGATTGGTGCATTGCTCGAGCGCATGCTATCGCATTCCCCCGCCGGCATTGTAGCGAGCATGGGCGTGCTCTTGGGCGCAATAGTTATGGCCCTCACCGCCGCAGTGGTCGTGGTCAAACTAATGTTCGGACACTGGACCGTACGGGGCGAGGAGAATGCCAGCCAGAGCGAGGGGACAGCCTCGGACCAGTGCGGTCAACAAAAGGAGGGCACCCAGGCCCCGAAGGGCCGCCAAGGCTCTTGTGACGCCGCACAGCAGGCTCAGTCTGCCGCCAGGGCTTCGGAGACCACCTTGGTGTCGAAACTGGTCTTTGACCTTCTGTTGCCACGGCCGGCGGGCCTGAGCGCCGTGGGTATAGTTGGCCTGGCCCTTGTCTCCGAATTGTGGCAGGGTATCTGGGCACAAGCCGCCGCAAAGAAGATATTGGCTTTGTCAGCCTTGGCCTGGATGCTTAGCTATCTCATGGTCTTCATGGAGCTCACTCGCTCCAGCTCGCTTTTCTCAGAGCTGCGGAAAAGCGCCATTCAGATTTCTCTGCTTGCAGTCATTCAAGCCGTTGTCATGGCAACAGTGTTCATCGTCCTTTTGGCTTGGTTGGCGCCGCAGGTGGTGCAGAAGATGCTGGGCGACCAGTTCACGGGGACCGTTGACCTGCTTTTGGGCGGGAGGCTATGGTCCTTCGCGCTGCTCTTCGGCACCCTAGGATGGCTGCTGGGTATGTTGCTGCAACAGCTTTGGCAGCCGGGCGCCATCACACATCCCCTGCCAGAGGAGGCATGAGCCGATGGCCGCTACCAGTCAAGTGGCTACCGATGTAGTCAAGGCAACAACCGTTGTTGAACAAATGTCAGACGTGCTTGTGCGCCGTGCCGCGCAAACTCTTTGCGATAGCTTGTACGGAAACCTCCCAGGTATCTCCGAGGCCCAACTTTCCAACCTGGTCAACGTGGCGGCCTCCGCCAGGAGCCTGTACGAAATCATCGCGTTCGTGATGTACCAAATTGGGCGGAGTGGCAGTAGCCGGGACTGGAACGAAAAGTCCGAGGCTGGGAGGTGTGCTTTCGGCGAGGCTATCTTGCGCCAACTGACGGGCCAAGAATCCCAAACGGCTGTGGCGGAACTTAAAGACAGAGCTGCGAACATTGGGATGCCTGCGGACTTGGTTATTCTTTTCGGCGTACGAAAGTACGTCGGGTACCTGCGCCAATTGCATAAGTTCCTGCAAAAGGCTGAGCTCAAGGAGCGATGGGAATATGTTCGAAAGCTTGCAGAGCAAGATAGTCATTAGAGGCAGGCTGAGGGTGCAAACAGCGTTGCGCATCGGGACCGGGCGCGCGGCCCCGGCCGCTGGCAGTGATTTGCCAGTCATGCGCGACGCCATAGGAGTGCCCTTCATTCCTGGCTCCTCGCTCAAGGGCGTGGTGCGGGCCTGGGCCGAATCTCTGCTACGGGGCATGGCCGACTCTCCGGAGAAAATGCAGAAATTGGCCTGCGATCCGCTGCGTCACAAGCCCCAAAGCGCGGAAGCTCCTAGGGCGGAGGAAGCTGGACGCGCTGCGCCCAGCAGTGACCTCACAATTTGCGTAGACCCTGGCGAGGTTGCGGAATGGCAGAGGCGCCAACAATCAACAGATCAACGGCGCGGGGATCCTAAGGTCGAAGGCTTCACTCTCCCTTTGGACGACAGCCAGGTGACACAAGTGCTGAGGAACCGCTTGTGTTGCACCTGCCGCGTTTTCGGCCACCAGGCCTTGGCCAGCCCCGTGCTGTTTGCCGATTTGCCACTGGCCACAGGCGATCCCGTGCAGGTGGTGGCTATCCGGGACGGCGTGGCCATTGACCGGGAGACAGGCACAGTTAGCGGCGGCCTTAAATACGACTACGAGGTAGTGCAGGGAGGGACTGAGTTCGACCTGGAAATAGCCGCTGAAAACCTCGAGCCGTGGCAACGAGGCCTTTTGCTGCTGTGCATTCGAGCCTTAGAGACAGGCGAAATCAGGGTAGGTGGTGCCAAGTCCCGCGGTCTCGGGGCGGTAAGGCTGATGGGGAAAAATGGCAGCGGCAGGCCGGAGATACTGCTATACGAACCTGGCGACATCGGTGAGCGGCTTCAAATGGCCGTCGGGAAGCTTGCGCCGGTTTCGGTGGAGACGGATGGGGACATGGCCGAGGGATGGATAGCAGCGCTGGCCGAGGAAATCGAGCGCCGGCTGAGCGACGGAGAGGAGGAGTAGGTAAATGCACCGGTTTGTGGCTAACGAGCTGATTCTGGACTTGACACTGAAGCCGCAAGGGCCGCTGCTGATAAAGGCGGGTGAGCAGAAGGGCAGCACAGACCCTTCGCTGCCCGATATGTGTTTCGTTCGAACACTGCACCGCTTCGGCGACGCTGAGCCAGTGCCGACGGTTTACCTGCCGGGTAGTTCGCTCAAGGGGCCAGTGCGGGCGTATTGTGAAAGGGTCGGCCTCACCAAGCAGGTCGAAGCGGGCGGGGGCCAGTTTTCCTGGCGGCTCGCGTGCGTATCGGTTTCGTCCAAGAACGAGGGCGACCCTGAATTCCCCTATTGCGGCAAACAATTCACGGACCAGGGCGAGGGCCATGATGAGGCGGACGCTCGCGAGCGCTACCGCGGGTCTTGCATGACATGCCAGATTTTCGGCAATACGGCACTGGCCGCGCACATTTCCATTGATGACGCCTATCCAACTGATCCCAGCGCAGTGGTAACCGATACCCGCACAGGGGTGGCAATAGACCGAGTACTGGGTTCGGTGGCGGTAGGCCCGTTCGACATGGAGGTCGTAGTGGACGGCGCGTTTCAATTCTCCCTGCGCCTTTGGAATTTCTCCTGGGCACATCTTGGCCTACTGTCCCTGGCTATAGATGCCTTCAACTCCGAAGAGCTTTTGCTTGGTTCCGGCAAGTCTCGCGGCTTGGGGCGGGTGGCCGTCGAGATCGAGCACATGAAACTGCGGGCCAGCCCCCCGTTGGTGGATGGGCAGAACTGCGTGGGGGATATTACGGTAAAGAAAAATGGCGAACACGTATACGGGGCCTACCTGTCAGAGCCGCTCAAGAATGCAGGGGTCGAATCGTGGGTAGTAGGGCGAGAGCATATGACGAGGGCTCACTTGCGCTGGGAAATCAGCGGCGACAAAGAACTATGGGACAGCCTGAGGAGCCATGCACAGCAGCAGTTTCAGCGCGTGGCTGGCGCCCTGGGAGGATAGGGACATGGCGGAACGCACAAGGCAACACGATTGGGTGCAATGGTCAGATGAGCGGGCGCGCCGCGTTCAGTGGAATGAAACCGAGCGGCGCAACCACGGCCATCACATTTGGGCACCTGGCACCCTCCGGGGCTGTATCACTGGCGAAATCTTTTGTATCCAGCCGGTCCACATCGGGACGGGCCTAATCCTGGAGGACGAAAAGGGGCAGCTCTATAAGCCGACGGCAAAGCTTCGCGGGGAGCCAATAATTCCGGGCAGCACACTTAAAGGCCTGCTGCGGTCTGTAATTGAAGCGCTCACCGATAGCTGCCTAATAGTATTCAGCCGAAGTCTGGAAGACGCTGGCGTAGATACGCGTAGCAACAAATTAGGCCCCTGCGCGATAGACAGGCCGTGCATGGCCTGTCGCTTGTTCGGCACGACGGCTCGGGGGAGAGAAGCACCATCATACGCCAGCCGCCTCCGCTTCGCCGATGCGGTGGCCAGCAAGGGACAATGGGAGCTAACGAGGGTGCAGTTGCCCACCATGTGGCAACCAAGACGGGCTTCTAAGGGCCGCAAATTCTACTATCACGGCAGAATGCTTTCTGGCCAAGAGCCCGTGGAGGCAATCAAGGCCGGCTCCCGCTTGGCCTGGCGCATTGACTTCCACAACATGGCTGACGACGAGCTGAATTTGCTCCTTCTCGCGTTGTTCGGCCTCCACAAATTTCTCCCCTCGGAGAAGCAAAAGACGCACGTCGTTGCATTCAAGGTGGGCGGCTACAAGCCGGCGTGCCTCGGCTCAATCCAAATGATAAGCCCTGAGGTGTGGCTTCACCAAGATGGCGGGCCGACCCGGCTTCAACCCAGCGAACTTGCCGCGCGGGTCACAACTGGTCGAACGCCGCCGGAATTCAATGAAAAGGCAGCCCATGCTCTGGCCGAAATCTGGAGCTACCCCAGGGATCCTAAACAACTAGAACAATGTAAATACGGCGCGATCGAAGGGGAGGGCAGGCGATGGTGATCAGTCTCTCAATCCCGCTAAACTCTGACCTCTTCGCGCGTGCCCACCAACTCGCCCTGGCGCTGCGTCGCGAGAACGTGGATCCCAATGAGTTTGAGTCAGTAAACGATTACCTGTGCCATCTCCTGCACACTGGCCAGCTCTGCGGAAAGTCAGCCCAGCAGGGGAGGCACGTGGTTGCGCGCGCCATCCAGCATCTGGATAAGCTGTTGGCGCCACCCCAGCCCTTTCTTCGCTCAGATCGCACGGCGGCTTATTGGCGTGGTATCGTCAAGAGCCTCAAGCAGTGGCGAGCGCCTGACGATTGCCAAGCGGCCCTCCTGTGCATGCTTTATGCCGCACGCTTGCTGAGGGCGCTGAGGAAAAATCCGGCCCTCGCCGGCCAACTGCCGCAGTAGCTCTCGCCTGCGGCTCTAAACCAGAGCCATGTCTGCTGTTGCTGAGTTACTGCGTGTCAAGGCAGCGTTCTACTTTTGCCTTTTCGAAATCCTCTCCGAGAAGGACGAGCAGTCAAGCCCTGCTGATGAACTTGAGCGCGCGACCTCGACAGGCAACGGAGCTGAGGAGCAGAGAGATGCTGAGGGTGACTCTGAGCGCTCAACGCCGGCAGTTGCAGAAACAGAAGTCCACGAGGAAGACAGGGGGCAGGGGCACTGGGTCGTAACGGCTCCTCGCCCAAATGAGGTGGCCGGGTGGGACTGCGAAGACATTTGCTGCAAGTTATCTTTCAGCGACTGGGGGTACGCGCGCGCGGCTGCGGCAGCTTACATGACCTGGTGTTTACCTCCTTCCCAGCAGGCCCCCGATAATTTTCCTCAAGGCAAATGGATGGATCAGGTTCAAAACCTACCCGAGCTCAACATTCTTTTTGTTTCGCCACTTGCTCTGCAGGGGCGGATTTCGGTGGACGAACAGCAGGCGGCTTCTCTGGCCGTTATCTACTCGGTAATGGCGGGTAGCGCAGAAAGTACGAACACACCAGCTCCAGCACCGGTTTCTTTAGCCGCGGCTACCCTTATGGCCTACGAAGTGCAAGCAAAGGCACCTTACGGGATCAACTCCGAAGCCCGTATAGTCCTCTTAGAAGCTTTGCAGAACCTTATAACGGCGGAAGTTGTTTACACAATTTCGGGCCTGTCGGATGCGTCTACGGACAAAGAGTTTTGGCACATGTGGCTGAGGAGAGTGCGCGAGGGGTTTGCTCGCGAACTGCCTCGCAGGACAGTGGATTTGCTGCCGAAGAGACTCACCGCCGAGCGTGGCGACGCGGGCAGTGAGAGCGAGGAGGAGACGCCACGAGCGCCAGTCCCAAACCCACTCGGACTGGACGCAGGGCTTCCATGAGAAACTGCAATTGAGACTGGTGCTCAACAGACCGCCGCGCAGTCGCTTGTAGCCCCTAATGAAGTTTTCGGCCTCGGTCTCGGATACGTCGTGAAGATAGAGCAGAGCCGCCAAAGCGCTCGCTTTCTCCGCACCGCCACCTCTTGCCTCCAAAAGCAAGGCCGCCCATCCTCACCAGCCACGTCCGTGAACGCCCGTGGGCTCTAGCTTCTCCCATGGTTTCGTTTGCCGCTATTGCCCCAAAACCCGTTCGCGACCACGCCTATGCACCAGGGCTTGCTTTTGAGTCTTCAAGGAACTGCCACGCGACGCCCACTTTCAAGCTTCTATGGGGCCGTTGTCCCGCCCTCCTCAGCCAACAGCTATGCCGCCCCTTCTCGGCTCCGAAAGCGGGGACGGGTATACAGATGTCGGCCCAGAAAGCCCCCGTCAAAAGAGCGAGGGGCCTGGGCACGAATCACTGCGCCACCCCATCCGTTTTGGGCTACTATCTCCACCGGCTTCGGCCAGGTCAAGGCAGGAATTCGGCCCCCGACGTGTCAACTGCCGGGGTGCGTTGAGTGGCATCACAAGTCGCGGTCGCTATGGGCAATCCGCTTCCGCTTTGTAGGCTTGGCCTCGTTCCCCGCTTGTAGGGTGTCGGTGCCACCTGCTTGGGCGGAAAATTTCGTGCGCAAATCGCATTTGCAGCCGGTTCTGTACTTGGAGGCAGTCCATTCCTGTTCGAATCCCGCATCGCGGGCACCCTGCCACGGCAATCTGGAAACTGTTTCGCAGCTTACCCACCCCTCCTACCACCACCGCCCCCAGGAAAGTACTCACCAGACAATAGTAGAAAGTAGACAGAACGACGGGAGAGCGAACGGTGCGAATGGGGCAAGCCCCGAGCTCCCACCTTTCTTCTGAGGCGTCTATTGCAAAACAGGGTTGGTCATAGCCCAAGGAGGCCGTGAAGGCTGAAACCAAGCCTTGACGAACAAGGGATTGAGACCGTCATGGGGTTGGCACGGAGACGCTTTCGTCATGGGGTTGCCTTCCGGAGCGTTGCGTCATGGGGTTGGCTCTGAAACCAAGCCCCGACGAACAAGGGATTGAGACTTTCTAGTTCCTCGCAAAACTGTCGAAATGGCTGCTCACCTGTCTGAAACCAAGCCCTGACAAACGGGTGATGGAGGCGTGGTGTCGTTGTAAAGTTAGGAAGGAAGTTCGTCAAGATGGAGGAATGAGTCAGCTACGGGGAAGCTAGTAAGCTTGTCTTTCGGCTTTGGGCTTTGGTGGATTAGGGCTCTTAAGAGCAGCGTGGGAGGATCAAGCTTAGCCCGTGAGTGGGGTGACTGGGTGTGGAGCGGGTCAGCCTTAGGCTGAGTGAGTATCAGGTACGGATTCGTTTTGTACGTGGCGGGCGCCTTTCTTCCCACATTGGGGTGACCTTGAGGGGCGGGTTTGGAGCGGCGCTTCGGCACATTGCGTGTGTTCAATCCCAGCAGGTGTCTTGTTCGCAGTGCATCCTCCAGGGAAGCTGCCCATACGGATACATGTTCGAGACGCCGGTCGCCGAGGGGCAGGCAGTCATGAAACTCTACACCCATGCGCCCCATCCTTTTGTCATTCGGTCGCCCTTGGACGTTTCCCCCAGGGTGGCAGAAGGCACCGAGGTAGATCTTGGAGTAGTACTTATGGGCCGTGCTCATGGGTATTTCCCCTATGTTCTCCTGGCCCTGCAGCACCTAGGGGAAAGGGGGTTGGGAGCGGAGCGGGTGCCCTTTCGGGTGGAGAGGGTCGTCGCGGGAACCAACGAACGGGTGGTGTACCCCGCAGAAGCTGGTAGACCCGTGCCGTTGGTGACCCCAGAAACGGTGCAGGCCTCCTTGCGGCCGCCTCGGGAGTGTGCATTGATGGTTCACTTCCTCACGCCGCTGCGTCTGAGAGTTGAGAACCGTGTTCTTACCCAGCCTGATTTTGGGGCCTTGGTATCTGCGTCCTTGCGACGGCTTGAGCTACTCACGCGAGTTCATGACGCGGGGAGGTTTGAGCTGAACGCTGCGGAAATTGCCAGAGCTGCGCGTCAGGTCCAGGTAGCCAGCGACCGGACGCGCTGGCACGACGTTGTCCGCTACAGCCGTCGGCAAGAGCGTGAGATGCCTTTGGGTGGACTGGTTGGAGAAGCAGTGTTCATGGGAGAAGTTGGGAGTTTGGTGGAGATATTGTCTTTGGCTGGCCGCGTCCATGTGGGAAAGGGAACTGCTTTCGGACATGGACATTTTCGCGTGGAGGAAGTAAGCGATGGGCCAACTTCATGATGTTGTTTTGGCGGCGCTGCTGCACGACATTGGCAAGTTCAGCCAACGAGCCTTCCGTGGGCTGGAGGGAGCTGGTGACAAGGCCAAGAGATTAGAGGACTTTATTTGCCCCGTGCGAGAGGGCCGATACACTCACCGGCATGCTGTCTACACAGCAGATTTTATCCTCAGGCACCTGACTTACCTGCCAGAGGGTTTTGACCGAGAGCGCGTACTCCGCCTGGCAGCATATCACCACCGACCGTCCGACGTTGAAGAAAAATGGATAGCTGAGGCCGACGCGCTTTCCTCGGGTATGGAGAGGGAGGAAGAGGCGGAAGGACCAACGGAAGGCTTTCGGACGGTGGTGCTGCGGGCCGTTACGAATGAAATCGCACTGGAGGCACGGGCACCCGAGACAGGAGAAGTATGGTCAGTCTCTCTGGCCCCCCTTGATCCCGAAAAGGCTTTCCCCCAAAGGGAAGAGGGACCTCGCCCAGACCGCACAGCTGAATACCAGGAGCTGTGGCGGAAATTCCTCGGTGATTGGGCTCGTAATCAGGTGGCAGACCCCTGGGGGTTCATTAACAGAGCCTTGACGGTTCTGGAGAAGTATACATGGTGCATCCCCTCAGCCACCAACGTATACCCTGATATCTCGCTGTTTGACCATCTGAAGACCACGGCCGCGATAGCTGGGTGTATAGCATCTGAGGGAAAGGTTGGAGAGTCTCCATTTCTACTAGTCGCCGGAGATTTTGGAGGGATACAGCACTACCTTTTTGGGATACAGGTGGGTGCTGGAGGTTTGGCGCGGAGGCTCAGAGCGAGGTCGCTTTCGGTTTCTCTGGCTGTGGAGAGCGCAGTCCATTGGATTCTCCGGCAACTTGGGCTGCCTCTAACCAACTGCCTGCAATCGGCCGGGGGCCGGTTCGTCCTTCTGCTGCCCCACAACGACGATGCGCGGCGGTGGGTCGACGAAGCTGCTAAGAATTTGGGGGAGTGGGCGGCTCGTGAGCTTGGCTGTGAACTCCAACCCCACATCGCTACTCTTCCTATAGGGCCCGCGGACTTGAGAGACTTTGGCGCCACCCTGGACGAGCTACGGACCAAGTTAGAGCAGGCCAAATCCGTTCCGCTTGCAAGCGTGTTGATCGATGGGAACGGTTGGACCGAGGAGCGCTTTCTGCTTTCTCCGCTACCCGTTGCCGAGACGGGTGGGTTATGCAGCTCGTGCAGACGGGGGGCAGGACAGCCACAGCTAGTGCGGGAAAGGAAGGTTCCTTTGTGCGACCGGTGTTTCGCCGACGCGGAGACGGGGCAAAGACTAGTGCGTGGGCGGTTCATTGCATTTTTGGAGCTGGAGACAGGCCCTAGGCAGCTCCCATTCGGTCGTTACCAGATCGTTGAGGAGGAAACTCAGATACCGCAGAAAGCCTATCTTGCGATGGATCTGGACGGCGGCTGTGGCACCTTGCCCCATACACCCGTGGTAGGTCGTTACGTAGCCCGGTTCGTTCCCCGCAAGGAGGACGGCGCGCTCGTCGAGTTCTCCGAGCTTGCCAAGCAAAGCAAGGGGCGCAAGGCGCTTGCCTATCTGAAGGCTGACGTGGATAACCTTGGTCTTATCCTCACTTCGGGCCTTCGGGTGACTGAGCGGGATCGGCGCTCTATATCCCGGATCACCGCGCTTTCGCGCACCCTAGAGTTATTCTTCGGTGGGTACGTAGAGCGCCTTGCCAGCAAATTTGGGAATGTATACACCGTTTACTCGGGCGGGGACGACCTACTCCTGGTCGGGCCGTGGGACGCAATCATTGACTTCGCCCTAAGGCTTCGAGAGGATTTCGAGCAGTACACTTGCCGTAACCCGAGCTGGTCAATGTCGGCCGGCATCGCTTTGGTGCATGAAAACACGCCCGTGCTGACCGCAGTGGAAGAGGCCGACGCGAGACTGGAGGGCGCCAAAGACACACCAGGCGAGAGCACCGTCCCTTGGCCCTGGCCGCCCCAGAAAAATGCAGAAAGCCCTCGGCCCTCGAAGAACCGCCTGGTGGCTTTGGGCACGTCCTTGCCGTGGCCCCAAGCCGAGGAGGCCGTCTCGAAGGGCAAACGCCTGCTCTCCTGGCTCGAGCACGAAGACGAGGAAACGAAGTTGAGCACCGCTCAAGTCAGACGCTTGTTCTTCTATGCCGGTCTCTACCAGCGCTGGCAGCGCAGCGGCGACGTGATGAACTTTCGCTACGCTCCTCTCCTGGCATACGACATCCGTCGGAACTGGAGCAAGGCCCCTCCAGAAGCTCTGGACTGGGTTCGCCCCTTAGCGATGCCTGACAGTCCAGATATGCCCTTGCTGAGGTTCATCTCTGAATACGCCCTGAACGGGGCAAGACAGGAAGGAGGTGAGCAGTGAGATGAAGTTGGGGGATAACCCAGATTTTCGCCGTATAGCCGGCGACAGAAGGCAAGGACCACCCCAGCAGGGAAGAAGCGGGCAGGGCGGGGGGCGGCCCCAAGGCCCAGACCGAGGCGGTCACCAGGACCGTCAAACCGAGCAAGCCTTACCGCAACAGTTCGTTTTTGACAGCTTCTACGACTCCAACGGCAAGCTACGCCAGGAGCTTTTCTTCCAGTCACCCCAAGACCTCGCACGCCTGCTCGCCAAACAAAAGCTGCCCAAAACCAACAAGCCGCTGAGCATGGGCCAGCTTCGCTTTCTTTACATGGGGATGCTTCGGTTTGCCAAGCCTCTCAACGAGGGCAAGCTGGACTGGCCCACTGCCCGAGAAGACTTCGGTCATTTCTACGTGCAGCGGGTGGTATACCAGGCAAAGCGCGGCTTCCTGCCCCAAATGCTTGTGGACCTGATTGAGAAACACCGGCAGTTGGCCTTGTCCAATCCGCGCGAGATGTACGGACTTTTCCTGTATTTGAAGCATCTGTTGTGCTACTACCAAGAGTAAAAGGAGGAATGTGAGGGATGAAACTGCAAGGCATCGTTGAACTCAGGGGTAAACTCAAAGTCCTGGACAGCGGCTTACGCATAGGCGGCTCCAAGGAAACCGCAGAGGTCGGAGAAACCGATAATCCTATCATCCGCCACCCAATCACGGGCATACCCTATGTGCCCGGATCCTCTGTCAAAGGGAAAATTCGGTCCCTGCTGGAGCTCAAGCACTCCGAGGACACCCAAAGTACCGGACGCCCGTGTACTTGCGGAGAATGCTCCGTGTGCCTCATCTTCGGCTGCGGCAGCACGGCCAACATCAGTAGCCCCACCCGCGTCATTTTCCGCGACTCTCAGCCTACACAAGAAACGTTGGATACATGGGATAAGGCTGGCGTCAACACCGAAGTCAAGACCGAAGTGCTCATAGACCGCAATAAGGGCGTGGCCGCAGGTCGCATAGGGCCACGTACTATGGAGCGCATACCCGCCAATAGCGAATTCGATTTCTCCTTCTCTCTGCGGATCTTTGAGGGCGACGATGTGGCCAAACATTATGAGTTCTTGGCCGAAGGCTTTGAGCTACTATCCAAGGACTACCTTGGCGGCAGTGGCTCTCGCGGCTACGGAAAGGTCCTCATCGTTGCCGAGGACGGCACGCCGATGCACGAGTTCCTCCGGCGCAAGGCCAAGGAAGCCGCTGGGTCGTAAAGGGTGACCTATCCCGTGCGGGACTATTGCATCCGCATACGGCTGCTTTCGCCCGTCGGCACGCCTTGGCAGTCCGACACTATCTTCGGCCACCTCGCCTGGCACGTCGCCTACGGCTGGCGCGGCATCGGCATCCAGGAATTCCTACGTCCCTTCCTCGAGGGCCAGCCCCCCTTCGTTTTGTCGGACGCCTTCCCAGAGGGCTTCTTGCCCAGGCCTTTCTTGCCGGTTCGGTCCAAACGTCCCACCCAGCTTAAAGAATACGCCGAGGCCAAGCGTCGCGAAAAGGCCAGCTTCGTCTCTCTCGACGACTTCGAGGCCATCAGGCGCGGCCACGTAGACAAGTGGCAACCCGCCCCCGAGCTTTGGCATCGCTTCGATGTCCTCCACGCTTCCATCAACCGCCTGACCAACACGACCACAGGCCCCGAAGGCGAACGGGCAACTGAAGGCCACCTTTTCTCCACGCGCCTCTCACTCCCAGCCAGCACCGACAGCGACAGCCCCCAGGTCCTGCCCCTCTGTGTGTATTTGAGGGCAGGAGACCCTTGGGGCGCTTGGGTGCCCGAAATGCTCCAAGACATGGCTCCCCTAGGCTTCGGCTCTGACCGGTCCACAGGCGTCGGGGCCTATGAAGTCATTGGCGTCGAGCCTTTTGATGGTTTCGGCCCTCTCGACGGCGCCAACGGCTTCATTTCCCTCTCCTCGTACTGCCCAGCCCGCACAGACCCCACCCGCGGCCGCTGGAAAATCCGCATTAAGTACGGCAAGCTTGGCGAAAACGCAGGCGACGGAAATCCCTTCAAGCGTCCCCTTATCCAGTTCGAACCAGGGGCTGTCTTCCTCACCGACGGCCCGCCTAAGCCTTTCTACGGCCGGGCCGTCACGGACATAGCCCCGGGCATGCCCGAAGCCATTCAGTGCTGCTACACCCTGGCTGTGCCCTGCATCCTCCCGGAAGCCGTCATGGAGGCCTTCCAACAATGAAGACTTACATACTTGCCACCGTCGGCACCTCCTTGCTTACCAACCTCCGCAAAGAGCTGGGTTGGCCGCAAGACGAGCTGCCCGATCCGCGCAAGGCTGTCGCCTTCTTGAAAAAGAGGCAGCCTTCCGAACGTGTGTGCGGCGCTGAGATAAACTCCATCAACCACCTCTTGCAGGGCCAGAAAACCTCCGTCGGCACGGTCGAAAAGCCAGTAGAAATACACTTCCTCGTCTCCGACACCCCGGAAGGCGAATGGAGCGGCCGCGTGCTCAAGCTCTACTTTGAAGGCTGGCCCAAGGACAGCGTCGAAAAAGTCGGCTGCACAACCGTCCAACGCCTCCAAGACGCCGACGCCCAAGCTTTCGCTCACCACGGCCTCCGCAACCTCGTCAAGGAAGCCGCCCGCCTCCTGGCCGATGCCCAGCGTCGCGCCCCTCACGCCCTCCGCCTCATAGACGCCACCGGCGGCTACAAAGCCCAAATAAGCTTCGCCACCCTCCTCGGCCAGGCTTTCGGCGTGCCGGTAGTCTACCTTTTCGAGCGCTTCCCCCACTGCATCGAGATGCCGCCCCTTCCGGTAAGTTTCGACCGCAGCCTCTGGATTGAGCACTACTGGCTCTTCAAAAAACTGTCCGACGAACTATGCCTCCCAGCCGACCAAGTAAGGCGCTCCGACGTGGACGACCGCCTCTGGCAACTCCTCGACCACGAGACCGTTGACGGCGTCGAGTGCATAGCCCTCAGCCCCATCCTCGAAGTGATGCATCAGGGCTTTGAGTTGCGCCCGCCCGAGGCGCTACAAGAACCTCCTCCTTCAGACGGCCCTCCGGAACAGAAACTCCGCATCAACCAAGCCGAGATGGCCCATGCTCCCCACGACAGCAGGAAATGCATGGAGCGCCTGGCACGCCTTCCTTGGGTCACCCGCGTGGAAAACATTCGCTTCGTCAACACCGCTCAGTCCAAAGTCAAGTCCGGCGCCACAGAGGCTGTGGATGAAATCCTCGTGGTCTACAGCGACGGCAACAAGGGCATCGAAATAAAACTCTCCACCACTTGCCGCCTTCAAGCCCAACGCCAGTGGTGCTTGGAACAACTGCGGAGGCAGCTCAGCTAACGTAGGCTGCGAAACCCTGCCAACGCGCCAACCAGCAGCCACACCGGCAGGCAGCCTCGTACACGCAGCTACTAGCAGAGTAGGATGCGCTATGTCGCCCCGCGCCCTTTACGTCGTGGAGCACGGCGCCACCCTTTGCAAGCGCGGCGAGCAGCTCCTCGTGGAAAAAGACGACGCTGTTCTCCTCGAGGTCGAGCTCGCCAACTTAGCTTCCATCGTCCTCCTCGACTCTGTCCAGGTAACCTCCCAGGCCCTCTCGGCAGCCCTCCGTGCCGGCGTTTCCTTTGCCTTCGTCTCCTCCACTGGCGAGCTCCTAGGACAGCTTGTTCCGCCCATCTCTCGCAATGCCGTCTTGAGGCTCGCTCAGTTCAACAAAGACTCCGACCCCGAGTTCTGCTTCTTGCAGGGTAAAACTATCCTGGCCGCCAAAATCGAAAATCAACGCCAGGTCCTGCTACGCCACACCCTCGATTACCCCGGCCCCCAAGACCAAGTCGAGCCAGCTGTAGCCACCCTCCAGTCTTGTTGCCGCAGAATCCATGCCGCCGCCGATCTCCATCAGCTCCTCGGTATCGAGGGCGAGGCCGCCGCTGCTTACTGGCAGGCCTTCCCGCACCTCCTTACCGCTGAAGGCATCACGTTCCCAGGCAGACGCAAGCGCCCTCCACCTGACCCCGTCAACGCCGTGCTCTCCTTCGGCTACACCCTCCTCACCACCAGGCTCGTCTCTGCCCTCCAAGCCAGAGGGTTTGACCCTTGGGTGGGATTCCTCCATATGGAAACCTACGGCCATCCAAGCCTCGCCCTGGACCTCCTCGAGCTTTTCCGTGCCCCTGTCGTGGACCGCCTTGCCATACGCCTATTCAACCTCGGCATCCTCAAGCCCTCTCACTTCCATCCGGCCGAAGAGGGCGGCGTCCGCATGACCGAAGAGGGCCTCCGCAACTTCTTTCGCCATTGGGAACAGGCCCTCACCAAACTCGACCTCCAGCGCGTCCTCCAAAGCCAGGTTGATCAGCTCGCCCGCGTCTACCTCGGCCAGGAAGAGCAAATAAAGCCGTGGCTCTGGTCGGCCCGGTAAACCAAGCGAAAGGAGATATGCGCTCTGGAGAAATTTCTCATCGCTTACGACACACCCGACGACCGCAGGCGTCAGCGGATCGCTCGCATCCTCGACGACTACGGCGACCGCGTGCAGTTCTCCGTCTTTGAAATCTTCGCATCCCAAGACACCCTCCCTCGCCTCCTCGCCCGCCTGAACTCGGCTATCGATTCATCCCAGGATAGTGTCCGCATCTATCCGGTCTGCAGCGCCTGCGCTGCCAAAGTCCTCCGCCTCGGCCGCCAGGACCCGGAACCTTGGTGGGAGCCGGAGGTCTATATAGTGTGAGCCTGCGGAAACCTCAAAACCCCCCAAAAACGCCCTAGGTTTCCGCAGAGCCGAAAGCGCCGAAAAATCGGGCTTTCTCGGGCCTTGAAAAATCTCTGCCGTGCTGCTATAATGAGATTGAAACAGCACGTTTCCGCAAAATCCTTCCTCTGGCCAGGCCCGGAGCACCTTGATAACAGGGGGGGTCTGAAACCAAGCCCTGATGAACAAGGGATTGAGACTTTGCTGGCATCCTCAGTAGCTTGTCCTCGTCCACCTCGCGCACCGTCTGAAACCAAGCCCTGATGAACAAGGGATTGAGACTGTGTGTCCCGCCAGGTATCGCGCACTTGCGCGCGCCACTTCCTCGTCTGAAACCAAGCCCTGATGAACAAGGGATTGAGACCGGAGGCGCGGCTCCTCGGATCCCATGAACCTCTGGACGGACCTGGCGTCTGAAACCAAGCCCTGATGAACAAGGGATTGAGACCCTCGGTGATCGTCCTAACCGCGGACTCCGATAGATGGAGTGTCTGAAACCAAGCCCTGATGAACAAGGGATTGAGACCAACGTCAAGAGCGCGAAGGCGAAGTCCCGGGGCCCGCAGAGGGGTCTGAAACCAAGCCCTGATGAACAAGGGATTGAGACTGGTAACACCGCGTGAAGTTTCGGGCTGAGTATCAGCGACTGTCTGAAACCAAGCCCTGATGAACAAGGGATTGAGACACATCGTCGGTCATCTCGATGGGCCACGGGCCCAGCCAGTGTCTGAAACCAAGCCCTGATGAACAAGGGATTGAGACCCCAGCAGTTGATCCGGCCCATGACTGAGCCCGGCTTCTTGGTCTGAAACCAAGCCCTGATGAACAAGGGATTGAGACCGGCCGCCAGAGCACCACCACTGCATGTCCCACCCCTGGTCTGAAACCAAGCCCTGATGAACAAGGGATTGAGACACCGGGTTGTAATACGTTACCTCTGCCGACACCGGTTCTGCCGGGTCTGAAACCAAGCCCTGATGAACAAGGGATTGAGACGCGTACTGCAGGAGCCATTCCTCCTCCGCGGTAACGTAGTCTGAAACCAAGCCCTGATGAACAAGGGATTGAGACGTGGCAATACTGCCACGAGGCGTGGAGCGGACAAAAGCGTCTGAAACCAAGCCCTGATGAACAAGGGATTGAGACCACCCCGACGAGCGCGAGGGTGCCCCGCGCGCCACGCGGGGTCTGAAACCAAGCCCTGATGAACAAGGGATTGAGACCGCATCACAGCGCTCCAGTACCTCTAAGTCGGCTCGGATGGTCTGAAACCAAGCCCTGATGAACAAGGGATTGAGACCCCATTTTGTAAAGGGGCCCCGTTTTGTTTCAGGGACCTGAAGGTCTGAAACCAAGCCCTGATGAACAAGGGATTGAGACACGAATCAATGCTATCCGGGCGCGCCTGTCAGGGTTACCGGATTGGGAGTCTGAAACCAAGCCCTGATGAACAAGGGATTGAGACTCGCCCGGCGGCAGTCGAAGACACGGAGCTGGCCCACGGGTCTGAAACCAAGCCCTGATGAACAAGGGATTGAGACCTGGGAGCCAACGTAAACGGCAGAAATGGCAGGTCATATTCGGTCTGAAACCAAGCCCTGATGAACAAGGGATTGAGACTTTTCCAGAGTGGTAGTTGCCGGAGCCGCGCCTGGGGGCAATACTGAGTCTGAAACCAAGCCCTGATGAACAAGGGATTGAGACTAGGCCATACTCTGGCACATGGGTGAGCAGGGCCTG
>Ga0315298_1001117_pt1 | contig 50557 bp, 38 predicted proteins | sample WHS_1_MG_FD_203077 | JGI IMG/M metagenome (GOLD analysis project Ga0315298, IMG submission 203077) | Extremophilic microbial mat communities from Washburn Hot Springs, YNP, Wyoming, USA - WHS_1_MG | ecosystem: Environmental > Aquatic > Thermal springs > Hot (42-90C) | place: USA: Wyoming...
ACAAACCCAAGCTTTGTAGCTTGCGTTGGAATTGCCTCCACATTTGCTCGGTGAACAACCTCAGCCGGGGTGGGTCAGCATGTGCCTGGGCAGGAAAGAAGCCAGCGCGGAATCCCTTTACAGGGGGGCCGAGTTGTGCTAATAGATATATGAGCGAGGCAGAGCGGCGCGCGTTTAATGTTCAGCAGAAAGAAAAGGTGGGTTGTTCTCGTCGAGGGCAGCCCGGAGCGCCGGCTGGCTTCAGTTCGGCGGAGGCTGCGGCGATGCGCCAGGCGGGAGCAAGCCCAAGGTAGTTTACTGACGCTGTTGCACTAGCTGTCAAGACGATCCAGCGAGGGAGGCGAGATGCGACGGTTGCTGACGGGGATTTTAATGGTGGGCGCTCTGGTCGCCCAAACGCGGCCAGTCGAGGTTGGCGGCGCCAACCTGCCGGCCCAAAAGATCGGGCCCAACGACCTCATCGCGGTTTCCGTCTACGACGCGCCGGAACTTACCCGCACGGTGCGAGTGGGCGCCGACGGGCTGATCCGGCTACCGATGCTGAAGCAGCGCTTAAAGGCCGTGGGCTTGCTGCCTGCCGAGCTCGAGCAACTCATCGCGCAGGCGCTTAGCGCGGAGCAGATTTTGGTAGACCCGGTGGTGACGGTAACCGTGGTGGAATACCACAGCCGCCCAATTAGCGTGATGGGGGCCGTAAAAAATCCGGTGACTTTTCAGGCTATCGGGGCCGTATCGCTTTTGGAGGCGCTGACCCGGGCCGGCGGTTTGAGTCCGGAGGCCGGACCCGAAATTCTGGTGACGCGCACGCAACCGGGGGCGGACGGCACGCCCGTAACGGTCACTCAGAGGGTAGCCACCAAGGCTTTGATTGACGCGGCGGACCCGGAAGCTAATGTGAAGCTTTACGGCGGCGAGGAAGTACGTGTGCCGGAGGCGCCCAAAGTTTACGTAGTGGGCAACGTGAAGAAGCCGGGGGCCTATCCCGTGCAGGACAGCACTGAGACCACGGTCTTGAGGATGCTGGCCATGGCCGAGGGGTTGGCCCCTTATGCGGGCAAGCAGGCCTACATCATCCGGCGCGATGAACGGACGGGGGCCAGGCACGAGTTGCCCATCGAGCTTAAGAAAATTCTGGAGCGAAAGGCGCCGGACGTGCCGCTGATGGCCAATGACATCCTCTACGTCCCCGATAACAGCGGGCGGCGTGCCACCGTTAATGTCTTGGATCGGGTCGCCGGCTTCGGCGCCGCCACAGCCTCGGGCGTGCTGATCTGGCGGAGGTAAAAGAAGAAATGAGCGATCCATCGCGCTTGTTGCCGTCAGGGAGCGGGCCGGTCGCGGCGCCTGGATACCCACCCGCGCCGGTGGGTTGGTACGGCCCGGAAATGGAGTTTGAGGAACCGGGGACTCCTTTGTCCCACTACTTGTGGATCCTCAAGCGCCACCGCTGGAAGATTCTGGCCTTCGTTGCCACGTGCGTGATCGCAACGCTGGTGATTTCCTCCCGCATTACCCCGCTTTATGAATCCACGGCAACCATAGATATTGACCGGAGAATGCCTACCGGAGTGCTGGGTCCGGAGTCGGCCCAATCGGCCATCAACGACGCCGACCAGTTTTTGGCCACCCAGGTCAAGTTGATTCAGTCTGACTCGGTTCTGCGCCCGGTGGTGGAGCGCTACAAGCTAAGGGTGGAGGACGTAGATAAGACAAAACTCCCGCCGGCGGAAGTGGCTAACGCGCCGGTCAAGCTGCCCAACCTCAAGGTCACGCGTCCGCCCAATACCTATCTGGTGCTGGTAAGTTACCGCTCGCCGGATCCGCGCCTGGCGGCGGAAGTAGCCAACGCCATCGCCAACTCCTACATCCAGCACACTTACAACATTCGCTACCGCGCCTCGGTGGGGCTGTCCAGCTTCATGGAGCAGCAGCTCGAAGAGCTGAAGGCCAAAATGGAGCGATCCAGTGCCGCCCTGGCCCAGTTCGAGCGCGAGCTGAACGTGATCAATCCGGAGGAAAAGACCAGCATCCTCTCGGCGCGCCTCTTGCAGTTGAACACCGAGTACACCAACGCCCAGGCCGACCGCGTGCGCAAGGAAGCCGCTTACAACTCCGTCCGCAGCGGCAGCATTGAAGCAGCGCAAGCTTCTCCCCAGGGGGAGGGACTCAAGAAGCTGACTGAGCGGCTTTATGAGGCCGAAGAGAAATTTGCCCAGATAAGGACGCACTTCGGCACAAACCACCCGGAGTACCGCAAGGCCGCCGCGCAGGTCGCTCAGCTCAAGCAGCAATTGGACGAGACGCTGCGCACCATAGTGCGGCGGGCGGAGGTGGAGTACCGGGAGGCTTTGAACCGCGAAGCAATGCTCAAGAAGGCCGTGGATCAGACCAAGGCCGAATTTGATCGGCTGAACGCGCGCTCGTTCGAGTACCAAGCCCTCAAACGCGAGGCCGAGGCGGACAAGAAGCTCTATGAGGAGCTGGTGCGCAAGATCAAGGAAGCGGGAATCAATGCCGGCTTCCAGAACAGCTCGATTCGTCTGGCTGATCCGGCGCGGCCGGCGCTGAAGCCCGTATTCCCCAACTTGAAGCTCAACCTGGCGCTGGCCTTTTTGTTGTCGAGCCTTCTGGCGGTTGGGGCAGCCATTTTGAGTGACAGCCTGGACAAGACGGTGCGCGATCCGGAGCAAGTGGCGCGAACCTTGAACACCGAGGTGGTCGGCAGCCTGCCCATGGTCAAGTCATGGCGCCGCCAACTGCCTGTATTGAAGCCCGAAGGCGATAGCAAGGCGCTGGTGCCCGCTGGCGCCGGGGAGCGCACGGTAACCAGCTACCAGGAGGCCATCCGCACGCTGCGTAACGCGGTCCTGCTTGCGGATTTCGACCGCGGCTTGCGCTCCTTGATGGTAACCAGCGCTTGCCCGGGCGAGGGCAAGACCACCACGGCGGCGCACCTGGCCATAGAGCACGCGGCGCAAGGCCACAAGACGCTACTGATTGATTGCGATCTGCGAAGGCCCGGCATCCATCGCGTGCTGGGGCTGAACGGTTCCGGCGGATTGTCCCAGGTGATCTTGCAAGGCGAGCGCTGGCAGGCGTTGCTGCTCCAACCTGAACACCTGCCCAACCTCGATGTGCTGCCGGCCGGCAGCGGGGGGCGCCGCGCGGCTCATTTGGTGGGCAAGAGCCTGCGCGAGATCCTGAAAGAAGCCGAGGCCAATTACGAGCTCATCGTACTGGATTCACCCCCGGTGCTAGGTTTCCCTGAGCCATTCGAGATGGCCACTTTGGTGGATGGAGTACTCGTAGTGGCCCTTGCCGGGCAAACGGAGCGCAAGGCGGTGAGTTCGGCGCTCCAAGCCTTGGGGCGGCTGCGGGTCAACGTAGTTGGGCTGGTGCTTAACGAGTTGAGCTCAGCCGTCAGCGACGGCTACTATTATTACGGCTATTACGGGAAGTATTATAGAGACTACTACCACCGCGACCGGGATGCGGAAGCGTAGTTCCGCCGGTGGTGGACGGCAACGGCACTAACAGCAAGCAGAAAGGAGAGATGCTGATGCGGCGACTGACAGCGCAGTCGTTGTTAGCGTTAGTGGTGGCCGGAGCGCTGCTGGCGGCGCAGAACCCCGCTCTGGGTTTGGCGCTGGCTAAGGGCAGCTTCCGGGTGGACAATTCTCAGGTTTGGGGGCAAGCCACCCTGCTGGAAGGCACGACGATCGAGACCGCACGGGTAGCTTCAGAACTGCGCCTGAATAGCGGAGCGCGGTTGGTCCTGGCAGCCGATTCCAGGGCGCGGGTCGAGAAAGACCGCCTGATCTTGGAACGGGGCGTGGGCGAGTTGAGAGAGGCCGCCACGTACGGCATCGAGGCGCGCCGCTTGCGCGTGCTCCCCGCCGCGGCTGGGGCAGTGGCTCGCGTGGGCTTTGACCAGCAGAAACGGGTCTTGGTGGCGGCTCTCAACGGCCCGGTGCGCGTGAGCACCGACAGCGGGTTGGTGGTGGCCAACGTTGCGCCGGGCAAGGAGCTTTCGTTTGACCCGCAGGCGCCTGGGGCGGCCCCGGCCATGAAGCTGACCGGCAAGCTGGAGCGCAAAAACGGGCACTTCTTGCTCACCGATGAAACCACCAACGTGACTTACGAGCTGGTGGGTGCGGGGTTGGAGAGCGAGGTGGGCAACCGGATCGAGATAGACGGAGTGCTCGACCCCGCAGGCAAGCCCTTCAGCCCTGCTACCCAGGTAGTGAAGGTCGTCAAGCACCGCCGGCTGGGAGCTGCCGCGGCGGCAGGAGCAGGTGCGGGAGCCGCGGGCTGGGCGGCACTCTCTACGGCCGCTAAGGTGGCCATCGTGGGTGGCATTGTGGTCGGCGCTACAGTGGGCATACTGGCGGCCACCGACGTGATCTTCAAGGAAGAGAAGAAGCCCGTCAGCCCGTAAGCTGCCGGCTGGCGAGCTTGATTGGCGGCCTCAGACCGCGAGGACCACAAACCTCGCAGCTACAGTACAAGGCAGGGGGGTAGGCCGCCAATCGGTTGACAGCGGGCGGTTGTGAATTGTAACTATTGAATGTGTGCAGGAGGGCCCGTACGCCTACCGGCTGAAGGCGGGCCCGCCTCACCGATTTCGACAGGTCGAAGGGGGTTATGTGATCAAGAAAAGCGTGATACTTTGTATCTTGCTCAGCGCTCTCCTTCTGGCTCAAGGTGAGCGCGGAACACTGAACGGCACTGTGACCGACCCGACCGGGGCTGTCGTTCCGGGCGCCACGGTCAAAGCGCTCAACATCGCCACTGGCGTGGAAAGCACGGTGCAGACTACCACCGCAGGGGTGTATCGCATACCGTACTTGCCGCCCGGGACTTACAAGCTCACCGTCACGGCGGCCGGCTTCAAGACCGCGGTGCGCGAGAACGTCATCTTGGGCGTGGCACAAACCCTTACGGTTGACTTCGCCCTTGAAGTGGGCGCGGTCACCGACCAGATCACCGTTTCGGCCGAGCCGCCGCTGCTCGAGACGGGCACGGCGGAGATTGGTTACTACGTCAGCAAGAACGAGTTCGACACCTGGCCAATCACGGTGGGCGACGGTCGCCGTCAGATCCAGCAGTTCATCTTTACCGCTCTGCCGGGGACGGTGGGCGGCACCTGGGAGGGTTCGATCAGCGGCGGCCAGTTGTTTTCCCACGAGATCCTGATTGACGGCATCTCGCTGGGCCGCATGGACATCACGGGCGGCTCCAACAACGAGTTCTCGCCCAGCGCGGAAGCCATCAGCGAGTTCAAGCTCCAGACGGGCATGGTCAGCGCCCAATACACCGGCGGGCAGACCGCCGTGGCCAACTTCGCCACCAAGAGCGGGACCAACGAGCTGCACGGCAGCGCGTATTACTACGTGCAGAACGACGCCTTGCGCGCCAACAGTTGGTCCAACAACGCCGCCGGCATCAAGCGCACGCCGTACAAGCAGCACAACTTCGGCTATTCCGCGGGCGGGCCGATCTGGCTGGGCCGGCTTTATGACGGGCGCAACAAGACCTTCTTCTTCCACAACTTCGAGTACACGCGCGTGCGCAACTTCACCTCGACCGCCTTCAGCACGCTGCCGACCAAGGATTTCAAAGAGGGCAACTTCGCGCGCCTGTTCGATCCCAACTTCACAGGCAACGCGAACTCGGGCAAGGTGATCGGCACCGACGCGTTGGGCCGCCCCGTGGTCTTCGGCGCCATCTACGACCCCACGACCTCTCGACAGGTCGGCAACACGTGGGTGCGGGATCCGTTCCCGGGCAACATCGTTCCGAAGAACCGCTGGAGCCCGGTCTCGCAGAAGATCCTGGAGCTGGCGCCGATCACCGATCCGGCCTTTGACACTATGTTGAACAACATCCCGAACATCGCCACCTCGTCGCCGGTGTTCGGCGAGAAGATGCTCACCATTCGCGGTGACCATAACTTCTCAGCAAGCCACCGCCTCGCGGTGACCTTCAACCGCAACTTCCGCGCGCGGAACAATTCGCCCGCCGGGCGGTGGGGCAAGCCTCCGGGGACTCCGACTGGAGTCTACCAGTGGCAGGAAACGCCGGGAACCTTAGGCCGCGTGGCCTACGACTGGACCATCAGCCCCACTGTGCTCAACCACCTGGCGGCGGGCTACAACCGCTTCGGCAACAAGAACCAGAGCGTGTTCGTGGATCAGGGTTGGCCGCAGAAGATCGGACTTCAGAATGTGCCGGGCACGCACTTCCCGGCGCTCTGGTTTACCGCCGGAGCTGTCTACCAGGGACGCGGTATCGGCGCCGGCGGACGGCTCGGTTCACATCTGGCCGGCGGCAGCTACAACGGTTCCACGATCTACCAGGACGACGTGACCATCATTCGCGGCAGGCATAACTTCAAGCTCGGCATCGAGCAGCGTCGCTACTACTACAACACGCGCCCGCGCGGCGGCGAATCAGGCCAGTTCTGGTTTTCGCCCGCGCAGACCGCGCTGCCGGGTTTCACCACGCAAACCGGTCATTCCTTCGCCAGCTTCCTGCTGGGCGCTGTTTCCAGCAGCAGCCGCGCCGTGGTGACCACGTACTTCGGCCATCGCTGGCGCTCCACCGGCTGGTACTTCATGGATGACTGGAAGGCGACCCGCAAGCTCACCCTGAACCTCGGTCTGCGTTGGGAAACGGTCGGAGGCATGTTTGAAGTGGCCCGCCGTCAGGCGAACTTCAGCTTCGACCGGCAGAACCCGCGCGCCGGCAACCGTCCTGGCGCTTTGGTCTGGGTGGACGAGCTGAACCGCAAGAGCTTCCAGGATCGCTACTGGTGGTTGATGTCGCCCAAGTTCGGCCTAGCTTACGCCATCAGCAACAAGCTGGTCTTCCGCGCGGGTTACGGCATCAACACGCAGGCACCGATCGCCAACGACTGGGGCTTTGGCGGGGGTTACGGCTTCAACGGCACCATTTCCGTCAGCTCGGCCACCGTGCCTTTGCGTTTCGCTGAGGAACAGGTGATGTGGCTGCACGATCGCTACCCGGACTTCCGCGGAACGCTGCCCAACAAAGATCCGTCCATCGCCAACGGCACCGGCGTGAACTATTACGCACGCAACTCGAACCGCCTCGGCTATGTACAGAACTGGAACCTTGGCTTCCAATACCAGTTGCCGCAGTCCTTTGTGCTGGAGGTCAACTACGTGGGCAACAAGGGTACCCGGCTGGAGGCGGGGGGCTTGGACGATTTGAACGCCCTGCCCGCGACCTTGTTGAACTACGGGCAACTGCTCACCGACCCGTGGACCGCCGCTTCCGGGATCCCGCAGCCGTACCCCGGCTTTACTGGGACCGTCTTGCAGGCCCTGCGCCCCTTCCCGCAGTACACCGGCATCGGCCAGCAGTTCGCCAACTTCGGCACTTCGCTCTACAACTCGCTCCAGATGCAGTTGACGCGACACTTCCGGCAGGGCCTGGGCGTGCTGGCGGCTTACACCTGGTCGAAGTGGATTGCGCTATCGCCCAGCGCCTTGGATGGGATCTGGCCGGCGGACGTCTTCAACCGCCGCCTGGAGCGCAGCATCAACGGCTACGGCTACCCGCATTACTTCAAGCTGACCTGGATTTATGAGATCCCGGTGGGCAAGGGCCGTCGGTGGGATTTGGGCGCCATCGCCAACCAGATCATCGGCGGCTGGAACCTCACCGCCAACCACCAGATCCGCTCCGGCTCGCCGCTCTCAATTTCCACCGGCGGCCTGGTGTCCAACCCGCTGGGCGCGGCGCGGCCCGATCTGGTGCCCGGGGAGAAGATCATTATCAACCACGACGCACCGATCAACTTCCGCGGCGTGCAGGGCGGGGTGGCGTACCTGAATCGCAACGCGTTCGCGCTGCCGCCCGTGCATCCGGGCGGGCGTAACGTTATCCAGCGCCTGGGCACGCTCGGTCCGGTCCTGCCCAACATTCGCGGGCCGCACTATACCGGCGAAGACATCGGCATCGAAAAGACCTGGAAGATCGACGAAGCCAAGAGCTTCGAGCTGCGTGGCGTCTTCCTGAACCCATTCAACCGTCACGGGCGCGGTAACCCGGTGACCGATCTCTCCAGCCCGTTCTTCGGGCAGATCACCGGACCGCAGGTCGGCCCGCGCAACATCGAGCTCTCCGCGCGCATCACTTTCTGAGCTTCTCTTCTCAGCCGGCCGGGGCGCCTCCCAAAAGGGGGCGCCCCTTGCTGTTTACGTGCGTGGCAGGTCGCAAAGGGATGCCGGGCGGAGGCAGTCGGCGCGCGGCCCCTGAATAACCTTTCCAGCGGTAAGATCGTCTTTTAGTTTCGGGTAAAAGGCCGGGCGGCCGTGTAGGTCAAGCCTGGCACTACAGGTGGCGAGGATGGAATCCCGAGGCAGTGTTGGGGAACTAGAGCACAGCCGGCGACGCAGCTTGCTGCGCTGGGGCGTAGTCCTTGTCGCAGGGTTGGGCGCCGCTGGTTATGTCGGCTGGCGGCAGTGGGGTCAGGCTCCCGTCAAGCCGGCCTCCAGACCAGGGGTTGTACGCACGGCCACGGCCCACTTAGGGACAGTTGAGCAAACCATAAGGCTGACCGGGGTCACCGCAGCCGAACGTTATGCCGGGTTGGTGGCGCCCCAGTTGCGCGGCAGCCGAGGCGGTGGGGGATTGAACGTAAGCATCGCTTCGCGGACTTCGCGGACATACTCGATTTCCGGCACCTTCGCCAGCAACACCGGTTCCTCTTCCGGTACCAGCAGCTCTTCTGCTTCCACCTCATCGCGGGCAAGCACGAGCGGAACCAGCACTGCTGCGACCAGCGGCGAATCAGGCGGAGGCGGGGGTGGCGGCGGCTCGGACCTGGCCAGCAGCGCCGGGAGTGGCTCCAGCTCGCTGGCACGCTCAGCCGGCGGGATGACGATGTCGCGCATGGGCGGCGGCGGGCGTTCCTCCGGCGGGGGCGGATCCAGTCGCGGCGGCTCGGGCGGTGGAGGAGAAGGCGGTGGCGGCGGTTTCAGCCTGGGGCTTTCCCGGGGCAGCAGCGATTTCACACTGACCTTGCAAGAGGTGGTCAAGCCCGGATCGTTTGTCAAGAAAGGCGATGTAGTGGCGGAGTTTGACCGCCAGTACATGCTTACCCGGCTCGACGACTATCGCGCCACCATGGAGCAAGTTGAAGCCGGCATGCGGATTCTGGAGGCTGACCTCGAGGTGGAACGCAAGGCGCACCAGCAAAGCATCGAGTCAGCCAAGGCGGCCCTGGAAAAAGCCCAGATTGATCTAAAAACGGTGCCTGTGCAATCGGCTATCGTGACCGAACGGCTCAGGCTGATCGCCGAGCACGCCGAGGCCAAGTACAAGCAGTTGCTCAAGGAAGTCAACCTCAAGGAGACTTCCTACGCGGCCGACCGCCGCATCGCCGAGCTGGAACGCCAGCAGGCCCGTAACGAGTTGCGCCGGGCCGAGGCCAACGCCGAGCGCCTGCTGGTGCGGGCGCCGATTGACGGCATCGTGGTGATGGAGAACATCTTCCGCAGTGGTGAGATGGCGCGCATCCAGGCGGGCGACCAACTGTATCCTGGGATGCTGTTCATGCGCATCGTAGATCCTAGCTCGATGATCGTGCAGGCGCGCGTCAATCAAGTGGACGTTGAGCGAATGCGCATCGGGCAGAGAGCTAGAGTGCGCTTCGATGCCTACCCGGATCTGGAGCTGCCCGCCCACGTGCACGCCATCGCCGCCGTGCCGACCGCAGGCGGCTTCCGAGCGGCCTACGTGAAAGAAGTCCCTGTGGTGCTGAAGTTGGACAAAATGGACCCGCGCGTGATCCCCGACCTATCGGTAAGCGCGGACGTCATCCTGGCGCGGGAAGAGCAGACCGTAGTGGTGCCCCGGGCGGCAATCTTCGAGGATTCTCCCGGTGCGGCGCCTTTCGTCTTTTTGCAACGACCGGGTGGTTGGGAACGGCGCGAGGTGGAGCCGGGCTTGCAAAGCAACGTTGCGGCGGCCATCCGTTCCGGTTTGCGCCCCGGCGACGTGATCGCTCTGGAGCGGCCGCCGGCCAAGGGGAAGTAACTCATGTCCAAGGATGTGAAACCGAAGACCAGGTTGGGCCAGGCGCGCAGATCGCGCCGGCGGAAGATAATCGGCTGGGCGGTGGCAGTGCTACTGCTGGGTGGCGGCGGCTACGCCGCCTATTATTACGGCGGTGTGACCGAAGTTGAGGTGGCCACCGCACGTGTGCGCCGCGGGGATTTCGTCATCAGCGTGCGTACGCGTGGTGAGATCCGCAGCACGCGTTCGGTCATACTGGCCGCGCCGCAAGTGCCCGATCCCCGCATCGTCAAGCTGGCCGAAAACGGCAAGCCGATCAAGAAAGGCGATGTGGTGGTGGAGTTCGACACTGCCTCGCAGGAGCAGTACTATCTGGAGCGCGCCACCAGCGTGCGCACCGCCGACAGCCAGATCGTACAGACCATGGCTTCGCACCGCATCATTGACGAGCAGGACGGCATGAGCCTGATGCAGGCCGAGTACGATCTGGAGCGGGCCAAGTTGGAAGCCAGCAAGGCGGAAATTCTGTCCGAGATAGAGGGCGCCAAGAACTGGATCAATGTGGGCATCTCCGAGGGCAACCTGGCCCAAGTCAAGACCGTCATCAAATCGCACAAGGTGACCCAGCAGGCGGACTTGGAGCGCTTGCAGCAAAGCAAGAACAAGGCCGTGCGCGACATGCAGCGCGCCAAGGATTACCTGAGCAAGATGGTGATCACCGCGCCCATTGACGGGATCGTGAACATTCTTCCGAACTTCCGCGCCGGCGGCTCTTTTGGCTCCATGCCGCCGCCTTTCAAAGAAGGAGACCGCGCCTGGACCGGAGCGGCGATAGCAGAGATTCCCGACCTGTCCAGCATGCGCATCGAGATGAAGCTGGATGAAGTGGACCGGGGCCGGATTAAGCTGGGCCAGCAAGTGCGCGTAAGGGTGGACGCTGTGGCTGATAAGGAGTTCCTGGCCGAGCTGGACTGGATAAGCCCCATTGCGGCGCTCACGTTCCGTGGCCCGGGCTTGTCCGAGAAGAGCTTCCCAGCTTACGCCACACTGAAGAACCTGGATCCGCGGCTGCGTCCGGGCATGAGCGGCACCGGCGAGATTATCATTGAGCGTCATCCCAACGTGCTGCTCATTCCGGCGCGGGCCAGTTTCTTGCATCAGGGCAAGCCGGCGGTCTGGGTGCAGCGCGGCCAACAATTTCAGATCCGCCCCATCGAGGTCGGCCTGCGCAATGAGAACGATATCGTGGTTACCAAGGGGTTGCGCGAGGGCGAAGTGGTGGCTCTAGAGAACCCCATCGAAGCCGCCAAGCGGGCCAAGAAGAAGCTTTAAGAGCCGGATGAAGGCATGGCGGTGAACAAGGCCGTTTGAGTGGTGCTATGAGAAAGATACTGTTTCGATTGGTCCTGGTGGGCATTGTAGCGGGGTCCGCTTACGGAGTCTACCGCCTGTTCAGACAACTGCCCGAGCGGCAGACGCAGATTCCGACCACCCGCGTGCGCCAGGGCGACGTGGTCATTCGCACCTTCGCCCGGGGCGAATTGCGGGCCGTGCGGCAAGCCAGTCTGGTGGCTCCGAACTTGTTCGGCACCGTGCAAATCACGCGCCTGGCCCCGCTGGGCGCCTTCGCCAAGGAGAAGGACCTTATCGTCGAGTTCGACGATTCCGAAGTGCGCTCGCGCCTGGAAGAAAGGGAGCTGGAGCTAGAACAGATCGAGGAGCAGATCAAGAAGGCCCAGGCGGACCTGGCCATCCGCAACAACCAGGATCAAGTGGACCTGCTGCAAGCACGCTATTCGGTGCGCCTGGCGGAGTTGGAGGTCAAACGCGCCGAGCTAAAATCGGCGATTGACGCCAAGAAAGATTTACTCACCTTGGAAGAGGCCCGGCGGCGCCTCAAACAGCTCGAAAGCGACATCAAGTCGCGCCTGGAGCAAGCTGAAGCGGAGATCGCCGTGTTACGCGAGCGGCGCAACCGCGCTCTGCTGGAAGTGCGCCGCGAGCGGCAGCGCCTCATGCAGGTCAAGCTGTTGGCGCCGATCACCGGACTGGTAGCCATCCGGCAAAGCCGACCTATGGGCATCTATTTCCCGGGCATGCAGCTCCCGGATTACCGCGAAGGCGATCAAGTCTTCCCGGGCACGCCCGTGGCTGATGTGCTGGATCTTTCCGAGATGGAAATCATCGCCAAGGTCAACGAGCTGGACCGCGCCAATTTGCATGAGGGCCAGGAAGCGCTCATTCGCCTGGACGCGGTTCCGGAGCGGGTCTTCCACGGGCGCATCAAAGGCATGAGTGGTACGGCCAGCGCCAACGTTTGGTCCGGTGATCCTACCAAGCGCTTCGACGTTTTGTTCTCGGTAGACATGAAAGAGCTGCTTAGCGGCCTCGGGGCGAAGCCGGAGCAGATCAAACTGATTCTGGAAACGGCCGAGCGCAACCGCTCCAAGCCTGTGGCGGCGGTTCCGGCCTCGCCTATGGCAGCTATGGCAGGCCCTCCTGCCGCCCTCGGTGGGGAGCCCTCTGCCGCCGGCCCGCCCATATTGCTGGGTGGACCGCCGGGGGGCCAGGGGGCTGAAGGCGCGCAAGCGGGCGGCGGGCGCCAGCGCCGCGGCGGCCTCGGTGGGGGCTTTGCAATGGGCGGGGCCCAGATGTCTCCCGAGGATGCCCAGAAGATGCGCGCCTTGATGGAAAAAGAATTGGGCGGGCGCTCCTTGCGCGACCTCAGCCCGGAGGAGCGGCAGAAGATTTTCGAGAAGATTCGCGCGGCCATGGGGGGTTCGGCGGCCGGCATGATGGGCCGCGACATGTCCCCGGAGGATCAGAAAAAGTTCCGCGCTCTGCTGGATAAGGAACTGGGTGGGCGGAAGATGGAAGAGCTGTCGCCGGAGGAGCGCCGCAAAATCACCGAGAAAGTGCGGCAGGCTATGGGGCTGCCCGCGGGCGGCGAAAGGAGGCCGCGCGAGGGCGGTCCAGCCGGGCCGGAGGCTTCCGGGCCGCGGCAGCGCGGAGAAGGCGCCGGCGGCGGTTTGCCGGGCTTCCCGGACTTGCCGGCCGGCTTCGGCATGGGCGCTACGCAGCAGTTCTCCGAGAAAGATCTCGAGAACGCGCAACTCCCGCCGCCTCCGGAGGAGAATAGCCAGCTCGAGGTCTTGCTGCGGCCGGGCCTGCTGGCGGACGTGGAGATCATAGTGGAGCAAATTCCCAAGGCGATTTACGTGCCCGTGCAGGCGGTCTTTGAAAGGGAAGGCAAGCCGGTGGTGTACGTGAAGCGCGAGAACACCTTCGAGCCGCGGTTCATCAAGCCGCTCAAGCGGAGCGAATCCATCATGGTGATTGCCGAGGGCGTGCGACCGGGCGAGATAGTGGCTCTGTCGGATCCCACCGCGCGGGCTAGTGAAAGGAAGAAAGAAGAAAAGCAGGGCGGCAAGGCGGGCGCCATGCCGGTGGGCGGAGGAGGCAAGTAAGTTATGAGCGTGCTGGCGGGATATCTGCCTGAACTTTACATGGGGCTTTCCAGCCTCCTGGTGCACAAGCTGCGGACCCTTTTGACCATGCTGGGCATGATCTTCGGCGTGGGCGCGGTCGTGGCGATGCTTTCCATCACCGCCGGGGCGCAGAAAGAGATGATGAGCTACATTGACCTGCTGGGGGTCAACAACATCATCATCGAGGCCAAGGAAGCGGTGGACCGCAACGAACTGCAAGCCCGCCGGGCCATTTCGCCGGGGCTTACCTTCCGGGATTTCCGGGCGATTATGGAAAACGTGCAAGGCTTGGAACTGGCTACGCCGCGCAAGCGTTTCAAGCCCACCAAGGTGCTGCCCAAGACCAGCCAGGAGATGCCGCTTCTGATCGGCGTGCTGCCCAACTACGAACAGATCAACAACCTGAAGATGGTCTCGGGCCGCTTTTTCACCGAGGAGGAAAACCTGCATTCGACTCCGGTGTGCGTGCTGGGGGAATCCGCTAAGGTGAACCTGCTGGGCTACGAGGACGCCGTGGGCAAGTACATCAAGATTAATGACGTGTGGTTGCAGGTGATCGGCGTGCTTTCCCAGCAGGCGGCGGCGGAATCCGACGTGGAAGGGCTGGAGGTGGTCAACCGCAACAACTTGGTCATTGCGCCGCTGAACACGGTGATGCGCCGGTTCGAGGACAGCAACAGCTATTTGAAAGACGAGATAGACGGCATCTACATCAAGGTGGCGCCGGGAGTGGATTCCATCGAGACGGCCAACGTCGTCCGCGCCATTTTGACTGCCACGCACAAAGATGCAGGTGACTTTACGGTGGTGGTTCCGGCCCATCTGCTCGAGCAGCGGCGACGCACGCAGTTCATCTTCAACGTGGTCATGATCTGCATCGCGGGCATCTCGTTGCTGGTGGGCGGCATCGGCATTATGAACATCATGCTGGCCACCGTGCTCGAGCGCACCCGTGAGATTGGCATCCGGCGCGCCATCGGAGCCAAACAGAGCGATATCATCCGGCAGTTCCTCACCGAGGCGGTGTTGATTTCGATCGTGGGGGGGTTGATCGGCATCGGGTTCGGATTTGCGCTTTCGCGCGTGATTGCGGCGGCGGCGGGCTGGTCCACCGTGGTCACCCTAATCTCGATCGCCGTGGCCTTCGGCGTCTCGGTGACGATCGGTTTGCTGTTCGGTATTTATCCCGCCGTGCAAGCCGCCAAGCTGGATCCCATCGAGGCGATCCGCTATGAATAATGAGCCGGGCGTGGCCCGGTTGCGGAGTTAGCTTATGAGATTGCGAACTCTAGTGGGAGCATTGTTGCTGGCCGGGGCCGTGGCGGCCCAGAATTTCGTCAGCCCGGTCTTTCCTACGCCTTCTTACTTCCGCGAGCACTTTGCCTCGCACAAAGCGCGGGTGGAGTTGCAACCGCCTGTGCGCTTCGAGGACTTCATGGTCAACGGCGCGCTGGAGCTTTCACTGCGCAACTATCTGGAACTGGTGATGGCCAACAACACCGACATCCAGATCCAGCGGCTCACGTTGGAGACGCCCCGTAACGCCATCCTGCGCGCCTTCGGCGCTTTCGATCCGTCGCTGAGCGCCAGTTTCAACAGCACGCGCACGCGCAGCGCGACCACCAGCGTGTTGCAGGGCGCCGCGCTGCTCAGCCAGCTTACGCAGGCGGCCGACTTCCGCTATACCCAAAGATTGCAAAGCGGCACTACGTTCAACGTGGGCTTCACCGGCAACAAGAGCGCTTCCAACGATCAGTTCTCGACCTTCAACCCCGCCTTGAACGCCACCTTGACCTTCGGCTTTACGCAGCCCTTGCTTCGGGACCGCAGCCCTTCGCTGGTGCGCCTGCCCCTGATGATTGCTCGCAGCCAGTTGCGCCGCAGCGAGTACGAGCTGCGCAACCAACTGATGCAGCTTATCGAACAGGCCGAGCTGGCCTACTGGGCGGTAATCGAGTCGCGCGAGAGGCTGCGCGTGCAGGAAGAGTTCCTGAAGCTGCGCGAAGCAGCTTTGAAGCGCTCCCAGCGCGAACTGGAGCTGGGCGCTCTGTCCCCGCTGGAGATTTACCGTCCGCAACAGGAGTACGCAACCGCCGAAATCCAGGTGACCCAGTACCGCTACCAACTGGCTCAACGCGAGGACGCCCTGCGCCGGCAGATGGGCGCCGACCTGGATCCTGAGATTCGCAAGCTGCCCATCGTATTGACCGAAACAGTGTCGCCGGTGATGGACGACAAGCCGCTGGATCGGGAAATGCTGGTGGAGCGCGCGCTTTCCCAGCGGCCGGATCTGAAGGCCTACCTGCAAACCCTGGATGTGGACGATTTGAACATAAGGTCGGCCTCCAACCGCCTGAAGCCGGACTTGCGGCTGACCGGCGAGTACAGTGCGCGCGGTCGCGGCGGTTGGTACTATGAGCGCGCCAACGTATTCGGCCAGTCTCAGATCGTGCGTACGGTGCCGGGCGGCTTCGGGGACGCTCTCAATCAACTGTTCGGTTTCGGCCTTCCCACTTACCGCTTCGGGCTGACGCTGAGCTTGCCCATCCGCGATCGCGCAGCGCAGGCTGATCTGGCTGATGCCCTGGTGCGCAAGAAGACTGACAGCTTGCGGGCGCGCGCCATAGAGCAGCAGATCCGCCTCGAGGTCCTAAACGCCATCAATCAGGTCGAATCGGCCAAGGCCGGCGTGCAGCAGGCACGCGTGGCGCTGGAGTTCGCCCAGAAGGATTTCGAAGCTGAGCAAAAGCGCTACGACTTGGGTGTTAGCATCCTTTACTTCGTGCTCGAGGCACAGACGCGCTTGACCAATGCGCAGGCTACGCTGGTCACCCAGACCATCGCTTACCGGAGGGCCTTGCTGAACCTGCTGCGCGTGACCGGTCAGCTACTGGACGAGCGGGGCATCATCGTCAATGGCTCCTGAGAAGCTGCCTGCGGCCTGGAGGGCCGCTCATGGTCCAATATGATCAATGGGCCGTATCCGCATCCTCTCCGATGAGGTGGCCAACAAGATAGCGGCCGGGGAGGTGATCGAGCGGCCGGCCTCCGTAGTCAAAGAGCTGCTGGAAAACTCTCTGGATGCCGGAGCCCGTGAGCTGCGCATCGAGCTGGAGGCGGGTGGGCGCCGCCTGATACGCGTGGCTGACGACGGTTGCGGGATGATGCGCGACGATGCGCTGCTCGCCTTCGAGCGCCACGCCACCAGCAAGCTGCGCGAGGCCAAAGATTTGTTCGCCATCTCCACCTTGGGGTTTCGCGGTGAGGCCCTGCCTTCCATCGCCGCCGTGGCCAGGGTCATCCTGGAGACGCGAACGCCTGAGGAGCTCACCGGAACCCGGGTTGAAATCGCGGGGGGAAAGATCTTGCGGGCCGATGAGGTCGCGCTGGCCCCGGGCACCACAGTTACGGTTCGGGATCTTTTCTATAACGTACCCGCCCGGCGCAAGTTCCTGCGTTCGGAGCAGACCGAGCTGGCCCATGTTGCTTCGCTCGTTACGCATTACAGCCTCGCCCATCCGGACAAGAGCTTCTGGCTGCGGCATGAGGGCCGCGAGTGGCTCAACGTCACGCCGGTCGAACGGTTGCGCGATCGTGTTTACCAGGTTTTTGGCAGCGAGGTCCTGGAGGCTCTGCTCGATCTAGGGGTGCGGGAGCGGACGCTCGAGATGCCACCCGCCCGGCCCGCCGGATCCCGCCCCTTGGGGCAGGCGCCTGGTTTGGAAGCAACCACCTTCCGGTTGCGCGGTTTCGTCTCCCAACCGCAATTCCGTAAGCCTAATCGCAACTCGATCTTTCTTTTCGTCAACCGTCGGCTGATCCGCGACCGCCTGCTGCTGCACGCGCTGCTAGCAGCCTATCGCAACCTCATGCCTGCTCAGGCCTTTCCGTTCGCGCTGCTGTTTCTGGAATGCGACTACGGGGAGGTGGACGTGAATGTACACCCCTCGAAGACCGAAGTGCGTTTCCGGCATGCACAGTTCGTACACGATTTCGTACGCGACGCCGTGCACGAAGCGCTAGCTGAGGCGCGCCCGGTCTCTTCAATCCCCTTGCCTGCCCAGCCACAGCCGGCCGCGGCGCCGCCCTATTCGGAATTCTCCGAACGCTTGGAGCAAGCCTGGCCGGCGGCGGAAGAAGCAGGCTCGGCCAGGCTCGAACTGGAGCCGTTGGAGCCCCCGGCTCCGCGCCTGGATTTCAGCGGCCCGGACATCCGCGTGGCTAGCGAAACGGAAAAGGCCGCGATCCGCTTGCCGGTGCCTCGCACGCATAGCGCCTTTCCAGAGGAGTGGGTTGCGCAGGCGGAGCCATCCATGTCCGCGCTGGCTGATTTGAGGCCTTTGGGTCAAATCCGGGAGAGCTTTATCGTGGCCGTGGGGCCGGATGGGCTTTGGATCGTGGACCAGCACGTAGCCCACGAGCGTGTCTTGTTCGAACGCCTGCTACGCGAGCAGGCGACTGGCGCCAGGCAATCGCAAAGGCTGCTGGCGCCTTTGATCGTTCCGCTCACGATAGCACAGCAGATTGAGTACGAGCGGATTGCGCGTGAGCTGGCGGCAGCCGGATTCGAAATAGAGCCTTTCGGCCAGCGCACATTGGCAGTTAAGTCCGCGCCCGCGGGCATCGAGCCGGGCGAGCTGGAAAAGGCGCTGCTGGAGATCCTGGAAGTAAGCGAACGCGAGCTGCGTCACGTCTCGGTTGAAGACTTGCGGCGCTTCATCGCCGCGTCGCTGGCTTGCCGGGCAGCCATCAAGATTAACACGCGATTGGATGCGCCCCGCATGGAATGGCTACTGCGCGCCCTGGCCGCGACCGAGTGCCCCATGAGCTGCCCCCACGGCAGGCCCACGGCTTTGCGGTACTCGATGCGAGACATTCTGAAGGGCTTCCGGCGCATTTGAAAGGCTCATTCCAATCTCAGCAAGATGCCCGCGCCGGGCGCCAACCAGTCCATTTCGCGACCGAAAGGCTCCTGGCGCCCCGAATAGGGTGACACGCGGAATAGCTTGCGGCCTTCGGGCCGGGTGCGTAGGCGAAATTGAAAAGAATTGTTCAAATCTTTGTTGACTAGCAGGATATAGGGGTGGCCTTCGGGATCTTCAAACTCCCCAACCAGGAAACGTCCCATCACTGGCGGCCGGACGTAGCGCTGGGTCATTTCCACCGCGGCCACCAGTTTGGCTTCAGCCAGCGGCCGACCTTGATCGGGCACATCCGGGTAATGATAAACGCCCGTGCTACGCAGGCGGACGAGGGTGGGAGCCAACGCGTGGATTTGAAGGTTAATGCGACGCAGCATGTCCCAAGTCTGGGTGCGGTTGCCGAATTGGTCTACTGCGCCGAGGCGGTAATTGCCGATCTGGGGAGTGAAATAGGTGAAGTATTGGATGCCGCGGCCCCCGTAAGCCAACGTGGCGTAGACCTGGAGGTTGAAGGTTGCATCGGAGGGCTCCATATAGTTGAAATGGGCATTGGCCAGGATGCAGTTCCAGAAAGGCCTGCCGGTTTCAAGCGAGATGCGGCGAATGATTTCAAGGTTGGTGTAAAAGTAATCGAGCATCTGGCCGCCCACCAGAGAATAGTTGTCGTAGCTCAAGAAGGGCTGCTCGAGGACGTCAACGAGCATGCACACGTAGGCGTCGTAGCTGGGGGCGCCCAGCCGTTCAAGGCTCACGCGGTAGGGGAACAGATTGACGTAGGGCCACTTGCCTGGCATCGCTTCCCTCAGGAGGGCCGCCACGCGTCCCAGGCCAGGCATCAGCGAGGCGTGGGGCTCATCGCGCAAATAAAAGCCCAGGGCGGCTGGGTTGTCGGCGATTTCGCGGGCCAGCTCCGCGATGTTGCGCCGTATCTCGGCCTCGGGCGGCAGCTTCTCCCAATCGTAGCCGTTGGCGCGCTTGTCGCTGACGAAGCAACTGAGCCCGGCGGCCTGCACCTTGTCGAGGTCGGCGACGCGGCAGAAGCCCGAGATGTTGAGGCCGGCTTCCTTCATCAGGCGCAGTTGTTCAGGATCCGAAGGGGAGCTGCCCCAAGCCATGACGGCGAAGTCGCGCGGGCCAACGGGCTGGGGCCGGGAAACCCACTGGGCGGAGAGCAACAAGCAAGCAGAGGTCAGCAGTAGCAGGAGTCTCATGGGAGCTATGTTAATTTGGGCGCTAGGGTGGTGGGGCGGTTGCATTCGGCGGGTCCATCATGTACGATCTTATGAGGACAATCGGATCGAAATCTCTTAGAGGAAGTGGAGCATGTGGGTCTTTCTGCCGGTGGCCGGCGTGAGCACCAGCGTACTTGCAGTGGTGGGACTCGGAGCGGCGGTGGGATTTCTCTCCGGGCTGTTAGGCGTGGGCGGCGGCTTCTTGCTTACCCCACTTATGATGATGCTGGGCATCCCGGCTACGGTGGCGGCCGCCTCCGGCACCAACGCCATCATCGCCACTTCAGCTTCGGGTACGGCCGCTCACTTCCGCTTGGGCAACGTCGACCTCAAGATCGGCGTGGTGTTGCTGCTGGGCGGGCTGGTAGGCGCCGAGGTGGGAGTCGAAGTGATACGGGCGTTGCGCCGCTTGGGCAACGCGGACTTGCTGATTGCCGTGACTTACATCGTCGTGCTGGCTTTAGTCGGCGGCGGGATGATGGTGGATAGCATCCGTAAGCTGCGCGGCGGCCCGGCCGTTTCCAAGCCCCACCGTTCTGGCCGCTTCGGCGCGTTCCTGAAGAAGCTGCCCTGGCAAATGGACTTCCCCCGCTCCCGCGTGCGCCATTCGGTGTTGGTGCCGTTTTTCCTTTGCTCTCTGGTGGGAATCCTGGCGGCCATTATGGGCGTGGGGGGCGGCTTCATCATGGTGCCCATGATGGTTTACTTGCTCCGGATGCCTCCCCACGTTGCTGTGGGCACGGACCTGTTCCAGATCTTTTTCACTTGCACCGGGGTCACAATCCTCCAGGCAATACGGAATCAGACGGTGGACGTGATGCTGGCGCTGTTAATCGGGCTGGGTTCGGCTGTGGGCGCACAGGCCGGAGCGCGCGTGAGTAAGCTTTTGCGCGGCGAGCAGTTGCTAATTCTGCTGGCCAGCCTGGCGTTGCTGGTAATGTTCCGCATGCTGATCAGCATTGTTTTGCCGCCGGTTAACTTACTGAGCTTGGGAGAGTGAACCGACTTTGGCGTGAGGTTAGATAATATGAGACTGATAAGCAAATGGTTGATAGCCTGGGCCTGGGGCGGAGCCGCGGCTTCTCTGGCCGCCGAGCCAAGTGTCGAACATATCGTCATCGTTGCAGACAGCCGCCAGCTCAGCGGCTGGCAGGCCTGGCTGACCAATCTTTACAATGAAAGCCACCTGTACTTTGCCCTGGCCACCATCATCACCATACCGGCTCTGGGGCTTGTTATCGGGAAGCTAATGGATGTCTTGCTGGGAGCCTTGGGAATTGACCTCAGGACCCGTAAGCTAACCGAGCACTAAGCTCACGCGGGAGGATTCCAAATGGTGGACTGGCTTTACGTAAACATGCCCATCGCGGGCGTAGAGATTTTCTGGCCCGGTTTAATCGTCCTGGGTCTCGGAGTCGGCATCATTAGCGGTTTCTTTGGCATGGGTGGCGGCTGGATGGTGACGCCCGGATTGAATATTCTAGGTTTCCCGATGGCCTTTGCCATCGGCACCGGCATTGCTCAGATGTCGGGGCCCTCACTGGTTTCCACGCTGCGGCACGGGCGCTTCGGGAACGTGGATTACCGGCTGGGCGTGATCATGGTCCTGGGCACCGTCTGTGGCTTTGAAGCCGGGGCCCAGACCATCATGTGGCTGGAGCGGATCGGCCGCGTAGACCTCTACGTTCGCTACGCTTACTTGGTCCTGCTGGCCTTGATCGCCTGGCTGGTTTTTACTGACATCGCCAAGAAGCGCCGCAAGGAGCAGGAGGCGCTGGCCGCAGGACGCAAGCTGGATGCTCTCTCTACGGGCATCGAGTGGCACAAGAAGCTTCACAAGATCAAGATCCCGCCCGTCGTTCAGTTCAAGAAGGCGGGGATTCGCTGCTCGGCTTGGTTGCCCATCGGGGTGAGTTTTCTGACCGGCTGGCTGGCCGGGGTGGTAGGGATCGGCGGGGGATTGATTAGGATGCCGGCGCTGATCTACCTGGTCGGTTGCCCGACCCACGTGGCCGTGGGCACCGATCTGTTCGAAGTGGCCATCTCAGGTCTTTACGGCGCCGCCACTTACAGTTACAAGGGGCGCACCGAGCTGCTGGCCGCGCTGATCATGGCCGCGGGCGCCGCCGTGGGGGCGCAGATCGGCTCCATCGCTACCAAGTACGTGCGCGGCTACGGGATTCGCCTACTGTTCGGCCTTGCCGTGGTGGGCTGTGCAGTATCCATCGTCTTCAAGCTGATCGCGGCGGCCAATCCCGGGGTGCGTTCGCTGTTCGACAACGCAGCCACGGTGCTAATTCTGGGTTTGGTGGTGGTGCTGGCGGGGCATATTCTGATCCAGTTCATCCGCGGGGTGCGCGAGGAACTGGCCCTGAAAAAGTACCCGCTGGTGAAGGCCGGGAGCTGAGGGAGGATGGGAACGATGAAGGCTGGTCGGCTGTACTTATTAGCCGCTGCTTGGGGTATAGTACTGGCTGGTTGCTCCGGCTTCGGCCGCGTCGAGCAGGGCCAGGTTATCGCTTACGACCGCGCCCGTGGCCTGGTCACCATCATCGCCGATTCAAACTATAAGGATCCGGCCAACCCCCGCTTCGACGTCCTGCCACCTATTACCTTGCGTGTTCCCCGCAATCGCGCAGAAATGGGCCCGGAGCCGGAAGCCGGCCGGCTACTGGCTTTGAACTGGCGCGTGGGCGAGGCGGTGGTCTTCGATCCCGCTACTGAGTCATTGCGGCGTATCCCGATCGCGGTGATGGATGTACAGTTAAACGTGGCTCGCGATGATGTGCGCCTGCGGGGGCGCGCTTTTCCTGTGGTGGACCGGGCCTCTGCTACTGTCACGGTTTTGCTGCCGCGGCAGCGGGCTATCGTGACTTTTCGGCCGCCGGAGGAGTGCTTCGGCTGGCCCGAGGATACCTGGAAAGTGGGCGACGAGATTCGCTATTACTACAAGGACCCCAGCCAAGCGCTGCGGCTGATGAACGTCTCGAAAACCGAGCTGGGTGGGACCAAGTCTTGAGTTCCGGCGCCCTCAGCCGGCAATGCTAGATTGGTCTCAGCCGTCATGTTCTTTTGGCGGAACAAACGGAAGCCACAGCTTGCCTCGCCGGAGGTGGTTGAGGAGCGGGTTCGGCGCAGGTACGAGATCTTTCGTGAGTTGCTAGCCCTGAACAATGAAGCCTTGGAGCTGATTGCAGGGCTGCAAGAGGACCTCCAATATGTGCCTCCGTTGCGGGAGGTGCTCGGTGACCGCGTCAAGCGCCTATTTGAAGCGGTCGAGGCCACCATTGGCGCCTTGGAGAGACTGACTGGCGCGGTTTACGTCCCGTTGCGCGAAGCAGTGGCCAACCAGCGCCTGGAGGTAGAGCGGTATTTGGCAAGCTGGCAGGAATCGCGCCCCGTGCGCATGGCGGCCTGGCTGAGCGAGTTGAGCGCGGACTCAATAGAAGAAGCGGGCAGTAAAGCAGCTCTGCTCGCGGAAGTGAAAAACCGGCTCGGGCTGCCCGTCCCCGATGGTTTCGTACTGACTACCGAGGCATACTGGCGCTTTTGCGGAGTGCCCCTGTGGATGCGGATCCGCGATGCCGTACGGGAAATCAACCTGGAAGACTTGGAAGGCCTGCACGTCATCGCTTCGGCCTTGGCCAGCGCGGTGATGGCTGCGCCTGTCCCGCGCGCGGTAGAGGTCGCCATCAGCGAACGCGCTCGCACCATGAAATCCCACGGGCTGGGACTCGCAGTGCGCTCGAGTGCAGTGGGCGAGGGGGGAGAGCGAACTTTCGCAGGCCAGTTTTTGAGTTTGCTGAACGTGCCGCCCGAGCAGGCGGTGGAAGCCTACAAACGTGTCATCGCGGGGCGCTTCAGCGAGCCGGCGCTCTGCTACCGCATTACAACCGGCCTGCTGGAGGTGGAAAGCCCGATGGCAGTGCTTTTCCTGCCCATGTTGCCGGTGCGGGCGGCAGGCATACTTTATACGCGGGATCCCAAGGACGCGCGGAGCGACACATTGTGGATTGCGGCCACGCGCGGGGTGGCGGCTGAGATCGCCAGTGGCCGCCAGCCGGCGGATCTGTTTGTTCTCTCGCGGCGACGTCCGCACCGCGTCTTGGAGCGCAGTCTGGTTGAGAAGCCGGACATGCTGGTGGCGGAGGCCGGCGGAGGACTTGTCCACCGTCCATTGGAAGCTGAGCTGCGCAGCGGGCCGAGCCTGGGCGACAACGAGCTGGTTACTCTGGCCGAATGGGGAGTCCGCATCGAGCAGCACTTCCGCAAGCCGCAAGACGTCGAGTGGGCGCTCGATGAGGCAGGCAAGCTGTGGATCCTTCAGGCGCGCCCCTTGGCAGTGAGCGAGGCCTCGGGACGGGCCGCCAAGGTCAAAGCCGAGCCTCTGGTTCGCGGGGGACGGACGGTTTACGCCGGGCTGGCCTCGGGTCCGGCCTTTATGGTGGAGGAGCTGCCGCAACTACGCGCGACCCCGCCGGGCGCTATCGTTTTCCTGCGCAAGGCTTCCCCCGAGATAACCCAGGTGCTGCCGCGTATAGCGGGGCTGGTGGCCGAGTGGGGTAACCTAACCGGGCATGCGGCTACGCTGCTGCGCGAATTTCGCGTCCCCTCGGTGTTTGGAATGCCTGGCGTCTTCGAGAGGATTCGGGCGGGCGAGCCTGTAAGTCTGGACGCGGCCCAGCGGGCGGTTTACGCCGGCTTGTTGTGGCCCTCGACCCGCCGCCAGTTTGAAGAAACTCGCCGGCGCGAGCGCACAGATCCTCTCGCCCGCCGGGTGTTGACGTTGAACCTGGTGGATCCGGCTACCTCCAATTTCCGGCCCTCCGGCTGCCAGTCGGCTCACGACGTGCTACGGTTCGCGCACGAAAAAGCCATCGAGGTCATGTTTACCGTCAGCGATGCCGTGGCCGAGTACAGCCCTGATAGCGCGCGGACCCTGGTCACGCCGGTGCCGGTCAACGTCCTGGTGGTGGATCTTGGCGGCGGGCTGGCCCTGGACGATCCCGAATGCCGCGCGGTGAGTCCGGAGCAAATTGTCTCGCGCCCCTGGCAAGCACTCTGGCGCGGCATCTCTCATCCCGGGGTGAGCTGGACCCGTGATATGCCGGCCGGCTTGTCGGACTTAGTCAGCGTGATCGCGCGCAGCCTCACTCCCCAGGAAGCAGGCATGCGCGGTTTGGGCGAAAAGAGCTACCTGCTGGTGGCTGCCGAGTACATGAACCTGAACTCGCGCCTGGCCTATCATTTCTCGCTGGTGGATGCTTGCCTGTGCGACAATCCGGCGCACAATTACATATCCTTCCGCTTCGCCGGCGGCGGGGCCACACGTTACCGGCGGAACCTGCGCGCTTGCTTTATTCAAGCCTGCCTGGAGCATTACGGTTTTTCGGTTGATCGCCGTGGCGATCTGGTGAACGCGTGGTTCAAGAAAGCGACAGCCGAGGCAACCGAGCACAGGCTGGACATATTGGGCCGCCTGATGGCTTGCTCCGGGCAGTTGGACATGTATATGACCAGTGAGCAGGTGATGCGCTGGTATGTGCAGCAGTTCCTGGAGGGCAACTACGCCTTTGTCATCCACCGCGAGCAAGGCTCGGGCGTGAGCGGCTCGCGATGATTCGGCCCCGAGTGCTATCATCGTTTGGAGGTTTCCGGAGTTTCAGGTCAGAAGCTCCCGAGACCCGCCAGGCGAGGCACAGGTTATGAGGGCTGCACGGTGGCTGTGCGCGTTGCTGCCGGCTTGTGGGTTCTGTACGATCCGGCTGAGCCCGCAGAACATCGAGTTGGGCGCTCTATATCGGGCCGTGACCGTCCGCATCGAAGGGGAAATCCAGGCGGGATCGCAGCTTGCGGTCGCGGTCCGCGGGACATCTGTAAAGGAAGAGTTCAACAAGAAAGGCAGGGTGGGACCCATCTGGCTGAACGTGGGCAAGGTGGAGGTCTCGGGAGTTCCCAGCCTGCTGGTGAGCTTCTGGAACGTTCCCTTAGAGCAGATACTCAGCCGGCAAGAAGCTGACCGGCTCCAGTTGGACAAGCAAGCTATCATCCGGCAGATGCGCGTGAGGCCGCCCGAACTTGACCAGCCTGAACTCCGGGAGCATTACTGGGCGCTGAAGACGCAGCAGGGCGCCTATCGGATCGGAGCGGGCGGGCTGCGCCTGGAGCCGGCCGGGCCGGACAAGCAACGTTACACCGTCGAGTTTGTCTGGCCGCGGTTAGGCCAGCCAGGCGATTATACCGTGAGCGCCTACGAGTGCCGGGAAGGCAAGGTCATTAGAGAGAGCTCGGCCACGCTTTCGGTGCGGCGCGTGGGCCTGTCTGCCGCAGTAGTCAACCTCGCACACAACCGGCCGCCTGTTTACGGCGCCATGGCTGTTTTAGTGGCTGCAATCGCTGGCTTCGGCATAGACTTGCTGGTGTCCCGCTCGGCGCGCAAGCGGCGGAAGCTTCGGGCCGCAAAGCTGATTGGGGAGACCGAAGCCGAACAGCCCAGCGCCTCAGAGCTGCGCCGGGCCGGGCACTGACAGGCTGTTCCCGCACGCGGACAAAAAAGCAACGCCGGCTAGGCAAGGGTGCCGATTAACAAAGGCGACAGCTTCCAGGAGCAAGCGGCGCAGGCATTAGAGCGTGGTTTTCCGAGTCCCGCTACTCCGTCCGGGGGCGAGTCAGCAAGGCGCAGGATTGCCGTACTGCGAGGTAACCGCAGGCGAGCACGGCCAGGAACAGCATGAGGACCTCGCTGTCGCCCAGATTGTGTTCAAACAGCCCGCTGACAGCGACCGCGAGCACCACCGCCGCGCTGCCGTGGAGCAGGAAACGCAACTCGCCGCAGGCCTTCGGGAGGCGCCTGGCCGCACCGGCCAGCTCGAAGAACGCCTGGGCTAGCAACCATAATACGGCCAGAGCAGTTGGTACGCCGCGCTCGGCTGCGTAATGTAGGTAGGTATTGTGCAGGTGGCCGTACCATCCGGTGGGTAAAGGTTGAGGTGCGTCAGGGGGCAAGTAATCCTGGAAGCGCAGTCGCACCATTTCCGGCCCTAAACCAAGCCAGGGATGAGCCTGAATCATCCGCCACCCGGTCCGCCAGCAGACTAGCCGGTGCAGATTGGAGTCTACCTCGGGCTTGGGGCGCACTAAAGAAACTAGCCGGGCGCGGACCGGCTCAGGCCCCAGCCAGAGCAGCCCCGCCAGCAATAAGGGAAGCGCTATGAGCAAGCGCCTTTTCCAGAACCAAACCAAATAGCACCCTCCCACCGCGGTGGCCAGCCACACACTGCGCGTCATATTCAACAACAGCGCGGCTGCCATCAAGGCGGCTACCACCGCTGCCAGCCATCGGACCCAAGGCCGCGGGCGCGGGGCAAACAACCACCAGGAGGCGAGCAACAAACCCACTATCATGAGTTCGCCGGCGAAGGTCATCCAATGGCTCATGAAGCCGCTGATGCGCTCGGAGACGTAGTAATCATAAAAGCCCACCCTCAAGCGGCGGGCCTCGGCGAGCTTGCCGGCGAACTGCCCCAGGCCGACCAATGCGGATAGGGCGGCTGCACCGAACCAGGCTTGGAGAAGCCGGGCTGCCTCACTGGTATGACGAAAGGCCGAGAACACCACCGGCAGCAGCAGGAAAACGAAGAGCTTCCGCAGTTGCGGCAAGCCCGCCGTCGGGTCCTCGGAGGTGGCCAGCGAAATCAGCGTCCCCGCGATGAACACTGCCAACGGGAGCCAGATGCGCGGCAGCCGCAGCCGCGCGCGCGAGAAAAGCAGCACGGGGAAGGCCAAGGCCAGTAACAACTGCGAGGCGGCGATTGAGAACAGCACGGCAAGGGAAGCGGCAAACGCCAGGTAAAAAGCCGCGCGATCCAGCCTGGATACAGGTTCGGTTTCGGGCATGAGCAGCGCCCTCCAGTATGCCAGAGCCTGCCCACCCAAGGCGAGTTTTCCCTTGCCAGCCGGAGGGACTCAGCTCAAGTAAAACAGGCTCAGGCGGGGCAAACCCAGAGATTCCAGCAATCGCCGCTCGAGGAACTGCTTTTCCAGCATGGCGAGCTGCTCGGCGGTCATCTTAGAGCGATAGGGACGCAGTTGAAAATCCAGCTCGCGGCGCGCTGCCAGCAGCTCTTCTTGGGACTGCCGGGCGCGGGCGGCGGCAATCATACGATCCTCGAGCGCGGTCAGGCGCCGCTCCAGCTCTTCCAGATCGGCGGCATGCTGCTCAACATCAGCCGCCATGCGCTCGAGCGTATCGGCAATTTCCTGAAGGACGGCATCCTGGTGGCGACGCAAAGCAGCGGCGTTGCTCTCGAAGTAGCTGCGTAGCTCCTGCAAGGAGAAGGGCGGTGCGGCCGCCCGGACGCTGCTGCGATGCACGCGGCCCGCCATCGCCTCAGCTTGCTCCATTACGGCCTGAGCACAATAGGCCAGCGAGTTGATCATCTGAGTGCGCACGCGCCGGGCGCGCCATTTCTCGAAGGCAATGTCAATGCCGCGCAGCACCGCCTCCAGCGGTACGCCCGAGTTCTTCCAGCTTTCGATCAGCGCCCAATCCAGGGGCGAAAGCAGGAAGGTGCCGGTCCCCCGAGCGCGCTGGAAGTGCTCCTCGATTTCGGTGAAGTAATTGAAATAGTTGAATGACCACTCTTGTGCCTCCTCTTCGGGCGGCTCCTGCGGCGGCACGTTCATGGGCGACGGATGCGCTCCCAAATCAGGCGCAGCCCCTCCAGGGTAAGATTCTCGTCTACTAACTTGAGGTGACGCGACCCGCGCACAAGCAAGCGGGCCTGCCCTCCGGTGGCTACTAGTTTGGTTTCAGCTCCCAGCTCGGCCAGCAGGCGGTCCAGAATTCCATCCACCATTCCCAGGGCGCCATAGTAAAGGCCGGCCTGCATGCTGGCCACAGTGTTGGTTCCGATCAATCTGGCCGGTTCGCGAAACTCGACCAGGGGCAGGCGGGCGGTCTTGGCAAAAAGAGCCTCTACGGTGATGCCGATGCCGGGGCAGATCAGTCCACCCAGGTACTCGCCGCGCTGGGAAACTGCATCGAAGGTAATCGCCGTGCCAAAGTCCACCACCACCGCGGGGCCACCGTACTTGTAAAAGGCGGCCGCTGCATTGACTACCCGGTCCGCGCCCACCTCCTGGGGATTCTCGTAGCAAATCCTGATGCCGGCGTCGGTGGCGGGCGTCACGAAAACCGCTTGCACGCCGAAGTAATCCTCAGCCATTTGGTTCAGCGCCGTGTCCAAGGGCGGCACGACGCTGGCGATGATGATACCTTCTACGCCGCTCAAGTCAAGCGAGGAAAGCGCAAAAAGATTGCGCAGCAGTATGCCCCATTCATCCGGCGTTTGATCGTGCTGGGTCCTTAAACGCCAGCGGGCGATGAGCGCACTGCGGCGGAAAGCACCGATAGTGACGTTGGTGTTGCCTACGTCCAGAGCCAGAAGCATCTTTGCTCACTCCACAGCTCGGAGGCCTCCTGCGCGCAGCAAGCGCCGGGCGCCGTCGTTCTGCCGCAACCACAGAAACCCGCTCGGGGCCAGACCCTCGGTTACGCCTTCCAGTATTAGGCCATTCTGCTCCACGCGTACGCGCCGGCCCCGCGCATAACTTGAAGCGCGAGCGAACAGACGTAAAACCGGCTCAGGCCCGCCCTCGACCAGCATGCGCGTGAAACCGTCCGCAGCTCTGACCAGCTCGATGAGCAGGCGCTCGCGCGAGTGGAAGCGGCCCGACGCGAGGTACAGGGAGGTTGCCTGGCCGGCCAGCTCAGCAGGCAAGCTGGTGTGATTGACATTGATACCCACGCCGGCCAGGAAGCGGTCGCCAGCCAGCTCCACCAGAATCCCCGCGCATTTCTTGTCCTGGATCAGGACGTCATTAGGCCAGCGCAGATCGCAGGCCAAATCGGCCGCCCGCGCGATGGCTTCGGCGGTGGCCAAACCCAGAGCCAGCGTCAGCAGCGTAGCTTGTTCGGGCCGCAGACGCCAGGACAGGATGAGCGTGACGTAAAGGCCCGCCTCGCGTTGCGAGTACCAGTGACGACCGTACCGGCCTCGCCCGGCGGTCTGCTCCTCCGCGCCCACGATGTCAGCAGCTCCTTGGGCCGCCAGCCGCGCGGCCTCCGTCATGGTGGAGCCCACGCAATCAAACCACACGATGCGGCGGCCCGGCAGCGCCGCCCGCACAACTTCCAAATCCAGCGCCACTTCAAGCCAGCTCCAGGCGGAAATTGATGTCCACGGCGCGCGCCGAGTGAGTGATAGCGCCCGAGGAAACGAAGTTCGCGCCGGTCTCGGCATAGGCGCGCACGTTCTCCAGCGTAACGCCGCCGGAAATTTCCACCTCCGCGCGGCCGGCGATAAAGCGAATCTCGGCCGCAGCTTGCTCGGGCGTAAAGTTGTCCAGCAGCAGGCGCTGAGCCCCGCAGGAGAGAGCTTCTTCAATCTCGGCGTGGCTGCGCACTTCAATTTCGATGGGACGTCCCAATCGTCGGGCACGCTCGATAGCCTGGCGGACGCCCCCGGCCACTGTAATGTGGTTGTTCTTGATCAAGACGGCGTCGTAAAGGCCCATCCGGTGATTGGTCACGCCACCGGCGGCAGCCGCCATTTTTTCCAGCCGGCGCAAGCCCGGCGTGGTCTTGCGCGTATCGAGCACCCGGCAGCCGGTGCCTTCCACCGCCTCCACGAACCGCCGCGCTAGCGTGGCGATGCCACTCAGCCGTTGCAAGAAATTGAGCGCGACGCGCTCGCACTCAAGCAAAACCCGTGCCGGCCCGCGAACCCGGGCCAGCGATTGGCCGGCCTGCACACGCTCCCCACTGGCCGCCATCAGTTCTACTTCGTCAACGCCGCCCCGCTCGCGGTAAATCACGGGCACTAGCTCGATCCCCGCCACTACGAGCGGCTCGCGCGCAACGAAGCGTCCCAGCGCCTTCTGCTCGGCAGGAACGCAAGCTGCGCTGGTGATGTCGCCGGGGCCGATGTCCTCAGCCAAGGCGCGTCTTACGGCGTCTAGGATCTCAGGATGCTGGACTTCGAAACGCATCATCGGCCAAGGGTCGCCAGAGCCTCGCGGTGTTTGGCGAGTTGGGCCTCGTAATCAGCGAGTTTCTCGCGCAGCGAGGCCACGACCTCTGCCGGGGCTCGGCTCAGGAATTCGTGGTTGCTCAACTGTTGCTGCGAGCCGGCCACCAGTTTTTCCAGGCGCTGGATCTCTTTCTCCAGGCGCCGGCGCTGGGCATCGCTAGGCACGGCAGGCACGCGCAACAGCAAATCGAAGTCGGGGGTCGAGCGGAGAAGGCCGGAGTAGGCCGCAGGAGCAGCCTCCCGGCGAACCTCCAGCCGCACGTTGGCCAGCCTTTCGATGATCTCGCGCTGCTGCTCGGCCAGAGAGGCAGCGGCGCCTGTGGAAAACAGCACCGCCTCCAGACTCTGTCTGGGCTCGACCTTCAAACTCGTGCGCACATTCCGGGCGAGCACAACGATCTGCTGGAGCAGCTCCATCTGTTGCTCAGCCTCGGGGTCGTCGGCGGCAGGATCGTAGCAAGGATACTGAGCCAGCGCAATAGATAGCGGGCGCTCGGCGGCGCCGGCAGCCAGCCGCTGCCAGATCTCTTCGGTGATGAAAGGCATGGCGGGATGCAGCAGGCGCAGGCCGCTCTCGAACACGGCGAACATGTTGCGCCAGTCGGCGTTCAGGCCCGAGTTCTCGCGGAAGCGCAGCTTCTTGATTTCGACGTACCAATCGCAGAACTCGTGCCAGAAAAACTGCCAGAGCAGTTGAGCCAGTTCGTGATAGCGGTAACGCTCGATGGCCCGGTTGGCAGCCTCTGCCGCGCGGTTCAAGCGGCTGAACATCCAGCGATCCTCCAGCCACAGGGAGCCGTCGGGAGCGCCCGGCTCGGGGCGCCGCGGTGAGCCGGCAGGGGGCAGCCAGGGCTGGACCTGGGAGCGCTCCATGCTCAGGAAAAGGAAACGGGCCGCATTCCAGATCTTGTTGGCGAAGGCGCGCGCGCCTAGCATGCGCTCCTCGGTGAGCACGATGTCGGTGCCCGGCGCTGCTCCCATGAGCAGGGACATGCGCACCGCGTCGGTGCCGTACTTCTCGGTCACTTCTAGCGGGTCTATCACGTTGCCGCGGGTCTTGGACATCTTCTGCCGCTCGGCGTCGCGCACCAAGCCGTGGATGTAAACCTCGCGAAAGGGCACGTCCCCCACACATTCCAGGCCCATCATGATCATGCGGGCCACCCAGAAGAACAGGATGTCGAAGCCGGTAATGAGCAGCGAGGTGGGATAAAAGGTGCGCAGGTCAGCCGTGTCCTCCGGCCAGCCCAGGGTGGAAAAAGGCCACAACGCGGAGCTGAACCAGGTGTCCAGCACATCGGGGTCCTGCTGGAGGGCAGAGGAACCGCAGGCTGCGCAGCGCTGCGGGTTCTCACGCGCCACCGTGGTGTGGTGGCACTGCTGGCAATAAAACGCAGGGATGCGGTGGCCCCACCAGAGCTGGCGCGATATGCACCAATCGCGGATGTTGTACATCCACTCGTAGTAAGTCTTGGTCCAGTTCTCGGGTATGAAGCGGATGCGGCCCTGCTCTACGGCGCGAATGGCAGGCTCGGCCAAAGGTTTGGTCTTGACGAACCACTGGATGGAGACCAGCGGCTCCACCGGCGTTTTGCAGCGCTGGCACTTGCCGAGGCTGAGCTGGTAGGGCTCGACCTTTTCAATCAAGCCCAGTTGGTCCAGATCAGCCACGATGCGCCGCCGAGCTTCGAAGCGATCCAGACCTGCGTAGCGGCCGGCTTCCGGCGTCATTACGCCCGTCTCGCCGATAACCTGGATCTTGGGCAAATTGTGACGGCGGCCGGCCTCGAAGTCGTTGGGATCGTGCGCGGGGGTCACCTTGACGACGCCGGTGGCGAAATCCGGATCAGCCAGCTCATCCAAGATGATCGGAATCTCGCGGTCCATCAGGGGCAGCCGCACGAGCCTGCCATGCAGGTTGCGATAGCGCTCATCCCGGGGGTTCACCGCCACAGCGGTGTCACCCAGCATCGTCTCCGGGCGCGTCGTGGCAACCACGAGGAACTTTTCCGCGCCGATGATCGGGTAGCGGATGTACCAAAGGTTTCCCTGAGTTTCATCGTGCACCACCTCCAGATCCGAAAGGGCGGTCTGGCAGCGTGGGCACCAATTGACCATGTATTCACCGCGGTAAATAAGGCCCTTCTCATAAAGGCGCACGAAGACTTCGCGCACCGCACGCGAGAGCCCGGGATCCAAAGTAAAGCGCTCGCGGCTCCAATCGCAGCTTGCCCCCAGGCGAATCATCTGGCGCTTGATGGTGTCGCCGTAAAGCTGCTTCCAGGCCCAGACGCGCTGTTCGAAGGCTTCCCGGCCCAAGCTCCGCCGATCGAGGCCTTCCTCGGCCAACGCGCGCTCGACCAGCATCTGCGTGGCGATGCCTGCATGATCGGTGCCAGGCAACCAGAGGGTGTTGTCGCCTCGCATCCGGTGCCAGCGGATGGTGACGTCAATCTCGGTGTGCTCCAGCATGTGCCCGATATGCAGCGAGCCGGTCACATTAGGCGGCGGGATCACCAGAGAAAATACGGGTCCGGGCGCGTCCACCGACGCCTTAAAAATGCCCGTTTCGACCCACCAATTAGCCCAGCGCGGTTCGAAGCGCTGGGGCTCGTAGACCTTCTCCAACGTCATGGGGGAATTTTCACTATAGCATGAGGCACTTGGCCGCCCATTACGTTCGTGAGGCCCCCTGGAAGCCGTAAAATCCGCATACGGAGGTTTGCATGCCCAAGACACTGCGCAAGGGCGATACGGGACCCGAGGTTACGCGCTTGCAACAGCTACTGACTGAGCGCGGCTACGCGGTGCCGGCAAGCGGCGTTTTTGATGCGCACACTTTGCGCGCCGTGCGCGCCTTCCAGGCCCAAAACCTGGACCAACACGGCCAGCCGCTGGTGGTGGACGGAGTGGTGGGTCCGCTGACTTGGTGGAGCCTGACGCATCCCAAGCCCGTGATCGAGCTCCCGGTGCCGATTGATTATGCCGCCATGCCCGGCCCGGAATTCGGAGGCACCGAACGAGGTCGCGCGGCGCTGGGCGCAGCCATAGAAGAGTTGAAGGCAGGAGCCGGGGAAATCGGCGGCAACAATCGCGGTCCCTTCGTACTCAAGTACTTGAACGGCTTGGCCCCGGAAGGCAGCTCTTGGTGTACCGGATTTGTGAGCTGGTGTTACTCGCAGCATCCCAAGGGCATCCCTTTCACCTACACGCTCAGTGCGCGAGCTTTACTGGGTGAGCTGAAGAGACGAGGCTGGGCACACCCGCCCGGCTCCGATTTCCAGCCGCAGCCGGGCGACATCGTTATTTGGTGGCGCGAAAAACTGGAGAGCTGGAAAGGCCACGCGGGGCTGGTGCATCAGTTGCGCGACGGCATGCTTTACACCATCGAAGGCAACCGCAGCCCGAAGGTGCAAGGCTTCTCTTACGTTTTCAGCCGAATGGAGAAACTGTTGGGATTCGGGCGCGTGCCGGACGAAGCTGCTTGAGTTTTCGCCTCGGCCAAAGCAGGAAGGCAAGCAACCGGCTCACTCGTCCAGGCTGGCCCCCTTGAGCGGCGTCACCGGATCAATGAACCGCCAGGCGAGCGCCGCAAGCAAATATATGCCCGCCATAATGTAGAAGTTCAGCGTCCAGTTGCCGGTTTTTTGAAGCACGTAGCCCATGATCACCGGCGCCATACCACCGCCGAAGTTGCCCATCATGTTCATCGAGCCGGAAAGCGTGCCGGCATACTTTCCCCCGACGTCCATGCAGGCGCCCCAGCTTCCAGGCATCAGGATGTCGTTGCCGAAGCTGGCCATACCCATGGCAAGCATGGCCCAGAAGGGATCGCGAATGAGAACGTGCAGCAGCAAGCATCCGCAGGCCGCCAGCGCGCCCGTGTACGCGATAGCGCGGCGCGCCCGCGCCACGCTGCCCAGCCAACGCGTCACATAGGGCGCGATGAAACCCCCAAACAGGCAGCCCAGGCCGCCAAAGAACAGGGGGAAGACGGCCAGACGCGCAGCATGCTCAGGGCTGAGCCCGCGAGCCTCTTGAAGGTAGCTGGGCAACCAGGTGATGTAGAAATACCAGGGGTAAGAGACGCAGAAATACTGCACCCACAGCATCCACACGGTGCGCGAGCGAAGCAAGGTTGCCCAGGGTACGTCGCCGTGGCCGGAGGCGGCCCGCTCGGCGCCCGCCAGTAGGGCCAGCTCGGCCTCGTTAACCCCGGGATGATCCCGCGGGTTGTCGCGGAACCAACGGTAAAAGAAGATGGCCCATAGCACGCCGATGGCGCCGAAAAGCTCGAACGAGCGGCGCCAGCTCATATGGTGGAGCACCCACACTACCAGCATGGGGGTGAAGGCCCCGCCCCAGCGCGCGCTCATCCACATGATTCCCTGCGCGCGGACGCGCTCGTGCTGGGGCAGCCAGGTAGTGAATGCCTTGGTGAGGTTCGGGAAGCAGCCTGCCTCGCCTGCACCAAACAGAAAGCGGGTCACCACCAGCGAGATCAAATTCCAGGCCCAGCCCGTAGCGGCCGTAAAGAAAGACCACCACAGGACAATGCGCATCAGCACCTTGCGCGGCCCCATCCAATCCCCCATCCAGCCCCCGGGGATCTCAAACATGGCATAAGCGATGCCGAAGGCGGAAAAAGCCATGCCCATCTGGACGGGGGTCAGGCCCAGATCGCGCCGCATCAAGGGCGCGGCTTGCGAAATGCAAACACGGTCAATGTAGGTGATGACGGCCAGGGTGACGGCGAAGACAACCACCCAGTGTCGCGTGCGGGTGGGCTTCAGGGTGGCTGGTGCGGTGCTCACTGCTCCCTCGGGATCAGCTCTGCGTCGAGCCAATTCAAGTACTGAGGTGCTCCTTCGACCACGCTCAAGGCCAGCAACTCCGGGACCTCATAAGAATGGGCCAGTTCCAGCTCGGCGCGCAAGCGCTCGAATAGGTCGCGGCGGGACTTTATGATTAGCAGCCATTCCACCGAATCCTCGACGGCGCCCTTCCAGCGATAGAAGCTGCGGGCGCCCGGGACAGCCGTCACGCAGGCGGCCAGGCGAAGCTCGATCAGCCGGCGAGCCAGCGTCTCGGCTTCCTCGGCAGAACCACAGGTGCTGAGTACGATAATTTTGTCCGTCATTCCCCTTCCCAAATCGGCAAAACAGGATTATAAACAAATGTAGGATGTCAAAAAACGCTTGGATCCGCTGGTGGGAGCTGCTGGCCCTGCTAGGGATGGGCGCAGCTCTGTTTTTCGCCCTCGACGTGCGCGGCACCATCGCGCGCTGGCAACAGTACGAGCGGCGCATCCGCGTACTGGAGCAGCAAAACGCCGCGCTGGCCGGCCAGAACCGGCAACAGCGCGAATACCTCGAGAAACTCCGCAACGACCCGCGCGAGCAGGAGCGCCGCCTCCGGAAGGAAAGGAAGCAGGTGCGTCCCGGAGACATGGTATTCACTCCGCCGGAGCAGCCGAGGTAAGCAGGCCCAAGCGCCGCCTGAGTTCTTCCCAAAGCTGATCGAGCTGCTCCTCGGTGCGAGCTTCGGCCGCCAGCCTGAGCACGGGCTCCGTGTTGGAAGCTCGCAAGTGAATCCAGCCGTGAGGCAGGCTGACCTTCAACCCGTCTGAGCGGTCCAGCTCCGCGCCGGGGAAAGCCTCTTCCAATTCCTGCATGAGGCCGCCCAGCCGCCCGTGTTCGTAAGGGGCCTGGCCATAGCGGCGCACAAAGCGCGGCAAGTTGCCGGCTAACACGGAAACAGGCAGGCTGGTTTGCGCCATGCGGTCCAGCAGCAAGGCCATGGCGACGTAGCTATCGCGGCAGGCGTGGACAGCGGGAAATATGAAGCCGCCGTTGGATCCCTCGCCCCCCACGACAGCACCGACTGCGAGCATAGTTTCAACTACGTTAGCTTCGCCCACCGGGGTCCGGAAAACCCTCTGCCGGTACCGGCGGGCCAGCTCGTCCACCAAAGCTGAAGTAGTGAGATTCACCACGATATCCCCGGGCTGGCGCTCGAGCACGGCTTCGATAGCCAGGCCCAGCACCTCGTCACCGTCCAGCACGCGCCCGTTTTCGTCCACCACAGCTAGCCGGTCTCCGTCAGGATCTTGGGCGAAACCGATATCGCAACTCTCGCGCCGCACCAGTTCAACCAGATCCCCAAGCGCCTCCGGGCGCGGCTCCGGCGGCCGGGGGAACGGCAATTCGGGGTCTACGGCGATGGCATGAAGTTCGCACCCCAAGGCCAGCTCCAAGAAACGACAGCTCATGCGCGATCCGGCGCCGTTGACTGCATCCAGAGCTACGCGGAAGCGCCGCCGCCGAATGCGTTCTGCGTCCACCAAGCGCAGGACGCGTTCGATGTGCAGCCGGGGCGGGGTGTCGGCATCGTGCAAGATGCGCCGCATCTCTTCGTTGGTGGCCTGGCGGAACTCGCTCTGGTGGTAAAGATCCAGCAGCTCGGCGCGTTCGTACTGGTTGAAGAACAGGCCGCGGCTGTTAAACATCTTGAGCGCGTTGTACTGGGGCGGATTGTGGGAGGCGGTGACGGCAAGGCCGCCGCGGGCGCGTGTCGCCGCGACGTAAATCTGCAAGGTGGGGGTGGTTTGAATGCCCACGTCCATCACCTCACAGCCGGCGGCGAGCAACCCGCAACTGACGGCGTGCTGGATCATCTCGCCCGTGCGCCGGGTGTCGCGACCAACCACCACGCGCCCGCCGCCCACGTAGGTGCCGAAGGCTTGTGCGAAGGCGGTTACCAGCGTGGGCGTAAGAAAATCACCCACCACCCCGCGAACGCCCGAAACCCCGATTTTCAATAAATGCTCGCGTCTGGGCATGGCAGTTCCTCAACCGTAGGAGCGGACAAAGTCCAGCAGGGCTTCGAACAGACGTTCGGGCGGATCCCCGCGCTGTTCAGCGATGACGCGCACGATGGGCTCGGTCTGGCTCACCCGCACGTGAAACCAGCGATCCGGCCAGTCCACGCGCAGGCCGTCCAAGGTGTTGGCGCGCCCGTCGGCGTTGCGCTTGCGCAGCTCCATGAGCATCTCCGGAACGCGCGTGGTCACCAGCGGCACCGCGCCTTTCAGCATTGAGTAGCGCGGATAGCAGGCCAGGATTTGCGAAAGCTTCAGGCCCCGCTCGTGCATCATGGAAAGAATAGCGAGCATGGCCGCGATGCCGTCGTAGACGAACCGGAACGGCGGCATCATCACCGCACCCGTGCCCTCTCCCGCGATGGCCACCTGCTCGGGACGGAAAGCGGCCAGAGCATCAGCGGCGGCTTGCCGTCCCACAGGCACTCGGACCACTTTGCCTCCATGCCAGGCCGCCACTTCCTCCAGCAAGGCAGTGGTAGAAAGATTGGTGATAATTAGCCGGCCGGGGCCCCGGGCTAGCATGTAGTCGGCCAGCACGGGCAGCACCATCTCTTCCGAAACGGCGACGCCCTCCTCGGTAGCCATGGCTACCCGATCCGAATCCACGTCAAAAAGGAACCCCGCGTCCGCGCCCAGCGGTTTGACCAGCGGGGCCAATTGTAAGGCCACGGTACGCTGGTTGGTCGCGGGCTCGTGCGCGAAAGAAACCCCCTCGATCTCGGCATTGATGAGCAGGAAGTTGAAACCGAAACGCTCATTCAGTCGGCGCAAGATCAGAGAGGAAGTGCCGTTGGTGCAGTCCACCACCACTTTGAACCGGCGCAGCGCGCCGAAATCGAACACCTGCGCGAGTTCATCCAAATAAGCGTCAATGGCGTCATCGCGCCGGCTGAGACGGCCAACGCGGTCCCATTCGACGAAGTGGAACTTCTTCAAATGGTAGATGTCCAGCAGCTCGTTGGCCTCGGCGGTGGACAGGTAGGCGCCCTGGGGGCCGAAGAACTTCAGCGCGTTCCATTCGGCTGCGTTATGGCTGGCGCCGATCGAGACGCCGCCGGCCGCTCCCCAGCGCCGGATGGCGTGCTGGATCACCGGGGTTGAGACGATGCCCAGCGAAACCACGTCATGGCCGCAAGCCATCAGTGCGGCCACTACGCCTTCCTGAATCATGACCCCGCTGGCGCGCGGATCGCGGCCAACAATCACGGGATGGCCGACCTCAAGGAAAGTACCGAACGCGGAGGCGAATTCCAGCACATGGGCCGCCGTCAGCCCGCTGCCTACCACGCCGCGGACTCCCACCTGCGATATGCGCAGTGCTTTGCGCGTCGGCATAAGGGTCTTTCCCCGGGGCGCCTCGCCGCGCCCTAGCGCTTCAGCACCAAGCGCCCGAAGGCCTCGGGAGTGTGAAACGAGCGATTGCGCGTGGGCTGCCAGCAGATAAACTTGCGATTGGGCGGGCGCCCCTGCGCTCGGTAAAGGTTGATGCGCAACTCCAGGCCCTCGCGCGGCGTCCGGCTATCAATGCTGGCGAAAGGAATTTGCATCTCGGCGTACCAGATTTTCGCTTTCTCGTCTATGCGCGCCTTCACCCGGAAGCCTGAGTTCCACAGCCAGCCGCCTTCGGGTTTGGGCTGGTCGCGGTCAATGTCCAGATCCACCCACTCACCTTGCGGTGAGACTTCGAACTCTTTGTAGCGGCGAATGTTCTGGAAATCGGAGCCAATAAATGCCTCGGCCACGTCGTATTCCCAGAGCTTGTTGGTCTCGGTCGTGGTTGAGGGGTTGGGCTTCAGGTAGAGCTCCTCGTAAGGGCAGATGTAAAGCAGGTAAAGATGCTGCCGAGTCCAGCGGGATCGTATTTCCGTGCGATGGTTAGGCACGAGGTTGCCGAACTGGTCGCGCTCAGCGAACACGCCGGGGATAGATTTCCACTGCGGCGCTCGCGGGTCGGCGGTGAGCTTGAAGTCTTTGGAGGCAAAGAAGCTGGGGAAGACACCTTGCTCGGCCGTGGCCCCAGGCGGCCCCACAACGGGCCGGCCCGCCTCGACTTTGATCTGCGCGCACACCCAGAGAGCCGGGAAGAGTACTACAAGCAGCCTGTGCATGACCCTTCAATGATATGTTGGCGGCAGGCCGGAGCTCAAGGCCGGGGGCGGCCCGAGGGGCAAGGCGAGACAGTGGGGGCGCGCATTATAATCGCTGGGTGCAACTGGCGCCTGCTGACTGGCTGGTTATTGCTGCCTACTTCCTGGTGAGCCTCGGCATCGGTTTGTACTACAAAGCCCGCGCCGGAGGGAGCACGCAAGAGTTCTTTCTGTCGGGCCGCAACGTGCCCTGGTGGCTGGCGGGCACCTCGATGGTCGCCACCACCTTCGCGGCCGACACCCCGCTGGCCGTGACGGGACTGGTGGCGCGCGGCGGCATTGCCGGCAACTGGCTGTGGTGGAACTTCGTGCTGGGGGGCATGCTCACAGTTTTCTTTTATGCCCGGCTGTGGCGACGTGCGGGCGTGATGACCGACGTCGAGTTTGCGGAAATTCGTTACTCGGGGCGGCCGGCTGCCTTCTTGCGAGGCTTCCGCGCGCTTTATCTGGGGCTGCTGATCAACTCCATCGTGCTGGGCTGGGTGAACCTGGCCATGGTGAAGATTCTCCAGCACGTGCTCGGTGTGGACAAGATACAGGCTCTGGGCCTGACGCTAGCCATTATCGGGTTGACTTCGGCCATTTCGACGCTGGGCGGGCTATGGGGCGTGCTGGTGACCGACTTTTTCCAGTTCGCCATGGCCATGGCCATGGTTATCGTGCTGGCGGTGTTCGCGGTCGGCGCGGTGGGCGGCGTAGATGGGCTGCTGGCGAAGCTGGAGATTCTGGATCGTCTGCGTGCAGCCGCTGGGCAGCCCGGCTCGGTTCTGAGTTTTGTTCCTGACCTAAATTCAGCTTGGATGCCCATGCTGACCTTTCTGGTTTACATCTCGCTGAACTGGTGGGCCACATGGTATCCGGGATCCGAGCCGGGAGGCGGCGGGTTTGTGGCCCAGCGGATGTTTTCAGCCAAAGATGAAAAGCACTCCTTGCTGGCTACACTATGGTTCCAAGTGGCCCACTACGCTTTGCGGCCCTGGCCTTGGATATTAACGGCTTTGGCGGCGTTGGTGCTTTACCCGGGCCTGGCGGACCCCGAAGCTGGTTACTTGCGCGTGATGCTCGACTATCTTCCCCGCTCTCTGCGGGGCCTGATGATTGCTGCCTTCGCCGCCGCTTACATGTCCACAGTGGCTACGCAATTGAACTGGGGCGCCAGTTACCTGGTGAACGATTTCTATCGCCGTTTCATCCGGCGTGAAGCAGGCGAGCGCCATTACGTGGCGGCATCGCGGCTGGCCACGGTGCTGCTGACGCTGGTTTCGGCTGCGGTGACCTTTTATATGGGCTCGATTGCAGCCGCCTGGAAGCTGCTGATCGTCACCGGAGCCGGAACGGGCGGGGTTCTGCTATTGCGTTGGTATTGGTGGCGCATTAACGCCTGGAGCGAGGTTTCCTCGATGGCGGCGGCCTTTGTGGTTTCGGCGTCGCTGCAACTGGGCTGGGGCTTGGACAGCCACCAGCCGCTGGGCTATGCCTGGATCATGATCATCACGGTGTCGCTCACCACGCTGGTATGGGTGGTGACGACCTTGGCGACCAAGTCTGAGCCAGTCGAGAAGCTGATCCAGTTTTACCGCCGGGTGAGGCCGTCGGTGTGGGGGTGGGGGCCGGTGGCTCGGCTGGCGCCGGAGGTGCAGGCCAGCAGCGAGGGCTGGCGCAATCTGGCGGATGCGGCGGCAGGTTGCCTGCTGATTTACGGGGCGCTGTTCGGGGTGGGGAAGCTGTTGCTTAAACAATTCGCGCCCGGATTGTTGCTTTTGGCCCTGGCCTTCGCGGCGGGTGCTTTCATTTACCGCGACCTTTCCCGGCGAGGCTGGCATGTGGTGGCGGACTAGTCTCTTGCTTGCTTGCCTGTGGGCGGCCCAGGCCGGACCGCTCGAGTTCGGACGCCAAGCGCTGCAACAAGCGCTCAAAGAACGCAAACTTGCGGCGGGCTCTCTGCGCGTGCGCACGGAGCTCGACGCCGGCCCTCCCGAAAGCTACCGCATCGCGCCTGGCTTGATCTCGGGCAGCGACCTGCGCGGGTTGATGTACGGCTTGTTAGAGGCTGCCGAGCAAATCCGTCAGAGGGGCCGTTTGTGGGCCTGTCAAGCTCGCCCGGCGGCCCCCATTCGTGGAATCCGCTGGTTCCTGCACAATCGCGAGCTGGAACAAGGCTGGTTCTATTCAGAGCAGTACTGGCTTGATTTCTTCGCCCTGCTGGCGCGCTGCCGCTTCAATCGTTTCAACCTGGTCTTCGCACACCAGACCAACTACTTGGCGCCCCCTTATCCCTTCTGGCTCACTTTGCACGAGTTTCCCGAGATCTACCTCCCCGGCCTGAGCGCCCTCGAGCAAGAGCGCAACCTGCGTATGCTCCAGTTCATTTCGCAGGCGGCCGCCGATCACGGCGTTGATTTCACGCTAGGCATCTGGGAACACAATATCCAGCGAGGCATGACGCCCACGGTGGTCGGGCTGGCGCCGCACAACATCGGCCCTTACAGCTATGCCGCGCTGAAGAAAATCCTGCTGGCTTGTCCTGCCATTCGCAGCGTTCAATTGCGCACCAACATAGAATCCGGAATCGGCGTCGAGGAGCAGGTTCCCTTTTACCGGGATTGGGTCTTTCGCGCCATTCGCGAGGTGGGGCGGCGGGTTACCCTGGATTTGCGCGCCTGGGCGCTGGCTAGGGGCATGATAGAGGCTGCGCAGGCCTCAGGCTTGCCGCTCCGAGTATCCAGCAAATACTGGGCTGAGCATTTGGGCCGACCTTACCAGCCGGCCGAGACCTTCCCTGGCTACAGCTACTTGGACTTGCTCAGAAAGCCGCGCAGTTACGAGTTCTTCTGGGAGGTATGGGCGCTCGGTTCACACCGGCTGCTGCTCTGGGGTGATCCCGAATACGTTCGCCGGGCCATTTCCACCTTCACGCTGTCCGGATCGGCAGGCTTCGAGATTGACCCGCCTCTGGCCCAAAAAGGCTTCGGCAATCGGGCCGGCCGGTGGGGGATCTTCACCGCCGCTCATCAAGACAAGTGCTGGTGGAGATGGGAGTTTGAGCGTTACTGGTTCTATTACTTGCTTTGGGGCAGGCTGGCTTATGACCCCAAGACGCCGGATGCCGTTTGGCTTTCTGAGTTTCAACGGCGCTTTCGCGCTGCCGCTGCCGATGCGCTCGCTGCTTACCGGGCCGCCAGCGCCGTGCTCAATGAAATCGTAGCCGTCCACATGGCTGATCCCAACATGTATGTGTGGCCGGAGGTCAATCCGGGCGGCCTCATTGATGCGTACATCGAGACTCGGCCCAGCGACTGGCGGTACGTAGCTTCCATAGGCGAGGCGGTGGAGAACCGTTTGAAAGGTGTGGCTTCGGCCAAACAGACGCCGCATGAGACCGCGGCAAAACTGCGGGAAGCGGCAGAGCGCATTGAGCAGGTCGTAGCGCGGGTGCGATCCCGGCCGGGCCCTGTCCCGCGCGAATGGTCGGCTTCGGAACCGGATTTCGTTGCTTTAGCCCATCTGGCCCGTTACCATGCGCACAAGCAGATTGCCGCTTATGAGCTGGCGTGGTACTATCGCACGGGGGATGGCGCCGCGTTGGAAAATGCCCGTCGGGAGTTGGAAGCTGCCCTCAAGGTCTGGGAAGGCCTGGTGCGGCTCACTGATGGGCTCTACCCAGAGGAGATGGCTTTCGGGCCGCAGGATGTAGGGCATTGGAAGGACCGGCTGCCTTATGTAAGGCACGATTTAGAAACCATCGCCGAGCGGGAGCGCGTCTGGCGAGATTTTGGGCGTTTCGATTTCGGTTTTGACTTCGGCGCGGCGCCAGAGCCACCAAAAACGGGCGCGCTGTATCGCCGGGACCCTTATCTGTGGGCACACAACGTCGAGCCACGCTTTCGGGCTGTGGGGCCGGAAACAGTTTATTCCGAGGAAACCGGTTATGGCTGGGTAAGTGCGGGAGCCAGGCAGGCTCGGGCGCTACCGCTTGCGCCCTACGTAGAAATACGCGCCATCGCCAAGGGCCCAAGACAACTGCCCGCCAACGTCCTTTACGGAGACTGGATCGAAGGCCAAGGCGCGCAGGCTTTCCGCGTCCGCACGGGAGAGGGGGTATTCCGGGTAAGCATATTAGCGCCGGAGGGAGCGGCTGAGCGACGGCTGCTCGAAGCGCGCAACGGGTACCTGGATGTAATCTTTCCGGAGGGCAAGTGGCGGGCTAGCGGAGTCGTTATTCAACGCGATGTGCCTGCACCTCCGAGCGCCTTGCCGCCACTGCCCAAACGGGGACCGCGCCCGAGCATCATGCATGTGCCCGTACGCACCGCTACAGCCGGCAAGCCCCTGCGTCTGAGCTTACAGATCAGCCCCGCCCCGCCGGGGTTGACCACGCGTTTGTACTATCGCCCACTGAACCAGCTTGCGCGCTTCAAAAGCCTGGAAAGCAAGGGGGCGGCGCCAGTCTTTGTAATTCCGGGCGAGGATGTAACTGCTGAGTGGGACCTGATGTACTACTTTGAAGTTATAGCTCCCGGCGGCGGTTGGTTCCATCCGGACCCGGCCAGGGCGACGCCGTATTACTTAATCTCGGTGTCCTCCGAGCAAGCGGGCGCGCACAGGTTGAGGCCTGAAGTTTTCCCTGCCGCCAGCCGATGAAGGCGGCGATGGGGATCGCCTTAGTGCTGCTGGCCGCTTGGGCGCAAACCCAAGCGGATGCTTACGCCAAGATCCGCGAGCTCATGGAGGCTGCCGTCGCTCGCCAGCGCCAGGCAGCGGAAGCCGCCGTGGCGGGGGCGCTGGCTCAACAACGCGCTGCGATTGAAGCTCAATTGCGGGCTACCGGACAAGTAACCGACAGCGGATTCTCTTTCAGCGCGTCGTCGAGTGAGCTTCTGCCGGGCGCTGAGGCACCGCCTCCCTCTGGGGCTCCCTGCGAGCCGATACCCGAAGATCAACTGGGGCCGCTGGTTGAGCAGATCGCGGAGCGAGAGGGGCTTACGCCGGATTTGCTGCGAGCTGTGATTGAGAAGGAATCCTCGCGCCTGCCTTGCGCCGTCTCGCCCAAAGGGGCGCAGGGCCTGATGCAGTTGATGCCCGCCACGGCCATGGAGCTGGGCGTGGGTGATCCGTTTAACCCGGTTGAGAACGTTTCAGCCGGAGCCCGGCTTCTGCGCAGGTTGCTGAGCCGCTACGGCGGTGATCTGGCGCTAGCCTTGGGCGCTTACAACGCGGGGCCGGCTTACATTGACGCTTTCGGCCAACTGCCACCCATCCGGGAAACCTTGCAGTACGTAGGCGCGATACTGGGGCAGTTGACGGGATCTTCGCAGCAGGCCCAGCGGTGAGAGCGGTTAGGCGATTGGCCTTAGAGCATTGTGATAGCTTTGAATGCATGGTGATGAGCAGGCGCGACTTCTGCCAGATGGGAGCAGCGCTCGCAGCGCCGACAGCGCCATCTATCCGCCGCATCGAGGTGTTCCCGGTTCACTACCCCACCACCGGCCATTTCAAGTTCTTGAAGCCCCCGGGCAGGCCTGCTGTATTCGTGAAGGTCACGGCTGAGGACGGCACAGTTGGCTGGGGGCAAAGCGTGCCCATACCCACATGGAGCTACGAGACGCTGGAGTCGGTGGTTTCCACCATCGAGAAGTACCTGGCGCCGGCGCTTATCGGGCGCAACCCCTTCGATTTGGCAGGCGCACACCAAGTGATGAATCGCGCGATCGCGCCTTCATTCTCAACCGGGATGCCGATCGCCAAGGCCGGCCTCGACCTTGCGTTGCATGATCTCATGGGTCGCCTGCGCGGCCTCAACGTGACCGAGTTCTGGGCACGGGAGCCCTTGCCAAGGATCCCGCTGAGTTGGACAGTCAACCCGACTACGCTCGATGAAATCGAGCCGCTGGTGGAGGAAGGGCGACGGCGGGGCTACCGGCACTTTAACGTCAAGATAGCGCCCGATGCGAAGTTCGACTTGGCCCTTTGCCGCCGCGTGCGCGAGCTGGCGCCGGAGGCCTTCCTGTGGGCGGACGCCAACGGCGGCTACGATCTGGCCACTGCCCTGTACGTAGCTCCCAAGCTGGCCGATGCCGGCGTCAACGTGCTCGAACAGCCATTGCCTGCCAATCGGCTCGCCGGCTACCGTGAGTTGAAAAAGCAAGGGGCCTTACCGATCATCATGGACGAAGGCGTGGTCAGCTCAGTCGAGCTGGTGGAGTTCATACGCTTGGGCTTGCTGGATGGGGTGGCCATGAAACCGGCGCGGACGGCGGGGTTGTGGGATTGTCGCCGGCAGATCGAGATCGTGCTGGAGGCGGGGCTTATGTTCCTGGGCAGCGGCTTGACCGACCCTGACGTGGCTTTAGCGGCGGCCATCCAGCTTTACGCTGCCTACCAGTTGAAATACCCGGCGGCGTTGAACAGCCCGCAGTTTCTGAGCGCTAGCTATTTGCGGCAACCTCTGCACCCCAAAGATGGAGCCATAGAAAGGCCCCAGGGACCAGGCCTGGGGGTGGAAGTGGACGAGGCCCGGCTGCGCAAGGAGGCAAGATGAGCTGGCTTTGGATATTGCTGTTGATGTCGCCGGCAGACTCCCCGTTTGCTTTCCGCGAGGTGGCGCCGGGAGCGCTCGAGCTGAGCGAGCGGGGCCGGCCGGTCTACGTTTACAACTACGGGATGATGCTGAAAGAAGGGGCGCCGGAAGACCGCCGCCGGGCCTGTTACTTGCATCCCCTTTGGACTCCCGGCGGCACCATAGTAACCGACGATTTCCCGCGCGACCACTATCATCACCGGGGCGTTTTCTGGGCGTGGCCCCGCGTCAGGGTCGGGGATCAGATGTTGGACTTGTGGTCCCTACGCGGTATTCAGCAGAAGTTTCTGCGGTGGACCCGGCGGGAGACCGGCCCCTCTGCCGCCAGGCTGGAAGTCGAAAACGGATGGTTTCTCGGCGAGCGCATGCTCATGAGGGAGCGGGTCAGGATTGCGACACGGCCCGCGCATGGGCCTGCCCGAGAGCTGGAATTCCAACTGCGGTTTGAAGCGCTGGAGCCGCTTGAAATCGCGGGCGAGCCGGCGCAAAGCAAGGGCTACGGCGGCTTCTCGATACGATTCGCCCCGCGCCGGCAGACCGTTATCCGCACCGAAGCGGGAATTGAGAAGGAAGACAGCAACATGGTTCCGCATCTGTGGGCGGAGCTGGAAGGGGATTTCGGGGGACGCCGCGCGGCCGTGCGGATCGAAATAGCTCCCTCCAACCCCGGATACCCCAACGGGTGGTGCATTCGTCACTATGGCTTCTTGGGGGTCAATTTCCCGGGCCTGGAAGCATTGCGGTTGGAGCCGGGCCAGGCCTTTGAGCTTGGTTACCGTGTAGTGGTTTCAGACCGCTGAGGTTGCTTGAGTGCCTGGCGAAGTACAGGGCTACGGCACGTTCGAGGTTTTCCTTGCTCATGCGGGGTGGAACGTTCTCGTAGCGGCTGATGGCCATCAACAGGCTGCAAATGTCGTTGGGATAGCAGGCGTGCAACTGGCCGCCGCCGGCCCGTAGGCACAGCTCGCGCAAGCAGGCCTCTGCTCCCGGCTCCAGCGGGATGTTGCGGGCGGCCGCTACCCGGCGCACGATCTCATCGAAGCATCCCGGATCTACCGGCTCAACGTAAATCTTGTTGGGGATGCGCCGCAAGAAGGCTTCGTCAGCCAGCTCCGAGGGGTCGAGGTTAGTAGCGAAGACCACCATCATCTCGAAAGGGATTTGGAACTTGACGCCGTAGCGCAAGGCCAGGTAGTCCACGCGGCGATCCAGAGGCACCATCCAGCGGTTAAGCAGCTCTCGGGGCGGCATGGCCTGGCGGCCGAAGTCGTCAATGACCAGGACGCCGTTGTTGGCCTTCATTTGAATCGGCGCCGCGTATATGCCGGTGCCTTCATCCAGACGTAGCTCGAGCATGTCGGGGACCAGCTCGCCGCCGACGATGACGCAGGGGCGACGGCAAACTACCCAGCGCGGATCCAGCTCCGGATCTTCCTCCTCAATGCGTTCGTGAACCACCGGATCGTAGACCATGATGAACTGGCCGTCCACTTCGAGCGCATAGGGCACCAGGATGGCGTCCTGGTAAACCCTCAGCAGGCGTTCGGCGATGCTGGATTTGCCGTTGCCCGTGGGTCCGTAGATAAAAATCGAGTTCTGCGAGATCACGGCCGGGCCGAGCTGGTCCAGCAGGCGATCCGGGAGTACCAAATCAGAAAGCGCATTGCGCAGAATAGTGCGATTGATGCGCACACGGGCTGCCTGGAGCTTCACCGCCTTGTGATAGTCCTTGAGCGAGACCGGGGCGGCGCCCGCGTAATGAGTAAGAGCGAAGCACTCCCGGGCACGCTGTCGGCCTGCGCTGGTGAGCGCGAAGTTATAGTCGTTGCCCGTCATGCCGCGGACTTCGATGAGTTGATCCTGCCTCAACTGCCGGAAGACCTGTTCGATGACCAGGGGCGAGAGCTTGAGCGCTTCGCTCAAGCTGCTGAAGCTACCGAGGCCTTGGATGTAAAGGCGGCGCAAGACCAGGTCCACGACCAAGGAAGCAGGGATGCCCAGCGCGTCCAAGCTTTCCGGCATGCGCGGCTGATAAGCGCTGTGCAGCTCGCTTGCGGTCCGCATAAGGCGAAAACCTCAAATCGAAGCGCGGCGGGCGCAACAGCGCATGCACGCCCGCCGCAGGGCGCTCGTCTTTCATATCGAACCGCTAATGCGAAATGTGATCTTCTGGCTGGCGCTGGCGGTAACTGGCTGCCGGGCAGCTTCTGCCGGATTTGCGTCCGAGGATGTTTTGCCCACGCTGAGCGAAGCCGAACTTGAGCAAGCGCGGAGACTGCTGCCGCCGCCCGAGCTCAACTTCCCCGCAGGGCGCCGGACGCTGGAACTGCAAGGGGACGCCAAGGCGCTGTTCCAGCAGCTCGGGCGAAGCTGCTCCTTGGAGGCGGTCTTCGACGGCCAATATCAGCCGGGACCGCCGGTGCGGCTGCGCATTGTAGAAGCAGACTGCCGCGAGGCCTTGCGACAACTGGAAGTAGTCACTGCCAGCTTCGTGGTCCCGTTAGGCGAGCATGTCTTGCTGGTGGCGAACGACACGCCGCCGAAGCGCGCCGAGCTGGAGCCGACCATGGCTTTGATGATTCCGGTCCCTCAGTCGCTTTCGGCGCAGGAGCTGCAAGAGACGGCGCGTGCCGTGCAGCAGGCCATGGACATCGTCAGGCTCGGCTTCGACACGCAGAGACGGCTACTGGTGCTGCGCGACAAGGTATCCAAGGTGCGTGCCGCCGAGCTGCTGTTCGAGCAATTGCTCCAGCATCGCGGCCAGGTGGCGGTCGAACTGGAAATGATCGAGGTGAGCCGCAGGGCCACGCTCAGTTACGGCCTGGCTTGGCCGGGCGAGTTTCCGTTTTATAACTTCATGCGTATCGGTCCGGCGATTGGGATGTTGCCCGCAGCCAGGCTGAGTGGCGTGCTTTTTGGCGGCGGGAAGAGCTTGTTCGGCATTGGGGTGGGCAAGGCGGAACTGCTGGCTAGCCTGACGGAGTCATTTGGGCGCCTTTTGCTGAAAGCGCAGTTACATTCGCTGGCCGGGCAACCAGCCAGCTTTCATGTGGGCGATCAGTACCCGATCATGACCGCAGGCTACTTCGGCTACACCGGTGGGCTGCCCGTCTATGCGCCGGCTCCCACCATGCAATTCGCCGACCTGGGCGCCGTGGTCAAGTTCACACCCTTCATACACGGGCGCGATGAGGTGACCCTGGAGCTGGAAGCCGAGTTCAAGCTGCTGACTGGCGAAAGCGTAAACGGGATTCCGCTACTGTCGAACCGGCGGTTGGCGTCCAGGGTGCGGCTCAAGGAAGGCGAATGGGCGGTGGTGGCGGGCTTGCTCAACAGCGCGGAAGCCCGGACGATTACGGGCGTCGCGGGCTTGGCGCGCCTGCCCCTAATCGGTCCGCTGTTTCGCCAACAAACCGTGAGCAAAGACTCCAGCGAGGTCCTGATCTTGTTGAAGCCGCGCGTGCTGGCGCTGCCTCCTTCAGAAATGGTGGCGCGCGAGATTTTTGTGGGCAGCGAGAGCCGGGTGCGGTCACCCCTGTAAGTGCGCCTTGGGAGAGCCTGGAAAGCCAAGCGAATCTCGACGTGCCCAGGCAGATCTTGGCCCAAGGCGGTTGAGCAGGGACGGCGGGGTCCGCAGCCGTTTCGGAACTTGGGCCGGAGCCAGTAGCTGGGGGTCCCCGCCAAAGTTGAGCAGCGAGGCTCGCTGAGCGTGGCGGGCAGGAAAACCCTATTTTCGCATTCGCGAAATTTCTCTTGCTTTTTGTTTTACTTATGGTTTAATTACCACAAGATACACGGACCCTATGCCCAACCCCGCGGCCCCCAAGCCGCCCGCCTGCGCCAACGCAAGGCCCAACTGCTCCACCGCTTCCCCATCCCGGCCGAACTGCTCACCATCAACGCCCAACTGGTGGTGCTGGCCCGGCGCCGACCCCTGCCATGAGAGGCCCCAGCCCGCCCCGCTTGTGGGAGTACGCGACCGGCGTACTGCGCCTGAAAAAGTTCTTCCGCTCGCCCGGCGATGGGCGGCCGCAGCCCCACATTCCCGCCCGGGTTCTCTATTGGGCCCTGCTGCTCGGCCACCTCTTGCGCCAATTTAGCTTCCATAGCCTGGAGGCCCTGGTGCGTTCGTGCGCCCGCCGCGCTCTGGGGCTGGCCACTTCCTTCA
>Ga0315298_1001119_pt1 | contig 50540 bp, 30 predicted proteins | sample WHS_1_MG_FD_203077 | JGI IMG/M metagenome (GOLD analysis project Ga0315298, IMG submission 203077) | Extremophilic microbial mat communities from Washburn Hot Springs, YNP, Wyoming, USA - WHS_1_MG | ecosystem: Environmental > Aquatic > Thermal springs > Hot (42-90C) | place: USA: Wyoming...
TGCTGGTAAACCTTCCAAGTTGGCTCTTACTGCGGTGATGCGGAAACTGGTTGTGTTGATGAACCATGTGCTCAAATATCCCAACTTCGTACTCGCAAATTAAATACCGTTGCTGCGGTGAAGAATTTGGCCAGCCCGGATAATTCACAAACCGTGGCCGCTGGCGCCACAAAACCATTGTGCCACCATACAGCAGTGCTTGGCGCGATAGGACAGACTTGGAAGTGCGCGCTACGAAAAAACGTGTGAAATAACGCACCTAAGCCGGGCAAATCCACAGGGCAAGGTTATTGGCTTCAGGGTGGGAAATGTGCTCGGTGCCGACACCAAACTCAACACGCGTGACGTGGGTGGTTTTCATCGTGAGTATCACTTCGATCAGGCTCGGGTAAACACGTGGAAGAAAAAACATGTCCGTGGACTTTCGACCGGCAGACAAGGACTTGGTTGGCCCGCCGTGCGCGTGCGTGACCACTGCGCATTACATGCCGCTCAAGGCGGTTTTTTCCAGGTTAACGTTTTCTTAATGAGCGCAGTGGAAACATACGTATATGTTTGCGTTTTTGGCACGGCCAATGCCATATTAACAACAAAAACCGATCTGGCAGGGGAGAAAAATGTGGTGTGATCAGGTCCAGACCCAGCGTTTCGAGCGCAAATATTTGATCACAGAGACCCAGGCGCTGTTGGCGCGTGAGCTTGTCCGGTGTTATCTGACACAGGACGTTCACGCAAAGACAGGCCACGACGGTTACTCGTACTGTGTGCACAGTGTTTATTTGGATTCACCGGACCTGTTAACTTACTGGGCATGGATGTGTTGCGAGAAGAAACGATTTAAGCTGCGCATACGCTACTATGATGAAAGCCCTGATTCACCCCTGTTTTTCGAGATAAAACGGCGTGTGGACGATTGCATTTTCAAACAGCGCGCCCTGGTACGGCGCAGTGCCGTGCCGTCGCTACTGGGGGGCCAACTACCCGGCCCAGAGCATCTGGTTGATAACGGGCCAGACGCGCTGGCTGCACTGCAGCGGTTCTGCGAGCTTGTGCACCGCCTCGATGCACGACCGGTGCTGCACATCGGCTACTTGCGTGAAGCGTGGGTAAGTTCTCGCGGTAACTCGGTTCGCGTGACTTTCGACAGGCGCGTGTGTGCCGGACTAAAGCGCGCGCCCGACTTCAGCACGCAGATGCCACAGACTGTCAGTCCTTTCGGCACGCACGTCATTTTGGAATTGAAGTTTACCGACCGGTTCCCCGACTGGCTCAGGGACATGGTCCAACGGCTGAACCTGATTGCGTCTGGTGTAGCCAAATACTGCACCAGTGTATCTGCGTTATTTGGTGAACAGGCAACTGCCTATGCACCAGTCGGGCTAAAACAAAAACTGGCGCTTCTTAACATTTCTTGGCAGGATACAACCTCGTCGTTACCGCATAAGTGAGAAGCGATGTTCAATGAGCTGTTACAGAGTGACTTTGGTCTCGGCCCGACAAATCTTGCTGCGTTGCTTTTGGGTTTGTTGCTTGCGCTGATTGGCGGGCATGTCCTGGCCTGGGTTTACATGATCACGCATTCGGGCCTTTCGTACTCGAACTCGTTTGTCAGATCGCTTGTGGTGATGCCGGTGGCCGTGTCGCTTGTGATGAATGTTCTGGCGAACAACATCATTGTTGCCTTTGGGATGATGGCCGTGTTTGCAATTGTACGGTTCAGAAACCTGCTGCGTGACACGCTCGATACGGCGTACATTTTGCTTGTGCTTGTGCTTGGCATGGCAACCGGCAGCCAAAAGTTTACCACTGCTGTTATTGGCCTGGCTTTTATGGTTGTTGCGTTGTTGTATTTGTGGGTGACGTCGTTCGGCACACGCAGGCGATACGATTTTGTTTTGAATTTTCGCTGGACCGGACCTGCAGATGGGTTGGTCGAAGTAGAACGGTTGCTGTACCGGTATGCAAGGGGCGGGCATCGCACCAGCCAGCGGACAAGTCCGGAGCCAGACCAAGGCATGGATTTGTCGTATTTGTTGTTGTTGCGCGACCCGGCGCGCGGTGACGAGCTTGTAAACCAGTTACGTGCGTTCAAAGGCGTTGCGCAGGTAAGCGCAGTTCGTGTCGAAGATGAATCGGAAGTTTGAAGCATCACAGGTACCCGATCCTGTCCCAATCCCGCCGCGCGAGTGGTGGCGCCAGTTTCGTATCAGTTATCTGCCAGTATTAACGTTTGCATTGCTGGTGGTGGCAGCCGGCTGGCTGTGGAAACGATACATTTTGCCGCCAACAATTATCGGCGAGGTACAACCGATTCGCGCCACGATCGTCAGTGCAGTTGACGGTACGATTGCAGAAGTTAAAGTTGACCTGCTTGAGCCTGTTACAAACGGTCAGCCGTTGGTGGTGGTAAGTGCGCTCGAGCCTGAACAATTGGAAGCCGAGCTTGCAGCCATTGAAGCTGACCTGCGCCTGATGCAAGCTAGGATGGACCTGGACAAGACGCGCAATCTCGATTCGTACAGTCAAATGCGTCTGGACCTTTTGACTGAGCAACTCAATCTCGAGCTTGCACGAGTCAGACTCGCACAGGCCGAGGCTGAATTTGAACGCGCACAAAAACTGCTCGAATCCGGCTTTATCGCGCGGGGCCAGGGCATCCAAAGAAACGATTTCGGTTATGATGTAGCGCTGCGTGACCGGGACGCACTGCGTGCCGAGGTAGCAACTCGCGAAAAAACCGTAGCTGAACTCAAAGCTGCTGTGGCGCAACTTGAATCGGTAGGCGCTGCGCGAGTTGAGCCGCGTGATGCGGCAATCGAACAAGCCATTGCAGCACAACGCGACCGCATCGCACGGTTGCAGGGGCCGGTTGTCTTACGTTCACCGATCAAAGGTTTTGTAAGCGCCATTTACCTGCTTGCAGGTCAAAAGGTTACCGCCGGTACGCCCATCTTGGTTGTTAGCGCCGAGAGTTCAAGCCGAATCGTTGCGTGGGTCAGGCAGCCGATCAGCCGCCGACCAAGTGCAGGCGATGTTGTTCAAGTGCGTCGTGTCGGACCGGGCCAGCCAACTATTGAAGGCACAGTACTCAAGGTTGGCAGTCAACTCGAGCAGATCAGCCCGGGCGCATATCCGTTTGGGCCGATACAACCTCAACGGATCGAATTTGGTCTGCCGTTGATTGTCGAGGTACCGGAGTTTGCTGAACTTATTCCGGGTGAAGCAGTCCAGGTACGGCTTGTGAAGTCAACCCGGAGCGCACCGGACTGAGCAGTGGCATGCGCGAAACTGGAGGTGGTGATGGTCATGTTGGCAGATGGTCATCAATCTGTGGCCTACTTGTTCGAGAAAACAACCCGGCGGTTCACGCCTTCGGTTTAGTGACCGGGTAATAGGACACCGAAAAGTCACCTACGAGGGAATGATAAAGACCTCCGCCTTGATTGGAGCCGAAACTGAACTGTTTGTTGGTTAAGCCGGCTACCATGTTCGAGGCGGCACGAATCGAACAATGGCTAGAACTAAGAAAAGCGAATTGAAATGGGGACGGACTGGGGGCTAATAACGCCGTGGTTTGACGTGTGCTGGAGAACAGGGCGTTTGTAGCCGAACCCTTGGCGATTTAGCTTATAAGAACGTTATCGTAAATCGCTATGCAGGTTGGCGTGGCTTTGTCAGAAACGCCGAGCAGTTTGTGAGCGTAGTTTCGGTTTGGGGGGTGCAGGTTAAGTCAGTTTGAGGCGCTTAATTTGGCTTAAGCCCGCCAAGAGTTAGTTAAGAGAATACGATGCTCGGTTGCGGCGTAGCGAGTCTGGTGGTACTTTTTGCCAAAATGTCGTTCGAATTATGTGGATATAACGCCACAGGCTGATGCGGTGGTTTACGCGGTAGAGTTGGCGAACACGGTTATGGGTCGGGTGAGCTGGGAGTTTTTTCAGTTTGTGCCTTGGATTGCGAGGGTCAGCGAATCGTGTGTGACTCGGCAAACGCCGGTTCAACTCGAGAGAGTTGGATAATAATTCGCTATTTTCACTCGGTGGTAAATGGCAGGCTGAAACGTGTAGGATGGCATCAATCGAAGCAATGGGTAGGCTACGTGGGATATGTTTATTTTTGTGCGTGCTGATTGTGTCGGCGCGTGCCGAGGTGCGAGTTTTTGTGGAAGAGACAGACGGTGTGGCCTGGCTCAAGTACGAATGCACTGCAGGTGAGGTTGTCAGTGCATTTGCACTTGATGTGAGGGTTAACCGTGGACGGATAGTCGGGATATCGAACTTTTTCAGGGGACCGTGCACTCTGGAAGCCCAAGGTTACGGTATTTTCCCCGCTGCATTCCGCGACCATGTCTGGAGCGGGTCAAGTTCAAATGTGAACTGGGATCATCCGGATTACACGCCTGTTGAGCCAGCGAGTAGTTATCCCGATGACACACTGCCGGGGATTGGTTCGAACGGAGTAACGCTTGTGTTTGGCGCGCTTTGGGATGCGAAACTACCGGCTACTGCGCCAACGGCAACGGGGACACTTTGCTCGATTCACATCAGCGAACCCGCGACAGTTACAGTTGCGGCGAACCTGAGTCGGGGAGGGATAGTGCTAAACAAGCCGGATATCGCCGTCAACACAACCCTCTGCAGTGCAATGGTTGGGCCGGCGATAACAAACGTAGCGCTGGCCGACGGCGTCATCACAATATACTTCAAGGGCGGCGAGCTGTTGACCGCGCCTGCGCCGGACGGCCCCTGGACGGGCACGGGTAATTTCAGTGGCGTGTACCGGGAATCCGTTGTCGGGAAAAAGGCCAGGTTCTTCAGAGTTAGAGAGGGATTTGCCGAGCCTGCAATCATCAGCATAGCGCTTGTGGACGGTGTTATTACAATTCGTTTTACAGGCGGTGAACTGCTTGCGGCACCGTCACCGACAGGCCCATGGACGGCCACCGGTAATACAAGCGGCGTGCATACCGAAGCAGTTTCAGAATGTGCAGCGAGGTTCTTTCGCGTGCGACGACTTTAGTTTGCGGCTGGACGGTGTTACGGACGGGATAGTTTGACGAACATGGATTGGAAAATAAAAGTTGCGATGGCAACCGGATTAATGGTTACCGGTCTGATGTGTGTGCGGGCGGATTACCGCCAGGCAGGTTACCTTTATCTGTCGCCTGTACCCGGTGCTGAATATACGGCACCGCAGACGCGGTTTGTCCTGGTACGATTCGCAACTGTTACTCCAGCCGATGTAACCAACCTCACAACCACATTCATAACGGTCCAAGGCGCAAGCAGCGGCAGTCACACGGGCCAAGTCTCGGTCGCAACCGACGGCCGGACGGTGATCTATCGAATGACAAATGACTTCACTAGCAAGGAAGTTGTTACGGTCAGCTTGAACCCGCAGCTACGTCCAGGCGCAACTGGTACATTGGCGCCGTACCAGTACCAGTTTGCGATTGCTGGTCCAATGCCGGGGTCGTTGTCCGTATATACCACCAAACCGGTTGAGATTCAGGGTGACGCGCAGACGAATGACGAGCCGCAAAAAACCGAAACGGATGGTGACGAACATGTGTCGCAGCTTTCGGCGGCACCTGGCAGGGCGGGTATCATGCCCAATGGTGTATCAGTGCCGAGCGACTTTCCGCACATTGAGATCACGGTAAATGACAATCCTGACTCAGGCTACATCTTCATTGATAACCGCGGCGGCAGAGGCAAACCGTACAATGTGATCTTTGACAACACCGGCTGCCCGATTTGGTACCAGCGCACTACGGGTCAATGGCATGACATGAAAGTCCAGCCGAACGGAATGCTAACTATGGAGGCGCATCCTGGGGGAAAAGCTATCGGCCTGAACTCGAATTACGTACAGGCCGCCACATACAGCACAACCAACGGTTATACTGTAGATGAGCATGAACTGCAAGTGCTCGCTGATGGGTCGTACTATCTGATCGGCGCACGGTACAACACAGTTGACATGAGCAGATATGTGGTTGGGGGCAAGACAAATGCGAACGTCCAGGAAACGGTCATCCAGGGGTTTACCGCAGCGGGTGAGCTGATCTTTCAGTGGCGTGCATGGGACAACTACGACATACGCGATCTGCATATTGAAAGCCCGCTGGCATCGAGCATGACGTTCCCGCACATGAACTCGATCGAAATTGATAAAGACGGCCATATTCTGGTCTCGTCGCGCAATCTCAGCGAGGTCACAAAGATCAACAAAGACACTGGCGAAATCATCTGGCGGTTGGGCGGTGCACACAGCGATTTTGTGTTTGTGAACGACCCGTTGGACGGTTTTTGGGGGTTACATTCGGTCCGTGCAACTGGCACCAACAGATACATCCTTTTCGATAATGGGAACCTACACAACCCGCCAGTGTCACGTGCGGTTGAATACGAGTTGGACCTGACGAACATGACAGCCACATTGGTTTGGCAGTACCCGGCTACACCCACAACAAATCTTTTCTCGGTATACATGGGCAATGTCCAGCGGCTACCGAACGGCAACACACTGATTAACTGGGCTGTGACAAATTTGCCCAAGCTAACTGAAGTCAGGCCCGATGGTACAAAGGCATTCGAGATGAACTGGGTGAACAAGTATGAAACCTACCGTGTATGGCGTTATCGGTGGCAGGGTATGACGCTTAAGCCGTATTTAATCGTCGAGTCTACCCCAACGAATGTTGTGTTACTGTTCAACAAATTCGGCGATACAAACGTGGCGTACTACCGCGTCTATGGCGGCAAGACGCCAAATCCAACCAATGTAGTTGCGACATCAACAGTAACCATGCTGTGCCTGGATGACCTGGAAGACAAAAAGACGTATTACTTCCGTGTCACGGCAGTCGCCAACGACGGCACTGAAAGCCAGTTTTCAGACCAGGTCTCGACGTTCGTAAACATCGTACGGCCGGGTGAGAACATGGTCCAGAATGGCGATTTTACCGAGGACACAGAACCATGGGATTTGATATTGAGCGGGGGTGCATCGGCGACATTAGACGTGGCAAGCGGCGCCGGCTATGTGCACATAAACAATCCGGGAGTGGCAGTGACGGATATTCAGTTAAGTCAGTCCGGATTGAAATTGATTCAAGGGCACTTGTACATACTGCAGTTTGATGCGTGGTCGGTCTTGCCGCGTTACATGGAAGTGCGTGTGCGCCAAACATATACACCAGGCACAACATACGAGATTTTCACCCCGTATATCACGCCTATGCACAACCGGTTCAAATACGTGTTCACAATGGACGAACCCTCGGAGTCGAATGTGACACTGTCGTTTAATCTCGGGCTGTCTGTGTCCGATGTTTATCTCGACAACATCTCGTTTATGATGGTAGCGCCGGGTGATTTTGACTTGGACGGTTGCGTGGGTACCAATGATTTTGCTCTATTAGCTACACAGTGGTTGCAACAGGGCAGCGGGATCACGGCTGATTTGAATGGGGACGGCAAGGTTGATCTTAAAGATTTCGCAATCTTTGGACAGAATTGGTTGACCGGCGACTGCCGCTGAGCAAGCAGCTTGTCTGTAAGGCGCGCGCTTGTGGCGCTGCTTTGAAACAACCGAATGCCATGGATGCGACAAGCGGCGCGAGTTTTGTGCAAGTTAAGATTTTTGAAAAATCCGATCGCAAACCGACTACAAAAAAGATCGAGACGATGAACACGAGAACTCCGGCAGTGTTTGGCACACTAGTGGTGGTATTTTTCGCGCTGTGTTTCACAGGTGCACGTGCACAGCTACCATCCGATTTTCCGCGGTACAATGTGGTGAATTACGGCGGGGCAGCCCCAGGCAGTTTAATTGGGCAATTGGGTGGGCGCACTGCAGACGGCACGAAAAGCTACTACGTTGTGCTGGATAACACCGGCACAAACGTGTTGTTCTACAGCAAGACACAGGCTCTTTCGCGCTTTGTCATGCCCAATGGCCTGATTGCCGTGGCGGTAACGAGCAGCAACGGGTTTAGGTTCATTGACGAGACATTTCGCGAGGTGGATTTTCTTTCGGTTCCAGAAGGGTACACACTGGATACACACGACGTGCATCTGTTGTGTAACGGACATGCATTGCTGATGAGCAAGGAGGTCCGGCCAATTGACATGAGCAAAGTTGTTCCCGGTGGCCGGCCTGATGCACTTGTCACGGGCAATGTCGTTCAGGAAATTGATGCGAACAAACGCGTCGTTTTCGAATGGCACACGCTCGACCATATCCCGATTACCGACTCGTTTTATGACCTGACGCAGAAAAACATTGATTATGCACACATCAACGCTGTGGGTTTAGACCCGATAGATCATCAGCTTCTCATCTCGCTACGCACGACGTCCGAGATAGTAAAGATCAACCGGCAAACTGGCGAGGTGATCTGGCGTTTGGGTGGCAAGGGCAACCAGTTCACGTTCATCGGGGAACATGAGGAAAATGCGCCATATTACACCGTTGGCCAGCACGATATGCATCGGCTTGCCAATGGGCACCTGATTTATTTCGACAACGGCAACATATCCGGTGGCGGTGTAACACCCTGCGACAGGAATTACTCACGCATTGTTGAATATCAATTGGACGAGGTTAACAAGGTTGCCACGTTGGTTTGGGAATATCGGCATACACCAGACATATCGGCGCCGTGCACAGGCTACGTCAACCGGTTCGCAAACGGTAACACGCTGATTGATTGGGGGTGTGGCATTGCATCGAGCGGAACACTGATTACCGAGGTTTCGCCTTCGGGCAATGTTGTATTCGAGATAACATACCCAAACGCCGGCCCGTCCGGGTTCATGACAAAGCAGGTATGGAACAGCACCGAGTTGGCCGTTGCAGTGACGAATTCCGGGATTGTGGCGGGTCAAATCTATGACGCGGCTGCAGCAGGCGTATCTGTGAGTGTAAACAGTTTCAGCGGCTTGCCCGAGAACGAACTGATTGTCTGCAGGCATTTCGAGGCGGCCAGGTTCCCGCAATTCGATGACAGGGCACCGCAGGTTTTGCTCGAGCGGGTTACACTAAGCGGTACTGGAATTGATTCGATCTCAGCCGATATCGAGTTTGCCCTGCCGAACAATGCGTTTTGCTTCGATACACCCCTGTACCGTGACCCGGCTGAATTAACCGTTTATCATCGGCCAACCAACGGGTTCGGCATGTTCACAGCCTTGCCCACGGTCTATGAGCTGGATACACAAACACTGCGCGTGACAAATGCGTCCCTGGGCGAGTTCATTTTCGGATTCCCCGATCTGGCGGAAATCCCACTCACACCGCTGATCTATTCGCCGACAAACCTTGCCACGGTCAACCAGGAACAACCTGTTGTTTTGGATTGGGCACCGCGCGGCTTCGTCCGGTCATACCGCCTGCAAATCGCCCGAGACGCCGAGTTCAACAATCTTGTAGTTGATACAAATCTCACTGAAAGCCGATATACTTTGGAGACGGTTGAAACCAACACGCAATACTACTGGCGAGTTAATGTCAGCAATGGAGGTGGTACAAGCGACTGGGCCACGGCTTCATTTACAACTGTGCCGCAGGTTCTACAGATCACATATCCGGCTGGTGGCGAGGTATGGTGCCGGTTTCAGGTGGTTACAATCCGCTGGATTGACAACATAGCCGAAAATGTGGCGCTTGATGTGTACAAGGGGGGCGTGTCAAATCGAACCTTTGTGACCAGTACACCAAGTATCGGTTGTTATGTATGGACTGTCGGTCAGTTTCAGCCTTTCCCGCCAGGCTCGGATTACACAATCAAAATACGCAGCGTCACCAACCCAAACGTCTACGATTTCAGCGAACCGTTCAGTATAATTGAACCGCCTGTGCTCGATCCGGGTGCTGTTACCGTGCTATCGGATGGCCGGGTGCAAATTGCACTTTCGGTCCCGGGCGCGCTGAAGGCTACCGTGCTTGGGTCAACCAACCTGTTGGATTGGGAAATTCTCGGCAGCTTGCCGCTAACTGATGGGCGTGGTGTGTTTGTGGATGATGCGGCGACGAATTTCACCTGCCGGTTTTATCGTCTGCGTGTACCGTAAAATAGACTTCGTGTGCGACTTTTTGCCGTTGGAACAAACTCGAATGCGTCTGTGGTAAAAACTGGTCTGGTTAGCATGAAAAAACCGATTTTGCCTTTGATGGTTGCACTAGCCGGGTTCGGGTTATTCTGTCCCGTGGCGAAGTGCGAGCTGCCGCCGAATTTCCCGGGCCTGGTCGTAAGCAACTACATGCCGGAGGCGGTCTCACCCGGCTGCGTGTTTTTGGCTGTTGCATCTGAGTTACCCGACGTGGGCAATTACATCCTCATAGTAACCAATGACGGCAGCATCGTATGGTACCGCCAAGCGCACAACGACGAGATTTACGACTTTAAGGTGCTGCCAAGCGGCCTGTTGCACTACGCGCCATTTGTCGAGCCGCATAGCTGGACAGGTGGGGGCGACGTCGTGCACGAAATTCTCGACCCGAACTATAACCACAAAGAGACAATAACAGGCGGCAACGGCTACGTTGCCGAAGGGCACGATTTCCAGTTGTTGCCCAACGGGCACGTGCTGCAAATCTGCTATTACATGAGCGAGGTGGACATGAGCAAAATTGTACAGGGCGGGCATCCGGCAGCGCTTGTTTCAGGTGCTGTGATTCAAGAACTCGATGCGCAGAGAAACGTCGTCTTTCAATGGCGAACGTGGGACCATTACGGCTTCGAGACCAATCTCACCTCGACCAATGCCGTTATCAACGCTTTTCACGTTAACACTGTCATGCAGGATTTCGATGGCCACATCATTTTTGCCACGCCACTGTGGGTCAAAAAGATCAACCGTCAAACTGGCGATATCATCTGGCATTTGGATGGGGATGAAAACGAATTCACGTTTGCCGGTGGGGGTGCGCCAGGCGACCTGGGCGGGCACGCTTTTACTCTGCTGCCGAACGGTCATTATTTGATTTACGACAATGGTGGGCGCGGCCCGAGCGGTGCTCCTTCAAAGGTGCATGAGTATATCCTTGACCAAATCAACAAACTCGCAACACGCGTCTGGAGCTACACGTCTTCTCCTGCGATCAAGGCTTGGCATCGGGGCAACGCACAGCGCCTGCCTAATGGCAACACGTTCATTGGTTGGGGTGGCGCAAGCGGTGCTGCGATCCCGGCTTGTACGGAGGTGACACCGTCGGGCCAAAAGGTTTTCGAGATTTACTTTACCAACTCGCTTGTCGAGACCTATCGCGCTTTTAAGTTCGCTTGGCCGCCGGAGGAAAGAATCGAGCATACCGAGTACGAGTTGGCTACAGGTAACAGTTACAGCTTTGGCGATACCGGGGTTGGCATCGAGGTACTAGACGGCGGCGGCGGGTACAACATGCTGACAGTCGCCCGTGAGCCGTACGCACCGGTTGACCCTGTGTTTACATGGAAGGCACCGCGTGTATTGCCCGTTAGGGTCAAACTGACCGAGAACGCCATACCATCCATGACAGCCATCGTTTCATTCGACGTGCAGAGTTTTGGGTTTAATCAGCCGAGCAACCTAACCGTTTATTACCGGCCACGCGCAGGCCAGGGTATATTCGCACCACAGCTTACCTCCTACAACCCGGTAACTAAAAAGTTATTGGCCCAAGTAACGCTAAGTTCGATTGGGGGTGATTTTGGCGAGTTTATCTTCGGGTACCCTGACCTGCCTGATATTGCGTACCCGCCACTATTGAACAAACCCGAGAATTATCGTGGTATCCAACTCTCGAATGTTATCGCGCCGCCTTTGGCGCAGACCGGTGTTGTCAATACAGTCAACCAAGAATTGCCGATTTTGCTTTCCTGGTCGCCGAAGGGACTGGCCAGATGGTACCGTCTCCAAGTCTCGACCAATGCAGGGTTTAGTCACCTGATTGTTGATGCAACCTGGATGACAGAAGCGCGGTACATATTGAGTAATGCGATCCCCAACGCAACTTATTACTATCGCGTCAAAACGCTCACGCAAAACGACGACTTCACAATCGGCGAAAGCGATTGGTCAACTGGCTCATTCCAGACTGTGCCCCCGACGCTCCAGGTGACGTTTCCCAATGGCGGCGAAGTTCTACGACGCGGCCTGAAATATTTCATACGGTGGAACGACAACATCGCCGAGAGTGTTGTGATCGAGCTTTACAAGGGCGGCAGCTTGCTAAAGCCGATTGCGACAAATTCAAGTGCAGGCGCCTACCAATGGGAGATTGGCTTTGACATTATGCCGGCCCACGATTACGCCATCATGGTACGCAGCGTGACCAATGCAATGTTGTGGGACGTAAGCGACGCGAATTTTACCATAATTGACGTGCCGGTGCTTGATCCGCACGCGGTCACCAGACACTCAGACGGGCACGTGCAATTGACACTGGAAGTTCCAGGTGCATCACAGGTGACTGTTTTGTGCTCAACAAACTTGCTCGAGTGGGAAGAAGTTGGCACAGTGCAGTTAACCAATGGCAGCGCAGTTTTCACCGACGTTACAGCGACGAATTTACCTTTACGCTTTTACCGGTTGCGCGTGCCTTGAGCCAGGGCCGAGCCTATGAAACATATGGCGGCAAAATTGCTCCCCAAACCCACGGGGCTACGGTCTTGTTTCTTGAGGCGTTTGGCTAAAGCCGGCAAGTGGAGGTTATGGCTGTGCGGCGAGCTGGCAGTTGCGGGCATGCATAGGCCAAACGTACTGGTTTGGTTGGCCACGCTTGTGATGGTGTGGTGCATTGTCCCTTTTGCGCGCGGCGCTACCGGCACGGTTGTGCTTTCACATACAACCAATGCGCTGTGGCTCAAGATAGATGGCGACAAAGACAACGACTGGTGGATCGAGTGCTCCACCAACCTGACCACCTGGATTACAATGACGAACTTCGGCACACTGCTTTCCGGCAACGAAACAAATGCGCCGTGGCGGTTCGCAGGTCAACCAACCAACACTGTGCAGTTTTATCGGGCAAGGCAGACAGGCGGGCTGTATGACATCGGGCTGCTGCGCACAATCAGTCTAACGTTTACACAGGCCAACTGGTCGAACTTGATGTATCTGGCGTGGCTTTACAATCAGACGCACCTCGACACCTCGAATGTTTATTGTTCGGTACTTGCTCTTGACAACGGCGCAACGAATCTCGGTGTGGGTGCACGCTGGCGCGGCAATACTTCGTTCACAGGCGGGCCAGGCAGCACAGCACCACGCAAGAAATCAATAGCGATAACAGTTGACTACACCGTAACCAACGCAGATTTGATGAATTATGAGAACTTGAACCTCAACAATGCATTCGGCGACGAAACCATGATGCGCGAGGCGGTGTATTTTACCATCATGCGCAACTACGCGGTGTGCCCGGCAGCGTGTCTTGCCAAGGTGTACATCAACGGCGAGTACCGCGGGGTGTATTCGCACGTGCAACAGCAGGATGGATCGTTGATTCGCGAGTTTTTCCCGAGCAATGAGGGTGACAGATTTCGCGCGGCGAACATGGACGGCAGCGCGGCCTTTGTGTATCTGGGCAACACGAACATCTCGACTTACACACCGCACTACGAACTTAAACACACCACGGTTGATACCAACACCGCCTGGCAACGGTTTATTAACGCCATTTACGTTTTCAATACCCTCCCCACAAATAACATCCGCGACACCGCTGAGGATGTGATTGCCGTTGATAGGTGGCTCTGGTTCCTTGCGCTGGAAAATATTTTTGTGGATGACGACAGCTATTTCAACAAAGGTTCCGACTACATCCTTTACTACGAGCCGGAAAGCGGTCGTGTACATCCGGTCGAGCACGACGGTAACGAGGCACTCACGCCTGCAATGAACCTGAATGCGGCGCTATCGCCTCTGGCAGGGGCAACTAATCCGCAACGGCCCATTCTGTACCGGTTGCTCAACAATGCCGAGCTGCGGCAGCGGTACCTTGCGCACATGCGCACCGTGCTCGAGGAGTGGTTTAATCCAACCAATGCAATCGCGCTTGTCGAGCATTTTCATCGGCTGAGTGTGAGTGCCATTGCCGCTGATCCATATCGTGGTTATGCGAACATGCCGACCTACACAAATGATCTGGTTGCGTTGAAGACATTCATCACGAACCGTTGGTTGTACCTGACTGTTACAAACGCAGATTTACGGCCGTTACCGCCGAAAATAGTTGCTGTGTATGCCCCTAAGTCGAACCTTCTTGCCGGACAAATTCCGTTTGTGACGGCAAAAGTTGAGCCGAATGGCACAAACGGTATCCATTCGGTGTGGCTTTATCACCGTGGTAAATCCTACGGCAAGTTTGCTTACTGCCAGATGTTTGACGACGGCGCGCATGGAGATGGCGCGGCTGGTGATGGCATATTTGGGGCGCCAACAACGAATTATCCGGCTGGCACAAAGGTGCGGTTCTATGTCGAGGCGCGTTCAGCCAACCCGGCTAGGGCGGCTGCATTTTCACCCCCGCGCGCTGAGGAACAGACCTACTGGTATCGGGTCGGCCTGACCACAGCCAGTAACACACCTGTTGTGATCAACGAGTTTATGGCCGACAATGTCAGTACAATTGCCGATCCGCAGGGCGAGTATGACGATTGGATCGAGTTGCACAACATCACCGACGAGCCGGTGGATATGTCGGGTCGGTATCTGACCGATGACCCAACAAAACCCCGGAAGTGGCAATTCCCCGTAGGTACAGTCATCCCACCGGATGGTTACCTGCTTGTGTGGGCAGACGAAGACGACGGCGATACACCGGGCCTGCACGCAAGCTTTAAATTGTCCAAATCCGGAGAAGCAATTTACCTGATTGACACCGACGCAAATCTAAACGGTGTGCTTGATTATATCGTGTTTGGTCAGCAAATTACGGATATGGCATACGGGCGTTCTAACGAAAACCCCGACGTGTGGACGTTCATGACGCCCACACCCGGCGCACCGAACCGGTAGCGCAATTGAAACAAAAACAACATAGCAAAAATCGCGTTATGAAGACGAACAGAGTTATATGCTCAGTCATTGCGGTCACAGCCATGGCCTTGAGTACCGGTGCTCAAACGCTTACAGAGGTCTATTTGCCACTTTACGCCGCAAACGGCAACGACACGGCGGGACGATTGCAAACAGCCGCACGGTTTTCGATAACCGGCCTGACGCCGAATGCAACGTACCGTTACTACGTGTCGGGATGGTTGCCCACTGACGCCGCCACTGACAACGGGGCAGGTAACTACTTCGGCATCAACAACACCGCTAATGCAGCCGGCTACATTCAAGGGTACACTTCGCAAAAGGGTCTCGGCGGCAGTTTGCTCGCCAATAACGAGTTTGCAAGCCAGAATCGGTATTCTGAATTCACCACCGACAGTGCGGGGAGCTACACTGGTTGGTTTGCTTTTGTGCCAACAAGCAATCCGCGATTCGCCGCCGGCAACTCAATTCAAATGGGTGTGGTTTTGAACAATGGCGCTGGTGGAACGAGCATCGCCGCGCGCTTGCGTAGCACAACTACGCTGTTAATGCTCGGGCCGACCAACACCGACGCCTACGCGGCTACAATGATCATTGGCGATTCCCTTGGCGCGCCGGGCGAGACCATGGTGCTGCTTTACGACAATGTGGCTGGAAGCAGTCGGCCGATTTGGGCGACCTGGGTTGAAAGTGATGGCATCACCACAACTTTCAGTCTATCTGAGACCAACGCAACTGAAGGTCGGTGGGCGGCCTACGTCCCAAATTCACTTGCAAACGGCATCCGGCGTGTCGAGTACTGGGACATCGGCAGTAACACATTGCTCGGGGTGGCAACTGACGACGACGGTATTTGGCCATCGCTATCTGGCCCACTGTTCGCTGCTGCAAATGGCGACACAACCTTTGACGGTAATTTTTCAAACCTGATCGGCATAATCGCACCAATCCCTGAACCGTCCGCACTCACGCTCCTTGGGCTGTGTGGCTTGGCCGCGCTGGCGCTACGGCCCAGAACAAAATAAATTGAAGCTGTTTGTGGGCACCTGCCTGCTCCGGCTGGTTGCGCCGGGCGCCGGGTTTGGCCGTACCGAAGCTGTGTAAAGATGGGCTAACCGTGGCGTAAATGGCTGGCACAGCAGAGTTTTTGCAAGAGGCTGGTGAACGTGATTCTGTTCTGGCTTTTCTTTCCGCAAATGAGAGAGGCCCGGTCCAACATTTTCATCAAGCAGGCACGCAAAGCTGGGCTGCAGCGCGCCGCTAAACGCGACTTCACGGCGTTCTTGTTTTGTTGCAATGAAAAAAAGCCCTGTCGGCAATGCAGGCCGTGCAAAACTGCGCTTTATATCACCCGCGCCTGAGGCGCAGAAAGTGAACCAGTGCAACGAAATCGTAAAAGCCGTGTGTTACCATCGGGACGAGCAGGTTCCCAGTCGCAACGAAAATGAGGCCAAGGTACGCGCCAATGACGCTCGCCACAACTGCGTACGGCCGGTTGACAGCGTGACAAAGGCCAAATACCACGCCTGCGAGTAAAAGGGCTGGTAGCTGACCAATTCGGCCAGCTAAACCCCCTTGAATCAGGCCGCGGAAGAGGCTTTCCTCAGCCAGGCCAGCCAGGAGCGAAATTATCGCCAGGTCAAGGATTGTCCATGAACGAAATGCTGGCCGCACAATGTTATCGAGAAACAGCCGGATCTCAGCCAAAGGACCCCTCTGCGCATGTAGCATCCAGAAAAACAGGGCGAGCAATGGAACGGTTGCCAGTACGCCGAAGCCGGCATCGGGGATATTCAATCGCACTGACTCAAGCAGACTGACGCGGAACAACCAGCTACCGATTATTGCGAAGCCCAGCAACGCAAGTTCAACCGCGCATGCAAGCAAAAACAACCGTCTGGTTTGACTTGTCATTGTCTGAAGGAATGCGCTCACACCTGCTGGCGTATTGGATCGGGGGTTGGTTCATCTATGTGGCCCTGCTCGTTCAAAACGAATAGCTTTGTCCGACTTCAAGCAAGATGAGTTTTTTACCTGCAGCGGCAAACTTTGCAACGGCTGCAGCACGGTCAATCCTGATCACAGGCACGGTATCGTAATGCATGCCGAGTATTTGGTTGCATTGGAGAAATTCGGCTGCCCTAAGAGCGTCATCAACGCCCATTGTAAAGGTGTCGCCCAGGCAGAGTGCAGCGAACGTCAGTGTGGTTGATTCACCGATAAGTTTCATGTCGTAGGTCAGGGCTGTGTCGCCGGAGAAATAAAAGCTGCCTGTGGGTGTTTCAACCACAAAACCGCCCGGGCACCCACCGTAGCTGCCGTCGGGCAGACTGCTCGAGTGCACTGCAGTGACGAACTTGACCGTGCCGAAATCCAGCCGTGCCACTCCGCCCAGGTTTAGCGGCCAGGTCTTTTTCACGCCCTTAGAACCGAGCCACTGCGTTATTTCAAAGTTCGACACCACGGTTGCGCCTGTGCGTTTTGCGATATTGGCTGCTTCGCCGATGTGGTCGCTGTGCCCGTGCGAGACCAGAATGTAATCGGCGTGAACTTTGGTGGGGTCCAAACTCGCACGTGCATTTGTTGCCGGAAAGTACGGGTCGAACAGCAATGTCCGACCCGCAACTTCAACTGCAACACACGCGTGCCCGTAGTAAGTGACTTTCATTGAGGACATACCACTTTCGCACCTATACAACTGCATATCCGGGCCAGCCACCGCGCGTATGGCTAAGCCGCCGGTTAGATTGGTGGGTTGGCCGGGACTCGAACCCGGGACCAACGGCTTAAAAGGCCGCTGCTCTACCGTGCTGAGCTACCAACCCGAAAAGGCTTTACCGGTCTTCAGTTGTGTTTTACTCGCACCGGTCCAGTTGGCTGTCACAGCGCGCGGGCAAAGTTAAGCCATGGCTTGCAGCTCCGCAAGGCCTTTCAGATTTCTTGGAAGTTTCTATGATTCACGCCCGCCGGTTCAGCCAGCCATGAGTCGGCAACCTCGGTCGAAGCCGGGTTAAGTGTGGCTTCAAAGCGTAACTGCGCCGGCAAAAGTGCTGCGCACCTACGCAATGGAGCCTCAATAACCCCAATTCGGAAGCGGATTCTGCGGTTCTTACATCGAAAGTGCTTCGACGCTTGTTCAAAACCCCGTTTTTTGACTCTGCGTGCGGGTTGGACTGAAAAAGGGCAAAAATTTGGCTTGACGCCAAGGTTAAAAAAGCAAATAAATTGACCGCGTAAGCTTTTCTAAAGAAGCCCGACCTGTAGTTTGAGCCGGGCCGGAAAGGCCCAAACGAAAACTAGACCAAATCCACGGAGGGAGGGAATTGGCGGTGCTTCGGCACTGCCAGAGGGCGTGAAGCAACCCCGCCGGGCAGTTTGCAAGCCAGTCAAAATTCCGCATATGAAAGCTAAAATGTGCACCTACGTTTCGTGTTTTCTACGTTCCGGACCCGGACGAACGGTTGCCTTTGCTACTTTTTTTGTGGCAGCCGGGTTTATGTTGGTCAACGGACCGCCTGTTCATGCCGCAACTCTAATCGGCAAAACGCCAAATGCAGCGGTGTATTTTAGCCTGCCGTTTAACAGCCTCGAATTCGAGAACCCGCTGGTGGGCACCGAAATGGTCTTGAGCCACAAGGTGCTCGACTGGCGTGATGCAGATTACGCAGCCGGACCGCCACCGTGGTACGACGATTGGTCAGTGTCCCACCCGAGCAACATTGACGGGAATGCAAACGAGATTTACCTACGCCAGAACGGGCACTCGGCCTGGACCACTACAACTGTGCCCAGCACAATTGTCTCCATCCACTTGAACTCGGACGATAACGATGGCCTTGCCGAGGTACAGGTGGACGGTGTGACAGTTGCCTGGCTGGACATGTACACGCCGCAATGTTGTCAGACAGTGTTGGTTATCGTCAGGGGCTTGGCTAATACAACCCATACCGTCACCGTAAAAGACACCGGCGTGGGTCAGGGCGGCAGTGACGATGTGCACATCATGGGCGCGGCTGCACTGGCCGAAAGCGACCTCAAGTGGGATCAACCGCCCCTACCGGCTACGCCCGACAACGTCTATTATGGCTGGAACCAACAGTCCATGGAAAACATCCCGCCAATTGCGGCTGATGACTGGGTTTGCACCAACAACCTGCCCATCACGAAGATTCGGTGGTGGGGCTCGTTCATCGGATGGACCGAGCCGTATCCGCCATACAACATTGGGGCATTCCGAATTCGGTTTTGGACTGACGTACCAGCGGGTACTGAACCCGGAGATTTCAGTCATCCCGGACAGCAGATTGGCCCCGAGATTTACTGCCAGAACTATACCTGCACCTGGGTTGGCTGGGATTACGATCCGCGCACCGGTCGGTACGAGGCATGTTTCCTTTACGAACAAGACCTGCGGCCGGAGGAATGGTTCTACCAAAACCCAGGCAATGGCACGAACATCTATTGGATCAGCATCGAAGCTGTTGCGCCCGAGCCACCTTACCTGTGGGGTTGGAAGACACGTCCGCGGGATCCGGATTCGCCCGCACCGGATGATGCGGTCGTCTTCGACCCAAGCGTGCCGTGGTACGAACCGATTTGGTGGCCCGATCCTGAGCACTCGTGGGACCTAGCATTCGAGTTGATCACACAGGAGCAGGTCACTACGACAAAGTGGTTACAGGTGCCGGACCTGACACCAAGTGGGATGGATGTACACGCGAGTTTTAATCCTGCGGCACCACCACCGTATCTGCTTGCGGACGATTTCCTCTGCACGACTCAAGGCCCGATCACCAATATCACGATCTGGGGGTCATGGACAAATGATCTGGATTGGCAGGAGGTTGAATTCACCTTGAGCATCCATGACGATATCCCTGCCAGTCAAAGCCCAACCGGTTACAGCATGCCAGGGGCGCTGCGCTGGCAAATGGCTTTTGCTCCGGGAAGTTATCGCCAATCAGTTTATGCCCGAGATATTGACGAATGGTGGTTGACACCGCCGAACAAAGCGAAATTCCCCGGAGATCATGTTTGCTACCAATATGACTTTGACATCCCGGTTCAAGCGGCCTTTTACCAAGAAGGTACACCATCGAATCCAAAGGTTTACTGGCTGGATGTTCAAGCCCAAGTAAACCAGACACTGCCGCCACCACCGGTGTTCTTGTTCGGCTGGAAAACATGCCCAACCAATTGGAACGACTGTGCCGTATGGGTAAACGCCCAAGAGCCTTACTCGGGAAACTGGAGTAAACTGATATATCCAGCGGGGCACCCCCACCAGGGCCAGCCTGTTGACATGGCATTCCGGATTAATCAGGGCACCCAAATGGGCCAAGAAATCATTAAATGGTCACAGCCGCCGCTGCCTTACATACCAACCAACGGTTACAACGGCTGGAACCAGTCTTCGATCGAAGGCCAGCAAATTGTGGCTGACGACTGGGCCTGCACTAACTCGAATCCGGTGACAGACATTCATTGGTGGGGGTCGTTCATTGGCTGGAGCATGCCGGGCATACCCGAGCAGCCCACGCCAACGCTACCCATCGGTTTCCAGATCACAATCTGGACAGATGTGCCGCAAGGTGCCAATGACCCGTTCAGTCATCCGGGCACAATTCTGTGGCAGATTTACTGCACCAATTTCACTTGGGAATTTGTGGGTTGGGACTTCGACCCACGCAATCCACTTGCACCGCCGGAAGCGTGTTTCAAGTGGAGTCAGGACCTACTCTCTGAAGAATGGTTCTACCAAGAACCCGGTCGAGGCACAAACATCTACTGGGTCAGCATCGCAGCAGTGTATGCTGCCGGTCAACAGATTGATTATCCGTGGGGTTGGAAGACGCGTCCGCACGACATAAACTCTTTGGCGCCAGACGCTGCAGTTGCGAGTGACGATGTATCGCCTTGGGGTTGGTCACCGATCCAGTATCCGCCGGGTACACCATGGGACATGGCATTCGAACTGACAACCAAGGAAGTCCTCACCCCAACAAATGATTTTGGCGATGCGCCGGCCCCCTATCCGACCCTGCTGGCCAATGACGGTGCACGGCACGATGTCGGCGCAGGCTGGGTGTTCTTAGGCAACCTGATTGACGCCGAGCTGGACGGTCAACCTAATGCCACCGCAACTGGCGACGACATTAACAACTTACCCGATGAAGACGGTGTGAGTTTGGCCAGCCTGTTGGTTCCGGGCGAATCTGCCGTTATCCACGTCACAGCGTCTGTGAACGGATTTTTGTCTGCTTGGGTTGATTTCGGTGCGGACGGTAGCTGGGCTGAGGCGGGCGACCAGATCTTCAACAACGTGCCTGTCAGCGCCGGGTTAAACGCATTGGCGTTCAATGTGCCGCTTACGGCCGCGCGTGGCACGCACACTTTCGCCCGGGTACGCTTCAGCACGGGTACCATCACCAATTACACCGGCTGGGCGGCTGATGGCGAGGTGGAGGATTACCGCTGGTACATCGAGGAACTCGACTATGGCGATGCACCAGACCCGACTTTCCCGACCTTGCGGGCCAATAACGGCGCACGGCATGTATTGATGAGGGCGCCAACGGGCGGATTTGTCTGTATGGGCGCGCTGATCGACTCTGAAACCAATGGTCAACCAAATCCAACTGCCACCGGCGACGACATCGCCAACCTCGCCGACGAAGACGGCGTGACGCTGTTGACCCCGTTGCTACCCGGTCAACTTGCCGCAGTACAAGTTGTAGCTTCGATCCCGAACGGCATCTTGAACGCGTGGATTGATTTTGGCGCCGACGGCAGTTGGGCGCAGCCGGGCGATCAGATCGCCGCCGGTCTAGTTTTGCCTGTTGCCGGGCCGAATGTGGTCAACTTCATGGTCCCGGCCAACGCGGCGGCGGGCAGCAACGTGTTTGCGCGTTTCCGCTTTAGTACCCAGCCAGGCCCGCTTCCATTCGTGGGCATTGCCCCCAATGGCGAGGTCGAAGACTACCTGTGGCACATTGACCAACTTGACTTTGGCGATGCGCCAGACCCGACATTCCCGACGTTACTTACCAATAACGGCGCGCGGCATGTCATCGGGCCGTTATATCTCGGTGCGGGTGTGGATGCTGAAACGGATGGTCAGCCAAACGCAACCGCCACAGGCGACGACTTGGCCGGACTGGACGATGAAGACGGTGTGTCCTGCCCGACAGCGCTCATTGCCAACGCGCCGGCCACGATACAGGTTGTCAGCAGCGGTACCGGCTTACTTCAGGGCTGGTTTGACTTCAACTGCGATGGTGACTGGACCGATGTCAACGAGCAACCGATCCGGGACTACGCAGTTGCAGCCGGCACAAACCTTGTCCAAATCTTTGTGCCTAACGCAGTGCCCGGCAAAAGCTTCGCCCGGTTCCGCCTCAGCACGCTGCGCGGCCTGTCGTTTACCAATCAGGCCCCGGACGGTGAGGTCGAGGACTACGCCATCACGTTCCAATCGTTGAAATGGAACATGCCGCCTGAGCAAGGCACCGAGGGTGTAGATGTAAATGACCTGGTGCCATTGGCGGATGATTTCCTGTGCCAGCAAAGCGGCCCGATCACAGACATCCACATCTGGGGTTCGTTCCTCAACGACGTGTTGCCTGCGGGCGGCGCTGGCAACATGAACATTACGCTGCGCATTTACAGCGACATCCCGATTGGCCCTGGCGGCTACAGCCAACCAGGCACGGTGCTCTGGACGCGCACCTTCAGCCCCGGCCAGTTCAACGCCGGCCTAGCCATGCTCGGCACCAGCGAATGGTGGCATGACCCGAGCGGGCAACCGCCGCGCTGGATTCCAAATGCCGATACGAACATCTGGCAGTTCGACTTCTACATTGACCCAACCAACGCATTTGTGCAGGTGTCAAACACGGTGTACTGGCTCGGCGTGCAATACACGCCCGTGGCCGGTGACACCAATTATCACTTCGGTTGGAAGACAACCTACCGACAGTTCAACGACGCAGCATGCTGGTTCGACACGGTGACCGGTGGGTGGAGACCGTTGATGTATGGGGACGGACACCCCAAGGCAAATCAACCACCTCCGTTTAACCAGATTGACTTTGCGTTTGCGTTGTCCACGGCCGAGTTGGATTGGGGCGATGCGCCCGATACTGCAGCCGCGCCCGGGTATCCTACATTGGCAGTCCACAACGGTGCCGCGCACGTGATCGTGTCGGGGTTAACCTTGGGCAGCCTGATTGACGCCGAGCAAGACGGCCAGCCGGATGCTACCGCCACAGGTGATGACAACGCCAACCTCGATGACGAGGATGGCGTGATTTTGCCGGTGCTTGTGCCCGGCCAACCCGATACGGTCAGCGTCACCGTCACCGGCTCGGGCCTGCTCAGCGCGTGGATTGACTTCGGAGCCGACGGCAGTTGGGCGGAGCCGGGCGACCAGATTCTGGCGAACGTGCCGCTTTCAACCGGCACATATCTGCTGAACTACAACGTGCCCAGCAACGCAGTTTGGGGTGCCACAACGTTCGCACGCTTCCGGTTCAGCACTGTGTCCAACCTCACGTACACCGGTCTTGCACCAGACGGCGAGGTAGAAGACCATCTGGTGAACATCCATCCCTTGCCGCATCCTGATCTGGGCGATGCACCGGACAGCAGCAACCACGGCGGCGTAAACATGACGGCTTACCCGAAAGGCGGGCCGCCTGGCACACTGGCTAACTACCCGACGGTGTTTGGCGGAATGGTTGGCCCGTTCGGGCCGATCCACTGGAATCCCACTGCCGTGGCTTTCCTGGGGGCTGGTGTTTCCGGTGAACTCGACGCAGACGCAGGGCCGGATCAGGACTTCATTAACAACATTCTGCCGGCCACAGATTCGCCTGATCAGGACGGTGCAGATGACGGTCTGGTTGGCTTACCGATTCTGCCACATTGTGGATTGGGTATGATCAATGTGCAACTCTCGTGGCCCGGGTTGCCGCCGTGGCCGCAAATGTTCCTGAACGTGTGGTGCGATTGGAATCGTGACGGTGATTGGAACGACGTGATGATTTGCCCAGACGGCACGCGCGTACCAGAATGGGCGGGGCAAAACATTGCAGTACCGCCAGGCGCTGGGCTTATCACAGTTACATTTAAAGCTTGGCATCCGTCTTTGAAGAAGGAACCGATTTGGATCCGCATCACACTTAGCGAACAAATGTCACCGCCGCCGTTGGGTTCATTTAGCGGGGTGGCTGGTGGCGACGGCCCGCCGCCAGGACCTGGTGGGCCAGGCGGCTACCAGTTTGGTGAAACCGAGGATTATTACATCACCGAGTATGATGATCAGGCCACGTTCGACTTTGGCGATGCGCCGGCCCCGTATCCGACGCTGCTGCCCAACGGCGCGCGGCATCTGATCGTACCCAACTTCATGCTAGGCCGGCAAATTGATGCCGAGGCAGACGGCCAGCCGGATCCACTTGCTCTGGGCGACGACAACAGCGGTCTTGCAGATGAAGACGGCGTTGTGTTTACCACACCTGTGCTTGTGGGCACACAGGCATGTGTGAACGTGTTCCTGAGCGGCCCGATTGGCGGTCTGCTCGACGCATGGATTGACTTCGACAAGAACGGTAGCTGGGATCCCACCGATCAAATCTTTGCCAGCCAACCTTTGGTCAACGGAGTGAATGCAGGTCTGTGCTTCAACGTGCCCACTAATGCGGTGCTTGGGACGAACTTCGCCCGGTTCAGACTCAGTAGCACGGGCGGGTTGACATCCATTGGGCCGGCCCAGGATGGCGAGGTCGAGGATTACCTCGTAGTGATCCGGCAGCGTGCGCCACTGACGAACATCATCATCACCAACATTGTTGTCACCAACATTACCGTCAGCGGCACCGTGTCGAATGTGGTGAAGTTGCAGTGGAATGCACAGGTTGGTGTGCAGTATCAGGTACAGTTCCTTACCACGTTTAGTAACACGCCACCGTTCTTGTGGACAAACGTTGGGCCGGTGTTTATTGGACCGGCGAACACATTTGTTGGAACGAACTCGGTATTGCTTGAACGTTACTATCGTGTAATGGCGCCGTACGTTTGGCCGTAAATGAAGTCCTGCAATTAAAACGGCGGGCTAATGAACCCGCCGTTGGCATGGTAGGCCGTTGCCGTTCGCCTCTGGCGATGCGTGGGATGTGTATGTGTGGTGCTACTCGACCCACCGTTGAGATGGTGGGCTATCCTGTGTCGTCCCGTCCGGGACGTGTGTGTTTTCACATGCTGTCCCATCATTGGCATGGCGGCGCAGGGCCGTCGTCCCTGACGGGACGAGGATAGGTTAATTCACGTTGCGTACCTGCCATCGGCATGGCGGATTATTGTCTTTCGCCCCTGGCACGGCTTGAGTGCGCGTTTTCGCCATTGCGTTCCAGCAATGGCGTGATGGACTTTAATCTATGTTCACTGTCAGCTCTCGGGCGCAGGCCGGATTGCTCATTTCTCTGTCCCGGGGCGTATTCAGGCCATGAACCGAATGTTCGGTGCACGCGGCAGGGAGGCCACAAAATGTCAGACTACAGGTTTACCGAAATGCCCCTGGCGCGGAGGTATTCCTTGACCTGGCGAATGCTAAAAATTCGGAAGTGAAACACAGATGCAGCAAGCAAGACTCTTGCGCCACCTTTGACAACCGCGTCATAGAAATGCTCGAGTTGCCCGGCACCGCCTGAAGCAATTACGGGCAGTTTAACCGCGCGCGTGATGGCACTGAGCAACTCGATGTCGTACCCGGCTTGTGTACCGTCACTGTCAATGCTGGTGGGCAAGAGCGCGCCTGCACCGAGTTGTTCGCACTGTTTTGCCCACTGGACCGCGTCAATGCCGACCGGCTTTGTACCCCCTGACACAACAACTTCAAACCCGGACGGCATCGCTTTGTTGCGCCGGGCGTCTATTGCAATCACGATCCGTTCCGGGCCGAACTTTGCGGCGGCGCGTTTGACCAGGTCGGGTTTTTTAACGGCTGCAGTATTAATTGAAACCCTTGTTGCACCGGCAGTAATGACAGACTCGATGTCGTCGAGGGAACCGATCCCGCCACCAACAGTCAGTGGGATGTGGATCGCTGCTGAGACATTCTGCACCCAAGCGAGTCGCGTTTTGCGGTTCTCGACCGTGGCAACTATGTCGAGCATGGCAAGTTCATCTGCGCCTTCGCGTTCGTAAAACGCAGCGTGTTCGACCGGATCACCCGCATCACGCAGCTCAACAAAGTGTACGCCTTTGACAACCCTGCCGGCCTTCATGTCCAGGCAGGGCATGATTTTAACTGTGTTCATGGTAGAGACGGCTTTGACGCATCTAAAAATTGCACCGGTTGCCAGGAAGCCTACTGATTTTCAGGCTCGCAACAAGCCCGAATACGCCGACGACCGCATCCGGGCATTTTTCGGGGAAAAGTGCGATTGGCTCGCTGCAGTATAGGATTTACCAGTTGCGCATGAGGCTTTAGGATTCGGGGCGGAAGAAAAAACCCGTTGCAAAGCTGTGGATGACACGTCTGAAATCTTGCCGGGTATAGCCAGGCCGACCCAGAAAAATGCAGTGCCGGCCGGGCGCGCTACGGTATTTTTGCGTCGCCTGGCGAGTTTTATTGTGTTGTGGGCGATTGTGCTCGGCGCGGTGTTTTCGGGCAACCGAATTATTTCGGACTACCTTTTCCTTGTCATAATCACGTTGCTGGGCGTGTTTGGGCTGCTCGAGTTTTACGGCCTGGTCGAGCGACGCGGACTTGCCTGCTTCAAATGTGTGGGTGTGATTGGGGGAATAGTGTTGATGTTTGGCACATTTTTGCATTGCACCGGCAAGCTCGGCATACACGATTCGCCGTCGCGTGTGAACGATTTTCAGGCTGCGTTGCTGGTGTGCATTGTGTTGGGTCTATGCATCCGGCAGCTTGCCGCAGGGCCGAATCTGACTGGCCTTACTGCAATTTCAACGACGTTATTGGGGTTGATATACGTGCCGTGGTTATTGAATTTTGTGCAGGCAATCAATTATTTCCCGACAATCGAGGGCAAGGGCAGGTTTTATTTGCTGTACTTTCTTGTCGTGACAAAGTTCAGCGACAGCGGCGCGTACGCAGTCGGGTCGGTGCTGGGCCGGCACAAACTGTCTCCGCGGATCAGCCCGGCAAAGACCTGGGAAGGGTTTTTTGGGGCGGTTATTGTATCGGCGCTTGCGAGTGTTTTGTTTGCGCAGGTTGCGGCTGATTATTTACCGGGCATGAAAACTGTGCATGCGATTGTTTTGGGTGTATTGCTGGGTGCGGCAGCGGCAGTTGGCGACCTTGTTGAGTCGTTGTTCAAGCGCGAGGCTGGTGTTAAAGACTCGGGCAATTTGTTGCCTGGAATAGGGGGAGTATTGGACCTGCTTGACAGTTTGTTGTTCAACGCGCCAATTATGTACCTGTATTTGCGCCACGTACTCACGCATCCATAAGCCACAGATAAACACAGATGATACGAAACGTAAATACGGAGTGCGTTCTTGTGGTGAGACCCGCGAAAGCGGGAGCTAAACGCATGCGCCCATATTGCTAATAGACATTGACCAGCCTGCAAAGAAAAACAAAAGCAAGCCCAAAATGAACGCTGATCAAACACAAACGCACGCGGACTCTAAGGACTATTCGCTTGAACATATCACGCGCCAAATCCTCGGGGCAGCCTTTGAGGTGCACAACACGCTGGGGTACGGTTTTCTCGAGCGAGTTTACCAGCGGGCGATGCAGGTCGAACTACAGATGCGCGGCCTTAAAGCCGAACTGGAACAGAAGATCAAGGTGAAGTTCAAAGGGGTTGTTGTGGGTGACTATGTTGCGGATTTGGTTGTTGAAGACAAAATCCTAGTTGAACTAAAAGCTGATCCTGTGTACTAACCGTTGCATGAGGCTCAACTTCTAAATGAGCTGCGCGCAACTGGGATGAAGGTGGGTTACCTGATCAACTTTGGTCGTGAGCGTGTCGAGTACAAACGTATGGTTTTTTGAGTTAAATCTGTGTTTCATCTGTGGCGGATGAAAAATGTTGTTTTGCTAGGTAGTACAGGCTCGATAGGCACCAGCACAATCAAGGTTGCCGAGGATTTACCAGACCGGATCCGGTTGGTCGGCCTTGCGGCCGGTAATAATGCTGAACTGTTGCTCGAACAGACAAGGAAACATCGGCCGGCTGCCATCTCGATAAATGATCCTGCTAAAGCGCGTGAGTTGCAGGAAGCACTCGGGACAGCTTGCGAAGTGTATTCCGGACCGGAAGGGCTGCTCAAGCTGGCCACAATGCCCGGCGCCGACATTGTGTTGATTGCAATAGTTGGCACTGCGGGGCTGCAACCTGCGCTTGCGGCCATTCGCGCCGGCAAAGACATTGCCATAGCTTCGAAAGAAATCCTTGTGATGGCAGGCGAAATTGTCATGACCGAGGCACGCAAATACGGCGTGCGCGTTTTGGCAGTTGACAGTGAGCATTCGGCAATTTTCCAGTGTTTGGAAGGCAAACCGGCCAGTTCGGTGCGCAAGCTGTGGTTGACTGCCTCAGGCGGGCCGTTTCGTACCACCCCAAAAGATGAGTTTGCCAGTATCACTGTCGAACGCGCGCTTAAACACCCGTGCTGGGTCATGGGCCGCAAGATCACAATTGACTCAGCTACATTGTTTAACAAGGGCCTCGAGATGATCGAGGCGCGTTGGTTGTTCAATGTCGGCATTGACCGCGTGGGCGTGCTGGTGCATCCGCAAAGCGTTGTGCATTCACTTGTCGAGTTTGTGGACGGCTCGATCCTTGCACAACTTTCAACGCCTGACATGTGTTTGCCGATTCAATTTGCATTGACCTATCCCGAGCGCGCACCGAGCACACGAGTGCAGACCGATCTTGTGAAGTTGGGCAAACTGACTTTTGAAGAACCCGATCTCGACCGGTTCCCTTCGCTGCTATTGGCACGGCACGCGGGTGAGATTGGCGGTACGTTACCGGCTGTGCTCAACGCGGCAAATGAGGTTGCTGTCGAAGCCTTTATTCAAGGCAGAATCAATTTTGTCAGGATCACGGAGATCGTTCAGCAGACAATGGCGCGGCATGAGCCTATCGCACACCCTACATTGGAGCAGATCATGTCCGCCGATGCATGGGCACGCACTGAAGCAGCACGACTTGTCTGCGGGTGAACGTGTTGGCGCATGCCAGATTGCGTGGTGAAGGGTTAATCGTTAAAGCGTTAAAGCGTTGAAGCGTTGAAATCGTTAAAGCGTTGAAGCGTTAAATCGTTAAAGCGTTGAATCGTTGAAGCGTTAAAGCGTTGAAGCGTTAAAGCGGCGAAGCGTTAAGGCGGCAAAAAGTCAACACGTTGAGCCTGTGAATCTCAACAAAATCAAGTGGGGGGTGAATAGTTGAATTGCACAATTGACGCGGCAGGCGGCCCCGGACGAACCTAATCGTGGTTGGCCGGCGGCTGCGAATGTCAACGTGTTTGATTGCGTCACGGCTGATCCACGGTATATTGGTTGCGCCTCGGTTTTTTGAGGCATGAAACATGACAGTACTTAACAGCATTTACGTTGCAGCCGCTGTGATTGTGTTGTTTGGAGCGGCAATTTTTGTGCATGAGTTTGGCCATTTCATCGCCGCGCGATTACGCGGCATGAAAGTCGAGGCGTTTGCGATCGGGTTCGGCCCTAAACTGTTCAAATGGACACGCGACGGCATTGAATACTCGATCAGGTTGATCCCTGCTGGTGGGTTTGTTCGGCTGCCGCAGATGGGGCCGGCTGCACCGCTGGAGGGTTCGAGTGGTGCAGATGAAAACCTCGCTCCGGCGTCGCCATTGTCGAAGGTCATAGTTTCATTTGCCGGACCTGCAATGAATGTCGTTTTTGCATTTTTTGTCGGTGCGGTTGTGTGGGTAGCCGGGCTGCCTGAACCGGTTAACCCACCAATAATCGGATATGTTGAGCCAGGTAGCGAAGAAGCCCGACTCGGTATCATGCCGGGTGACAAGATTGTCATGGTTGACGGTCGGAAAATCCAGTCGTGGCAGGACGTACTTGAGGCGACTGCATTTGCGCGAACGAATGTTTTGCCGGTTGTAATCGAGCGCGATGGTGTCCAGACAACATACCAGCTCAAAGCGGTTTACAACGATGTTTTTGGCCTAAAATTGCTACGGCTTGAGCCGCGTGATCACCCCGAAATTATCCAGGTCACATCCGGCTCAGCCGCCGAAGCTGCAGGGTTGAAGCCCGGCGACAGGGTTATCGGATTCGCAGATGTACCGATTGTAGGTCGAGAACAGTTGGTAAAACTTATCGAGCAACGACCCGAACAACCAACCCAGATCAGGATCGAGCGTGATAATGAAAAGCTCACGCTCGTGGTTACACCTGCCAGAGAACCTGTCAGCGGCAAAGGCAGACTCGGTGTTATGCTCGGCGCAAGCAGTACCCAGGTTTACGTGCTGAAACGGCCGGGGCCAGCCCCATGGGTACAGGTACGCGAGTCACTCGAAATGACATTCAGGGTGCTTGGTGCGTTGATCCACTCGAAACGGACCGGGGTGGGTGCAAGCGATCTGAGTGGGCCGGTCGGTATCATTGCAATGCTTGCTGCGTGGGTGAACACGGATTATCGGCTTGCGTTGCGCTTTCTTGTCACCTTGAGCGCATGCCTTGCCGTGATCAACCTGTTTCCATTACCGGTGCTCGATGGCGGACACATTGTGTTTGCGCTTGTTGAAAAGGTCCGCGGCCGACCGTTAAGCGCCAAGCTAGTCGAATATACAACAACTGCATTTGCAGCGGTGTTGATCGTGTTCATCCTTTACGTGACGGTTTTCGATATCAAACGGTTGCCGTTGATCAGTTCCTGGCTAAAGACAAAAGCAAAGATCGAACAGGCACAACCTGCTGCACCACAATAATGCAGATGCGGTACTGCGACTCGCTTTACTTTTACCGTCGCCGGCACACACGTGAAGTCGTTGCAGGCGATCCGCGTCGAGGCGGCGTAATAATCGGCGGGATCAATCCAGTTGTCATTCAGTCAATGCTCACCTGCGACACGCTCGACACCGCGGCGTGTGTGCAGCAAACACTCGAGCTTGTTGCAGCCGGGTGCCAGATGGTGCGACTTACAGTGCAGACAGTACGGCACGCGGCCAATCTCGGGAACATCGTTGCCGAACTGCGCAGGCGCGGCTGTTGGGTGCCGATTGTTGCGGACGTGCATTTCAAACCTGAAATTGCGCTCGAAGCAGTCAAATGGGTCGAGGTGGTTCGTATCAACCCCGGGAACTACGCCGACCGAAAAAAATTTGCTGTCAAAGAATATTCCGATGCTGAGTATGCGGCTGAACTGGAAAAGGTTGAAACTGCATTTACACCACTCGTGCTCGAATGCAAACGGCTCGGGCGCGCCCTGCGGATCGGCGTGAACCACGGATCGCTTTCTGACCGTATCATGAACAGGTACGGCGATTCGCCGCTCGGCATGGTCGAAAGCGCGCTTGAATTTGCGCGTATCTGTCGCAAGCACGATTTTCACAACTTCAAATTTTCGCTCAAAGCATCGAACCCGAAGGTAATGATCCAGAGCTACCGCTTGTTGGCTGCGCGATTGGCCGAGCTTGGGCATGATTGGCACTACCCGTTGCACCTTGGCGTTACCGAAGCCGGTGCAGGCGAAGACGCAAGAATTAAAAGTGCAATTGGCATCGGCTCGCTGTTGTGCGACGGACTCGGCGATACCATCCGTGTCTCACTGGCAGAACCTTCTGTGAACGAAATTGAAGTGTGCCGCGATCTACTTGCCCAAATACCGCTTCTAACAACACCACTCCACAGGAGCAATCCGGCGTTTCAGCGCTTCGATGACCTCCCGTACCCGTTCGACCCGGTCAGATACCAGCGCCGGCTCACAACAGAAATCGAGCTTGCCCCTGGCATTGGTTGCGGGGGCCAACAGCCCGTGCGTGTCGTGGTTCCGCAGATGGCATACGAAGAGTTAAAAGCCGGCATTGGCACGAATGACAGGGTCAGGCCCGAGGCGGTTTACGAACAGTTGCTCGTTGCCGAGGTTGATCCTGCGGATGAGTTCGAGCTGGCCAGCCAAAACCAACTCGTCACAGTCAAGGACGGCGTTGGTCTGCCACCAATAGCAGCTTTTCGGCTATTAGCTGCGCAGTTGTTGAAGCGGGGTTTCCCAAATCCGATCCTGTTGAAGGATTGTTTGGTGCCGCCGGTGCAGCCGTTGGAACCGAAGATTGCATTGCTGCGTGCTGCGGTTGTGCTGGGGTCATTGCTGGTTGACGGCATTGGCGATGCCGTCCTGGTACGGTCAGAGTCTGACCCGCACCGCGCGCTTAGGTTGGCTTACGACATTTTGCAGGCGGCCGGTTGCAGATCGTTCAAAGCCGAGTTCATCGCGTGTCCGTCGTGCGGGCGGACACTGTTCGATTTGCAGACCGTGACAGCTCGGATCAAGGCGCGAACACAGCACCTCAGTGGCGTAAAGATTGCGGTCATGGGCTGCATAGTGAACGGGCCGGGCGAAATGGCCGATGCAGACTTTGGTTATGTTGGGGGTGCGCCTGGCAAGGTGAATCTTTATGTTGGCAAGACACCCGTCCGGTTTAACGTGCCTGAGGCCGAGGCAGTGGATGCGCTCGTCGAGTTGATCCGCCAACACGGCAAATGGACCGAGCCAAACTCTGCCCGCCACGTATAGCGAATTTGCGGTGCAACTCCGGTGCCGGCCCTCGAGTAGCATCCACCGACATGATTTGTGCGTATCTGTTCCGCCCAACTTCAACTCGGCTTGTGCGTTGACGGGGTAGGTCAGCGCGTTCACAGCCCGCAATGATATCGGTCAAATCCGGAACGAGTGCTCTGCCAAACCAAATAACATGACACCGAGACTGTGCTTGACGATTTTCTGTATTGGCGTGGTACACCTTAGCACAGCCGCACCGTCCACAATCCGGTAAGATTGTCGTTTATCGCGTCGGCGACGGCACAATAGGCCTGACCAACAGAGGCAACCCGGTCTTTCTCGACGAGTTTACCGAAAACGGTGTACCTGTGCAGTCAATCATGTTGCCAACCAATGCAGTTGACACGGCATATCCGCTGATTCCAAGCGGTAAGGCAAATTCCGAAGGTTGTCACTGGCCTGCCAATAAGAGATTTGCTTACCGTTGCCAGCCTGCCCGGCACAACAAATTTTGTGCAAGCCATGACCGCCCCTGATGGTAGTGTTGCACCTGCCACATCCATAGACGTGAGCGAGGCGATTGAAATTTTGGGCAGCAGCATTGTCGTCACAAACTGGACCGAGCCGCGTGGCGCGACCAATTGGCCGGCTCGCTATTACCGGATTCGCGCCGTCCAGATGAGCCGGGCGTTACGCGATCTCGAACTTTTATCGTCAAAGGTCGCCGGCGTTTGAGAAATCGAGCTGCACGTACATATTCTGCTTCATTCTATTTTCCGTCGCATGAGGCCATCATAGCCAGTTGCACGCTGGTCGGACGGGCTTTTCACGGCGTTCGTCTTGAGCGCGCGTCACTTTGTTGGGGTGGATATCTGTGATGTGACCGACTTGGCAAGAACCAAATGTGCAGTAGGACGCGATTGAACCGGCACGCACAATTGTGCCTGCATAGTTTGGAGTGCGGTGGCAGAGCAAGCGTCAGCGAGCGGCTGACACCGCTTTGGGTTCGGCTCTGACACAGACAGTGGCTGCCGTCTTGCGAAATGTCACACTCGTTGTTTGCGCATTAGCCCTGATTCCAGTATTGTTGCCCATTCGAATTTGCGACTGCTTATGCCCGGTGAAGGTCCAATGCCACGCGCGGCGCTCGAAAAAGCGAACGTTTAACTTTAATGCTTTCGGCTTGTGTATTTCCAGCAGCCTGAAAACAAGGCAGTGGCGCACATTCACCGCTTCTCAAGGTTGGAATGCAAAAGCAAAAGCTGGGTTTATTTGGCACTGTTTAGCCAGGCGCACGCATCCGGAACAAACCAGCTCAATGCCGTAAGTCCATTTGCGGTGTAGCGCGTGCGGGTAAAACTGAGTGTCGAAAGACATTTGCAATAGGTGTACGTTTCGATGCCTTGGCTCGCACCGAAAACTCGGACATGTAATTGGGTGGGCCTACGCGAACCCAAATTGCTTGATGAACTCGGCTGCGGATGCGGTAATTCGGACAGGCTGTTTCGTGAACGGATCGGTGTAAGCCAACTCGATGGCGCGTAATCCGAGCGGGAATTTATCTTGGGGTAGGCTTTGCCCAGGCGTTTCAACCGCGCGGCCATACAGCTTGTCTCCAACTACAGGAAGGCCGCTCGCAGCCAGGTGCACGCGGATTTGGTGTGTGCGACCGGTCACAGGTTCGGCTTGGATCAATGAGACCTTGCCAAGCACCGGGTCAACGCGGGTGTTAAGCAGGCGAAAGTTGGTTTGCGCATCGGCACCACGTCTTTGGTCAATTATGACCTTGCCGGTTGTGGCTGCGTCATCTCGGAGTTTGAGTGTGCAGACCCATGCGTGTTCGCGTGGTTTGCCGTGGACAACCGCGAGGTAGAGTTTTCTGACCTTGCGCAGCTCGAACAGGCGGCTGAACGGTTCGATTGCACCCTGACTCTTGACAAACAACAACACACCGCTTGTGTCAGCATCGAGCCGGTGGACATACCGCAGGTACTTGATGTTACGACACTTTGCCCAAAATGCACCTGCGGCAATCGAAGATTCGATTTCAGCCTGTAAATTCCTGCTGGTGTGTTTCCAGTGCGCAGGAACAACAAGCCAGCCAACCGGTTTGTCTATCGCAAGTACCGACCTGTCTTCGTACAGGATCGGTATGCGCACCGCTTTGCCCGCCCGCCCCAGCTCGATGTAGTTTGTTTTTGCCACTGCATTAACCCGGTGCAAGTGCGCCGGCCAGAAACTCCGCCATGTGTACTGGCCGCGCGCCAGTTAGATGAGTTACCTGTTGGCGGCAGCTCGTACCCGAGATAATCAACACCGTATCTTTTGGCAATTGGTTGATCCGGTTTACCAGCGGTTCGGCTACTTTGACCGAAAGTGCATATTTCGACTCCAACATCCCAAATGCGCCTGCCATACCGCAACAGCCGGTGTCAAGCAACTGTGCTTGTCGTCCCGGGACACGCCGCACAAGTTCGACCGAAACTGACGGACTTGACGATCCCTTTGCATGGCAATGCACGTGAATTGCGACTGACTCGGCCTTGTGCGTAAACCGCAACGCTTCTGGGTCGCGCTGCAAAAGCTCGGCAATAAATTGCTCGAATAACACGCATCGCGCACCGATTTCTTTAGCCCCCTTAAGCCCAAGCTCGACGTAGTCCTGGACAAACATCGCCCAGCACGATGGCTCGAGGAAAATCACGGGTGTCTCAGCCGGTAACGTAACCGGGCTTGGACCACACCCGCCCGTTACCCCGGCGCACCCGGCTGGTGTTAACCCGAGCATTTTGCTCAGCAGCGCAATGTTATGCTGACCGAGCCGTTTCGCTTTTACGAGGTTGCCCTGGCTGAATGCAGGCCGACCGCAACATTTGCGGCCGCGGGGCAACACAACTTCAAACCCGGCTGCTTCAAGCACTTTAACTGCCGCAATGGCAATGTGCGGTTCGTGATATCGCACAAATGTGTCGTCCCAAAGGATCACCCTGCCGCGTTGCCCATCAGTTTGTTTGGTGCGTTTTGCGAACCACCGATCAAATCGTTCGTGTGCATACTTTGGCAACGGGCGTTGCTCGGCCAGGCCGATCGTTTTGCGAACCAACCGCCGCACCCAGTGTCGTTCCAAGAGTGTATTTGCAATGCGAGGCGCAAGACAGCCAAGCCGACCCAGTAAATCCGGCTCGCTCAATAACCATTCGCGCAAGCCAAGCCCGTCACGCGCAATTCGTGCATTGAGCAACTCTGCCTTGAGCAAAGCCATGTTTACATTCGACGGGCACTCGATTGCGCATGCTTTGCAGGCCAAGCATGAGCCAAGCACTGTCTCAAGCTCAACCGCACGTAACGGCTCGACTTCGTTCAGCCCGCGCAATTCGAGCACTGCCCGGATCACGTTTGCCCGGCCGCGGGTTGACATTGCCTCATCATGCGTAGCGATGTACGTGGGGCACATGGTCGGTGTGTCCTTGAGACACGCGCCACAGCCGTTGCATTGCTCGAGATTCGCAATGAACGAACCGTCGCGCCCGGCAAATGCAAGCACGGGTTCAAACGGCACGGGCACAGTGCGTACCAGGTGCGTTCGCAGGTCGCGGTCAATCCGGTACTGCCCGTTGCTGATGACCTTGCCCGGATTAAACACATTTCGCGGGTCAAATGTCCGCTTGATTGTCCGCATCAACTCCAGAAGCTCCGGGCCGATGTGTTCCTCGAGAAACTCAGCACGCGACAGGCCAAGCCCGTGTTCGCCCGCCAATGAACCTTTGAACTGACGCAATAGCGAAGATACTTCTGCGACAACCTGCCGATATTTTTCCGGGCCGCCCGGCTCATGTAGGTCAATCACAGGCCGCACATGCAACAGCCCACCTCCAACATGCCCGTAAAATGAAGCACGCAAACCGTGGCTCGACAAAACCCGTTGCAAACCCGTCAGGTAATCTCGCAACTGGCTCGGTCGCACCGCCATGTCGGCTATGCCTTCGAGCGGCTTGGCTTTGCCGGGACAACTCGTCAATAACGACAGACCGTACCTGCGCAGTGCCCAAACCAGTTCCTGCTCGACTGGTTGGCGGATTAGTTTCGTGCGCATTCCGAGTCGTTTTGCCGCAAGCGCATCGAGCTTGTCCTGCACATCTGTTCCCTCCCCGAAAAACTCGATTACAAGCACAGATTCTGCAGGTTTGCTATCCAGCTCGAGCAGGTCGCGCGCCGGTTTGAACTGCGGTGAACCAATTGCTTGATCGAGCAGCATACGGTCAATGTGCTCAATTGCGGCAGGTTGCAAATCAAGCAGCTCGCCCGCAGCTTGCATTGCATCTGTCACAGATGCGAAAAAGAGCAAGCCAAGCCCTTTTGCACACGGCACTTGCACAAGCTTGATCTCAGCCGACACAACTGCGGCGAGCGTGCCTTCGCTGCCGCAGATCAGCTCGAGGATGTTGTGCCGGTTTTGCAAAAACCGGGCCAGGGCATACCCGTGCCATCGTTTCGCAAGACCGGGTGGCATCCGCTCAATTATTTCCGATGCGTGCGCCTGCACAAGCCGCGCCAAACGCTCGCGCTCGGCACGTAACCCGTCGCTGTTTTGGCCGACTGTTACTATGCGTCCATCCGCAAGTACCGCTTCTACCGATAGCACGTGGTCGGAAGTAACGCCGTAAACCTGTACACGCGCACCGGACGAATTGTTCGCAATCATGCCCCCAAATGTTGCACGTGAGCTGGTTGCAACATCGGGGCCGAACATAAGCTTGTGCGGCGCAACGAACCTGTTGAGTGTGTCCAGAACAACACCTGCCCCAACACGCACAGTACGTCGCTCGACGTCAAGGCCGGTGATCTCGCGGTTATACCGCGAAAAATCAATCACAACACCCGCACCAATCGCGCCGCCAGCCAGGCCAGTTCCCGCACCGCGTGGGATTACCGTCAGACCCGCCTCGGCAGCGGCGGAAATGATCGAGGCTGCCTGTTTTGCGCCGCGTGGAAACGCAACTGCCACAGGCTCAATCTGATAAATCGAAGCATCTGTTGCATAAAGCTGGCGTGTGAGATTATCGAACCTAACCTCACAATCCGCAGCCTCAAGCATACGTCTTTGCCTGCCTGACAACATAAAGCTCTGAAAGTGCAGCCAGAGCCTAATGCCGCTCAGCCAAGTTTACAACATTGAAGCAACGTGATTGCGGCGCAGTCGAATTTCTCGCCAGACGAACCAGGCGGTAGACCTGGGGGTGAAATCGAGAGTAATCGGCGTGGGAATGCGATTCGAACAGCGCGTGCTCCCTCTGGTGCGCAGTTCCAGATGTGCTAAATGCCGTCTAAATTGATGACCACTCCGCCACCGTTACGCCGAAACGAAAGCGGTGCCGGAGCGCCGCATTCCAAAAATCTCTCCTCCGGTTCTTCGCTGCCAAGAGGCAAAGTACGGGAAGGCGCGCCGCCCACGGTGCGCCCGGGTTGGTCATGCAAACCCAGCTCTTCAGTTTGACTCTTGTTTTCAGCGCTCTTACGAGCGCGGCAACGAGCCGCTGACCCGTTAATGTGGGAAACGCGCTGTTGATTTCTTGATGCGGCGGGCAGAGGACTGTCCGCACTACCTTTGTGCCATTGATCTTCTGCCAGTTTTGCAGGGTCGAGTCTTGTCTCTGCCGATTCCAAGTGCGCGTCATGTCCCGGCTTTAGTGCGGATGTTTAACAAAGTTGCTGTGGTGTGGCGATGAAACCGTTGTGGCGCAAGCCGCCGCGGAGCGGGACGAACCTGCTGTGGCGCGTGGCTTGGCCGCAGTCGTCGCGGCAGTCAGGCCGTCTTCCAACTCGGCAAGCTGTCATGCAACCGGCAAGCGTTGGTGGGCTTATCCCGCAGTAGCGGGACGCAACCCAGCAGATTGGGGAGTCTGCACTGGGAAAAACACTTGGGATATCCGGGCTGAGCCTGGGCTTCTGCATAGCACCGGCGAGAAAAAAGCGGCGCCAAACCGCCACACGCCCAAGTACCGCACTGCGGTGCCAATCCGCCAAATCTGTGATGGACACGGCTTGGGCATCGGCCGGAAAAAGCGCCGTAGTCCGGCCTTGCGGCAGTGTGATAGCGCACGCTAAAGTTTGGACTGCGGTTGCACAGCGAGCGTCAGCAAGCACGATACCGCTTCGGGAACAACTCTGCCCACCACACAGTGTGCCGACCGCTTACCGGTTTTGGCCTGGGCTAATCCTCTGCAGGTATTCTTCGTAAAACATTCTGACCGGCGCGCCGCCCATTGCAATCGCGCACCAAGCAACCTCGTCAAGCTCAGCCTGGCTTATCCCCATCTGCCGAGCTTTCTTGTAATGGGCATCAAAACACGGGCCGCATCGGCTCAGCAACACAAGACCAAACATGACAAGTTCTTTTGTTTTTGCATCGAGTGCGCCGGGTGCAAGTGCAGCGCGCATCAGTGCGCCAAAGGCACGCTGTGATTCGGCAGCCGAAGTTGCCGCCGGTTGCTCGCCGAAAATATCGGCGTAACAGCCCGGTCCGTGAGTTTCAGGCGACGTTGAAGATTGCATAGCGGATTTTTGTTCTGATGACACAGTTACAGGTCTGTGTGTGTTTGGGGTCGGCATCGTTCCCGATTTCACTATAATCCGCGGGGTCGAATCATGCGCTAGCTGGCCGAGTGCAAAGCCGTTGACACCGCGTTTTGCCAGTGCATCCAACAGCGTGTTCAACCGCTCAGGCGTAATTGCAATCAGCAACCCGCCTGATGTTTGTGCGTCAAAGCCAAGATGCATTTGCGCAGGGTCAACACCCGGCTCAACTTGAAGGTCAGACCCGACAAATTCGCTGTTCCGTTCGATTGCACCTGGAATAACCCCCTCACGCAACAGTTCAAGTGCACCGTCAAATGCCGGCAACGAATCAGCGTACACGCATGCACTCAGGCTGTGTTGTCGCAAAAGCCGGATCAAATGGCCGAACAAACCGAACCCGGTCACATCCGTTGCGGCGGATGCACCAGCCTGTATCATTGCCTCAGCAGCAGCCCTGTTGAGCGTTGCCATTGAGGCCGCTGCAGCAGCTAATCCGGGTGCATGCCCGCGCCCGATCTGTTCTGCAAAAGTCAACACGCCCGTACCGAGTGGTTTGGTTAAAACCAGCACATCACCCGGTTGCGGCCGGTCAAGAGCTGCTGCAATTGCAGGGTCAATTACACCCGTAATTGCAAACCCGAGCTTGATCTCGTCTTCTTTGATGCTGTGCCCGCCGATCAATGCAACACCGGCATCGGCCAATGTTTCCATTGCACCCAGCAACATCTGGTACATTACCTCACCGTGAAGCGTGTCGCTTGGAAACGACACGATGCTCAATGCAGTGCGCGGCGTACCACCCATTGCGTAAATGTCAGATAGACAATTTGCTGCACAAATCCGACCAAACATGTGCGGCTCGTCAACACATGGCGTGAACACGTCAACAGTTTGGACGATGCACAGGTTGTCTGTAATCCGGTAAATGCCTGCGTCATCGGCTGCAGCAAGCCCGGAGACAACAGCAGGGTCGGTCACAGGTGGTAACCGTTGCAGCACAGCCTCAAGTTCGCCCGGTGGAACTTTTGATGCGCATCCGACATTGTGTACCAGCGCGGTCAGTTTCAATGCCGACAGGTCAACTGGTTCAGGTCGTTCACCTGCGCATGGGCAAATACCCTTGGTGCGAAACACCTCACACGGACACGACCGACGCGGTTCGCAGATACAATGCCCGAGCCGCATCGAGCGTTCCATCACAGCACGTCGTTTAGCAAGGTCAACTTTCATCGCTACCACTGCCGCAAGAGAACTCAGAGAACGCACAAAGCACAAGCAAAATAGAGCGAAATTGAATTCTTTGCACTTCGATCTACTTGAGTCGGCGCCTGGGCCGGTAACGCTGGCGTCAAAGCTGCCTGACGGGCACGGGAATTTGCAGTTAAGGTTCAAATTGGAAGCGCGTGCGGTTGGTGTGCGGTTATTAGCAGCTCGCTGAGACATGCGCTGCCGGACACGCATGGCCGCGCGTCCCTAGCCGACAACTTTGGGTGGGAGAAGCGAGGCTCCCTTGGCGGCCCTCTGAGATAAGCGTGAGAAGCAACACCCAATCTGTACAGCCCCACGATCCTTGGTGGCGATGTGTTTTTATGAATTTCCATCTGCTAAACGAAACAAGCCAGACGAAAATTAGCCATTACGCCTGTTGCAATTGCTGCAGTTCGCGTCCTCTCTGTGGATCAACACTGGACGATTCCGTCCTCAATGCCGTGTCCAAAGGCGGAAGCTACAGTGCTCGCATCCACCCAACCGTAGTGGTCTTAAAAAAATCCTTGTCAAGCAGACACTGGGTGGAATAATGAGGGGCGACAGCGAAGTAGCTCTGCTATTTGTGAGGTTAAAGAATTGAGTTGCATGGCCTGGGCAACGGCGCTATCAAAAACTGCGAATTACTCCCGAGAGATCAGCCAGGTGCGCGCGCCCATTGCGGACGTCGCCGGATTGTGCTCTACGGATAGGTGCTTGGCGGTGCGTCAATAGGGGCACTCGGGTGAGTGCCTATTTGGTTTTACAGAGTAGGACTCGCTTGGAAAGCCTAACATAATGAAAAAGATGCGAACGTTATCCGTAGTATTCGTCGGGTTAGTAGCCGCATGGTATCTGCATGCCGTAAGCTTTGGGTACGCCGGAATGACAATCGGCCAAATTAAACTGGGCGACTTGTGCAACCTCCAAGAAGCTGATAGTGCTGTGCTACCGGCCGATTTGACGGACGCGCAGCCCGTCGAGCTCAAATCGGTACCGGAATCTGGCACGTTCTGGTCGCTGCAAAACTTCGGCAAACAACCGCCGTTGCCGTTCAGTCCCTTCCCGCATCTGCCGGTTTACATTCTCGGCAACGGGGAGTTTGTATTTGACGATAGCGACGTTGATTACAATGCACTTGGACGGACACGTACAACGAACGCGAGCACGACTTTGGCGGCGCTGGATGGCGAAGGAGGCGAACCGTTGAACGGACCAGGTCCCGACACGAAGAGGAACTTTGACAAGTTCATGGAGTATGCGTTTTGGCTTATTGACACCAATGACGTCGCCTTGTACGACACCAACCTCTACAACGCCTGCATTTCGTTCCCGGAGGATACCAACACCGCACCCACACTCCAAATCAAGCCGTATGGACTCAACGCCGTAATCATTAAGGCAAGTCACTTCGATTACTCGGTTCAAACCAACTGGGATTTTGCCCTGTTGATTTGCGACTCAGTGGACAAGCCCATTTGGAAAAACATTGATCTGGGAGGCGCGTCTAGCACTCAGGATGGCTGGCTGATTCAGGGCATAGTGTCCCGATTCAACGTGACTGATCCTATGTACCTGATGGTTGAGAACATCGCCCCTGACTGCAGCGTTTTCTTCCGGGCGATCCCGTATGGTGGACCGCAGATTTCCATCTCGGGGCTACAACCCTACGCCGTGGTGAGCAACACTATCAGCTTCCAAGTTGAAATCACCGACCTGAGCGGCGCGACGAACCACCAACTCACGGTTCTAGTGAACGGGCTTGAGCCACGGTACACCTTGGGACCCAGCAACACGATTACAATTGACACCCGGTACACACCAGATGACTTCGTGACGCTCTCTGTAACTGTCGCGAACTTTGATGCTATTGTTCACAATTCCACCAACCTGCCAATGAGCAGGAAGCTGACGTTCGACAATACTGTGACGGTACCGCTCGTTTTTGAAAACGAGACGTATGTCTATTTCCCCGGTAACATGTCAGATCCTGACATCGGCACTAATTACTTCCTTTTTGGTGTGACGCCACCGCACTATGTGCATGCGACAATCACAGAGCCGTTCAGTGGCAGGATTCTTAGAAGTTTCTCGGGCTACAATCCGAGCTATTCCTACGTACAGTTAAGCTGGAATTTTACCGAAGCAGATGGCGTAACACCTTACACTAACGATGAATATGTCGTGACGTTCACTGCGAGTAATAACGCGGCTAGTGGCGGCACGACGCTAACTATCACGAACACCATCGAACGGAGCCGCGTAAGACCCGCTGGATGGGTCATAAGCAACTATGAAGAAGTTAGACCGAGCACGAACCAGGGCTGGGGTAGCTGGGTAAACTCTCAGTTGCAGACTTGGTGGAATGCGGTCGCGACAGCGTACGAAACACTATATGCGTGGCAATTTGCATCACAAACGCAATACTACCCTTGGCAAATTGGCTCGGACCGGAATACACCAACATCGCCTAAGATGCCGTTTGTTCTAAATCCATCCAGTGAGGCAAGCTGGCCACAATTTGTGCGCGAATGCGTGACTAACCGAGGTTACTCGATTTCAACTTTATGGGGCATGGCAATGGCTGGATGATCTGCGGCGGCGAGTTTTCGGTCGAATGGTTGAATTATGTGAACAGAAAGATCACATCTCAAGAAATGCAGGACTGGGTTATGACCGGAAGCCGGGCTGACAAGCGATGGAGGATGCGGAAAATCGCTTTGTGGACATGCTGGTCTGCACGGCGTGGTGCTTATTCGTCTTGGTACGAGGCCTTCGGGATCAGGCCTTGGCAAATGAATACTCTCTCTGGCAAGAATGCCGGGCTTTTCTTCAATGAAGATTTGGAGTTTGTGCGTTACGAAAACAAATCCAAAGGTGAAGTCTTTTTCTACGGAGACCCACCAGCAAGTGTGGCTGAGGTAGCCGCTTTCTTCGAGAAGATCTGGCTGATGGGAGAACATCCTTGGCCAGGAGGGGCCGATCCCAATTTCTCAATCCAATTCGCGTTCAATGTGACACGAGGTGTGTTCAATCCGGCTTTTGACATGGCTGGCCCGGTGCTTATTGGCTGCCCATACCTGCCTTTTGCGGGCGTCTACGATGACGAACTGATGAAGAATGACTTCCGCCGGGTGAAACCGTAGGCCAATCGTCACGAGCCAACATGAAAGTCATTTGGACTAGCGGCGTAGTCGTCCTCCTGTTGGTGGCGGTATTGGTTCTTGTGCACCAAAAGTCAGGACACCAAACTGTCACCAACAGTGTCCGCGTCTCCACTAGGCACACTGTTACGGTTTCATCGAATCAGGGGGGGCAATCTTCCGAGAGACGTTCTTTTCAGGAAAAGAGTCGAGCTCGACGAGACGCAACTCGCCGCGCTCAATGTTACGTTCGAGGAGAAACTGAAGCCAGTAATTGAAAAGTGGTGCGAGGCATACGCCGGACACATCCCATTCAGGCCCGAAGAGCTTTCGTCGGATCACTTCCACAGCAAGATCAGTAGAGGGACCTCCTACTGCCTATATACCTTCATTATAGATGGGGTTACACTGTCGGTTGAGGATGTCAGAGGCACCGTGCGCGTTGCCTACCTGAATGCGCCGGAATCAAAGAAGTTAATGCAATTGCCCAAAGGAACACCGCCGGACCCGAGTATACCTGTAACAAGGGACCAGGTCGCAAAGATGCTGAAGCTGGACTCGGGCCGTGATTTTGCCCCCGGATGAAATAAGGATGATTCCGACCGCTTTTTCGAGCGCTATGAACGGCGGAGTCCAAGTAATCGTTGGGGGTGATCCGGTCAACATCGCTTCCTGGAAATTTACCCTTGTGTTCGGGCCGGATGGGAAGCTCAACTACTACTGCAGAGGTCCACAATGAAATACCGCCTTGTTGGAATAATCTGTCAGTTGGCCGCTGTCACAGTCGCACTTCTCGGATCACTACCGGCGGCGCTGCTGCTCAATCCTTGGCGAAGCGCCAAAAAAACGAGCCAACTGGATGAAATCTATTTCAGCAGTAATCTGCTCAGCTCCGGACTTATCGCGCTCGGAGCCTTTGCCGCAGCTTACATTTTGTTTCGAGTAGGAAGCCATCTGAAATCAAAGTCAAAAGGTGACCAGCCTTCAACACATGGCCGCGAGGACGTACTGTGACCACCCACCGAAAATGATTTATTGCGCGCTCGGGGCGGGACTCAATTTGCAGTCTTTCTGATGCCAATAATCTGGTCTGGGTTCGGGACACGTGGTTATTATGAAGGCGGTCGTTGTGTGCGCAGTTGCACCACCTTCATTCGACTCCAGGGTGACAGACGTTTTGAATTAGCCTGCCGGGCATAGACAGCCAGAATGTCGGGCATTTACGCCGTGTCCCCGCGCTGCTGAATGGGAGATGCTCGCGCCCGGCTCGCCTAACGTCGCGTGGTCGTCACGGATGGAAAGTGATTGCGCGCGCACGCACGGTTTCAAGTATGTGATTCGGAGCTTCGCCAAATACTTCCAAGCACCGAAGTATTGCCAGCCCAAGTGCACGATCAGTCTCAAGATCCGCGCGGTTCCACCCGCGCATTAAACCGACTGCTTTGCGGGCATATTCGAGCATGTGCCACAACCGTACCAGGGGTCATTCCGCGACATAAATTGTTTGCGCTTCAGCCAGTGCTTGCTCACGTAAAAATCGGCTCAAACACGCCGGTGTGTTAATACCAACCGTGCGCCCACCCAGAAGCCTGGATAGTTCGAGTTCCGTCCCAGCAAGCCGAATAAGGCCCCGCGTATTACCTGGCTCAAATTCAACCAAAACATCTAGGTCACTCAGGACCAAAATCCTCGCCCAACGCTTAACCAAAAAATGCATGCCGCTGTATATGATGTCGGCGACAAAAATCTGCAACAATATCTTTCGTTATGCCTAATTCTGCCAAGTTCCGACTCGTACTCTGAACAAATTTTCGACGGGCTTACGTCGCCAGTCCAACGTGGATTTGCCCCCATGACCAAGCGGCAAAATGATGCCGCACGGGCCAATTCAGCCGCTACTTGCCACCAATTATACCATCTGTTTCCTTGCTTCGGCGCCGGGCGTGCGTGTGTTGCCCTGGCGCACTGTGAATCGGATTCGGTCAAGGTGATCCAGCAACGGCACGGCGTACTTCCGGCTTACACCGAGTGCGTCACGGAACTGCATTGTCGTGAATGACGGACTGCGTGCGAACAGTTCGAGTACGACGCGTTTGCCTGCTTCAATTGCATCGCGGTGCATGACAATTTTGTCGCTGAGCCGAACGAGCATACCGCGATCAATCAACAGCTTGACCGCTTTTTCGACCTCTTCAACCTGCACGGCTAGGCGTGCCGCTAGCTCTGCGGTGGTTGGGCTTAGCCAACCCGCTTTCTTAAAAGCGTTCTCAACCTGTTCGGCCAGCCAACGGTCGCGGTCGGTAAGTCGCGCATGCCACCCTGGCAGTGCAAAAACCGCCCCTGTTTTTTCGAGCCGATTCGACCCGAGCAGTTTGTCCAAGGCAAGCGCGAAAAGCTCAGCAGCGCATTCAACTCGCTCGATTAGTTCATCTCGGCCGACACCGAGCTGCTGCGGATGCGCAGAGTGAAATTCCGTGACAGCCCGCAGGATTTTGCCTGCTGCACGTTCAACTGCGTCTTGATGAACCAGTCCGCCTGACGGCCCCTGACCGAGCCGACCTGCAGCACACAACTGCGTGATAACGTGCGCAATTTCATCCTGCCGCAGCAAGCACTTGCGTTGCAGCTCGGCCAATGTCAATGGCCGGTTGCTTTCCTGCAGCATCAGCTCGACCCACCGCATGGGTTCGTCAACTGCATCTAGCCGGGCGCGGAGGGCTGCGATTGTCCACGGCTTTTTCCTGCGCAGTTTAATGTTGCTTGTGCCGAGAATTCGTCCACCCCCAATTGTCGTCAGACCACTTTGGCCCGCAGCAGGCAGGTTGGCACGAAGCACAAACTTGTCACCGGGCGCAATCGGTAACGGCTCAGCGAGCCTGAGCTGTGCCATTTGTGCTTGGCCGGGTGCAAGCAGCGAATCTTCGAGCAACGCAACGCGCGCCTGGACAGTTGCCGTGCCGACGTGTAATTGAACCTCGGCATTATCCTTGAGAGACGACTTTACCCCTGCAAGGAGTCGGACTTGTCCTTCGGCCATCTTGACCGGCTCCAGCATGTCCGGCTCGCACAATACCATGCCGCGCCGTAGCGCTTGATGATCAAGCTCGGGCATGTTTAACGCCACACATTCACCCGCGCGGCCTTCGTTGGTGTCACGACCATAAACCTGAAGCCGGCGCGCGCGTGCCTCCACCCCGAGCGGCAACACTGTCAAAACCTGGCCAACGCGTACGGTACCGGTCATTGGAATGCCGGTAACAACCGTGCCGGCACCGCGAATGCTGAACGCGTCTTCGATCCACATGCGGAACATGCCTGTGCACGGTCTGTCTTCGCACGCAGCCACAACCGCATTAAGCGCATCGTAAAATGCGTCGAACCCATCGCCGGTTGTATTCGAGACCGGGCAGATTGGCGCATCGGCAAGGAACGTACCTGCGAGCATTTGGCGTAACTGCACTGTCACAGCCTGGCGCCGCGCTGAATCCACAAGATCGGTTTTTGTCAGCGCAACAAGCCCGTGCCGCACACCCATCAGTGTCAGGATGTGCAAATGCTCAACTGTCTGTGGCATGATGCCGTCGTCGGCTGCCACAACCAAAATCACAACGTCAATGCCGTGTGCACCGGCGACCATGTTGCGGATGAAATCCACGTGCCCGGGCACGTCAATTATGCCAACCACACGCTGGTCAGCCAGCCGGCACGGCGCAAACCCGAGATCAATCGTCAAGCCGCGTTGCTTTTCCTCGGTCAGTGTGTCCGTGTCGCACCCGGTGAGCAGCTTGACCAGCGCAGTTTTGCCGTGGTCAACGTGCCCGGCTGTGCCGAGCATGATATTGCGGCGCACACTCACTGGCCTGTAGTGTAGCCAAAAACGCTGGGGCTAGGGAGCCAAATTGCGCAAAAACGCGGTCTTGGGCGGCTGACTAAGAAAATGCCAGAACCGTGACGCGGCAAATTGCGGACGCGAAATTTTACGGTTTCAAACTCAGCCCGGCCGTATAAACTTTGCTTGCAATGAAGGCACAGCTTTACACAATCGTGGTAACGGCGTTGTTTGCGCAGTTGGCAAGCGACGCCACGGCACAGTTGAATCAAACAACAAACACACGAACCATGAAAATCCAAATCACAAGTCCGGCTTTTGAAGAAGGCAAACCGATCCCGAGCAAATACACCTGTGACGGCCAGGATGTATCACCGCCGTTGAACTGGACAAATGTGCCGCCTGAGACGAAAAGCCTGGTGTTAATCTCGGACGACCCGGACGCACCAGTTGGCACATGGGTACACTGGGTGTTGTATGACTTGCCCCCAACCACAGCCGGGTTGTCTGAGGGCGTGCCCAAATCGCCTGAGCTTCCGAACGGAGCGAAACAGGGGATGACAGACTTCAGGCGGATTGGCTATGGCGGCCCGTGCCCGCCGCCCGGCAAGCCGCACCGGTACTACTTCAAGCTGTACGCGCTTGACACTGTGCTCGGGCTTAAATCTGGCGCCACAAAGGCCGAAGTCGAAAAAGCCATGAAAGGACACATACTGGCCCAGGGCCAACTAATGGGCACATACCAACGGCGTTGATCCATTTGCCACACACACTTTAACGCTTTAACGCTTCAACGCTTCAACGATTTAACGATTTAACGATTCAACGATTCAACGATTCAACGATTTAACGATTCAACGATTTAACGCTTCAACAGTTCAACGGCTTAACACCCACACCACACGGCGCATTTACACTTCGCTCAACAGCACGATTACATGCCCAAAACTGCACTACTATTCGCCGGCCAAGGCGCGCAAACCGTTGGCATGGGCAAAGATTTTGCCGATGTCTCGCCAACTGCAACAGCATGGTTCGACCGCGCAAATGCAGCGCTTGGATACGACATTGCGAGCATTTGTTTCAATGGCCCTGAGCCGGAGCTAACCAAGACAGAAAATGCGCAACCGGCAATTTATCTGGTTAGCTGGGTTGCATTTCAGTTGCTGAAAGAACGCGTGCCGCACCTGCAATTTGATGCTACGGCAGGGTTGTCTTTGGGGGAGTTCACAGCGCTTGCTGCCGCCGGCGTGTTCAGCTTCGAAGACGGGTTACGGCTTGTCCACCAGCGCGGTCGGTTCATGCAACAGGCATGCGACGCAACACGCGGCGCGATGGCAGCGATAATTGGCCTTGATGAGGAAAAGACATGTCAAGTATGCACAGAATCGGGGGTGACACTGGCCAATTTAAATTGCCCGGGTCAACTGGTTATTTCAGGTGAAACGGACAAGATCGAGCGTGCTATTGCGCTTGCCCTTGCGGCAGGCGCAAAACGCGCTGTGCGATTAGCTGTAGCAGGCGCATTCCACTCGCCTTTGATGGCAAGCGCGGAACCGAAGCTTAAAGCTGCAATTGAAGCTGTGCCATTCCACCCGCCAACGGTACCGGTCATTTCAAATGTCACAGCGCAACCGCATGGGTCGGTCGAAGAAATTCGCGCATTGCTAGTCAAGCAGTTAATTGCGCCTGTGCTTTGGGAACAATCTATGCGGTATCTGTTGGCACGCGGTTTTACTCGGTTCATCGAGCTTGGCCCAGGAACGGTCTTGACCGGGTTCATGAAACGGATTGATAAGACAGTGCAATTACTGAACGTCTCGGACACGGCGAGTCTCGATGCAACAGCAAAAGCACTTGCAAACTCAGTGAAGTGAATTGTTGCGTACGACGGTGCCAACCAGTTTAGGTTTGAGGATTCGCTGTTCTAACTGAGCCGAGCTGCCCAAGTGAAATTGTCGGATTTTGCTTCGTCAAAAGCCTGACTCCTGGTAGGGTGGGCAGTCTTCTGCTGCCGGATATTTCTCAGATTGACGTAGCCGTGCTCGTAAGAGCGCGGAAAATCAAATTTAAACCAAGAAGCCGTGTCCGCATGACCAACCTCGGCGCGCAGTGGACTGCGCGCCCTACCTTCTTCTGCGTCCCAGTGTCTCTGCGGTCGACTCCGGTTTACAGGAAGACCGGAAAACCCGGAATCGGTCGGGGTTAGACTCAACCCAAAAAAGAAATTGGGGGTTGCTTCGTCAAAAAACTGGAAGGTCGTGCTTCGTCACGACGCTTTGGAGTGCGGTGCTCCAGTACCGCTTTCGTTTTGGCCCAGGTGTGGTCGAGCGGTTCTCAATTCTCCCAGCATCTGGCACGTGTAAAACTGCGCCTCGGAGGGGCGCGCGCCGAGCCAGCCCAGTTCTTGTGGCACCGATCCTGCGTGCGCAGGACAGCGCCCTGCACATTACGCTGGAGGGTTTTGCTTCGTCAAAACCTGATCTCAGGTAGGGCGGGCAGTCCTCTGCCCGCCGGACGTTTCTGTGCGTACGGATGGCGGCGCGCAGTCCCGCACATGCGGGACGCGCCCTACCTTAACTCTGCGGCTTCGCGGTGAAGGATCGGAGGAGATGGGTTTGACAGAATCCCAACAGGCAACTTTTATAGCGGCGTTCTGCGAACGCCGTCCGTTCCCCTGAGCATGGGGGTAACATTACAATCCCGCAAGTGCTAGACAACAAAACCGGGCGGTCACAGACCGCCGCTACAGCACTGCAGGTGTGCGTAGCCGCGCCCGTAAGGGCGCGGAAAAAACCAGGGTTAAGCCCGGAAGCCAGGTCTGCATGACAAACCCCAGCCTGTAGGTGACTGCGCACCCTATCAACTCTGTGTCTCAGCGTCTCTTGTATCTGGATTTTCATCTATGCTTGTCTGGAGCTGTCTGGACTGGTAGATGGAAATGCCTTCCCGCCGGGTGGCTGGAAGGCATCAGCAC